>JAEEGL012627763.1_pt1 | contig 19765 bp, 15 predicted proteins | sample 9134231 | NCBI WGS metagenome assembly JAEEGL01 (sample SAMN16246548, study PRJNA631951) | gut metagenome | biome: gut microbiome; feature: rumen; material: fiber-attached | host: Bos | place: Iran: Karaj | collected 2018-10 | reverse complement strand
TCGACCAGTTTACTTAATGTATCCTGGTTCTTGATATTAACAAGTTTGGTATGACCATCCTTGATCACCAATACGGCACTCGGAGTCATCTTGCCCGTAAGCCCGCCGCCTGCTCCGTTCTTCTTGTCGTTACTGTTGCCACCGGCTGCTATTCCGAAAGAAACATCCACAAGAGGAATAATGACAGTATCTCCCACCTGTTTTGCTTCCCCGACAACAGTCTTGGTAGACAGCACACTGTCCACATTTTTAAGTAACGTCTCCATTGTATTGCTGAAATTGCTCATATCATTCCTCCGGTATGATTATTTCTTATTATCTTTGATCAGTTTATAGAATCTTCTGCAGTCCTTATTAAATATCACAGCCATTCCATGCCACAGAACCGGACAAAGAATTATATGCCCCTTAAGCTTACCGACCGCATCCAGATATTTGCCTTCATATACAGGTATGAGTTTAATATTCTCACCCAAATATATGTAAAAAACATTGGTCACTGCATGTATTACGGATATAAGATACGGATCATCCAGTCCATAACGAACACAAATCTCAATTTTGCCGGGCATCACGGTTCTAAGCAATCTGCCTGCACGCTTCTTACAAACTTCCCATGCTCTTACCGTAGACGGCTCATTCAGAATATCCGTAAACCGGCCGATCTTTTGTACGAGCCCCTCGGGGCCATCGGTTTTTTCATTACTCTTCTGAGTCCCGGTGCTTTTATCAGGTGTTGTATTCAGCTTTTCTGTCTCAATACTATTATTGGACGTCTTATTCAGATCCTTTGTCTCGTTGTCTTTATTGGATGCTTTATTCTGAACGCGATCCCCGACCTGAGCGGATTCTTTATCATTCTTCCCAGCTTTATTTTCCTTTTTCGGATAAAGCCTCATAACGGGTATTCCGAAAAGCTTAAGAACAGCTTTCAAGTCCTCTTTATAGGATATCTTAACAGATACAATATGTAAAAGATAAGATATGACCGCCACGCCCTCAGCCGTACCATCCTCATACTTACCCGACGCTCTGTATCTGACCGGAACAAAAAGCATCGCAAGCAGCAGCAAAAACAATATGCCCAGAATGACAAGCAGGATAATGCCTATTACCTTAAGGATCATCACAAGCGTTGCCATTTACGATCACCTCTTAAATATTCATAAGCATCATACGTTCCCGTGGCTTCATAGGCCTCATTAACGATCCTTTCCACCAGTTCCACGCATTCATCCCTGCCGGATGCAAGTCCCACAACATTGATATCCATATCATGAAGGACCTTCTGCTTAAGTATTCCGTTATGAAAAAACTCGAGCCTCTTACCCTCATCATTAAGCGTAAGTACATACAGATCGAGACTGCCACGTCCTGTCTTAAGCTTACGCTTAATTCCGGAAACATTTTTAACTCCCGGAGAAAGATATAACTCTTTATAAAAGTGCATCATATTCTATTTTAGTATACTCCGAAATATGCGTCAATAATTCTCTTGGCTATAGGAACTGCATATTCTCCGCCGGAGCCTATACTCTCCACTATGATTGTGACAGATATCTGAGGATCATCTGCAGGTGCAAATCCCGTAAACCATGCATGGGAGTCGGCCGCATCTCCGCCATACTCGGCAGATCCTGTCTTGCCGGCAGCCTGATAAAAATCCGATTTAAGCTTTGTACCCGTACCTCTTTTCACCACTTCAGTCATAAAATCCGTAAGAACAGATGCCTCATCCTCAGACATAAGTCTATCATATTCTTCAGGTTCATTAGACTTTATTACTTTTCCCTCGGCATCGGATATGTGATCTACAAGTATTGGCTTCATCACTACTCCTCCGCCTGCTATGGCATTGGTTATCATATTTAAATGCATCGGGCTTATTCCAACCCTGCCCTGGCCTATAGCAATCTGCGCCATATCGGCATCCGTAGTATTCGCATCAACATTCAATTTGCTGACAGAATAATTGATGTCCAAAGGCAGATTGTGATTAAAAAGCAATTCATCAAGCGTTTTACCGTATTTATCTCTGTCAAGGCTTACACCTATATTGGCAAAAGATGAATTACATGACTTGGCAAATGAAGTCTCAAGATCTACCCTGCCATGTACCGAACCATGATAGCAACTTATATTGATATCATCCTTTTTAAACCTGCCGCCGCAGCTGTATGAATAGCTGTTATAATCGTTCGGATGTTCCTTTAAATATTCAAGCGTAGTCACTATCTTGAAAGTCGATCCCGGAGCATACATACCCTGTGTGGCGCGATTAAGCAGCACCGAATTAGTACTTGTATCTGCAAGATATTTATCCCAGTCAGCCGCCACATAATTGGGGTCAAAGTCAGGCTTAGAGACCATCGCAAGGATCTTACCGGTCTTAACCTCCGATACTATGACAGCTCCCTTACATACCCCCAGCGAATCTGAGGCGACCTTTTGAAGTTCATAGTCCAATGTCGTATATACATTATTACCCGGATTCTTTTTACCGGCCACATCATATTCGACTTTGCTTGACAGAGGGATATTTGAATTTATCAGGTAATAGTTCTCACTTGCCTCTATACCCGTACGGCCTTTAGTCGAAAAGCCGACTGTATGCGCAAAAAGTCCCGCATAAGGATATTCTCTTCTCTCTCTTCCAAGCGTGTCGGTAACTGTCTGGGCAAGAATCTTGCCGCCTCTGTCATATATACTCCCTCGTATATTCTCCATAGCCAACTTTTTCTGACGGGAATTATATGAGTTATTGATAAGTTCCTGTTCGTTGTTGGCCACATATACACAGAAGTATATGATCATTGCCAAAAACAGTGTCCCAAAGAATCCTACAGCAAGCCATGTTTCCACAGTTCTTGCTCTTCTTACCTTCCCCTGCTCCACCTCATCATGAACTTCATGATCATATTTATCTATAATGACACTTTGAACAACATAAAAAGTCAGCACGCTTGCAAGCACACTTGTACCGCCATAACTTACAAAAGGAAGCGTCACACCGGTAAGCGGAATAAATTTGATGCCTCCTCCGACAGTCAAAAACACCTGGAACAAATACAAAGTTCCGAAGCCTCCTGCAAGCAGTCTGTAAAATCTTCCTCTGCCCGTCATCGAGGTACGCATGATCACGATAAAGCTGGATATGCACACTAAAAGCATGCAAATGGCAAATATTCCGCCCATCTCTTCCGATATCGCTGAGAATATGAAATCGGATTCAACATACGGTATATCCCCCGGTGCACCTTTACTTAATCCGGTACCGAAGAAATTGCCGCATCCCAACGCAAAGAGGGACTGGGTTATCTGATACCCTTGTCTGTCTATGGTGGAAAAAGGATCCAGAAAAGCCTGTACTCTTACCTGGACATGAGTAAAAAGTTTATATGCCGCCACCGATGCCAAGGCGCCCGATAACAGACCGGCAACCAAAAAGGCGTAATTCCTTGTGGCAATAAAAAGCATTACAAGATACGTGATAAAGAATATAAGCCCGCTTCCAAGATCCTTTGAAAGAACCAGTATAAGGACATGTGATGCGGCCGCAACCGTAGCTACTGCTATATCAACAAAGCTCTTGGATTTGCCCAAAAGGCCCGCTACCGCAAAGACATATATGATCTTTACCACTTCCGACGGTTGAAAAGTAATGCCCGCGATCGAATAAGACAGTTTACTGCCATGAGTGGCGCTTCCGAGTATAAGCACGATCGCGAGAAGTATAAGACCTGTGACCGCAAAAACATATCCCAGATCCTTAAGTCCTGCCATCTTTTTCATGAGCATCGGGACAAACATACCAATGATAAGTGAGACCGCAACGATTGCAAACTGCTTAAGCGCCTTATTGAAGTCAAGTCGACTTAATATGATAAATCCAATGCTTAGAAGCAGTCCCATATTGTTAAGCAAAAGCCTGTCGGCTCCGGGATACATTACCGACGACAATATGATGCAGCCAAACAGCACTATCTGTACAAACAGACAGAAAAATGCATAGTCAAGTTTACCCGTCTTAAGACAAAGAGTTGAATACGACAGAGCCTGCACCACAAACAGATATATGCCCTGTCTTATATATATGCCCTTACTCTTTGCCCTGTTCTCGCCTTTTATCTCGTATAATATGCATTCAAGCACATACAAAAGCATGAATGCCAGAATAATGTATTTTGATATTTCAGTATATATGTACAGCATTATGTCAGATTGCTCCCTTATCCATATGTCCGGTTGTGTAGTCGCTTACAGGGAATAACTCATCATTTTTCTCATTATTCAGATAATACTCCGCAAATTTGCCGGTAAGAACCTCGTCTTCATCCGTCAGTTCTATTCTGTAACCCGCAAATCCCATCCTGCTTATTCGTTCCAGTTTCTTATGGTACGATGTCGGTACCGAATTATATATCTCATTATAGCAGTGCAAGCATGCCGTGTAGACCGGTTCTTTCTTCCCGTATCTGTCTGTGATCGGACTGGCGAAACCACCATATGACTTATTGCATCCGTTACGTGTCTTTTGCACGCATCCGGCACTTACCATCAACGGTGCTCTGCCGTATATGACAAGTTCCATATCTTTACGCAAAGAAAGATCCTGCAGTTCATTTAAGGAAAGCTCCAAGGGAGCCGTCACCTCATCAGACATACTCCTTATATATGCATAACTTCTGTCGTTCCATACGTACAGATCGTGATCGGTTATAACTTTTATTCTGCCAGGAAGATCAGAGCACAATGAAAGTTCTTCCAAATTACATACCAAAATGCCATCTACATCATTGCACCCTTTGATATATTCCATGGCCTCATCCATATAGGAATCAGATCTTTGTCTGAATATCCTCGGTAGTCTTATATATACTTCGGTATGAGGATGCGCATCGTGATACTTCGAAATACGTTCTTTTTTAATCATGCCGGAATATATCAGATCATAAGGTATATATATCCTGCAAGGATCATATCCATCCAAAGCATCAAACTGTGCGACGCTTTTAATCGCCAAGGATACAGCCCCATGTTTTCTGTTTGTTTTTAATTCCTTCTCAACCTCATTACCCGATGCATTTATGCAAGCGCTTTTATATGTTGCTATCTTATCTCCATCCGCATATCTTGCATACGAGCCGAGTATCTTATCTTTATAGGCTTCGATCGCTTTTCTTCTAAGTTCATTAAGTGCAGCTACAGGCAGAAAACAATCATCATCAAGTTCAAGACTGATGTCACATATCTTATATCCTGTTCCACCCGTCTTGCACAATCTGTCTTTTACTTCTTCTTCTGTAGCGGCTCTTTTAGAGGCTTTTTCGACTTCATCGCCTTTTACGGTGATACTGACACCGGTGTCATCAAGCAAAGTTATACGCATAGGTTGTTTCACGTGAAAACACGCGCTACAATGCAGTCTCCCGGCCTCCGGCGCTGCGTCAAATCGCATATTTACGGGCTTTTCGGCATCTTTACCATTGCCTTTATAGGAAGGACTGGCTATGGTCACCATGTCCGTATCATTATGTGCAAAAAGATATCCGCCGGATTTTCCGCCTCTTAAATATCTGTCACCCAGACGTTCAATGTCTTCAGCTGCAACATTAATACTGCCCGTACACAGATAAGCATCTATGTATTTTCTGTATATCGATGTGACAGCATATACATATTCCGGTGCCTTAAGTCTTCCCTCTATCTTAAAAGAATCGACTCCGGCATCCATAAGTTTATCTATGTGTTCAAGATAGCACATATCCCTTAAGCTGAGCAGATACCTGCCTTCATCATACGGAAGCCTGCACGGTCCCGCACATCTGCCTCTGTTACCGCTTCTCCCACCCAGAAACGAACTGAAAAGACACGCTCCTGAGTAACTGTAGCACATGGCACCATGTACAAATACTTCTATCTCCGCGTCCGTCTTTTCCTTTATTCGCCTGATCTCTTCATACGAGAGTTCTCTTGCAAGGACCACTCTGTCTACGCCATTTTGTAACAGAAGGTTTACGCTTTTTTCATGCGTAAGTGTCATCTGTGTGCTTGCATGTATCGGAAGAAGCGGAAAGCAGGACTTAAGCATATCAATAAGGCCCGTATCCTGAATGATGACCCCATCAAGTCCGTGTTCATACATAGGAATCAAGAATCCGTATATATCACCAAATTCTCTCTCCTTAATAAGTGTATTCAGAGTCAAATATATCTTCTTACCGTGAATATGTGCAAGATCAAGCGCCTGTAATATTTCAGTCTGCCCAAAATTCACAGCACCGGCCCTGGCTCCATACTTTTCACCTGCCAGGTATATGGCATCTGCGCCTCCCATGATAGCTGCATTCAAGCAAAGCATATCTCCGGCAGGTGCAAGCAATTCAATTTTCCTGTCTTTGACTACATCTGTTTTATTCATAATACTAAAAGAGGGAATCAATCGATTCCCTCAGATTTAACTATTTCTTAAAGTTTTTCAACTCAGTTTCGAGTCTTACGATCTTCTTATCCTTCTCTGCAAGTTCTTCTCTGGCCGCCTTTAGATTCCTGTCAATATTCTCAAGCTTCATCTGCGCATTCACAAGCTCATGTTTGACATCGTACAGTTCCCTCTCTTTGGCACTTATGGTCTCCTGCGAAGCAGCAAGCTTATTTGCTTCTTTAAAATACGCATCCGCGATATTGATCTGCATCAGTACACCCTGCTGTTCGACATTGGCCTTGCGAAACGCCTCATTGGCCGCGAATTCATTGAACATATTGTTTATATAAGACGCGACCTTCTGCATGTACTCTTCGCTCTCATATCCACTGATGGTATATACCTTGCCCCCTATGATAACCTCTGTATCAGATTTAAGTGCCATACGCCATATCTCCCTTTTTATTTGACCACATTATTATAGTATCGCTCAAGATTATTTGCAAGTTATATAGTCGTGTACAACAGCCCGAAGGAACCCGGTCCACAATTAGCCGTTATGGCAGGCGAAGCCTTTTGGAATATGACTTCATCAAACTTGATATACATATCGACCAGCCTCTTGATCTCGCGCAGTTGTTCAGCATCCAATCCGGAATGTGTGATAAACAGTCTGGAGGTGTCTATCCTGTCCGGTTCAGCAAATGATTCTTTGATATATCTGCGTTGTGCATAGGCAAATGTGCCGAAGAATATTCTGCCCAAGGTTAGTCTGCTGTCTTTCAATATCATGATAGGATGCAAAAACGCAAAGTCGGAGGCCACTGCAAAAGCTTTATTTATCTTGCCCGCTCTCGCCATGCTGTCCGCGTATCTCACCATAAATCCGGTAGATATCTTATTTCTGTATAACGGTAATTCCTTAAGTATCCTGTCGGGTGTATATCCCTCTACTACCATCTTATGAGCAGCAAGCACCATAAGTCCGAGTCCGCTTGATAAGTGTCCGCTGTTTATAACACTTACATTGTCAAACGTCTGAGCTGCTTCAGATGCAATCGCATATCCTTCAGATTCGCTGCCGGCCATGGATATATGGATGACATTATTGGCTGTAAGAAGCTGTTTTGCAAAGAATGCTTCATAGTCCGCAGAAGTAGGCGGCATTGCTTTTGCTTTACCCGGATTATCCGTCATATAATCGATCATCTCGGTGCAGTTGATCTCTTTACCATCCAAGAACAATCCTTTATCCGTACTTACATAGTAAGGAATAACCCTGATGTCATTCTGCTTAAGTATATCTGCCGGAAGATCACACACACTGTCGGTCGTGATAAGCAAAGATACTCTCTTAACTCTGATAGCCGAATCTGTCTGTCCTTCGAATTCCACTCTGGCTTCAAAATCTATGGCCTGAACGATCTCTTTGGGAAGCATACGGATGAGTTCTTTTTCAAGTTCATCACCGCTGACAGGCTTAACAAGATATCCATCAAATCCTTCTCTTGCATAAAGTGCTTTATTCTCACTTCCCGCATTGGCGGTGAGCGCTATGATCTTGGAATCATTACACAATCCTCCGACTTGTTCACGGATCTTGTGCATACACTCTATACCATCCATTCCAGGCATGAGATGATCCATGAATATAACATGATAATGCTTTGAAAAAGCTTTTTTCAAGGCTTCTTCACCACTCTTGGCACTGTCCACATTAACTTTCGTATCACGAAGCAATTTGGTCACAACCATGATATTTGACGAATTGTCATCCACTACAAGGATCTTTGCTTCAGGAGCTTCAAATCTTCTCTTGTAATGAGTACGCTCATTCATCTCATGGCGTTCTTCAATATTGAGTTCTCCGATCTCTCTGGAATCAGCTACCTCTTGCGGTATCTCAACGATAAACGTGGTACCCTGGGTATAAACACTGTTAACAGTGACATTTCCGCCCATAAGGTCAACATATTCCTTCACGATCGCCAGACCCAGCCCGGTTCCTTCGATATGTCTGTTCTTCTCTTCATCAACTCTCTTGAATGCCGAGAAAAGATAAGGGATGTTCTCTTTCTTGATACCTATACCCGTATCACTTATTGAATATACGACCTTAGCTTTATTGTCTTCAGTTCTCTCACACTGGATCGTAAAGTTAACAGAGCCCTCTTTGGTATATTTGATCGCATTGGTAAGAACATTGATGAGAACCTGTTTGATCCTCATCTCATCGCCATAGAGCTTGGACGGCAGATGCGGATCAAGATCGACATGGAATTGCAATCCCTTTTCCTTTGCTCTTACCCACAGCATTCCGACTATATCGGAGAGCATATCTCCAACATCATATGCGATCGGAGTCAGATCGAGTTTACCGGCTTCTATCTTGGACATATCAAGGATATCATTGATGAGCTGTAACAGCATCTTACTGGCCGATTCGATATTCTTGGCATCGTCCGCCACTTCCGGTGATATATCCTCTCGAAGGATCATCTCATTAAGGCCAACTATGGTATTGATCGGAGTTCTGATCTCGTGACTCATGCTGGAGAAGAATCTGTTCTGTGCGAGATTGAGAGATTCAATCTCCTTTTTCCGAGTCTCGGCAGTATTCCTCTCGCCATCATATATCTCTACAAGAAAGCCTATCAGAATATGTGACAAAACACCCACTGCAACCAAAGATGCGCCGGAATCCAGATAAGCCTTGGCCATATCAACATGATGTATCAAAAGATCCGGCCTTGCGCATGCCAACATATAGCAGCCGACAGTGACGGCTAACAGCAGTATGATAAGTGCGGGTCTGCGCCTGCCTTTAAGATTGATGCCGATATACATAAAGGCAAAGGCTATCCACAACGGAGTGCATCCGTATATACCATCACCCGTAAAGAACATGAGCGGAACGACCACACATACAATTACAATCGAGATAAGCGTAGCTCCGAAAGAAGCTCTGTGAATATAAAGGAAGAATACCAAAGCCATCCATGCCGCAACCAAAGAAAGTGCCAAAGTAATGACCCTGACAAGAGGTTCACCGATAAATATATCCCATATTAAGATCACGAGCAGTGTAACAGCAGTGGTTATACCCGAGATTGCAAATTTCCTCTCGGCTATATCCGGATATGTCTTTGTAAACCACTCAACCATTCTTTTGGTATTCATATGGAGCAGATCCTCCCATATAGGTACACGGCCTTATTCAGGCTTAAACTCGAGTACTTCATATTCTTCTTCATTGTCAGATACATTCGCAATACCGGCACTGGCAATCTCGGGAATATCTTCATTCGGCATCTTATACGTCTGCCTGATCAGGCTCACCACTTCGGTATACATGCTCATAAGTATGCCGTGTTCAGCTTCAACCGCATGCCCGTCGTCAGCCTTGGCCGCTTCCTCAAGTCTGCTTGACAGGCTTGACATTTCATCATGACCTATCATCTTGGACGCGCTTTTAAGAGCATGGACTCTGATAGAATAATCATGCCAATTCTTCTCTTCAAACAAAGTCTTAAGTTCAGGTGCCTTATTGTCAAAATCAAGAGCGAAATTCTTAAGCAGCATCACATAGAAACTGCTGTCATTCTGACAGTATTTCATCGCCGACAAAGTATCTATTCCCACATTCGTGAGTTTTGCAAAGCTCTCTCCGATCTCATTCTCACTTTTGGCAAATGAAGTCGTATCGGTTATGGTGTCATAGAAGATATCATCTTTTTTCTCCTTACTCTTTTCACCTTCAAGTTCGATAATTGCTGATTTGGGAAGAACGCGCCGCAGCACTCTCTCAAGATCGGCATTCTCTATGGGCTTGGGCACGAACTCATCAAAGCCCTCATTAAGGAACATCTCCCTTGCGCTGCTGACAGCATTGGCGGTAAGCGCGATTATGGTCAGTTCCTTTCCCTCTTTGCCTGCATTGGTCCTGATCTGTTTCATGGCCTCAATACCATCCATCTCAGGCATCATATGATCCATAAAGATCAGGTCAAAGTTCTGCTTTTTGCATATATTGACTGCATCGACACCCGTACCGACAGTAGTGACTACCATTCCGTATTTCTTAAATATACCCTCTGCCACAAGAAGATTCATGCGTTCGTCATCAACCACAAGCGCTTTGACCCCCGGACAATACAGTCCTGCAGACGTAATAAGTTCATTCCGCTTATAGGTACCGGAATTGACGAGATTAACAAGCGGGAAGCCATAAAACGGCTTACGTACAACTCTGACATTGGTTCCCGGTGAAGGTTCAAATCTATTATCCGCGATCACTATCACTTCTATCTGTGCAGCCAAGGCTTCTATGTACGCAGGATCAATGTTATATTCTTCAGTACCCATAAACAGGTGTGTGAGATTGTATATATCCTGCAGTTTCTTAAGATCTCCGAGTTTGTCAACCCTGTATACCATTATGCCAAGCCCCTGCACAAGGTTCTTGATCATATTATTGTAGAACGCTCTGACCTGAGGATTCTGATACTTATCAAAATGAAGGAAGGATGCAAGACAAAGGCTGTTGGTATCATTAATAGCCATGCAAGATGATTCCTCAGCTATATGTTGAGGTATGCTCACGCATACTTTGGTGCCTTCACCCTTCTTGCTCTCAATTGTAAGGAAACCTCCCATGGCCTTCACGAAACCATGTGCAATGGACATTCCAAGGCCCAAACCTCCTGCCGCCCTGTTTCTGCCCGAATTGGCCTGATAGAACTTATCTAGCACTCTTCCGATCTCATCATCATCCATTCCCACTCCGGTATCAGTCACTTCAACGCACAGATTCACACCGTACTGACGCCTTAGAGAATACACACGTATATATACACCACCTGATTTGGTGAATTTGATACCGTTACTGATGATATGCCACAACACTCTCCTAATCTTGCTTATATCACCTATAAGTACGGAAGGTATGTCCGCTGATATATCGAAGATAACTTCCACTTCAGGTCTGGCTATACTGTTAAGCTTGGTTGCGATATCATCGATTAGCGAAGAAAGCATGTAAGTTTCATCATTGACCACAAGCTTATTCATATCGATCTCGGTGTAATCAAGTATATCGCTTATCTGATCCGCAACACGATGACCTGCATCATTAACGGACCTGATATCTTCTTTTGCATCTTTATCGCTTATTCGATCCATAATTACATTGGTAAGACCTATAACGGCATTAACGGGAGTACGGATCTCATGCGATACATTGGCCATAAAGTCATTGGCTTTGCGGTTCTCTTCTTCAATCTGAGTGATACGTTTTTTGTACATATCTTCAGATTTCTTCCACACATAGTAGACCCTCATAACAGCAAATCCGGCAAGTGTTACCAAAAAAAGATGCACAATTAAAGTCATGACATCTCCCTTGGTTACGAGAATATCATGACCGTTTTTATGAGAAATATATACCTTAAAGAAAAATCCGAGATATCCGATCAGAATACATGCACGGATAACATTTCTGTTACCGGAAAGCGCAAGCATGATAAGTGCGATTATGATAACGGGAGTAGCGTCATAGACAGATGGCGCTTTGACACAATAATAGAACAGTTCCAGCATGATCATCGAAGCATAGAAATACATCGTATGCTGATTGGATGCTCTGCTGGTAAAATACATGGCAACCGTAACAACAGCCACACATATAAAAAGAGGAGTGGTCCAAAGGTCCCAATTCATTAAGGAATTAAGCAATACAAGGACAGCAGAAAAAACATTGATCGTAATGACCAGCGCAATATGCGATATTCTGCTTACTTCACTGCTTACCTTCCGCTCCTTCATCTATCTTCTCCCTCATCTCATAGCCTTTGTCTTCATCCATCATGCGAAGCATTATATCCGCAAATACCGGATCAAACTGGCTACCCCTGCCGTTTTCAAGCTCTGCTCTGACCTTATCCTGCGGAAGTATATCTCTGTAGCTTCGTCTGCTGGTCATGGCATCGTACGCATCTGCAACAGCTATGATACGGGCAGCCTCCGGAATATCCTTATTCTTAAGTCCGTCAGGATATCCTCCGCCGTCCACACGCTCATGATGCCACCTGGCACCCGTCATAAGAGAGGGCATCTCTGAAATATTGCTTAAAATATTGGCCCCGACCACCGGATGGCTCTTGATAAGGCAATACTCCTCTGCAGTGAGTTTCTCAGGCTTATTGATCACAGCATCGGGAATACCGATCTTCCCAACATCATGAAGAATACCCATCATGAATATCTCATTCTGCTGTCTCTCAGTATATCCATATCTTCTTGCAATTGCCCTTGAATACTCTGCCACTCTTCCCGAATGGCCCTTGGTATAATTATCCTTGGCATCTATCGCATCTGCCAGGGTACGAATGACATGTCTGAAAAGTCTGTCATTTTCTTCTGTCTTGATCTCAACTTCATTCTCAAGATTCTTCTGTAGCTTGATAAGATCACACATATGTCTGACTCTGAGCGCCAAAACTTCAGGAATAAAAGGCTTCTTGATAAAATCAATGGCACCGAGTTCAAGTCCCTTGGCCTCAGCATCATAATCTTCATTGGCCGTCAGGAATATGATCGGAGTCTCTTCTCCGTCTTTTTCCTGTTCTCTGAGCCGTCTTAAGGTCTCATATCCGTCCATATCAGGCATAATGATATCAAGAAGAATAAGATCAGCCTTATGCTCCTTCATATGCGCAAGCAAAGCTTTGCCCGACTTAAGTGCCGTGACATGCATCTTATTCTTGGACAGAATATGACCTGCCATATTCAGATTGGTTACATCATCGTCAACTATGATTACGTGATCTGTAATGTGATCTGTCACTTGATATACCTCGCATTACTTAAGCCCCAGATGTCTGTACGCCTCGTCGGTAACGGTCCTTCCCTTGGGAGTCCTGTTGATGAAACCGTTCATCAGTAAAAACGGCTCATATACATCCTCTATGGTACCCGGATCTTCACCTATGGTCGCTGCCAGAGTGTCAAGACCCACAGGTCCGCCTCCGAACTTGTCTATAATAGTGTTAAGTATATTCTTATCGGTCTTATCAAGGCCCATGGGATCAATGTCCAATATTCCAAGGACCTCATCAGCTACATCCTTTGTGATAAGCCCGTCATATTTGACCTGAGCATAATCTCTGACTCTCTTGAGAAGTCTGTTGGCTATTCTCGGTGTACCACGACTCCTGCGCGCCATCTCATATGCGCCGTCCTCATCTATATCGATACCGAGTCTGTATGCCGAACCGAGTATAATGGTCTTAAGCTCATCCGGATCATAGAATTCAAGCTTCTGTATCATGCCGAATCTGTCCCTTAAAGGAGCCGTCAGCATTCCCGCTCTCGTAGTTGCACCAACAAGCGTAAAACGCGCAAGTTTAAGCCTGTAGCTTCTTGCATCCGGTCCAACGCCTGTCACAACATCAATGGCATAATCTTCCATGGCGGGATACAATACTTCTTCAACCTGTCTGTTAAGGCGATGTATCTCATCAATAAAGAGCAGATCTCCGTCTCTTAACTTGCTCAATATTGCAGCAAGCTCACCCGGTTTCTCTATTGCCGGTCCGGAAGTGATCTTGATGTTCACGCCCATCTCATTGGCAAGGATACAAGCCAAAGTAGTCTTGCCAAGTCCCGGAGGACCGTACAGCAAGACGTGATCGAGGCTCTCACCTCTGGCTTTAGCCGCATCAATATACACCTTCATGGATGACTTAACCTTCTCCTGGCCTATATAATCCTTAAGAAATTCAGGTCTGAGAACATTATCATTCTTGATATCATCCGAAGTGATCTTTGTGTTGAGAATCTTACGTTCCATAGAAAAAAATCACTTACTATTAATATAATTGACAAGTCCTTCCGCGTCAATTATCTTCTGCATGAATTCAGGGAAAGGCTGCCCTTTGAACGACGTACCTTTCGTAATATTTTTGATGATCCCGCTGTCAAAATCTATCGATACTTCATCGCCGTTATCTATACCCGCAACGGCTTCGGGACATTCTATGATGGGAAGGCCTATATTAATGGCGTTTCTGTAGAATATCCTTGCAAAAGTCTCTGCTATTACGCAGCTGATACCACATGCCTTGATAGCGATCGGGGCATGCTCTCTCGATGAACCACAACCAAAATTCTTCTCTGCTACCATGATATCACCCGGCTTCATCTTGCTTAAGAAATCCTTATCCAGATCCTCCATGCAATGAGTTGCCAGTTCGCTCGGATCCGAACTGTTAAGATATCTTGCCGGTATAATAACATCGGTATCTACATTGTCTCCGTATTTGATCACTTTTCCGTGTGCGTTTTCCATCTTTGTTCCTTTCTGCGCTTATCTATATATATCATAATCATCATACAGTCTCGGGATCTGCGATCCTGCCTGCAATGGCACTGGCCGCAGCTACAGCCGGGCTGGCAAGATATATCTCCGAAGAAATATGCCCCATACGTCCTACAAAGTTACGGTTAGTCGTGGATACGCAGCGTTCATTCTCAGCCAAAATACCCATATATCCGCCAAGACAGGGTCCGCACGTGGGTGTCGATACAACTCCGCCCGCTTCAACAAAGGTCCTTATAAGGCCTTCTTCCATGGCATCAAGATATATCTGCTGTGTACCGGGTATCACTATTAGTCTCATTCCAGCCGCAACCTTCTTGCCCTTAAGTATGGATGCGGCGATCCTTAGATCATCCATACGTCCGTTGGTACATGATCCGATAACCACCTGATCAATCTTGATATCATCCTTAACAGAATCATCTATAGTCTTGGTATTCTCCGGAAGATGAGGATAAGCTACTGTAGGTCTGAGCGTGGCAAGATCGATCTCAATCACTTCATCATATACCGCATCCGCATCAGCCTCATATACTACAGGCTTTCTGTTACTGTGCTCGCTTATATACTTGAGGCACAGATCATCCACGGGGAATATCCCGTTCTTGCCACCGGCTTCTATCGCCATATTGGCTATGGTGAATCTGTCATCCATGGTCAGATACTGTATTCCGTCTCCGGTAAATTCCATCGATTTATATAATGCTCCATCCACACCTATCTTACCTATGATATGCAGAATAATGTCCTTACCGCTCACCCATTTCGCAGGCTTGTTCTTAAGCACAAATTTAATCGCTGAAGGCACCTTAAACCATGCCATGCCCGTAGCCATACCGGCAGCCATGTCAGTACTTCCCACGCCCGTAGAAAATGCACCAACAGCACCATATGTACACGTATGTGAATCCGCGCCTATAATCACGTCACCGGCGACCGTAAGACCTTTTTCAGGTAAAAGCGCATGCTCTATGCCCATCTGCCCAACTTCAAAATAATTCGTTATATCATTTTTCTTCGCAAATTCTCTGACACATTTGCAATGTTCTGCAGACTTTATATCCTTATTGGGAACAAAATGATCAGGCACGAGTGCTATCTTATCCTTATCAAACACTCCGTCCACTTTCATCTTGTCCATCTCGTGAATAGCTACCGGCGAAGTAATATCATTGCCAAGTACCAGATCAAGTTTAGCCTCTATTAACTGTCCTGCCTCCACGCTTTTAAGTCCCGCATGTGCAGCCAGGATCTTCTGTGTCATAGTCATTCCCATAATCTTTTCATTCCTCTCCAATTCTTTAAAACACCATATAACAAACCTCGAAAAATACAGTAATAAAATACCATATTTTTCGAGGTATATCAATCAAAACAAGCATATTCGGAAGTATTCCGGTCCCTGTCAGTCATGCACTTGTCTACGCAACATCATTGCCGTTATGAACACCGTTTTTAGCATCCATCATATTAGTAAGTGTAGTATGTGCGATCGCTTCAAGAGCCTCCAACGTATAAAAGCCCTGGTGTGAGGTTATCATCACATTGGGGAAGGACAAAAGTCTGGCCGTAACGGAATGCTGCATGATCTCATCGGATCTGTCCTCATATACATTGCCTGTTTCCTCTTCATATACATCCAGACCCACGCCGAGGAATTTATTAAGTCGTATTCCTTCGATCAGTTCATCCGTATCTACCAATGCACCTCTTGATGTATTGACAAGTATCACACCGTCTTTCATCTTCTTGATATTTTCAATATTGATCATATGATAGGTGTTGTCCATAAGCGGGCAATGTAAAGAAATCAAATCACTTCTTGAAAAAAGTTCATCAAGAGATACATATTCCACGAAGTCCTTTAGGTCCGGATTTTCATATACATCATAGGCTATGATATTCATACCAAAACCCTTGCATATTCTGGCCATGGCCGCTCCGATCTTGCCGGTACCGACAATTCCCGCAGTCTTCTGATAGAAGTTCACTCCACGCAGTCCCTTAAGTGTATAATCGTTCTCTCTCACTTTATTATAGGCCTTGTACAGACGTCTGTTCACCGCAAGAGCAAGTCCCATCGCAAGTTCTGCTACCGCTTCGGGAGAATAGCCCGGAACACGTTTGACCGTTATGCCCAGTTCCTTGGCCTTATCGACATCCACATTGTTGTATCCGGCACATCTCATGAGTACATACTTAACTCCGTTATCATGCAGTATCTGCAGAGTCTCACTTCCCACATCCGCACTCACAAATGCACATATTCCGTCGTATCCCTTAGCAAGCGGAGCCGTAAGGGGTTCAAGTTCATGTTCGATATAGTCTATCTCTATCTCCGGGAATTCTTCATTCACCGGTTCAAATGATTTTCTGTCATACACCTTTGCCGCATAGAATAATAATCTCATAAGCTCACCTCCTACAGTTCTCTGAGTGCCATTGTGACAAGATCTTCAGTCGATATATCTTCAGAATATTCAAGGCGGTTCAATGCACGCATGGCTTCGGACGCGCTGTATCCGAGAGTGGTCAGTACCTCTGTTGCCTCTGCTTTTACACCTGTTTTCGCAGAAGATGTGTGACCGGATGAAGTATTTACGTCCTCACCCAGTCCGCCCAGTATATCTCCTGCACTTACTTTGTCCTTAAGGTCAAGAATGATCCTCGCTGCAGTCTTGGCTCCTATCCCCGGCAGCTTGCTGAGCGTCTTGGCATCCTGAGCTATGATCGCCACCCGGATATCATCAACAGATGCCCCCGAAAGTATTCCCAGCGCTCCCTTCGGCCCCACTCCGTTCACCGTAAGCAGAAGTTTAAAAAATGAAAGAGTCTCTCTGTCCAAAAAGCCATAGAGCCATATGGCATCTTCACGAACACTCGTATAGGTATAGATCCTAAGTTCATCACCGGGGATGATCTCACTTAAATCTCTTGCCGACATGATGATATTGTATCCTATGCCATTGGTCTCAAGCACTATACTGTCTGCGCCCACCTGTGCCACTTTGCCGATAAAATATGCGTACATAATACCTCTTCTCCATCAAATGCACAGTTCAAACTGTACACAATTAGTATTATACCTTAATAATCCACATATAAAAAGGGCAAGTGCAAAAATGCACCTGCCCTTAAATATTCTTCACATAAATCTTAGTTATTGATCAGCTTATCCTCTTCATTGTTCCAGCTGTAGAGCTTACGAACTTCCTCGCCGACCTTCTCAGCGGGATGCTCAGCAGCAAGCTTTCTCATAGCCTTAAAGTGTACCTGCTTACCTGCAGGAGACATATCAAGCAGGAAATCCTTGGCAAATGCACCGCTCTGGATATCAGCAAGGATCTGCTTCATAGCCTTCTTGGTATCCTCAGTGATGATCTTGGGTCCTGTAATATAATCACCGTACTCGGCTGTATTGGAAATCGAATATCTCATGCCTGCGAAACCTGACTGATAGATGAGATCCACGATAAGCTTCATCTCATGGATACACTCAAAGTATGCATTTCTGGGATCATATCCTGCCTCAACAAGTGTCTCAAATCCTGCCTGCATAAGAGCGCATACACCACCACAGAGAACTGCCTGTTCACCGAAGAGGTCTGTCTCTGTCTCTGTACGGAATGTAGTCTCAAGTACGCCTGCTCTTGCGCCGCCGATAGCAAGTGCATATGCAAGTGCCTTCTCAAGCGCCTTGCCCGTGGCATCCTGATGAACAGCTACAAGACAGGGAACACCCTTACCGGCCTGGTACTCACTTCTAACTGTATGTCCGGGACCCTTGGGTGCGATCATTGTAACATCAACATCCTTGGGAGGTACGATACATCCGAAATGAATATTGAATCCATGTGCGAACATAAGCATGTTACCTGCTTCAAGATTAGGCTCGATGTCCTTCTTATACAGATCAGCCTGAAGCTCATCATTGATAAGGATCATAATGATATCTGCTCTCTTGGCAGCTTCAGCAGCGGTATATACCTTGAATCCCTGCGCTTCAGCCTTGGCCCAGCTCTTAGAACCCTCATACAGACCGATGATGACATCGCATCCTGACTCCTTGGCATTAAGAGCATGCGCATGTCCCTGGCTGCCGTATCCGATAACAGCTATTGTCTTGCCGTTAAGGGCCTGCAGATCACAATCCTTCTGATAATAAATCTTGTTTTCCATGTTGATTCCTTCCTCTCTCTATCAAACACTTTATATGATTATAGCTTACAGCCTTTATCATCTACCCAAGCTTCGGATATACTATATCATCGGTTCCGCGTCTGAGTCCGGCAATACCGGTCCTGGCCAGTTCCAATATCTCATATCCGTCAAGCAATTCCAAAAATGCATCAATCTTGCTCTGCTTACCCGTCATCTCCACGATAAGACCTTCCTTGGATACATCTATTATATCCGCGCCGAACACGTCCACCAAAGAACTAATCTCAGATCTGTCCTTGGAAGAAACCTTGATCTTGATAAGAGCAAGTTCCCTATATACACTGTTCTCCGGCTTGAGTTCTCTTATATCGACCACATCCACAAGCTTACCAAGTTGCTTCTCGATCTGATCAAGTATCTCGTCATCACCTGATGCAACCACAGTGATACGTGTAACTCTGGGATCTGCCGTAACTCCCGCCGTAATACTCTCGATATTATATCCACGTCTTGCAAAAAGGCCTGATATTCTGTTGAGAACTCCCGAAGTATTCTCCACTAACAACGAGAACGCCTTCTTTTTAATAGCACTGCTCATAATAATCCTCCACGATGCACACCGCTTTTATTGCGTGTACAAAGTGCCAAAAACTGCACAAATTCTATTGTAGCAACAACCCATGTCACTGTCAATCACATTGTAACAGGTATCGCGCGTAAATCGGCATATCAGTCCAGCTTACTGTAAAACGAATCGATATTCTGCTCCGGAAGAGACACCGGATCCCAGCCAAAGTCCTTAT
>JAEEGL012612254.1_pt1 | contig 19765 bp, 19 predicted proteins | sample 9134231 | NCBI WGS metagenome assembly JAEEGL01 (sample SAMN16246548, study PRJNA631951) | gut metagenome | biome: gut microbiome; feature: rumen; material: fiber-attached | host: Bos | place: Iran: Karaj | collected 2018-10 | reverse complement strand
GTACTACCTCGCGCCCGAGCTCACCAACGACGCATGGCACGACGGCTGGTATCACACAGGTGATACCGCATGGATGGATGAGGACGGATATATCTCTTATGTCGGACGCACAGATGATGTCATTAAGTCTTCCGGCTACCGTATCGGACCCTTCGAGATCGAGAACGTCATTATGGAACTTCCTTATGTCCTCGAGTGTGCCGTCACAGGCGCTCCCGACCCGCAGGGCGTAAGAGGCATCGTCGTAAAAGCTACCATCACTCTCGTTAAGGGAACCGAAGGCACCGAGGAACTCAAGAAGGAGATCCAGCATTACGTCAAGGAAAAGACAGCTCCTTACAAGTATCCCCGTATCGTAGAGTTCGTTGATGAACTCCCCAAGACATTCAACGGCAAGATCATGAGAAAGGCTATCAGATCCTCATCAGAAGCCCAGAAGTGATCCCCGGGATCTACGAAGCTTTTAACCACAGCGGCTCTATCACGGAGCCGCTTTTCTTTTGCCCGGGTATGACCCTCACATCAAAACGCCGCTCTCTTACAAAAGGCCACAGATATGAATAGACCCCGTGCGGATCCTTAAATTCCGGCAGCGGAAAATCAGATATATCCAATAACATGTCCTGATCCGAATAACGTTCAAGAAGCAGATGATGCCGTTTGTCATAGATCAGAAGACTATCCGTATCCCGCCGCTTAAGGACCGGATTCCTTATGACCGGAAGGACGGAGTTCCTCGGATTGATCAGAGCGCATGAAGCTTCTTCGCCGATGTAAAAATCCAATCCCGCAAGTGTTGACTGCGCCTCGCGGTAAAGATCCCTGATCGCCATCTGGATCTCCCTCATCGTCCTGCTCTTATAATCCTCCGCGACCCTTGCGCCGTACTTAAGGGAACAGAATATCATCCTGTAAAGATTGATCTCCAGTCCGGTGCTGTCCGTCAGGAAATAGTCGGATGCCATCTGCTGCACTTCAGCGCTTGCCCTGGCAGATATCATCGAATAAAGATACTGCGCGTCCTTAAGATTTGTCCCGATATTTACGGCGTCATCACCGGTGCCGCATATCCTCCGGTCCATTATCGATGCGGGCACCTGCTTTGACCTTAATGCCGCGAGAACCGCGCACAGATAACCTTCAAAAGTACCGTCATACGTATATCTGATGCCCTGATCTGCCATACGTTCCGCCTCCTTGGGTTATGGAAATTCCGATAGAATGCCGGCGCATTTACCTTAAGTGCCGTCATTCTATCACCCCGAACATATGTTTGTAAATGCCATTAAACGGACTGTGCGGATTTTTTCGAAAAAGAAAAAAGGCCGGAATCAATTCCGGCCTCCGAGTAATTATTTATCATTCAAACAATCTGTAAGAACTGATAATGATTTCGAACCGCCTCCGCACAAGCGAAGCGCGGAGGACCCGCGGTGAGAAATCAATTATCAGGGCTTCGGGAATCCGAGTTCCTTAAGGAATTTCGTGATCTTCTCCTTGTCACGCTTGCTTCCGTTGACCGAATAAGCCTCGATATAAACGTTATCATTTACATATACGCCGCCGAAGAGCTCCGAATCCTCGAAGAAGTACTGGTTCATGTGGTAGAAGCTGAGCGAATTGTCGCTCGCGATCTCGCCGTTGAATACGACCGAGCCGCGTGTCTTGGTCTCGCTCATCACACTGTTGCCCTCGAATTCATCATCCTTTTTGACTTCATCGAAAGCCTGGTAGAATTCGTCAAACTCATCCATTGCGTCATCGGCTTTCTTAAAACGCATATACAGGTAGAAATTGTCACCGTCGCCGGTATAGATCAAGTATTCGACCTTATCACCGTTATATGTATAGTTCTTCTCGTGGATGGTCTCGTCCTTTTCGATGCCGGCAGCTTCTTCCAAAGCATCAAAGAAAACGTCTTCATCATCAATGACTTTAAAGCTCGAGCAGCCTGTGAACGAAAGCAATGTGGCACAGGCAAGAACTGAAGCAACTGCCGCTTTTAATCTTTTCACGACGCAAATCCTCTCTTAATGCTTAATTCCATATTACGGTGTAATGCCTGACAAACAGGATCACGCGATCTTGAATCTGTGATATGTCTTCTTACCCTTACGGACGATTGCCTCGCCGTTAGCATCGAAATCAGATTCCTGAAGAGCATAGAACTGGTCCTCAACAACATTATCGTTAAGATATACGCCCTTCTGCTGGATCATTCTTCTTGCTTCGCCCTTTGACTTCATGAGACCAGCCTTAACGAGAGCGTCAGCGATCTGCATGCCGGCACCGAGTTCATCATTGGTGATCTCGGTTGTCTTCATGTCTTCAGATCTTCCCGCATTCTCGAAAAGATCCTCTGCCGTCTTCTTTGCGATGTTGGCAGCCTCTTCGCCGTGAACGATCTTGGTTACTTCGTAAGCAAGTCTCTTCTTGGCCTCATTGATAGCGGAATCCGTGAGCTTTGCGTACTCGTTGATCTCATCCATCTCGAGGAATGTAAGAAGCTTCATGCACTTGATGACATCAGCGTCATCAACGTTTCTCCAGTACTGATAGAAGTCGAAAACAGGTGTCTTCTCGGCATCAAGCCATACGGCACCCTTTGCAGTCTTGCCCATCTTCTTGCCCTCGCTGTTTGTGAGGAGCGTAAATGTAAGGCCGTAAACGGAATCACCCTTCTTGCGGCGGACAAGCTCCATGCCCGCAAGGATGTTTGACCACTGGTCATCGCCGCCGAACTCGAGGTTGCAGCCGTACTTCTCGTGCAGGTAGTAGAAATCGTAACCCTGCATGAGCATGTAGTTGAATTCGAGGAAGGAAAGACCCTTCTCAAGACGCTGCTTATAGCACTCGGCAGTAAGCATCTTATTTACGGAGAAGTGTGTTCCTACCTCTCTTAAGAATTCAATGTAGTTGAGGTTTCTGAGCCAGTCTGCGTTGTTGACGATGAGCGCCTTGCCCTCGGAGAAATCAACGACCTTGCCCATCTGCTTCTTGAAGCACTCGACGTTGTGGTCGATCGTCTCGACTGTCATCATCTGACGCATGTCAGTACGGCCCGTAGGGTCGCCGATCATGGCAGTGCCGCCGCCCATGAGAGCGATCGGACGGTGACCGGCCTTCTGCATATGGCTCATTACCATCATCTGGACGAAGTGACCTACGTGAAGTGAATCAGCCGTAGGATCGAAGCCGATGTAGAAAGATACGCCGGGCTTGCTCAGCAAATCGTAGATCTCATCTCTGTGTGTAGCCTGTGAGAAGTAACCTCTCTCTTCGAGCACATCAAAAACATTTCTGTACATATATTCCTCCAACTAATTGTTTTGCTTCTTAATATCAAACTCCGAGTTTGATGTAGTCGATCGCGGCAAGTGCAGCGACTGCACCGTCTGCGCATGCAGTTGTAAGCTGTCTGACCTTCTTGGTCCTGCAGTCACCTGCAACGAAAATACCCTCGACATTTGTTTTGCAGTTCTCGCCTGCCTCGATATATCCGCCCTGTAATGTTACAAGCTCCTTGAAGTCAGCCGTTTTGGGCTCCTGACCGATGGCAACGAACAGACCGTCAACTTCAACGTTCTTTTTGCTGCCGTCCTCCCTGTTTGTAAGTTCCAGGCCGGAAAGCTTCGGCTCACCCAGCAGATTCTCGACTGTATAAGGCGTAACGATCTCAAGATTCGGGATGGCCTTTGCCGCGTTAACGAGGACCTCGTCAGCTCTGAATTCATTTCTGCGGTGTATAAGATATACCTTGTCCACTATGCCTGCAAGATAGATGGCGTCTTCGACTGCGGTATTTCCGCCTCCGTTGACCGCAACGGTCTTGTTCTTATAGAAAGCTCCGTCGCATGTGGCGCAATATGAGATGCCCTTGCCTAAGAGTTCGTCTTCCCTGGCGATCCCCAGGTGGCGGTTGGATGCTCCGACTGCGAGGATAACTGACCTGGCAGTATCCGTCTTTCCCGAAGCAAGAGCAACTTCGAAGCCGGTATCTGTTTTCGCGACCGAATTGACCTTGTCGAACTCAAGAACGGCGCCGAGATTGATTGCCTGATTATACAGGTCATTTGCAAAATCAAATCCGGATATCTTGGCAATGGCCGGATAGTTCTCAATCTCAGGAGTGTTGACGATCTGACCGCCATACATCTCGCCTTCATAGATAACAGTATCCATGCCTGCGCGTCTTGCGTAGATGGCTGCCGAGAGTCCTGCCGGGCCTGCGCCTACAATAATGATGTCTGCCATATCAACCTTCCTTTCCGTTGACAAGTCTGTCAAACCTTTCATGTGCCGCGGGATCCGTTCTTTGCAAAGACAGAACCTTGCCTTCCCTGCTGATGAAGCAGTGTTCACTCGTTCCCGTACATCTTACCTGCTCTGTTTCCTTATCGAAAACAACATACTTGATATCAAACCTTACGCCCGTATATCTCGTGACTTCCGCACGGATGACAACCGTATCACAATACTTTGCCATCGTCTTGTACTTGGCGGTAAGTCCGACAACAGGGCTTATGATCCCCGCCTCTTCCAAGCCTTTATAACCGAGTCCGATCTCTTCAAACAACTTGGTCCTGGCCTCTTCAAACCACCTGATATAGTTAGAATGGTGGGTCACGCCCATCTGATCCGTCTCGTAGTACTGCACGAGATGTTCGCAATCGGTTATTGCAGCCATGCGAAAATGCCTCCGCCTAAATAGATTATTTTATTTTATTTATGGCAAGGTTAACTGTCAATTAAACAACTGTCATTCTGCTCTAAAACATATATAATTGCATCTATGGATACCGAACTCTTCATCCTGATCACTGACATTATCGGCACTGTCGCTTTCGCGGTGTCGGGCGCCATCGCAGGTATCCGCAAGAAAATGGACATCTTCGGCGTCAACATACTGGCGCTCCTGACGGCCACAGGCGGCGGCATCATAAGAGACATCGTCACCGGATCAACGCCTCCTGCCGCTTTCAAGAATCCTTTTTTCGTAATAATCGCGGCGATCGCCGCAAACATAACCTTCATATTCGTCTGGTGGCAGCGCAAGAACAATAAGAATGTCTCTGAAAAGACACGCGCCATCTACGACAAGGTCTTTTTCTGGTTTGACACGATCGGCCTTGCAGCCTTCACCGCTGACGGTGTGCACACGGGTCTTTTGGGGCCTTATGCGGGAAATGCTTTTCTCGTAGTATTCCTCGGAGTCGTAACCGGAGTCGGCGGCGGAGTATTAAGAGATGTCCTCTCGCTCGAAATGCCGGTCATCTTCGTAAAGCACATCTATGCATGCGCATCGATCATCGGTGCCGCTGCGGTATATATCGTTTATATCGTAATGGGTTCCGCCGAAGCAGCTATGCTCACGGGTTTCTTCTTCGTCTGCGTAATAAGGTTCTGCGCGGCGCACTACGGATGGAATCTCCCGAAGGCGTACCTCTGATTATCTCTAACATTATGCCTGATTCTTCATATCCCTTCCGGCATAAATAACCCTGACTACATTAACCGTGCCTGTCTTCTCATCAATCAATTAAAACACAATATAATTGTCTACAGGAATAAATCTGATGTTCCTTGTTTTCCATGGTTCTGCATTATAAACAGGATGACGCAGGGGTAATTCTTCAAGAGAGCGCACAGTTTTAAACATGCGGTCTAATAACGCTCCCGCCGCTTGGGGAGCAGCAAGTTCAATTGAGATGTATTCGAAAATGGAAATAAGGTCTTCTTTTGCACTTTCAGAATAATTTATTTTCCAGATCATCTGTTGAACATTTTCCTTAACTCTGATTCAACTTCTTCAGCAGAATAGACCTGGCCTTGCTCAATATCTTCTATTCCCTTTGCAAGTTCTTCATCCAACTGTTCTTTTGACAGTTCATCCAATATCAGCGGTCTGTTAGCAGGCAATTTCATTTCAAAAGGGATGCCACGCTGAATAACAACCTGTCTCAAAAACATATCGACTGCATTAGACATGGGAATGCCAAGTCTTTCAAGTACGATCTCTGCCTGCTCTTTTACTTCCGGTTCAACCCGTGCAAATACAGTTGCTGTTCTTGCCATAAAAATCACCTCGTTGCTAATATAATAAGCGAATTGATAGCAGTTAGCATGCAGATAGCATGCGGTAATATAGCATAATTCCACAAAAAAGACCGCCCCAACGAGGCGGCCTTAACTATAAATTTTCTTCTTTCAGTTGCAGTCAGGCACTGCCTTGATGGCGGCCAGGAGCTCGTCAAATTCCTCGAAAGCCGGAACATCCGGATTGTCGGCAATTATCTTTTCCGTGCTCTTGAAAAGGAATCCGGCCTTGGATGCCTTGATCATGGCAAGATCGTTATAAGAGTCGCCTGCGGCGATCGTCTCAAAGCCGATAGACTGAAGGGCGCGTACTGTCGAGAGCTTGGAATCCGCGATCCTCATCTTGAAGTCATCGATCATGCCGTCTTCACCGACGATCAGGGAATTGCAGAACAGTGCGGGATAGCCGAGTTTCTTCATGAGCGGCATCGCGAACTGCGTGAAAGTATCGCTGATAATGATGACCTGCATATCCTTGCGCAGTTCATCGAGAAATTCCTTAGCGCCCGGAAGAGGATCAATCGAGGCGATAACATCCTGGATCTCCTTAAGTCCCAGGCCGTGCTCTCTTAAGATCCCGAGTCTCCAGTGCATGAGCTTATCATAATCGGGTTCGTCCCTCGTGGTGCGTGTCAGTTCCGGGATCCCGGTCTTCTTTGAGAATTCGATCCAGATCTCAGGGACCAGAACACCTTCCATATCAAGACAAACAATATTCATAAGCAATACCTCCGTTAAATCCTTGCGTATATAAATGAGCCGGAATCATAACCTAAACCATACATTCCGAAGACCAAAGTTGCAACAACGAGCGCCATAAACGCTGCCCAGAGGACAACAATACCCTTGCTCCTCAGAGCCGGGATGACCAGCTTCGGCTTATCGTCTTCACTTGGAACATACTTATATGCGTCAACCGCAGCAAGTATCAGAACACCGATGATGAGAACTATAAGGTTCGGCAGGTTCATTCCGGAAGATGAGAAGTTTGCCCAGTTAAAGGCTGCTCCCCTGCGGAAGATCGCGGCATACATGTCTATGGCATCCGCAACTGTCGCGGACCTGAAGAATACAAAGCCCGTAAGCATCAGGATAAAGGTCCTGACAGACTGGAATATCCTGAAGTACAGTTTGTCCGCGCCGATCTTCGGTCTTATCTTCTTTGACAGAGGCTCGAAGATCATGCCGAGCACGATATAGATAAAGTGCAGTATTCCCGAACCGATAACGTAATTCCAGAGTCCGCCGTGCCAGTAACCGACGGCGAACCAGAGGATGAGCAACGCGATATAAGTGGGGACCTTCTTGCCGTTCTTCTTGCCGAACTTTGCCTTGGACCAGTCACCGATCTTTATAAGCGGCTCACTCTTCAGGACCGGATACATGAGATAATCCCTGAGCCATGCGCCGAGCGTGATGTGCCATCTTCTCCAGTACTCTTTTACCGTCTTTGAGAAGAAAGGACAGTTGAAGTTCTCGGGCAGTTCTATGCCGAGCATATGTGATACGCCGGTAACGACCTCCATGCAGCCGGAGAAATCGCAGTAGAGCTGGATCGCAAAGAACACTACACCTACAGGCACATACAAGCCGGTGAAATTAACATGATCGCCGAATATCTGGTTGACGGTCATTGCCGCGCGGTCGGCTATTACAAGTTTCTTGAAAAAACCCCACGCGATCCTTACCGCGCCTTCACAGATCCTTTCGAAAGAGAACTTAACCTCCTTCGCCTTTTCGAACTCCGCCGAGAGAGAAGCATAGGTGTTCATAGGACCGGACATGAGCTGCGGGAAGTATGACGAGAAAAGCAGTACTTTGAAGAAGTTTTTCTCAGGCGCGATCTTCTCCCATCTGCAGTCAAGGATATATCCCGTTGTCTGAAGCACATAGAAGGACATTCCTACAGGAACCGCGTAGAGGAAGAAAGTGTTTGTCGTATCAGTCGCGCCGAAAAGGAGATTCAGCCTCTCAGCCGCAAGACCGATAACGTTGTAGTACTTGACCGCACAGAGCAGCGCGATGTTGATGATCACCGTGACCGCCGTGGCGGCATTTCTGGCGCCGTTGCTCTTTCCGGGGCCGGCCAAAAAGCCGCCAATGTAGCAAAGCACCGCCGAGACAAGAACAAATACCAGTGTGTAAAATCCCAGGAATCCCGCAAAAGCAAGGCTTGCCGCCAATACGACCCAGAGCCTCAGGCTCTTGGGCATGACATAATAAAGCAGCAGGACCGCAGCGACGAATACAAGAAAAAGCGAGGATACCAGCGACATTAACAGTTCCTTATGAGAGGTGGGCTATGATCCTGTCGACCATCTCGCCGACATTCTTAAGGCCGGTTGTCTCACCCATTGTGAACTTGATGCCGAAGCATCTTTCAACTGCGACAATAAGATTGATGTGCTCCAAAGAATCCCATCCGTCTACATCAGAAGCGACAGTAGCATCATTTACCGTGATGTCCTCGTCATCGAAAACATCCTGAAAAACTTCGTTAAGCTTGTCGTAAATCTCTTCTCTTGTCATTATCATTATCTCCTTTTCAGGGGCTTATATTCAGTTTACCTTGATCGCCGTGTTACCGCTCTCATGAGGCTTATCCAGATCAAGGATCCATTCGGAATTGCCTTCCTCATCCTCCGAGGTCTTTGTAAAACCCTGGAGGGCGTAAAAATCCCTGACCATTTTATTCTTTGCGGTCGGATAATAATACCCTTTGATCTTTGTGATATTTCGTGATTTTGCCTGCGCGATCAGTTCATCCATCATGGCAAATTCCATACCGCGCTTTAAGACCCTGCAGCTCATAAGCCACAGATCGATGTGGAACGTGTCACCTTCCGCATGCCCGAAAGTAACCGCAACCACGCCGTTATCACCGAACCTGTCCTCAAGCCTGCCGTAAAGCGTAATGTAATCCGGATCAGACGCGAAATTCTCGATATCAGCCTGTGAGCAGCGCTTTGTCGTCAGATTGAACTGGTTGCTCTTATTCGTAAGTTCGGCTATGCGCGCCATATATACCGGAGCAAAAGGCTTTATCTCCGCCTTCATATCAAGCGACTTTAAGTAATCGTCGTAATTCTCGAAAGAAGCCGAAGCCTTCGCGCGTTCCATATTTGCCTTGTACATTCCGCCGCGCTTCAAGTCCTCTTCCGATATTCCGGTCACCTCGAAGAATCCGTTTGAATCGAGCACGTCGATATAGGTCTCCGGAGCGCCTACCTGAGGAACGGAAATACCCGGGATCTGGTTCTCCACAAGCGCTCTTTCAACCGGATTGTCATCAACAAAGACAAAGCTGTCGGAACCGATATTGAGTTCGGACGCAATGTTTGCGATGTTACGGTCCTTGTTCTCCCAGTTGGCCTTGATGATGATGAAATCATCCTGCTTGAGCGTTGAATCCGGCCTTGCAAGACCTGCCAGCGCGTTCTCCTCATCATTCTTTGACGCGACAGTAAGAAGTATGCCCAGATCCTTATGAGCCTTAATGTACTGCTGGAACTCCGTAAATAGCTCGGACTCGGCATCCTCATGACCTATCCTGATATTCTCCGGACCGTCGTCGCCCACGATGCCGCCCCACAGTGTGTTGTCCATATCAAGCGCGAACGCCTTCTTGTTCCTGCCGTAAACAGCCTTGATGATATGGGCGAGATTGAACGCAAAATCAGGGATCGCGGAAACGCTCAAAGCGTACTTATATCTGTACCAGTCGCCCGGATCCGCCCACTTCTTTATGCCATAAACAGCGGAAACATAGTTAATGTCGTTTATGAAGAAATTCTCATGTGTCTGGGCGTATTGGCAGAACCTGCCGTTCAGTCTGTTGATAAAGTTAAGTCTGCCGTGGATATTCGAAAAATCGCAGTTGCCCAGGAGCCTGAAGTACGGCTGCTCGAAATTATTCTGGATAACCGTGCACTTGTAGCGCTCCGCCAGAGAACTCCAGATCTGACCGAATCTTCCCATCGTCTCCTCAACCAGGGCATCGATCTGCTCCGGAGTATCCGTGATCTTGGGGAAATCAGTGATATTTCTTGATGTCGTGTGGACGAATACGAGGTCAGGCTTGAATTCATCTAATTCCGGATTCCCGAAAACAGCATCCTGATAATACTGGTTATACTCGGACTCATAGAACTCGGGTCTGATCCCGTAGTTCAGCAGAAAAAGCTCCAGTATGAGCTTGATATCGCTTGTGGTCGATCCTCCGAGGATCGCGATCCTTTTATCGATATACCGTATCCCCTCCCTCGCCAGAAGCTCTCTTCTGATCGCCTTCTTCTTGCGAAGGATATAATCGGAATCGTAAGGATATTCAAGCTGTTTCATCCTATTCCTCCAAATCTGATAATTCCACTCGTATTATCATAACATTTTAATCCTTAAAACATCTTATTATAAGGGTAAGTTTGTATAATATGCAGTCAGCCATTCTATTTTTCGCGTGATATAACTAGGTGCGGTGGTTATTTAGAACGTTTCTTAATGATTTTTACGGAGTGAATTTTGGAAAGTCTTCGTTTTTTACTTGATGTGGCTCTGATCCTGCTTACCGCAAAGATATTCGGTATCATTGCCCGCAAACTCCACGCCCCTGAGGTAGTCGGAGAGATAATCGCAGGTCTGCTCATCGGTCCTGCGGTATTGGGTCTTGTCGGACAGTCCGACTTCATCAGCAAGATGGCCGAGATCGGCGTCATCATGCTCATGTTCGAGGCAGGTCTGTCCACGGATATGAAAAAACTCAAACAGACGGGACTCAAGGCAACTGCCATCGCCTGCTCGGGTGTTTTCGTGCCGGTCGTTCTCGGAGCCGTCCTCTTCATGAGTTTTTACGGTTTCGGACCTGTCGGTTCGGAGCAGTTCATTAAGGGACTGTTCATCGGAACCCTTATGGCCGCGACATCCGTAAGCATCACGGTAGCGGCTCTCAAGGAGCTCGGAAAGCTCAGCAGCACGGTCGGAACAACGATCGTAAGCGCCGCCATCATCGACGATGTCATCGTAATCGTGGTCCTCACATTCGTCTTAAGCGCAAAGGGCTCCGGTTCATCGGTATGGATAACCATGCTCAAGGCCATTATGTTCTTTGCCATCGCCATATTAACGGGATTTATCGTCTACAAGGCATTCCAGTGGCTCGATGCCAGATATGAGCACACGAGAAGGATCCCGATCGCGGCTCTCGTTTACTGCATGATAATGGCTTATGTCGCCGAAAGGTATTTCGGTATCGCGGACATCACAGGCGCTTATGTCGCAGGTGTCGTCCTCTGCAACCTTCACGATGTCAAATACGTTGAGCGTAAGGTCGACGTCAGTTCATACATGGTCTTCGCCCCTATCTTCTTCGCGGGTATCGGTCTCAAAGTCTCCTTCGAGAGCATGAATCCCACCCTTCTTCTGTTCTCCGTCGCCTTCGTTGCAGTCGCGCTTCTGTCAAAGATCATCGGCTGCGGTCTGGTATCCAGGACATGCGGGTTCAAGTGGAATGATTCTCTGAAGATCGGCATCGGAATGATGACCCGCGGCGAGGTCGCGCTTATCACCGCACAAAAAGGTCTTAATGCCGGGCTCATAACCTCTGACTATTTCACGGCCGTAATCCTTATGATCCTGGTCAGCTCGATCCTTGCGCCGATCCTTCTGAAACTTCTTTATAAATCAAATAAAACCACCTGAGAATTGAAGCGCATGTGCTAATATAAACCATATGGAGAACAAAGAGATCAACAATCCGGTGCTTATACCGATAGTCATCCCTTCCTATGAGCCTGACGACAGGCTTATAGCGTTGCTCAATGATCTCGATGCCAAGGAAATGGGACCCGTCATCATAGTTAATGACGGCAGTTCCGAAGAGTACGATCATATTTTCGAACAGGCCGAAGCCATAATAACAAAGCGCGGAGGAAAGCTCATCTCATACCGTCCGAACAGAGGAAAAGGCAGAGCACTCAAGACCGCATTCTCATATATTGCGGAGAATATGCCCGGGGCTTTAGGCTGTGTCACCGCAGATTCCGACGGACAGCACACACCGGAATGCATAAATAAGATCTTTGATGCCTTTAAGGAACACCCGGACGATCTCATAATGGGTGTCCGCAAATTCAATAAAAATGATATCCCGTGGAAGAGCTGGTTCGGCAATACGGTTACGATAAAGGTCTTCTCTTATGTGGCCGGAATGAAGGTAAGTGATACCCAGTCAGGCCTTCGCGGCATACCTTTCAGGTTTATGAAAGAACTCATAGACTGCAAAGGCGAGCGCTTCGAGTTTGAGACCCAGATGCTCCTTGATTGTGCCGGCAGATACGGTCTGACGGAGATACCGATCAAGACGGTCTATGAGTCAAAGGAGAATCACCAGACCCACTTCCGTCCCGTTGCGGATTCCGTAAGGATCTACAAGATCCTCGGAAAGAAATTCTTCCTTTACGTCTTCGCATCGCTGTCTTCATTCGTCATAGACATAATCCTCTTTCACCTGTTCACGCTGCTGTTCAAGGACACTTTTCCTGCCATGTACATAACTTATGCGACAGTCAGCGCCAGGATAATCTCGGCAGTCTACAACTATTTCATCAATTATAAAGTCGTTTTCAAGAGCAGGGCTTCAAAAGCCGTATCGCTTACCAAATATGCGCTTCTTGCGATCATACAGATGAGCCTCAGTGCCGGAACGGTAAGCCTCATTGTCTTCCTGCTCACGAATGCATGGGAGACTCTGGTAAAGACAATCGTTGACACATTGCTGTTCTTCGTCAGTTATTCAGTCCAGCAGAGACTTGTTTTCCGCGCTCCGAAAAACGACAATTTCAACGGAAAGGATCCTCAGAAATAACTGATGACTAAATATATCGCGATCGGGGTCTTCCTGATAATGTACATATTGATGATCGTCCTGCCGAAAAGACGTGCGGTCGTCGCTTTATCCGCAGCGGTGATAATGGTCGCCGCGCAGGTCCTTCCGGTAAGCAAGATCCTTCCCTCGATCGACTGGAATGTGCTTATGATGATATTCGGCACCATGGTCATCGTGGATTATTTCATAGAATCGAAAATGCCCAACAAGATCGCCGAAGCCCTCTTAAGGCTCTCACCCAATGTAATGTGGGTAACGATCATCATGTCCCTTTTCTCGGGCATCATTTCCGCATTCATCGATAACGTCGCGACTGTCCTGATGGTCGCTCCGGTAGGTCTTGCAATCTGCAGGAAGCTCAAGATAAACCCTGTTCCCATGATCATCTCGATCGCCGTCTCATCGAATCTTCAGGGTGCGGCTACACTCGTTGGCGATACGACTTCCATCATGCTCGCTGCCGCGGACAATATGAACTTCAATGATTTCTTCTGGATGAACGGACGCCTCGGCATGTTCTTCGCGGTCGAGCTGGGCGCTGTCCTTACGATACCGATAATGATGATCCTTTTCCGCAAGAACCGCCAGCCGGTAACGAGCGACGAGCACACCAAGGTAACAGATTATGTGCCTACAATCACCATGCTCGGTCATGTGGTACTTCTCATCATCGCTTCCTTCTTCCCGGACACACCTTCCTGCACCAACGGCATCATCTGCATGGCTTGCGGTATCCTTACCATAATCTGGGAACTGATAAAGCAGAAATCAACAAAGGGCATGGTCCATTCGCTCAAGGCCATGGACTATGACACGATGCTTCTCCTCTTAGGCCTCTTTGTGGTTATCGCTTCGATCAGGGAAGCCGGGATCATCAATGACCTCGCAGGCTTTATTGCAGGTGTCGGCGGTAACAACAAGTTCGTTATGTTCACAATAGTCGTCTGGGGTTCTGTCCTCATCTCGGCATTCATAGACAACATCCCTTATGTGGCAACGATGCTTCCTCTCCTTGCGGGTGTCGCTTCGGCGATGAACGTCGAGCCGCATTTCCTTTTCTTCGGTCTTCTTGTCGGAGCGACATTGGGCGGCAACCTCACACCGATCGGCGCTTCGGCAAACATCGCAGGCGTCGGTATGCTCAAAAAGGAGGGCTATGAGGTAAGCTTCGCCGATTTCATGAAGATAGGCGTCCCCTTCACGCTGACAGCAGTCATCTCGGGATACCTGTTTGTCTGGTTCATCTGGGGACCGGCATAAACTTCCCGTGCGCAAATCACCATAATAACAAAGGGCTGCTCATTCTCAGATGAGACAGCCCTTTATAAATTCCGTTTTATTGCTCCGTCAGCTCTCTTCGCCGTAGAAAGCCTCATATGCCGCTTCGGCAAGAGTGCCGCTTGCGTTGGAGATTACAGTACTGTCAGGTGCAAGAAGTCTGTAACTTCTCTCGCCCAGAGAACCGATAGGCATCTGTCCGTCGATTCCCAGAAGGATATTGTAGAAACAATCGGTAAGGACCGAATCAAAGACTTCCCTCAGAAGCTCGTCACTTGCGCCTGCAGCCTTAAGCTTGGCGATCTGCTCTCCTGCCATATTATCTGTACTGCTGAGATAAGTCTCGAGCATTGCGTCTTTTTCTTCTCTGGCTGCCTTAGCGAATAATAATGCATCCATTACCGGTATCCTCCGATTTTGCACGTTTTGAATATTTTATCAAGAACAGACCCCGATAGCAAAGTTTTTGATCAGTTCGGGGACAATCCTTCCTTACTTCAGCGCATTCAGAAGATCTACCATCTCGTAACGGAAGATCATATTGTTCATTGGCACTGAGATAAGCGGATACATTACATCACCGGTTCTCATGTAATAGTGATTTGACAGAACCATCTCCGCGTTGCTGACATAAGGTTTGAGAGAAGCCTCATACGCACTCTTTTCGAGACGGGCGCCGCTTCCTGAATAATAATCATATGTATAGGAATAGTCATCATCGTCCATGTTCAGTCTCTGTTCCTCATAGTAACTGTCGATCTCAAGATAATTGTGATCATAGACATGAGTCTCTGTCGTATACAATGATTCCTCGCCGTGCGCAAAAGTAATAACCAGCTCGTCCTTAGTGGTATACATTATGAATTCACCGCCGCCGCCTGCCAGATAAAGGATATTCGGAATAACTATGACAGGAAGAGCCTCACCTGCAAACTCATTGTAGGAATAAATATAAAGATCGCAGGCATATACGGCATTGGGCTCGCAGCAAAGGACATACAATTCGGGAATATTGTTGCCATCGATATCATACAGTCCGCAGGTATTGGTCTGATAGTAATTGTTCTCACAGTCTTCTATCAGGCTCTTATTCGTTTCAAGGATGTTGAGATAAGCGTCAATCGCCTTGTCATAACTGTCACCGAAATATGTTCCGTTCGGCGCCTCTCCTGTAGGGTTTATAGAAGGTTCAGTATCCGTGGGAGGATCCTCGGTGACCAGCGGATCATTGCTGAAAGTGGGAAGAACATTTATGAAGTCGAAAACCTTACTGAGATTCGAGATTTCGGAGATCTTCCATTCCCCTTTCTCGAGTTCGAAATCCAGCTTGCCCTTTACGGTTATCGTATCCCTGGATCCTTTGAGCCAGTCTACGACATCCATGTAATCGATGCATGACTCATTGAAATAGATAGACTCCCAGTCAACGAGCTCATACTTGACCTTGACCGAAGCCTTATCGCCGTCGATCTCGATGGCATCACTCTTGTAATCGATCTCGATCGTGGAAGCGATATATCTGGCGCAGTCAGCAAAACCGTCACCGTCCATCTTGGCGATATAATCAATATCAAGCAAATGTTCCGTTGCTTCATAATCCTTATCGTCATCATCCCAGTTAGTAAGATCAAGGACACCGTCAGCATCGAAATCATTAAGCGCATCAACGTAATCTTCCATAATGTCTTCGATCTGCTTTACGGCTTTCTCGTTTTTGTTGCATCCTGCAAATCCCAGTACCATTGAGGATGCAAGAACAACAGCTGTCAATTTCTTAAACTTCATACCCGCCTCCTAAATTATTCTCAATTAATGTATATAGATTCATATACTACACCCCTCCGGTCTTCACGGAAACCACGGGAACGGAATGGATAAAACCCAATACTTCATTAAGATCATAGATCTGACACAGCCTCCATTCACCGTCAACTTTTTCGAAAACTATACTGGTGAATACAGTCATAGTTTCATCTGAGTTTCTAAGGTCATTTAAGACATCGTCATAGCTTTCATGGGGCCAGGAGTAGACTGTCCGCCAGTCAACAAGCTCATACCGCACTTCCAGGGAAGCCTTGTTTCCGTAACTCTTCAGAGCCTTGATGTCATAATCGATCATTATAGTGGATGCTATATATCCGGCGCAGGACTCAAAGCCTTCACCTTCCGAATTGCCATAATAAGTTACATCGAGCAGATCTTCGACATTCGAGTAATCGAAATCATTTTCGTTCCAGTCAGTAAGGATCCTTAAGCCGTCGCAGTCAAGGCTGTTCAGAGTCGTGTTGAAACTCTTCAGCAACCCGTCTATGGCGGGCATATCCTTCCGGGCTCCAACCGTGCCGCAGCCCGAAAATCCGATGACCACAGCAGTACTCAACACCGCCGCCACTGCTCTCTTAAGCTTCATAAAACTCTTTGCCTTAAATGATTACCGCCGGCTGGCTATTGCCAACCGGCGTATTGAAGTTTACTCGTGCTCGTTGAGTCTTGCGATAATGTCAGGCAATGCCGCGTCAACCTTATCATTATCAAGCTGGCATGTTCCGGCATTTGTATGACCGCCGCCGCCGTACGCGAGACAGAGCTCGCCGATATCGGTCGTGCCGTTCTTGTTTACGATAGACTTGCCGATCATGACGGCTGTATTCTGCTTCTTGAATCCCCATGCAACGTGAACGCTCATCTCGACCTCGGGCCACATTGCGTAGAGCATGAATCTGTTGCCTGCATAGATCGTCTCGAGAGGTCTTAAGTCAAGCACTGCAACCTTGTCATGGATCTTGACGTTCTCTTCAAGCTGCTTTTTGAACAGTTCCTGCTGCTCAAAATAGAGATCCGTGCGTTCCTTTACGTCAGGAAGCTCCAATACTTCCTTGATCGTGTGGTTTGTGCAGTAGTCAATGAGCTCCATCATGAGCTGGTAGTTGGAGATCCTGAAGTCATGGAAACGGCCGAGACCTGTCCTTGCGTCCATTATGAAGTTCATGAGTACCCAGTCCGTCGGATTAAGGATCTCATCAACGGTGAAATCAGCAGAATCGCCCTTATCAACCGCTGTCATGATCTCCTCGGTTACGGTCTTGAATGTATCGGCTCCGCCGTAGTAGTTATAAACGACTCTTGCCGCGGACTTCTCGCAGATGCAGATATACTTGTTGCCGAAAGCCTCATGGTCGGTTCTGATAAGCTCACTCTCATGGTGATCGAATGCCAGTCCTACCCTGGGATCAAAAGGAAGATTCGTTGTGATGTCATTCTCGGTAATATCAACCTTGCCGTCCTGAACATCCTTAGGGTGAACAAACTTGATCTCACCGATAATATCCAACTCTTTGAGGAGCATTGCGCAAACAAGTCCGTCAAAATCACTTCTGGTTATCAGTCTCTTTTTTTCCATTAGTAAGTTCCTCCCTGATTGTTTTATTGTGGCAGACATACCTCTGCCGCACAAAGATTCTAAAGTAAATTTTATATAAAAAATATGCCAATTTCAATGAGCGCAGGGGCCCTATGAGCAAGTGTTAACACAGTTTTCACGGCATTTTTACCTTGACGCAACACCTGACGGCCGTTATTGTAGGATTATCAGATAAAGGTCATAAGAGGTTATAAGGGATAATGAAAAGATCTGTGAACAAAAGCGTTTTTGCATTATTGATCGTCGCGGTCCTGCTCCCGTCGGTCTGTTCATGTTCTTTTTTCAAGAAGAATAAAGTCCTGACGGCCGCTTCAGAATTCGCCGATGCCGTGAGGTTCGGAGATGCCTCTGAGATAATCAAAAAGACTGACGGCCTTGACCGTGAATCCAAGAGAAATATCAAGAGCATTCTTAATGTTGATGATTATTCCGACGAGGAGTGCACATACCTGGCTCACATGATGAGCTCAATGACGACTGAGATCGACGGAAAATCTGTTAAGGTAAACAAAGACACTGCCTCAGTCGGTATGAGCTTTACCATAGCAGATCATAACAGTCTTCAGGACGGTGATTATGCCGATATCAACGCTCTCGCGGACGCGGTCGACAACTGCGGCACAAGGACCATCGACATCACCGTGGAATTCATCGAGAATGACAAGGTATGGTATGTCACCAATTTTGATGATCCTGAATTCAGTGATCTGTTCTCGTTCATAACGGATCCCATGCCCGCGATCGGAAAAGGCACCCTTATTAAGACAGCCGGAATCATAGCTGAGTCAGTCATTAAGGATGACCCTTCGATCGCCATAACAAACGCAGCCACGCCGGAATCGCCGGATATGATCGATCTGCCCTCTTATCTTACAGGTCTCTTTGATCTGAACAGTGACCTTTCAGACGAAGACAGGGCTTTCAGAGCCGCCGTTCTCAGCACCATGACTTATGAGGTCGACGAATCCGCTTTGAAGATCGACAGCCGCACAGGTTCTATAGATATCCGCATAACCATGGCGGATTATGAGACACTCGCAGGAAAGGAATTCAAGAAGATCGACGATATCGCCCCTGCCGTTCAGGCATGTCCTTCAAAGACATATAAGTTCACGTGCGAATTTGCGAGAAACTATGCCGTCTGGTACGCGACCAATCTCGAATCCGAAGAATTTGCCGCTTTCCTTAAATACAAGGATTTCAGGGTCAGCATGAAGACCATAGACGGCACTTACACTGCCAGAGTCGATATCACCGATAATTTCAAAGCGTACATCACTAAGGAATTCAATGTCAGTCTGCCGGCGGACGTGGAAGGCAGGATCTATATTGTCTCGACCCTTGTTTTAAAGAACGGACAGTATGAGGTGACGATCGACCGCGACGCGCTCGTAGCCGACATTAAGAACTTCGTCGAGACAAACATCGATAAGATAATAATGAATACCCTCGGAACGACATCAAGCCTGGCTCTCGACACCATGGCCAAGCTTGCGGGATATGCGGATTATGCCGATATGAGAAGTAAGATCCTTGCCGAGGTCACAGGAAGTCTTGATACGATCGACACCTCCGGAATGGAAAGCTCCGGAACCTTTACCTTCAATGACAATCTGGTCACGCTCAAGTCAAAGACAGACACGCTGACAGGAATGATCGATAACTTCGGTGTGATCACCGTCACGGCTCCCGTAACCGATCCTGAGGCCAAAAAGCTTTTGGGTTCTGACACGATCACCCTGCCTTTTAAGAAGGTATAATTTTCGAAAATAATCATTGAAAACACCATCGAAAAAGGCTGCCCCGGAAGGCAGCCTTCTATAATTCAGATCTTTATTAAACTTACTTCTTGATGATCAGTGACTCACCTGTCATCTCAGCAGGCTGGGGAAGTCCCATGATCTCAAGGAGTGTGGGAGCGATGTCGCAGAGGCGGCCGCCCTCACGGAGTGTGTACTCGGGATCATAGTTGTAGAGGATAAACGGAACGGGGTTCGTTGTGTGTGCAGTGTGAGGCTGCATTGTCTCGAGGTTCATCATCTGTTCAGCGTTGCCGTGGTCAGCGCAGATGAAGAGAACGCCGTCCATCT
>JAEEGL012424099.1_pt1 | contig 19765 bp, 8 predicted proteins | sample 9134231 | NCBI WGS metagenome assembly JAEEGL01 (sample SAMN16246548, study PRJNA631951) | gut metagenome | biome: gut microbiome; feature: rumen; material: fiber-attached | host: Bos | place: Iran: Karaj | collected 2018-10 | reverse complement strand
TCTATGTGTCAGCCACCGACTTCACCTGAGCATAGAGGTCGAAGGCAGCAAACTTCTTCTCTGCATCCTGGCGTACGACATCGCAAGCCTTCCTAATCTGCTCTTCATAGTCGCTGCACAGCATTCCGTGCTCTTCCAGAACGACCGACAGGGCAGCCAGATTGTCGGCAGCCTCCTGATAGACAGAAGGTGCTGTGTAGTGCTCCATCTCAACCTCATACTTCGCGATGGCCTCGTTCAAGGCAGTCTGAGCCTCACCGGCATAGCGCTCGTCGGCATACTTCTCCTGTACCTTCTTGGCACTCTCCAAGGCAGCCTTCAGCAGGCGTACCCACTCGGCACCCACCTTGTTGGGCAGGTATTCTACCTTGATGTTGCCGATAGCAGAAGCGTCGCCCCAGGCAGCGGCAGCACCGCTGGCATTACCGGCCACCAGACGGATGATGTAGTTACCCTCTGTTGTTACAGGAACCACCACGTCAAAGCTCGTAGCATTCGTCGTCGTCTTGAAGTCGGGCTCAATGGCCTTCATCTCCTCAACCAGAATCTGACTCTCGTCCAGTATGTTACCGTTCGTAATGTCGACAGCACCGTCGGCCAGCACCTGAACCTTCAGCGAGCGGGCAGCATTGTCACCATCCCACTTGGCAGCCTTCAGTGTCAGGTGGTAGTTCTTGGCCTTCAGCGTCAGCTTGGCATCGTCCTTCGTGCCATATAAGGCCACGCCCTGCACGGTACGCGTACCTAAATAAAGGATATCACTGGCAAAGCCCGACTGGCCGTGCATCAGACGGCAACCGGCACCCGAGTTGGCATCCTGCATCTGACCTTCCGTGTCGCTTGTCACAATCCAGCTGGCTCCACTTGCAGCAAAGTCGTCGGTCATCGCCGTTTCCTCGACGTCGTTGGGATCGTCAGCTACCTTACCGACATTCAGCACGATTTCGTAGTTGCCATAGTCGCCTACGCCCGTTTCCTTAGGCTGGACGTTGTTCAGTGCCAGCACATACTCGCCATTCACCAGGTCGGCACCCTCACGGGTCAGCGTGAAGTCAGTAGCCAGACCGTCTGCGGCATTGTCGGCTGTCACCGTCAGGGCAGCACCGTTCAGCGTAGCCTTCAGTTCAGCCACCTGAGCCTCCTTGTCGAACGTCACCTTAAACTCCTTGATGCTGTTGGGCAGGTTGAACGACCCGTCCTCAGGATCAGCCTTCGCAATTCTGGGCTTTACGAAGTCCCAGGGATAACCCTCGTTATCCTCGATGTCGCTGTTCATCGTAGCCTGCACATCCTGGAAGTCGGCAATCACCTTACCCGTGTTGACACCGCTTCTGTACACCAGCTGCAATGCTGCGTCGGTAGGATTGGTGAAGGAAATCTGCACATTGTCGTTTTCCTGAACACCCTCGTTCAAGAAGATATAGAAACGACCGTCTGCCAGTCCCTCGATAGAATACAGCTCGACAGCCTCGCCGTTCACCTTAACCGTAGCACACTCGTTTGGATAGAAGATACGCGGCTTGCCTGCAGCCTTCACTAGTTCAGGAATATTCGTGTCGAAGCCAAAGTCAACCAGGATGACGTCGTTGCTGAACTCAGCCTGCGTGCCGAACTTCAGCACCTGGAACTTGATGTTGTCGAAATAGTAGTTGTTAGCCTCTGCCAGCTCGCTCAGGTTGAAAGCCCAAGAGTGGAACTGCTTGTCGTCCTTCGACTGGTCGGCACTGATTTCACCCTCGGTCTCGAAAGTCTGCCAATCAGGAATGAATTCCACGTCACCAATACCAATGTAGTGGATATAGTCACTGGGCTCAGCGTGAGCCTGTGTGGTAGCCTTTGCTGCTACGTCAGCCCTATAGTCGAACGAAAGCTTATACTTAGTACCGGCAGGCAGCGTTTCGTTGGCGTAGATCCAGAACTGGTTGTCCCAAGGCTGCTCCACCTTGGCTGTTGCAGCCACCATAATACCACGACTGCCGTCCACACCAACGCCGTCGGTAATGACCGACAGAGCCGGTTCGCCACGGTCTACCTTGGTATAGAAGCTGGAGTTGTCGTCCCACTCCAAGTCACCATTCTCGATGACATCCGTCCAACCGATTTGGGGACCCTTCTCGACTTCCATGCTCGTAATGGTCACATCAGCCCAGTTGGCACCCTTGATGGCATGCAGATGGGCATAACCCTTGTCGGTAACAAGCTGTTTCAGGTCAACAATCAGCACACCCTCCTCCGTCTTGAAATACTTGGAAGCCCAAGTCATACATCCGGAATTGGTGTTGTCAATCAGATGAGACTCTGATTCCGTTGCAGCAGGCTGTCCACCTTCCTTGTCACGATTCAGGAGGACACGAGGAGTGCCCGCTGAGTAAGTAATCACCAGTTTCGAGTACTTTGATAGGTCGGCGTAGTTGTTGACGCTGGGGTCACCATAAGGCTGACCTGTAGCTTCACCGATAACCCACGCGCAGTCAGCCTTACCGGTTGGATTAGCATCAGCGAACCAACCGTCCCACGTGCAGAAGCGAACTTTCTGCAGTGAAATCATCTCGCCTGCGCTTGCTGTTGTTGCTGCCAGCATACCTAATACCAGCGCAACGCACATTTGGTAGAATCTTTTCATTTTGTTAAATTTTAAATTAGTTAATAGGTAAAAAATAGAATTCTGGCGACAAAGTTAGATAGTTTTTATTAATACGTATTTATATAATGTATCAGAAACTTTTTGTTTTTCGTCTTTTTTTCTTTTATTTCATTATGACACAAAAAACAAAACCACTGAAACAAAATTCTGCCCTCAAAATATCTAAAACAAAATTTGTGATATAAATTATTAATAATATTATATAAAAAATGCGTAACTTTGCAAAAAATTTGATAGTTAACAAAAAACCATTTTAACGTATGAAAACCAGAAAGCAATTATGGAAGCCATGCCAAGGCTTCAGCCTGTGTCGGAACAGACACTGGGCGACGGTTTTGGCGGCTGCACTGGTTGGTGGTGTCCTGACGTCATGCCAGAAGTACGACCTTGACGAGAAATCCCCGGAAGGCTGGGGCAACAGCGTCTATAGCTGGCTCGACGATCAAGGGAATTTCACCAACACAGTACGCTTGATCAACGACCTGGACTACCGGGAAGTGTTGGCAAAAACAGGTTCGAAGACACTCTTTGTGGCTGATGATGCTGCATACGAGCGATTCTTCAGTAACAACTCTTGGGGTGTCTCGAAATACGATGACCTCACCCCGTCACAGAAGAAGATGTTGCTGCGCGGCAATATGCTTGGCAACTCCATCCAGCTGAACAGTCTGTCGACGATTCAGGGCAGGCCACTGAAAGAAGGTCAGGCTTTGCGCCGTTTCTCTGAACTTGGCGGTTACGACACCGTGCCCATCTTGAGACCTCAGGATATGCCAAACAACAAGTACTGGAAGCGTCACCGCGAAAGTGGCAAGAACATGGTCTGCATGGAAGACGGTTCTGATGTACCGATGCTGTTGTTCCTTGAGGCACAGTTGGCGAATAACCGTATCACCAACGATGACTACAACTTCCTGTTTAATCACAAGACAAACCGTCAGGCTGGTGATGCCAGTATCAACGGCATTGATGTGGTAGAAGACAACATCCGTTGTGCCAACGGTTTCATTCACCGTACCGCCGAGGTGGTCACGCCGTTGCCTAACATGGCTGAGCTGATTGCCCAGAAGCCGGGAGTCGGTATCTATAACAGACTGTTAGAGCGCTTCTGTGCTCCATATCCCGATGGTAAGGACCTAACTAAGACTGAACGTTACAACTATCTGTACAATGCCAATGTGGACACCGTCTATACCAAGCGTTTCTTTAACGACAAGAGAGGTGTTGCTGTAGCCACCACGCCTGACGGGCGTAGCGTTCCGGCCCAATTGGCATTCGACCCAGAGTGGAACTCTTACTACTCGTCTAACGTCAAGAACGAAAGTGAGGGTAATGCTGCCGAGATGCGTGACATGGCCGTGATGATGGTACCTACTGACGAGGCCATGCAGGCCTATTGGAATGGTGCCGGCAAGCCGCTGAGCGAGAACTATGGTTCGTGGGATGACGTTCCTGACGATGTCATCATCAAGCTGTTGAACGTCAACATGCTGCCCTCGTTCACCTCGTCAGTGCCCTCGAAGTTTGATGCTATCCTGAACGATGCCAACGACCCCATGGGCGTCGAGGCTGCTGATATTGACGAGGTATGGATGGCCTGCAACGGTGCTATATACCTGACCAACAAAGTGTACTCACCCACGGCTTACGTCAGCGTATCATTCCCTGCATTGATCAACCGTTCTATGAAGATTATCGACTGGGCCATCACGCAGTGTAAGTATAACGTCTATCTGAATGCATTAGGATCAGACTACAGTTTCTTTATTCCTACCAACAATGCATTGGTGGAATATATCGACCCGTGTTCATACGGCAAGAAGAGTCTCCAGCTGCTCAGTTTCCGTTGGGACGAGACAAGGAATTTAGATGAAAGGGTCTATGCTGTGGTTTATGACTACAATCCTGTAACGGGCGAGCGTGGCTCTGACTCCACTGTTGTCTATTCCCGTGATCGTATCCTGAACTGCCTGAAAGATATTTTGGACACCCATATCGTCATCGGTAAAGTCTGGGAAGGCAAAAACACCTACTTCCGCACCAAGAACGGTACCGGTATCCGTGTCACCAACCCTACCAACGAGAGTAGTATGACCGTTGAGGGCAGTTATCAGATGAATGAGGGCTCACCTCTTCATATTGCCCGAGTCTACGACCAGCGCAAGGAGGTGGCAGGCGGCAACGGAAAGAGTTATATTCTGGAAGGCCAGCCCATCATGGGTACCCGCCTGACCGTCAAGGACCAGTTGGCCGCCCATCCTGAGTATTTCGGCAAGTTCTTAGAGCTGATGGAAGGTTGTCCCGGTCTGTTAGAGACCACCCATAACCTTGGTACTGGCAAGGCTGAACACGATTTCGCCTGCGGCGGCACGAACCTGTCGGTATTCAATACCTATCATTACACCGTCTACGTGCCCAGTAACGAGGCTATTGAGAAGCTGCAGCAAGAAGGTAAACTGCCACGTTTGGAAGATGCTGAGGGTAAGCCCGAGGCCGACTCGTTAGCCGTCATCAAGAAGATAGAAAGCTTCCTGAAGTATCATATTCAGGATAATGCCCTCTATATCGGTGCTCAGGAAGAGACGGGAAATTTCGAGACCTCTCTGATTAACGAGAGAAATAACCGCTTCTATATGCTGACAACCAAGCTGACTGACAATGACATTGAAGTTCAGGATGGCACCGGTGCCACACATAAGGTGACAAAGCAGTACGATAAGGACGGCAAGGAACTCTTTAACATTCAGGCGCGTGAATATCTATATAGAGGAAAAGATGCATCAACAGCCACAGAGTTGTACACCACCTCTTCGGCGGTCATTCATCTCATTGACAGTCCGCTATCCTACGGAAATTGAAACATGAAACTTGAAACATGAAACATGAAACTTGAAACATGAAACATGAAACTTGAAGATATGATTACTAAGATAACGAAAACATTACGGAGGGGTATATTGCTTTTTTACCTTTTTACCCTTTTACCTTTAGCTGCATTGGCGCAAACGACTGGTGACATCATCAGCGGTACGGTTACCGATGAAATGGGGCCTGTCATGATGGCTAACGTGGTGGAAATTGACGCAGCCAAGCGTATCGTCGCTTCTGCCGTGACGGATATGAACGGACACTTCTCGTTCAAGCTGAAGAATCCGAAAGACAAGCTACGTGTCACGTTTGTAGGTTACAAGACCGTGCTTGTTCCTATCAATAAGACCCATTTCAACATCAAGATGCAGGACGCCACCCAGATTCAGGAAGTGGTGGTAACGGCCAAGAAGCGCTCCGGCGGTTCGGGTCTGAACATTCCTGTCGATGAAATCTCTACCGCTCAGCAGAGCATCAGCATGTCGGAGTTCAACGGTCTGGCCCTGACCACAGTCGACGAGGCCCTGCAGGGACGGATTGCCGGGCTGGACATCGTGGCCAACTCCGGTAACCTCGGTAGTGGTACTTCAATGCGCCTGCGCGGTGTGTCGAGTATCAATGGTAATGCAGAACCGCTGATTGTCGTCGATGGTAATGTGATGGCCGTCAGCGATTTCGACTTTACGTCGGCTAACGAGGAGAAATTTGCCCAGTTGCTGAACATCAACCCTGAGGATATTGAGAGCATCAGCGTGCTGAAAGATGCTGCCGCTACGGCCATCTGGGGTTCGCAGGGTTCAAACGGTGTCATCGAAATCAAGACCAAGCGCGGTACCCGTGGTAAGACACGTGTCAGCTACTCGTTCCGCATTACGGGTACTTATCAGCCCAAGGGTTATGAGATGCTGAATGCTGACGAGTACACCATGATGATGAAGGAAGAGTACTTCAATCCTGAGATGAGCGACGTGGCCAGCGATATTCCCGAGCTGAACTACGACCCCAACTTCTCGGAATATGAGATGTATAACAACAATACCGACTGGTTGAAGGAAATCAAGAAGGTTGGCTGGCGCCAAAACCACTATTTAGCTCTGAGCGGTGGCGGTGAGAAGGCTCACTTCCGTATCGGTGCCGGCTACGACCATGAGACGGGTTCTGTGATTGAACAGCAGCTCGACCGTTTCAGCTCGCGTGTCAACCTGGACTACTTCGTCAGCGACCGCATCAAGATCGAGACGAACATTGCACTCACCTATACCAAGAACAACAAGGCTCATGGCGGTGAGTTGTACGGACTTGCCTATACGCGCATGCCTAACCTGTCTATCTATGAGCAGGACCGCTATGGCAACGACCTCGACGAATACTATTCGATGCTGCCCACCGTCACCAGCCAGTTGCAGGACCAGTTGAGCAATAAGAACCCCATAGCATTGGCTAAGTTAGCCAAGCAGACGGAGACGAGCTATAACATCGAACCCGAATTCAAGTTGCGCTACAACCTGCTGTCGATTGAAGAGGAAAAGACCCATCTGAACTATGAGGGTAAGGTGGTGTTCAGCATCTTCAACAACTATAACGACGACTTCATGCCGCTGTCGCTGAACACACGTGGTTGGAACGATACAACGGACAAGGCGAGCAACAAGACGACATCGTCTTCGTCGAAACGGTTTAACGTGTCAACCACGCATACGCTGACGTTCACGCCGGCCTTCCGCAACAAGGACCACTCGCTGACCATGATGCTCCGTGCACAGGTGAACAGCGGTCATGGCAGCTCACAGAGCACTACAGAATGGGGCCTGCCGTCAGGTAGCATCCAGAACCCGGCTGCACAGGGTATCATCCAGAACATGAGCACCGGCAGTAATGAATGGCGCAGCATCTATCTGACCTATTCTGCCCACTATGCCTATAAGGGACGCTATATGGCCGACTTCTCGGTACGCCGTGATGGTAGCACACAGTTTGGTGAGGACAAACGATGGGGTAACTTCCCTGCCTTCTCTGTACGCTGGAACATCCATAAGGAGCCTTGGTTCAAGAAGGCCCTGCCCTGGGTGTCGATGCTCTCCATCCGTCCGGGTTGGGGTATCGTCGGTAACCCTCCGGGTCAGGAATACCTGTACTTCAGCACATACGGCAGCGGTAGCGGCTATATGGGCGAAGGTAGCGTCAATCCGCAGAACATCCAGTTGAAGAACCTGAAGTGGGAACAGAAGGAGACTGTCAACCTCGGTCTTGACTTTGGTTTCTGGAACGATCGGATCAACGGTAACGTGGAGTTCTATTGGCAGTTCACCAGCGACCTGAAGATGTATAGCTTCGGTATTCCCACCTCGTCTGGTTATCCGAACCTGAGCATCAAGAACGCCGGCAACATGAAGAACATCGGTTGGGAGTTCAACCTGAACGGTAACCATATCGTGAAGTTGGGCAAGTTCTCGGCAGATTTCAACATCACGTTTGCCAACAACAAAAACCAGATAACGTCGTTGGACGATACCAGTCTGTCGACCATGAACAAGGAATTCGACCGCAACAACGGCAGTTATCTGACCCGTGTTGAACTGAACCGCGCCTTTGGCAGCATCTATGGTTTCCGTTACAAGGGCGTCTATCAGTATTCACACTATTCTGAAACGGAAGTCAAGGGTGTGAGCGGTCCCGATGCGCCTGTGGCCCGCGACAAGGACGGTAATGTCATTCTGGACGAGCATGGCATGACAAAGCCTATGATGTTCTGTGCCGGAACTGTCAATTACGAGTTCTGCGGTGGTGATGCCAAGTATGAGGATATCAACCACGATGGACAGATTAATGAGCTCGACATCGTCTACCTCGGCTCTTCACTGCCTAAGTTCACTGGCGGTTTCGGTTTCAAGCTGAACTTCGGTCGTCTGACCTGGAACAACCAGTTCAACTTCCGCTACGGCAACAAGATTATCAATGCCGGACGTATGAATGTTGAGAAAATGTATAATAATAATAACCAGAGCCGTGCTGTCAACTGGCGCTGGCGTGTAGAGGGTGACATCACCGATATACCACGTGCCCTGTCGAACCACAACGGACAAGGCGGCTACAACTGGTTAGGTTCTGACCGCTTCGTCGAGGACGGATCCTTCATTCGTCTGAACTACTCGCAGATCAGCTACTCTGTTGATTCCAAGTATATCAAGAAGTGGGGTCTCTCGCAGTTGAGCTTCTATGTATCGGCCAACAATCTGTTTGTTCTGACCAAGTATAGTGGTGCCGACCCTGAGGTTGGTTACGGTTCATGGGGACTCAGTACTGACAATTCTACAACTCCACGTGCGAAATCGTTCACTGGTGGTGTGACGATACAATTTTAGATGAAACTTGAAACATGAAACATGAAACTTGAAACATGAAACATGAATCTTGAAACTTGAAACATGAAACATGAAACTTGTAAAGATATGATTACTAAGATAAACATAGGATATAGATGGCCGAAAGGATTATTCTTTATTCTTTATACTTTATTCTTTAGCATGACGCTCGCGTCATGCGGCGATTTCCTTGAAATCAAGCCGATGGACAGGACTGTGCTTGAGGACTACTGGAAAGAGAAGGCCGACGTCACAGGTACCGTGAACGGCTGTTACGAAGCATTGGCCAACGAAGCCGTAGTGACACGCATGGGTGTGTGGGGTGAGCTGCGCTCTGACAACGTGGTGGCTGGTACAAGCACGCCAGGTAACATTAATGAGATGTTGAACGAGAACTTGCTGCAAACCAACGAAATCTGTCAGTGGTCCAGTTTCTATAATACCATCAACCGTTGTAACATTGTATGTCACTATGCGCCCGAAGTGGAGCAGATTGATCCGAACTACACGTACAACGAAATGAAGGCGACCATTGCCGAAATGAAAACGCTGCGTGCGCTGTGCTACTTCTATCTGATACGGGCCTTCCGCGACGTGCCTTACACCACGGTGCCCAGCATCGACGACAACCAGAACTATGTCATCCCTGCCACGAAATTCGAGGTGGTGCTTGACTCGCTGATCTGCGACTTGGAAAGCATCAAGGACGATGCCCAGAGCCGCTTCGACTTGGAGAAGGTGGTCAATAAGAGCATTTCGGTGCCTGCCAAGAACAACAGCCGCATCACGCGCTGGGCCATCTACGCCCTGCTGGCCGACCTCTACCTGTGGAAGGGCGACTGGGATCAGGTCATCAGGTATTGCGACTTAGTGATTGACTACAAGGCCCAGCAGTACAGGGAATTGCTGCAGATGGACCAGATTAACGACGTGACGCTGTATGACGGCATTCCCATGATAATGGAGGCCGCCAAGGGTACGCAGGATGCCGGCAAGGCCTATAATGCCATCTTCGGCGATGGTAACTCGTTTGAGAGTATTTTCGAGATATACTATGGCAATACAGGCTTGTCGAACAGTTGGGTCAGCTCCTATTATGGCAATAACAACACTGCCACGGGACGCCTGAAGCCGTCGGAATTTCTGATGAAGGGCTTTACCACGGGTCAGAACCAGGTGTGGCTGTCGCAGCGTGACTGTCGTGCGCACGAGGGTATCAGGACGGAGGGCAACAGCTATGCCATTACGAAGTACGTCTATCAGAGTACTGATTTCAGCCTGCAGAACCCCAGCAGTGTCACGGTCAGGGGCAACCGCCGCTCGTCGGCCAATGCCAACTGGATTATCTATCGCCTGAGCGACATCCTGCTGATGAAGGCCGAAGCCTTGATTCAGCGCGGTGAGGCCGACTACCCGGAGGCTTTCAAGCTGATCAATACGGTTTACAAGCGTGCCAACAACATTGCACCCGATGCTGCTACTGGTGGCTTGGATTACGATACATACAAGGACAAGATGGAGGATTTGTTGTTTGAGGAGCGCCATCGCGAGTTCATTTTCGAGGGCAAGCGCTGGTTCGACCTTGTGCGCCTGTCGCGCCGTAGGGGTAATACGGACTATTTGGCATCGTGTGTGGTCCGTAAATACACGCACGACATCAATGTCATCAAGATCAAGCTGGCCGACCCCAACTACATCTACTTCCCGTACGCCAAGAGCGAGCTGAAAGTCAACCCGCTGCTGGTGCAGAACCCGGCCTTCAACAAGGGTGAAGAGGGAGTGCTGAAGTAGGCGGGCGGAGCCCTAAAGATAACGGGCGGAGCCCTAAAGATAAAAGATAAAATATAAAATTAAAAATAAAAGTGAAATGAAAGATAATCCAAGATATAATAGACACTACGCCAGTGGTTTGTTATTTATTATTTTTTATTTTTTATTTAGCATGACGCTCGCGTCATGCGTAGATAACGACGACGACGTGCCTATGAACCGTTATACGGCTGAAAAGATGACTGCCGCCCAGTTCCTTGAGGATAATGAGAGCCGTGTCGGCGATTTCATCAGCATCATGCAACGTACGGCTTACTTCGCCATGCTTTCCACGTATGGCGACTACACCGTGTTTGCACCGAACAACGAGGCTATTGCCAACTACATGGCCAGCAACGGCTTTACCTGCATCGACAGCATTCCACTGGCTGTATGCGACACGCTGGTTCGTACGCACATCATCAAGGATAAGGCTTGGTTTACCACCGACCGCTCGGAGGGACCGCTGAGCATGAACATGGCTGAGACGAAGATTGAACTGTCGGTGGGCAAGGACTCGCTGAACAACAACGCGATTATCCACTATGCCAACAAGGTGGCTCGTATGGTGGAATACGACGACTCGGTGACGAACGGTGTGGTGCATATCGTGAGTCACGTCATTCCGCGTACCAGCGACATGCTGCCCGACCTCATGGCCAGCGACCCAGCTATCAGCATTTTTACGGCGGCTCTGTTCAAGACGGGACTGCACAACGCCATCATGCCCTACGAGGATAAGGACTATCCGGAATGGGGTGCCGACAAGGTGTCGCAGGACTCTGCCTACTCGTGGAACAACAAGCTGAAGTGTCAGGCTGAGGGCGAACGGCCCATCCAGTGGGTGCAGAAGCGCTACTTCAAATTCACGGCCTTTGCGGAGCCCGACGACGTCTACAAGGCTCACGGCATTAACAACATTGAGGATTTGGAGAAGTATGCCAAGAACGTCTGCGATGCGGTATATCCGCAGGATGCCGGCAAGTACGACGGTGACTACCAGAACCCGAAGAATCCGCTGCACCGTTTCGTCAGCTACCACCTGTTGGACAGCGACCTGCCCTACGGCGACCTGATCATGGCCCCGGAGGCTTATAAGCATTGGGACATGGAGCTGTGCGACCCGGAGGAGTTCTACGAGACCATGTGTCCCGGTACGCTCATGCGCTTCAGCTATTACAACGACGAGGTCTACATCAACCGCAAGGGTTTCCAGGCTAATGCCAGCATCAAGGGCATCCGCGTGCTGAAGAGCCAGGAGTCGGGTGAGGTGTTGCAGTATTGCGACAACGGCAGGTTCCACTATATAGACGACATCTTGGCATATACCAATGAGGTGAAGAACGACGTGCTGAACTGCCGCATCCGCTTCGACTCTACCGTGCTGAGCCCCGACTTCCAGAACAGTGGCGGCAAGGGTCGCTGGGACGTGGAACAGTTGGTGGGCTACCGCTTGGACTACATCAAGAATTGGAAGGTGATGGGCGAGAAGGCCGTCATCGGTCTGCGTGGCGAGGGTTCTTGGTGGCAGCACTATAAGAGCAACGGCATCACCATCAGCGGTATCTTCGACGTCACCATCAAGCTGCCTCCTGTACCGTCGGGAACCTACGAACTGCGTACGGGTTATACGGCAAACCCGGAGCGCGGCGTGGTGCAGTTCTATCTGAACAACGTGCCATGCGGTATTCCTGCCGACCTGCGCGTCATGGGCGGCGATCCGTCTATCGGCTCTGTCGAGGACGTGCAAGGTGACGACGAGGAGGCCAAGGCTATCAACAAGGCTAACGACAAGGCTATGCATAACCGTGGCTACATGAAGGGTATGGACTGCTACTGGCAGGGTGGTGCAAAGGAGAATGCACTGCGTAATCTGACGAATAACCTCCGTTACATACTGACTACGCAGTACTTCGACGAGAACGAGACGTACTACCTGCGTGCCCGTCAGGTGCTGAAAGACCCCACCTGTTATTGGAGTTTCGACTATATTGAGCTTTGTCCGAAGAGTGTCTATGGCAGTCCAAGGGGCGAAGACACGCACTGATGCGGGCGGAGCCCTAAAGATAAAAGATAAAATATAAAGTATAAAATTAAAAATAAAAGTGAAATGAAAGATAATCCAAGATATAATAAACACTACGCCAGTGGTTTGTTATTTATTATTTTTTATTTTTTATTTAGCATGACGCTCGCGTCATGCGCCGACTGGGACGACCATTATGAGGGCGCTGCTGACGGCGGTGCTGCCGGTGGCACGCTTTGGGAACAACTGAAGGCCAATCCTCAGGTGAGCGACTTCTGCGAGGTACTGGAACAGACTAAGGTGTATCGTATGCATAAGAAGACTCCCGTGAGCTATGCCGATATCCTCAGTGGCGGTCAGGCATTCACGGTGATGGCTCCTGTGAACGGCACGTTCAACAAGGATTCGCTGCTTCGTTTGGTACAGACCGTTGTCGGTGACTCGTCCGTTGAGAAGAGCTTCGTGCAGAACCATCTGTCGCGCCAGCTCGTGTCGTCCAACTCTAACACCAACAAGTTGCTGATGATGAACATGAAGCATCTGGAAATGGCCAATGGCAAGGTTGACGACGTGACCATCTCAACGGCCAATGCCAAGGCAAGCAACGGCGTGCTGCATGTCGTTGAAAAGGCACTGCCGTATAAGCATAATCTGTTTGAGATGTTCTGTGACAATCCAGACCTGTCGGTGATTGGTGAGAACCTGCGCCGTTTCAATGAAGATGTGTTCGATGCTACAGCCTCAGTATCGAATGGTGTCATTGACGGTGTGCCTGTCTATGTCGACTCGGTGGTCTACGAGCGCAACCGTTTGTTGGAGGCTATCGGTCTGCTGAGGGACGAGGACTCTACCTATCTTGTCGTAGCACCTACTACTGACGGCTGGAACGAGGCGTACGCTGAGGCTTCGCAGTACTTCGTGTTTGACGAGACGATTGAGAAGCGCGACTCCTTGCAGCAGTATTACACCTTGCGCGCCCTGTTGGAAGACGCAGTCTTCAACATGACCGACCAGAAGAATATCAATGACTCGCTGGTTTCGGTGCCTTACATTCACAGCAACCAGCAGTATGCTAAGGGTAAGCACGTTTACCATGTGTTCCAGAATCCCTGGGCCGAGGGAGGCATACTCTATGGCGCCACACCACTGGAATGCAGCAACGGCATTCTGTACACCACGCCGAAATGGTCATTTAATCCGACGGACACCTACTTCAAGGAGCTGACCATCGAGGGCGAGTCCCAATATCTCATGTTCCAATATGACGAGAAACGAACCGTCTACAATGTCCGACAGCTGGTTAGTGACAGTATCTCGAACGGCAGTTACATGAGAATCAATGCCAAGGGACAGACGGACAACTGGGATGTCACCTATCGTCTGAACAACACACTGAGCGGAAGCTATGACATGTATGTCGTCGTACTGCCGAAATATGTCTACGATGCCACTGCCCCAAAAGCCAATCTTCCATGTAAGTTCAAGGCTAACATCAACTACATTGATGCACAGGGCAAGGCACAGACTTTCGCCTGCAAGATTGATAACAAGACGGAGTTTACGACCGATCCAGCCCGTATCGACACGGTGTTGATTGCTAATGGCTTCCAGTTCCCGGCCTGCAACTACGGTCAGGATAATACAAGCGTCAGCATCAATATCCAGTGCTCTGTCGGTAGCCGTCAGAACAATTCGTACAGTCGTGAATTCTATCTGGATTGCATTTTAGTCAGACCTCACGACTCTGAGGAGTGAAAAGTGAAAAAGGAAAAGTGAAAAAATGAAATTTGAAATATATGATTACTAAGATAAACAAGAGACTTCTGATAAGTTTATCATTTATCATTTGTCATTTATCATTTAGCGTAGCACAGACAAAGACTGTGAAGGGACAGGTTGTCGATGCCGCCACGCAGAAACCGTTGGCAGGTGTTATCGTGGCTGCATACGGTAATGACAAATTCTCGGCAATGACCGACGACCAGGGTTGCTACACCATCAACGTTCCCCAGTATGTCAGTTCGGTGCAGATGCGTCTTGACGGCTATAACTTCGCGCAGTGTGCCATTGCCGACGGTGTAGCCGACGGCCAGCTCTATAACGAGGCCTTTACAGAGGTTTACAAGCGTCAGACCGATGCGCTGTTATCTTCTGAGGCCAACCGTTTTGCCAACACGTCTGAGGTCAGTATCGACCCCCTGATAGCCCAGCAGTTAGGCAGTGATGTACGTTCGGTTTCACGCGGCGGCAATGTCGGGCTGGGTAACGCCCTGCTGATGTCGGGTATTAACTCGCTCAACAGCAATGTACAGCCCTTGATAGTGATTGACGACGTGATCATGGATATGGAGTACAACCGTACGACACTTCATGACGGCTACTTTAACAACATGCTGGCCAACCTGAACGTGAATGACATCGAGAGCGTGCAGGTGCTGAAGAACGGTACAGCCCTCTACGGTGCCAAGGGTGCTAACGGGGTGGTGCTGATCAAGACCAAGCGTAACAAGTCGATGGCTACAAAGATTGACGTGACCATCAACGGTCGCTTTGACCTGCTGCCCCGTCTGCCGAAGATGATGAGTGCCGGCAACTATCGTCAGTACACGACTGAGCTTTTGGCTAACAAGGTACAGGATCTGAGCCAGATGAAATATCTGAACAACGACCCTACCTACTTCTATTACAACCAGTATCATAACAATACAGACTGGACGGACGAGGTCTACAAGAATGCCTTCTCGCAGAACTACGGCATCAACGTACAGGGTGGTGACGACATTGCCTCCTATAATCTCTCCGTAGGCTATGCTTTGGCCAATAGCACGCTGAAGAAGAACGACTATACGCGCTTCAACATGCGACTGAATACCGACATCTCTATTGCACGCGGTTTTAACGTACGTTTCGATGCATCCTATAGCGATGTGGACCGCTCGTTGTTTGACGACGGAACGCCGGAAACCATTCTTTCGGGTGTTATCACTTCACCAAGTTTCATTGCCTTGGCCAAGTCTCCCTTCCTGTCACCATACGCTTTCGACAATGCCGGTAATCCGAGTCATTACCTGGCCGAGGCTGATGATTACTTAGAGGGCTTGTTCCAGGGACGTGGCCGTCTGGCCAACCCGTCGAGCATCCTGGAGTATGGCGAAGGTGACAATCGCAACTCGTTAGGCAACCGACTTATTGTGTTTGCTGTCACCCCGAAGTACGAGTTCAACAGGCACTTGACCCTGAGTGAGCACTTCGCACTGACACTGGTCAACACCAACGAAAACTACTACCTACCGGTACAGGGAACGCCGACATTTGTCGTTGACGGCCTTGATGAGAACACGACACTCAATAACCTGGTTCAGAGTCAGGCTTCGAGCCTTACCGCTCTGCAGAGCGATACGCGTATAGCATGGAAGAATCAGTTTGGTGCTCATCAGGTGGGAGTCATGGGTGGTTTCCGCTATCTGAACTCTGCTTTTAAGCTGACATCGCAGCGTGGTTACAACACGCCTAACGACAAGGCTCCGCAAATGAACCCGTCGCTGAGCTTTAAGGAAACCGACGGTACCAACGACAAGACGACGGACATCGTCTGGTATGCTTTGGCAAACTATAGCTATGCACAGCGCTACTATGTCAATGCCGGCCTTTCTGCCCACGCCTCTTCGCGTTTCGGTAAAGATGCCAACGGCATGAAACTGGCAGGTGTTGTCTGGGGTCTGTTCCCCAGTATTGAGGCTGCATGGGTCATGAGCAATGAGAACTGGTTCCCGAAGACGAATCTGGTCAACTACCTGCGCATCAGTGCAGGCTTCGACGTGACGGGTAACGACGATATCGACTATACGGCTTCTCGCTCTTACTTCGTATCACGCCGTATGCTTCATGACGGATCCAGCGTGCCACAAGCCACAGGTAAGGTAATTGGCAACATCGGTAATACCGAGTTGAAGTGGGAAACGACCAGCCGACTCACTGCCGGCATTGAGGGAAATTTCCTGAACAACCGTTTGAACCTGCGTTTCAACTACTTCACGAGTTCAACCAAGGATCTTCTCTCTCTGCGTCAGCTTGCCTGGACCAGCGGTCTGGATGTAAACTGGAGTAACGAAGGGAAGTTAGAGAACCACGGTTTCGATGTACATGCTATTGTGAAGGTATTGGCCATGAAAGACTTCCGTTGGGAGCTCGGTGCCTCTATCGGCCACTATAAAAATAAGGTAACGGCCCTGCCAGACAACGACCGTAGCTTCGAAACCAATATCTATGGTGCTACCGTACTCACACAGGTCGGTCAGCCCGTAGGACTCTTCTATGGCTATAAGACCAATGGTGTCTACAGTACTGCTGCCGAGGCTAATGCCGAGGGCAAATACATTGTCAAGGAGAATGGTGACAAGCAATACTTTGAGGCTGGCGACATGAACTTCATAGACTTCGACAATAACAAGGAGATTAATGAGGCCGACCGTACCGTTATCGGCGATCCCAATCCCGACATCTACGGCAATATCCACACCACCATCAGCTGGAAAAACCTGACTCTGTCGGCAGTATTCAACTATTCGTTAGGCAACGATATCTATAACTATCAGCGCTCGCTCTTGGAGGGTGGTACCTACTTCCTGAACCAGACGACAGCTATGCAGAACCGCTGGATGGCTGAAGGCCAGCAGACCGATATTCCCCGTGTCAGCTATAAGGATCCGATGGGCAACGCACGTTTCAGCGACCGCTGGATTGAGGATGGCTCGTATCTGCGTCTGAGCAGCATGACATTGAGCTACTATCTGCCCATCCAGAGCACCTACCTGCAGGGACTTACCATCTGGGGTAATGTCTCTAACCTCTTTACTATCACCAAGTATCTCGGCAGCAATCCCGACTGTACCATTGCCGGTGGCATCCTGACTCAGGGCATCGACCGCGGCATCCTGTCGGCAGGCCGTTCCTTCTCTGTAGGTGTGAATATTAACTTGTAATAACCCCCTCTCTGACCCTCCCCGAGGGGAGGGAATAGATAGACAAAGAATAAACAATATAATATAAATAGCAGCAAAATGAAAAGGAATATATTATCATATTTAGTTTACATGCTAATTGCTCTCCCCCTCGGGGGAGTTGGTGGGGGGCTTCTGACCTCATGCGCCGATATGCTTGCGCCTGAGTCTGATCTGGTGGAGTTCGAGGAAGACAATACGCTGAACCACGCCACAGACTCTGTCTATAGTGTGCTGGGTATCATTAATAAGATGCAGGTGATTGCCGACCGTGTCGTACTGTTAGGCGAGGTGCGCGGTGATTTGGTTAAGACCACTGATGCAGCCACCACTGACTTGAAGCGCCTCTCTGCCTTCGAGTTCGATGAGGCAAACCGTTACAATCAGGTCAGCGACTACTATGCCGTCATCAACAACTGCAACTACTATCTGGCACATGTTGATACGGCTATGGAGCGTCGCGGTCGCAACCTCTTTATGCGCGAGTATGCTGTCGTGAAGTCCTACCGTGCATGGGCTTACCTGCAATTAGCGCAGACCTACGGCGAGGTTCCCCTGATTCTTACACCGCTCATGACTGAAAAGGATGCCCGTGAAGCCATGAACCAGCCACGTGCCGATATCAAGACCATCTGCGACACCTTCATCGACGACCTTACACCATACGTTGGTGTGAACCTTCCCAATTTCACTGATGCTATTAACGGCATGGATCCAGAAAACTTCTTTATTCCGATGCGTGCCTTGTTAGGTGACCTCTGTCTTTGGGCAGGACGCTATCAGGAGGCTGCGCGCTGGTATCACGAGTATCTGACAGACAAGTATGAGCCTATTGAGATGACCATGAGCAATCAGCGCGTTACTTGGCGCGATGATGAAACGCAGTTTGACCGTCCTAACGACAACTACATGCCGACAGGTACTCGCGAAGTATTCTGTTACATCCCTATGGAGCCAACGGTCTTCAGTGGTAATATCAGTCATTTAGAGAATCTTTTTACCTCTACCCACGAGAACAACAGTTTCTTCGAGCTGACCTCTACACCGGCAATGGCTAAGATTTCAGCCGATCAGATCTATTGTATCGAAAGGGAAGTGGCAGGTTCAACCACTAAGGACACTCTCTATGCCCCACGAACAGGTTTCACCCGCGAACAATTAGTGGGCGACCTGCGTTACTATTCTAACTACACACTTCGTTCTTCCGGTACGCAGAATGAGTATTCCGAATATAACTCCTTTACCCAGTCAGTTTCAAAGATTTCGTCTTCAAAGATCTCGCTCTATCGCCGTACGATGATTTATCTGCGCTATGCTGAGGCCCTGAACCGTGCAGGTTATCCGCAGTCGGCCTTTGCCATCCTCAAGTATGGTATCTGCGACGAGATCCTGCAGAATCGTGTTGACTCTATTGAAATCAAGCAGGCCGGTGATTTGGTGTACTTCGATCCCAACATTTTCAAGCTAAACGATGCAGACGGAAGAATGCAGATTCGCGGTATTCACTCTTTAGGTTCCGGCGACTCTCATGCCAATGCCTATTATGTGCTGCCTCAGCCCGAAACGGCACTACCTACCCGTCAGGATACCGTCAACTACCAGATTCCCCGTGTTGAGGATATGATTATCACGGAAATGGCTTTAGAAGGTGCATTCGAAGGCTATCGTTTCAATGACCTGATGCGTGTGGCCCTGCGTCGCAACGATCCTGCCTATTTAGCCAATCCCATCAGTCTGCGCAACGGTACCGTTGATGAAGCCTTACGCCAAAAGCTGATGGACGTCAGGAACTGGTACCTGCCGCTCCGTTAGTCGAAGCTGATATGTTATTAAATATAAGAGGGTGTGTCAAAATGAAGTGAACCCCAGAAGTTAGACAGAATACTTCTGGGGTTCATTATGTATAGACATCACAGTTTAGAAGAAAAGAAAGAAATCATCCGCTTGCATGAGTCAGGAGCTAGCATGTGCGAGTTGATGAAACGTTTTCATGTCCGTGACCATTATCTTTATATTCTGTTTGGCAGATATGAGAAATATGGCATGGATGGTCTGG
>JAEEGL011372790.1_pt1 | contig 19765 bp, 17 predicted proteins | sample 9134231 | NCBI WGS metagenome assembly JAEEGL01 (sample SAMN16246548, study PRJNA631951) | gut metagenome | biome: gut microbiome; feature: rumen; material: fiber-attached | host: Bos | place: Iran: Karaj | collected 2018-10 | reverse complement strand
CTCTCCTCCGGCTACCGGTTCCTGTACAATGAACTCCGGGACGCCGGTGCGAACGTGTGCCTCGGCACGGACGGCGCCGCCTCCTCCAACAACCTCGACATGCTCGAGACCATGAAGACGACGGCCCTCTTCCAGAAGGCCTGGCGCATGGATCCCGCCCAGATGCCCCTGGGGGAACTGATGGACCTGGCGACGGTCAACGGTGCGAAGGCGCTGGGAATCGACACGGGCGTCCTCCGGGAAGGCGCGGCCGCCGACCTGTCGATCGTCGATACGGAGTCCTCCTCCTTCCTCTCCCCCGGCTCCTTCGAGGCGAACCTCATCTACAGCGCGCACAGCGACTGCATCCACTCGGTAATCGCGGACGGCCGTTTCGTGATGAGGAACCGGAAGGTCGAAAACGAGGAATCGATTCTGCAGAACGCACGCGAAGCGCTGCGGCGGATCGTCTGAGACGGCTAATAATGCCGTAACTCGTCCTTCTTGAACGAGCACACGGACAGGCGGATGATGTCGCCGTCCACGTCCGGGAAGAACCAGGGGTTCCGGAAGGAATTGAGATTCCGGACGATATGCATTTCCCGGGCGGGCGTATTCCCCTGCACGCAGAGGATGGCGACCTTTCCATCGGGATTCCGGGCGACGTCCGCCACCAGGACGGCATGGCCCAGTCTTCCCTTCCGGCGGGAACGATAGACCAGGATGTCGCCCGGTTGGACGTCGCGGATGGCCCGCGGCGATGTCTCCCGATAGACCGACTCCGTATTGCAGGTCTTATAGACTTGCTCCAGGTAGGACTTGAACTTCCAGCGGAAGGAGCCGCCGTCGTAGGTATGTTCCACCCCGTTCACGTCCGTAAACCGGAGGCTGTCCAACTGCTGGGTTTTCCAGAAATACTCGGAACGGATCCGGATCACGACGTCGGCGCACTGCTCGTATTCGCTGATCAGTTTCCGGTCGATCACCCCGGAGGAAATCCATTGGAAGGGGGCCACTTTCCCGGAGTACAGATGGACCTTGGCGCCGTGCGGCAGGAGGCGCTGGGACCGGAGGAATTCGGTATAGGAACCTTCCGGCGCATCCTCCCGCTCATAACCGACGGGGGCCGGGATATCGCCGAGGCAGGCGGCCGTCACCGGATCGCCCCCGCCGGACAGGAAGACGGCCGCGCCGGTAAGGACGGGACCGAGGACGGAGAGCAGGATGATAAAAAAGCGCTTCATTATCCAAAGATAGGTTTTTATCATTACATTTGCAACAGGAAACGCCGGCAGGCGCATGCGAAAGCGATGACTGATACGGAAAAAACATCCATCTACGACCACCTGGAAGCCATGTCCACCGAGGAAATCCTCCGCGATATCAACGCCGAGGACATGGCGGTGCCGGCCGCCGTCGGTGCGGCCATCCCCCAGATCCGGGTCCTGGTGGACGGCATCGTGGAAAGGATGCGGCGCGGGGGACGGGTCTTCTACCTCGGCGCCGGGACCAGCGGACGTCTGGGCGTGACGGACGCCTCGGAAATCCCGCCGACCTACGGGGTCCACGACAAGTTCATCGGGCTCATCGCCGGCGGCGATTCCGCCTTCCGGAATGCCGTGGAAGGGGCCGAAGACAACTCCCGGCAGGGCTGGGAGGATATCCTGGCCTACCACCCCACCCCTGACGACACCCTGGTCGGCATTTCCGCGTCGGGCGGGGCACCGTATGTGGTCGGGGCGCTGCGGGAGGCCCGAGCGGCCGGCCTGCTCACAGGCATCATCGCCTGCAGCAAGGGCAGCCGGGCCGGAGCGGTCGCCGAGGTGGCCATCGAGGCCGTCGTCGGGCCGGAATTCGTCACCGGCAGCACGCGCATGAAATCCGGAACCGCCACGAAACTCATCCTCAACATGATCTCGACCGCCGTCATGATCCGGCTCGGCCACGTGCGGGGCAACCGCATGGTGGACATGCAGCTGACCAATGCGAAGCTCGTTGACCGCGGCACCCGCATGATCATGTCCGAAACCGGCATCACCGACTACGACCTCGCCCGGGAGTTGCTACTCAAGTACGGTTCCGTCCGGGCGGCCGTCGAGCGCGCGCCCCAGGACTGCTGACAGCGGAACCGCCTGAGCGGCAATCAAATGCAACGCATCATCTTCCATATCGACGTCAACTCCGCCTTCCTCAGCTGGTCGGCGGTGAAGATGGTGCGCGAAGGACGGCCGGACATCCGGCTCGTGCCCTCGGTCGTTTCCGGCGACCCGAACGACCGGCGCAGCATCATCACGGCCGCGTCCATTCCCGCGAAAAAACTGGGGATCAAGACCGCCACGCCGGTCTCGATGGCCCTGCGGACCTGCCCGTCGCTGGTCATCGTCCACGGCGACTGGGACTGGTACAAGCAGTGCTCGGAGGGTTTTATCGCCATTTGCCGGCGTTACTCCCCCGTCCTGCAGCAGTTCTCCATCGATGAATGCTTCATTGACATGACCTTCCGCTGCAAGAAGGACAACGCCGTCGCGGTCGCCACCCGGCTCAAGGAGGAGATCAAGACCTCGCTGGGCTTCACGGTGAACGTGGGGATCGGCGCCAATAAACTGCTCGCGAAAATGGCCTCCGACTTCGAGAAGCCGGACAAGGTGCACACGCTCTGGGAGCAGGAAGTGGAGGAGAAGATGTGGCCGCTGGGCGTCCGGGACCTCCTCTGGGTCGGGAAAAAGACGGAGGAGCGCCTGCTCGCCCACGGGGTCCGGACCATCGGCGACCTCGCGAAGCTCGGAATCGGCTCCCTGACCCAGCTGGTCGGCCAGAAATTCGCCCTGCAGCTGCATGAAAACGCCAACGGACGGGATGACTCCCCCGTGGAGACCGAGGTAGCCGAGGCGAAAAGCTACAGCGCGGAGCGTACGTTCAGCAAGGACCTGACGGATCCCAGGGACATCGACCGGGCGCTGTTCAAGGTTGCCTGCATCGTGGCGCACCGCATCCGGCGCGATGATTTCCGGGCATCGACCGTATCGATGTTCGTCAAACACAAGGACTTCACCGTCACGCAGAAACAGACCTCGCTCCCCCAGCCGACGGATGTGACCGCCCTCATCCTGAATGAGGCCCGGAGGATGCTCACGGAGGTGTGGGACGGCGTGACGCCGCTCCGGCAGGTCGGGCTCGGCGTCTCCAAACTCACGCACGAACCGGCCGTGCAGATGTCCCTGTTCGAGGATCCGAAAATGGCGTATTACCGCGAATGGGACCGCCAGTTCGATGCAGCGCGCGCCCGGGCGGAAGATGCCCGGATGCTGGCCTACGAACGGAAGGGCAGGCAGCGGCCGGATCGTTCAGGAGAAGAATAGGGCCTCAAGCCCGCCCCTGCGCCGGCGGCACCAGTTTGATGGCGTTGATGATCCTTCCGCACCGGACACCCTCCCGCCGGGCCGAGAAGAAGGATTCGTCGGTAAATGTGTCGATACCAGTTATTTGTATATGGGCAGCCGGGACGCCGGCGTCTTCCAGCAGCCACCGGTTGGCCTTGAAAAGGTCGATATGATGGCCGCCGGACATGGGCGACCCGTCCCCGGGGCCCCGGAAGGACCAGACCTCGTCCATGGGGAAATCGGCCTGCTTGAAATGCTCCGCCACCTCTTCCCCCACCTGGAAACTGTCCGGGCCGATGCCGGGACCGATGACGGCGCGCATCGCGGAGGGATTGCAGCCGAACCGCTGCACCATGACGTTGATGGTTTTCTGCGAGATATGCATGACGGTCCCCTTCCACCCCGCATGAACGGCGGCGACGGCCCGCTGCACGGGGTCATACAGCAGGACCGGGATGCAGTCGGCGGTCCGGACACCGATGGCCACGCCGGGAAGGCGTGTCACGAAGGCGTCATACCCTTCCAGTTCTTCCCGCGTCAGCCCCGGAGAGTCAATGACGGCCACCTTGCAGTCATGGACCTGATGCCCCTGTATGACCGGATACGGGAGCGCGGCATTCCTCCGCGTCGAGAACGCCTCCACACCGGCACCCAGGCCGTATTCCAGCAAACCGTCGAACATTCCGGGCAGCAATGATGAGGGAATGCAGCTTATTCCTGGCAGGGATTGCCCGTCAGGTGGTTCTTGGCGATGTTCGGAATGGGTCCGTAGTAGTCCAGCACGTTGATGCCGACACCGTCGGGAGCGTTCTGGACATCGCTCCAGTAGGCGTTCGCCCGCGGGAAGATGTACCTGGGTAAAATACCCCGGAGGTCAAGCATGGGCACCAGGGTGTGCTTGCGGTACTGACGGTCCGGACTGGTGCCGAGATAGGCACGGTGGCGCCAGAGCGTGTAGCTCTCGTGGCCTTCGAAGGCGAACTCGACCTGGCGTTCATGGGAAACATTTTCCAGCGTGGGCATGACGTCGTCGGTGAATGCGGCCCGGTGACGGATGTCGTTCAGGGCCTTCTTCGCCGTGGCGGCATTGCCCTTTCCGCTCTCGGCAAAGGCCTCGGCATAGTTCAGCAGGATCTCCGCATAGCGGATGTCGTACCAGGGATTGCCGGATTTGTACGGAGCCGTCTCGGGATCCAGGAACTTCCTGATACCGAACGATGTACTCCAATAAGAGGAGTGGTTGTACGTTTCCTTGCTGCCGATATCGAAGAAGGCGGACATGCCGTCCGGGGTATCATTGCCAAGTTCGTAATAGGTGACACCGCTGATCGTCACGTGGTTCGCCTGGTAGAACTCGACCTTTCCGTCGGGAAGCAAGTAGCCGCCCTGCGCCACGATGGTGATGCCGCGGAAGTCAGCCCCCGGATACAGCACCCAGGCATGGAAACGGGCATCCTTCTGGAGGAAAGGATCCTGCGGGTGGTTGTATTTGACAAAATCAACCGACTTGTCAAAAGTGGATGCCTCATCGGAGATGCGGGCGAAATAGATATCCTCCCTGCCGTCGTGACGGGTCCTTACCGTACCGTCATCCCGGCCGCCGGACGCATTGTAATTGTCGAACAGGTCCACGAAGTCGGATGTGACGGAGTAATTGCCCCAGCCGGATCCGGTACCGTTGCCGTGCTTCTGGTTCGGGGAATTCATGAGGTCGAAACCGTTGTCCGTATCCACCACCAGGCCGGTATTGTAGGACTTTCCGAAAATGAATTCCCCGTCACGCCTGTCCAGGAACAGTTTCGTGAGGTTTTCCTTCGCCTTGGCCACCGATGCCGTGGCGCCGCCGTAAAGGGAAAACTTGCCGGAGTTCATGATCTTCTCACAGGCCTCGATGCATTTGGCAAAATAGGCATCAGCATAGGATGACTCCATGTAGGTGAGTTTTTCCGACACAGCCTTGTAACTGGAGGGGATGGGGGCCTTTGCCCAGTATTTGCTCAAGGAACCTGCATACAGGGCCACGCGGGACTGCAGGCCGAGCGCCGCCCACCTGGAGGCGCGGAACTTGCCGCCCGACGGTTCGTCAGGAAGCAGTTGGGCCGCATTGTCCAGTTCGGAGATTACGAAATCCCAGGTCTGCTTCTCGGTGCTGCGCGGGCCGATGTTCGATTCGTCGACGCGCTTGCCGGAGAGCGGCTCCGTCACGATGGGGACGCCGCCGTAGCGGCGGACCATGGCGAAATAGCAGTAGGCGCGCGCGAAAACGGCTTCGCCCAGCATCCGGTCACGGGTCTGCTCATCGATCACCGCCGCACCCACGGCCTCGTCGAGCTTCGCGATGAAACGATTGATCCTCCCGATCTTCGCGTAATCCCAGAATCCGTTCACATTGACGGTGTAGTCATTGCCCTTCGAATACGTGGCCAGCATCGTGTGCTGGTCCCTGGTATTGAAAGGGTCCATGGGGATGATGTCGTAAATCTCCAACAGAGCCTGCTCCAAACCGGCCGGTGTCAGGAGAATATCGTCCTTGGACCGCTTCTCGCAGGAGGCCAGGCCAAGGATCAGGATGATGGCGAGAGCATGCTTGAATAACTTTTTCATGGCGCAAATCGTTTAGAATCCGATGATATTCCTTCTGCCGGGGCATACCCCTCAACTTTACAAAGATAAGGATATTTTGCAAGGAAACCGGGAGAATCTGAAAAAATACGGAATGTTCGATATCGAGTTCAACGTTCCCGGCAAAATCAGGACTTTCGGCATTAACGTGGAGAGCGACGTTCTGAGTGAGGCCTTCGATGCGCTAGCCATAAGAAAGATTACCGGATTATTCATCGCGGCGGTGCTCCCGCAATCCTGATCAGCGCCGGTCCCTATTACAAGGCAGGCCGGAAACCGACGTCCTTTCCTGTATCCATCTTCTGGATACCCCTGCGATTATTCGTGACTCCTATGAATCCGTCAAAAACCTCAACTCGATCCATGCCACTGCCTTCCCTATATGAGAAACCCCTGTAATTATAAGCGCCTCCTCTAATCACACGACTGCCCTCTTGCGATGCTGCGGGACCGGCTGGATCATCGCCGGAGGGCACTGCCTCGGAATCATAACTCCATTCCCGGTAATAATCCTGGCAGTATTCCCAGACATTACCATGCATATCGTAAAGCCCCAGTTCATTCGCAGTGCGCTCTCCGCAGCGGATTGTATAATATCCAAAATTGTCATGATAATTAGCGATGGAAGACAAATCATTGCCACCCGAATAAGCATAGCCCTGGCTGAACTTTCCACCGCGCGCAGCATATTCCCATTCCGCCTCGGAAGGAAGGCGCATGGAAAGGCCGGTCAGTTCGTTCAGCGCCTGCAGGAACGCATTGCAGTCCTCCCAGGAAACAGTTTCTACCGGGTAAAAGTCCGAATCCTCACCCCAATAGCCACCAGTATTGTAACGTTCGGGAAATGTGCTTGGGTTACAATGCATGACATCCATCCATAGCCATTGGGGGAACTCCGTCGCCGCCATGTAATAGTCTTTTGTGATGTTGACCGTCACCGTCGAAGAGGGGTCTCTGGGCATCTTGCGTTCAAAAGAACCGGCTTCCACCTTGATCAAGTCATAGTGGTAGGTGTATTCATCTTTCCCTTCCTCGGTGATTCTCAGAATGTGGGCCTGATGTTCTCCACGCCATTCATCAAACTCGCGTATATGGAAGACCGGTGTCGAGTACAGTTCGGACAGTTTTCTGCAGCTTATGTTCCCCCAACCGTAGTATTTGGAATGGTAGCGATCGTATGCAATGTCAGGGACATAGACGGTTGTTTTCGTATTATCACTGAACGGCGCAGTCTCCGCAATATAGCTTTTTGATTCGCTGTCATACAACAGTCCAAAACCCGCAGGACACACAATTTGTGGCGGCACAAGTGACTCGAATTCAATGATATTCGGCTCAGAATTGGTGTTCCTAAGACATCCGGGGCCCAGGATCTTGACCGAAGCAGGGACCTTGAAGCGCTTCAACAAAGAGTTACAGCCAGATAGCCCGGAGCTTTTGATTTCGCCAATAGATTCTAATCCATGTATTTGCGTAAGATTATCACATCCGGAGAACATACTCTCGACAAGGGTCGTCCAGCCCTTTGGCAGCGTTACCGACTCCAAGGCGGCACAACCAATAAAAGCGCCATGGCCAATTCTCTGTACCGCATCCGGTATGATCACTTCCGCCACTTGACTATAAGCAAAAGCATAAGGGCCAATTTCTGTCACACCGGACGGTATGTTGAATCCCGGACTTGCCGCCTGTGCCACGGCAACAAGACAATTGTCGATTACCAGGCCTTTACCGTCCGATGTCGCCCCTTTGCCTTTAAAAGACGCAAGGTCTCTCAAAGGCCTGAAAGCATTATCTGCTGCCGGCTTCTCGAAAGAAGAAGGTACCGTAATGGTTTTCACCCTATAGGCATCCATCTCATCCTCGGTAAATAACGATCCATCGGAATGATACAACCAACTCCCGCGAGGTACTGCATTCCCGTCGTTCAGATACAGGGCAACAGGAGAATCTCCATATTGCGCCCATCGCTCATGCACACGTTTTACTCCGTCAGGAATGCCATACTCGTTCATTCTCCCTCCGATAAAGAACATCAGCACCCCGTCGTCGTTTACCACGGCATGGCCATCCCTGCTGACGGCTGAACCCGTGACGGCTTTCAAACGAGGACAATCGGTGAATGAGTTTGCAGAAATGAATTGAATGGTCGCGGGTATCTCTATGGACTCCAAAGCCAAACAACCATAAAACACATTGCCTTCATATGATCCCTTGTAGATGCTGCTGCATCCAATGAGTTCAACCGATTCCGGAATGACAATGTTTTTAAGGCCGATGACGGCCTCGCCCATATCAAACTGATTCCTGGGAGTATAGCAGCAGTTGGAGAAGGCACGTGATCCGATGGATTTCAACGATGACGGAAATACAATGCCGTTGCTCAGAGGCCTCCCGGAAAAAGCATTATCACCTATCGATTCAAGTCCATCCGGAAAAATGATTGTGTCCAGCCCTCTCCTTCCCTGTTCGTACTGATAAATGCTGAATCCTCCATCAACAGCAAATGCATAAGCATCTATCACCTTAATTCCTTTCGGTAAAGTAACACGATTGAGAAAAGGCATCCGATAGAAAGCATACGGTGCAATCTCCGTCAAACCGGTAAAATACTGTAGTTCGTCAAAAGACGTTATGGAATAGGTGTCAACCAAATTGCGGGCCCATCGATATTGAGTATTGGAGCTGCTGGACTTCAAATCACCATTCTCATCATAAAAAACGCCAACATCGATTTGCTGAGACACTTCATTGAAAACATTCATCAGCGTGGTAACGTCGGCCGCCTCCTTGAAAGAGAGTTCCCCGTCTCCGTTCACATCGAACAGAGCGACCAGTCGGTCTTTAACCGCCTGGCACGCAAAGGGAATCGGGCTATCCTGAGGATACTGGCGCACAGTTATGGTCTGCACTGCCGTACCGCTACGCAAGGTAATGGTGCCTGTACGGTCTGTTCCGGCATTGGCGCGCACGACGGTGAACACCAGCCTGGAACCGGAGGACTGGCCGGCTTCCAGATAAAGCCAGTCGGCATCAGAGGAGGCTTCCACCTGCCTGCTCGCCACGACATCCAGTGCAAGGGTGCCTCCTTCAAGGCCGAAGGAGTAGTCGGTTTTTGCCACGGCGATGGCATCCTTTCCCATCTGGAGGATGCTGACATTCTCCGAGAATCCGCTTTCTGCATCTGTGAATGAGACGAATCCTTCACGGTTGTCGGCAGAATTATTCTCCGTGACGCTCAGAAAGAATGTATTGGTCGATTCCCTGTTCCCCTCCTGAATCCATTCATAGCCCTCCGGTATACGAATAGAGACGTTCCTGTCGGATACGGCCTCGACCCGCACCGTACCACCACCCGCATCCATTGTTATCTCTTTTTCAGACAATAAGATACGGAGATCCGGTTTTTCGGGGGCACGATTCCCCTCCTGATAGACAGAAACGACCTCCTTGAGCGTCCCGTCCGTAAATACAATCCGCCCTTCACGCCTGTCCGCGTCGGAGTTGGCTCCGACGGCGAATGACAGTATCCTTGTTTCCAGGGCCTTCGTTTTCGTGGTATGATCCGTCAGCCATCCGTCAGCATCCTCTATCGAATAGCTGTAACTGACATTGGACTTGACTTCGATGGACAGTTCGCCACCTTCTTTCGGAACTTCATGCTTGGTGGTCGTAACAAGCAAAGCGTCTTTCTGTTTCTGGGTAATCAACAGATCGGTGGTGTTCTTGCCCGATACGATTCTCAGCGTGGCCGAGCGGTCTTCATATCCTTCGTTCACGGAGGCATTCACCGACACGGTAACACTCCCGGACTGACCGCTGGTCGGGGAGAACGTAAGCCACCCTTCCGCACGGTCGTTTATAACGGATGCCGTCCAGGAATCTGTCGTCTTGAAGGCAAAGGAGCATTCGCCGCCTTCGGACGGAATAAACAGGCTGAGATTGCTTACGACATATTCGCTGACAGGGGTAGAGGGCGTTTCGGAGTTACCACCCGGAGGATTCTGGTTCTCAGGTTTTTTTTCACAAGAATACAAACTTGTTATTGCCAAACAGAGAAAACAAAGAATACTTCTTTTCATAAATCGTGGTCACAAAATATGCAATTGCAGCAAAGGTACGAATTATTCTCTTAGGCAGACAATACGGCCGCACAACAATATCACTGACATACAGATCCTGAACTACTCTTCCATATTTGAAGACTATGCCTGGCCCCATAATGGTATAACTTATTACGCTTTAATACGCAAAAATAACACGACAGAACCCTTAAGCCCTGCCGTGTTATTCATTTAATCGATTGTATTTCAGCTGGTTAAACGGATTAATATTCCTCCTCGTCAAATGCGGGAAGAGGCAGCACTGTTTCCATATTCCCGTCAGGAAACGATGGCTTCCCTTATTACAAAGACGGTGGGGTGCACTGGGCTTCCGTAAGTTTAAGCTTGGGGTTATCCGCCACATCCCACCAAACGCGACCGGTAATGTTGTCATCACCCCGCAGGTCGTTGACCGCTTCTGCGAAAGACGCAGAAGTATAAGTGACAGACTTGTCCGAATAAAAGCCCAGACGGTACGGATACTGATCAATGCCTTTGGCAATGGCAGCAGGTCCTACAGGCATCTCAGGGATGTTTAAGCGGCGCCAATCAGACCAGGCTTCAACACCGTCGGAAAGGTAGGACGCAATCCAGCGCTGAGTAGCAATCTGTTCCATTCCTTTCGGAAGAGAGAAGGCAATTGACGGAGATGAAAGGTATGAACTGGCACCGTTTATTTCCCACCATTCAAAGGAAGACCTTATACCGGCTTCGTACAATGTTTTGGCGTCTGCGCTTATCCATCCCCGAATAGCGGCTTCCGCTTCAACCAGTAGTACGCGGGAAGCAGGTATGACGGGAATCGTAGCGAACATCCCCAACATTTTTTTATTGATTGAGCAAACAACTGTTTCGAACGCGCTGACATTGGCAGGGGAAGCAAGACCGAAGGGAGCGCCGTAGTAGGAAGAAAAGTTGTTACGGGGAAAAACGGATTCGTCACGTGTGCCTTTATATCCTTCAATATCGAAGTATGCAGACATGCGAGGGTCCTTAAGGTCCTTCATTGTTTCGACCAGAATCATGTTCGGAACAATGTTCTTGTCAGATTTTGCATAATCTTTGGAACACCAAAGGAACAGCGGATTCTTGTCGGGATTGCCAAAAGTAAAATGCATTCCGTCAGGGGTAGCAGTCATCCCACCGTCATGATATGCCCTGGCAAAACGAGACTTGCCCGTGGCGGGATCCACGTCAGACAGTTTGATGGCCAGAAGCATCCTGATCGAGGCGTTGAGTTTTTTCCACTTTAAAATGTCGCCGCCATAGACCAAATCAGCATATTTATAGAGCGATCCGCCAGTATCGAACTGACTGTAAGCGTTGTTAAGAACCTCGTCCAGGACAAGGAACACATTTCTCTGCGAGTCATAGGCAGGAGCTTCGCTTTCTCCCAATTTCCCCTGAAAAGCATCGGAAATGACTATGGGGCCGACCATGTCGGTAAGAAACATGTAAAAGTAGGCCGACAGCGTCTTAGCAGCGGCGATTTGGTTTCTGGCAGAACCAAGGGCAGAGACATTCGGGAGATTTTGTTGCTCGGGATCTTCGTTCATCTTGATAATTCTGTCAAGATTACCAATTGCCTGTTGATAAACAGAACCGATAAAAGTACATTGGGAGGGTGTATCAAGTTGCCCGTACCGATTGCCTTTGGATTCGGAAAGATAACCGCTCCAAAACTGCATCCAAGCCTTATAATCGGCATCTGAATCTCCAAACACCGTCTGGGGGATACAGTTGCAGGCACGCGCGAACAAGTCGGTCGTGAGAATCTCGGCAGAAGTATCAGGCTGGGCTTTATTACAGGACGCGAAAAACACCATTCCCATAACAAAAACAACGCGAAATAGAAACGTCCTTTTCATATCAGTGTAATTAATGATTGTGTTAATCCCCCAATTGCCACCATACAACAAAGGTAACAATTATAGGGATATCCACCAAATCCTCAAAGCATACTCCGGATGGTCCATTCAGTACACCCGGAACGACGTCGTCAGGCATCCCTGATCGAACCCGGCGTTGTGCGCCACCAACGGCCTCCCCTCGATCAGCGGCTCCACCTGCGCCGACACCCCGGAAGGCGAAAACCATTTCAACAGGCTTTCATGGCTTTTAATACTTGCTATTTCATTGTATTATGGCCATTAGTGTTAAACATAATAGGCGGTCTTGCCTGGTAATCAATGGGTTAGGATGCGTCGTTATAGTATGGCCCCTGATTTGTCATAACTTGTTACGCTAATACGCAAAAATAACACGGCAGAACCCTTAAGTTCTGCCGTGTTATTCATTTAATTAACTGTATTTCAGTCAGTTAAGCCCCTAATACTCCTCCTCGTTGAACATATGGCGCAATCAATGTAAGTATCTTATTATCAGCAAGTTACACTTACATTCAAAAGCTTGGATAGTCACAGGGGAAGCCTGAGGCCATTGATTAGACTGTAATTGACAATAGGACATTCCACTTACTACCCCAATCTAAAAGGAAACCTAGATTACTTGTTTGAGATGATGGCATTGTCATTTAAAAGATCTCCATTATAGGGATGGTCTATTAACCATTTATGATATCCATTCAAATCCAAGACAAGACTATCTGGCATTGAGATTCCGCCTCTTTTTTCATCATAAAACATTTCCTCAAGATAGCCTTCCTTCTTCACGGCGGCAATAAAATCAAGCATTGACTTGGTGGCAGGTGAAGAGCTCATCTCCGGATGCTTTTTGGCGAAATCCAAGGCTCCATCAATTCCGGAAAGGTGATAGTCCAGGTATAGGCTGGGAATACCGGCCAGCAACTCAAGCGAATCCAGATTATCATTCATCCAGTTCACTTTTGCATATGCCTGTCCCATTACACAACCCAGCATCAACGAGTCCCGAAATGCTGTTCTCTGGAAATAAATTGAAAACTTATTATCAAGGGGCTTGCTGCTTATCAAAACCTCTGAATTCAATGAAGTTCGGAACTGCTCTTCAACTGAATCAAGACTGGCATCTTGTCTGCCGTTATCAGTGATTCTGAATTTCATCCACCAATGCCCACATTCATATAGACTAACTAAAGTCTTTTGCCCCTTATAATCAAACTCTGCTAAAAGACCATGAATGGGGTACTGCCCAGCTTGATGAGAAACACATTGAACCAAAAAGTGTTTACCTTCATTGTTCTCAGAGGCCAGTATCTCCTCAAGGGTCCTGAAAAACTCTCTTCTCAGCCTGTCCTCATATCCATCATAGGCCGGATATACAAATACTGACACTTTCGTAGAACCACTTAAATAGTTAGCTCCTACATTCTCCTTCTTTCGGTCAAAGGAATAAACATCCTCCCTATTAAATACGCTTATTCCCTTTGGGAATGCAAAGCCTGTCTGACTATGAAGGTATGTGTCATCTTTAACCTTAATCTTCCTTATGCTTTGCTGAGAAAAGCACAAGCAAGGGATTAAAATGAGCAAAAACAATATGATAAGTCGTTTCATACAACAAGCATCAGTACAAGTGCAAAGATAATGCTTTCCACAAAATCATCCCATACTATTCCTCTTCTTTCAGGGATAGTCCCAAAGTGGCTGAAAAACCAAAAACTGCCAAGGAATCGTCCTCGGCAGCTTTGTAATTTATTGATTTTTAGTATGTTATAAAAATCAATATTCTTCCTCGTTAAAGATATAGAATAGTTTGAGTTAATACATTTATTATCAACTACTTACATGGAAAATCCCATCGAAAGTGGTCCCCTCTTTCCGCACATAGCTGACCCCCGTTAACCTTTCCTTTCATCTGAATTCGAAATGCAGGCTGTAGGGACTAAAAACCGCACCAGCCTGCATTATATTGATGGTTCCGCTTTCAAGACCAGGGGATCACTTTCAATCGGAAGAGGGGGTCACGTTCGTAAGAGAAGAAGGGGGTCACTTTCCTTCGGAATTTCCATTGTCACTAAGAGAGCTATTATCTCGATTGACGGGAAAAGAAATGAGGGCATTCAAATCATTCGGGAAAAGAAGATTGCGCCCATTCAAATATTAATTCTTATATTTGTCCTACCATCGTTGGATGGTGACATATGATGAAAGTGTTTGCTTTTATCCGCGAGTAGAAATCTGGTAAATTTCATTTGAAGCGAGGTTAGCAACATTCTTCACCCCAAGGTCATGTTCGTGCTTCTGCACGTCGTGATAGGGTGTGGGATCTTGTTTCCCTTCAAGGTTTACCAGAACCTCTACTCGGAACTTAAGAGCTCACCCTTTTTTTATTATGGATTTGGGAAAGTACATAAGAGACGGGATAGCATACCTCCCAGATGGCCTTACGGAAATAGGGCGAAACGATTTTTGCCTTGTCTCGAAATCGGATTTATCGGGAGTTCACATACCTTCGAGCGTACTCAAGATTGAGGAACATGCTTTTTCTTATTTCTATAAACTCGAAGCTATCGATATCCCCGATGGCGTGGTTGAAATTGGGGATGAAGCATTTAAAGAATGCTGTAATCTGAGGCATATTACGATTCCAAGTAGCGTGACCGAAATTGGAAGAAACGCATTTAAGAATTGTTCTTCCCTTACCGAGTTAATAATACCAAACGGCGTGAGGAGAATCGGGGAAGGCGCATTCTACGGGTGTAACAGGCTTAAAAGAGTTACGATATCAGACAGCGTAACTGAAATTGGTGACGGAGCGTTTGAAAGTAGCGGCGTGGAACGAGTCGTCTTATCTAAAAACATCACTAAAATTCCAAATCGCTTATTCTATAATTGTTCTAGCCTTGCTACGATTAAGATACCAGTAAAAGTTAGGGCTATTGGAGATGATGCTTTTCGCGAATGTCGTTTTAGTGGGCTCAAAAGAATTACCATACCCAAAAACGTTGAATATATCGGCGAGGGAGCGTTCAAGGACTGTGAGAGTCTCGCTAAATTAGTTATCTCCGATGGGGTGAGAACTATAAAGCGATCTGCTTTTGAGAGTTGCCATAGTCTCAAGACTCTAGAGATCCCGAATAGCGTGACTACGATTGAAGAACACGCTTTCTCATGCTGCGGTAGATTAATCAAATTAACAATACCTGAAAGTGTTTCTAGAATTGGGGATTGGGCCTTTAGTGGTTGTCACGACCTACTACACATAGACATGCCAAGTACCGTTACGGATTTTGGATCATTCGTTTTCTGGGGTTGTTCTAGCCTTCCTTCTTTTATAGTTCCCAAGAACTGGACTATCATTCAAGATGGCACTTTCAGTGAATGCAAGGGCTTAATTTACATTAATTTACCAAAAGGTGTTACCAGAATTGGCAGTTCTGCTTTTGAAAAATGCACCAGTTTGATGCGAATTGAAATACCAGATAGTGTAACTGAAATTGGTTGGGGCGCCTTTAGTGGTTGCTCTTCGCTTACGGATGTAGATCTTCCCGACAGTGTTAATCAATTTGGTTTTAATGCGTTTCAAGAATGTTCAAAACTAGAAAGAATCAATATCCCGAATGGCGTAAAGACAATTAGTGCCGGTCTCTTTTATAGGTCACATATTAACAGCGTAGATATTCCTAATAGCGTGCAAACAATTGAGAATCTTGCATTTGGCTACTCTGGCATCAGGGAAATAACCCTCCCTAATAGTGTGACAACTATCGCATCTCAGGCATTCGAACGCGCACCAATCACTAGCATAAAAATCCCAAGTAGTGTTCTCTTTATAGGCAAACATGCTTTTCGAGGGAGCTCTCTTACTACAATAGAGATAGATGATGTCGCCAATCATCTTCGCTTCGAAAGCGAACTTATCTTTCAATGCCCAATCAGTAAGTTCATTTTGAGGATTAAGGACGTCTCGCGAGCTGGCGTAATAGTAGGCGGATTATGTCGCGGATCATATCTTAAACTTCAAAACATTTCTATTATTGTACCACCAGAGCTCTTTGACGATTACTCTCAGAATACTGTTTTTGCGTCTTTCAAAGAAATCGTCGCAAGTGATATTTAAAGCGCGCCATTAAACCATTAATGATCATTTAATAGTGGCGTAAAAATAGATGAGCAGAAAGAATCTCATTTTGCTCGCTTACAGAGAACATGAAGAATGATACCCATTACGGGCGCTAGCCATCCTGCTAGCATATACTCATCTACCGTGATGATCTGGAAATACCAATCTCTTTCCTGCGCCACATGCAGATAAAACAAAACCAGTAACAATAGCCAAGGGAAAACATAAGCCCACCATTGTTCTTTCTTGGGGAAGAAAGCATGCCACCAGCCAAAAAGCAGTGAGTAAATGGGGATGGCGAGGCATAACCCCGTACGCCAGTCATAAGCCCCCGCTCTACCTAACAACGGATAAGACATTAAGACTTCGCGGAATCCGATGCCACTAAAAAGGGAATAGCAATATAACCCCAGGTAGTACAGAAGACTGATTGCGAGAAGAACACCGGCTTGAATCAAAAACCATTTGATTCCGTCTTTCGTTCCATCCCAAATGTTGACTATCGCATTGTTCATGTCAGATGAGTGTCTGGTAACTGATTGTAAAGATACAATTATATCACTTCAACCGGCATCGCAATACGACCATAAAAGCAGGTTCCCTTCTTCCTTTCCTACCAAACGATTGATATAGGCCATATCGCGCGTGGAAACGGTGACGCAGCCTTGGCAACTTCTTTCGTTGAGAGGGATGAATTTGCGCCATTTGTTGATGTCAACCCATCGTGAACTGTGAATCATAATCCCACGACTATAGGCGCTTTTGTTTGAAAGACTCAAACCTTTCAGGCGAAGGCCGGTTTTGTTCCTGGTCCCTCTGTTTCTAGTTACCTCGAATTTGCCTACTGAAGAGCAGTGGCTTCCATAGACATTGCTAAAGACAGGAGATTCGTCCGTGCTCCCTTTTCCCGCCCCGTGCATCGCGTGGCCCGAATAGATAATCCGTCCTTTCTCGAAAGACCAGACAAACAAGCGCGGTTTTCCACTTGGAATGCCATAGTCCAAGAAGAGACAGTAGTGATTGTTCAGCCCTTTTCTTTCAGCATACTTCAGAGCCTTATCCGCGCGCAATGCCATATCGGAGTAGTGAGAGTTGCCCGCAATCTTACCTGGACTGAAGCAGCCTTGGGATAATAAATAAAGGATAAAAATGCCCACAACACAGAGCACGGTTATGGGCACAATAATCCTTTTTATCTTTCGAATGGCCATCGCTACTCAATTGTCGAGAGGATTCGGTTCACCAATTCGGGGGTGACATTGGTAGCGACAATTTTGTACCCGTTCCACTCAAAGGTCAAATCTTTCTTAAGGGAATACTTCACCCCAGAATATGTGCCTTGCTCATGTGCGACACTGGCGAACTTGTCCCATTCATTGGCGATGCGGGTTTTCACATCGAGTGGAAGCACATAGAAGACAGACGCACAGTCGGGGCCTGACATGGAGATGAGTGGAGTGGAGCCCCGATAGGCCGTCACCTTCACGTGGGAAAGGTCGGTGGTGGTTTCAGCGGTGGCGGCGCGGAGGCCGATAGCAATGCACGCGACAGCAAGCAAAGCGATAACGGAAGCAAAAATCTTTTTCATAACTGCATTTGTTTTGATTGTTGTTTGCTTACTAATGCAGTAATCTGAAAAAGGTAAACAGATTTTTGCCGATTATTCGTGCGTTTTTGAGAAAAGGGCCCTCCAGGCGGCGGGGGAGTTGCTCTTGATGCCTTCGATGATGTCCTTGTCCGTGAGCTTGACGCTGCCTTCCGTGTGAGCGGCTCTGGAGAGAGTGCCGGATTCCAGCTGGCGGCATTCCTCCAACTGATCCCGCAGGGCGGCACGTTCGAGGGTGCGACGGATGGCGGCTTCAGCCTTCTCATCGTCCTCCAACATGGCTTTGGCTATGCTTCTGAACTTGTCCATACAGCGTTTCTTTGTGCTCTTGGCGGTGTCTTCATTCTTGAGGCCGGTAAGTGTGGCGATGTCCTTCATCGACATCTTGTCCCAGTAGAAGCGTTTCAGGATGGACTTACAAGTAGGAGGGATAGAATCCAGAACCCTGTCAAGAAAGCGCATGGCTTCTTCTTCCTCCATCTCCATCCATTCTACCGATCCGGATTCTTTCTCCTCGCCTTCATCCTTGATGATCACTTCGTCCTTGCCGGTCGGCTTCTCGACGATTCTAAGCGGCCTTTTCTTGGCAGCATACCTAAGGGCGACACGTTTACATATCACATACAAGTAACCTGACAGATTCATCTCACTCTCGGTATCCAGTTTCCCAGCCTTGATATTCTCCATCAGGATAATGCAGGCCTCCTGGTACACATCATCGAACGTAACATCTCTAACCCCACTAAGGATGGGTTGGATATGTTGACGGATACTGGTCACTCCTGACTCAATCCCCGAGATGATGTCTTTGTCGGTCATCTGAATACTAATGCGCTTCTTATCTCAAAGGTAAACAGCTTGTTGGAGAAAACCAAAAAGAATCATTAATAATCATCGTCTGAAGAAGGAGGGTAATACCCATGTGTCCACCAAAAGTTTTCGCGTTCATTCTCTCTTGCTTGGTCTTCTGCATTCCACATTATTTCATTCCATTTCCGTTGTTCTTCCCACTCTTCTTCTTCCCACTTGCTCAAGTCATCATAACGCTCATGGCCTTCATCATTAATGAAAAAAGCATGGATTGTGTAATATCTCCCGGGTTCTATATACCGTGATTCCAAACTGTTTTGCTTTACAATTGTTTCGATGGCATCATAGGTTTTGTATTCATCCGTCTTACTGTGAAGGGAAGGGCAATAAGCCCAGGTGAAGTTCTTTTTATAGTAAAGACTATCGTAATGCACATTTATTTTCGGAAAATGGACTGGCCTGAGGAATTCCGATAGTTGGACAAATGCAATGCGCTCTTGGAAACGGGTGTCTCCGGTTCGTTTGTTAAGGATATTCAAAATGTATCGTGAAACATCCGTTGGCACTGAATCATTGTTGTGCATTATCAAAAGGTTAGGATCCGTGCTATTCTTTTGGTTAAAATAGGGGCGGTAATAGCTACTATCTTTGAACAAATCATCGATAGCCACATCTACCATTTCCCCGTGGTCGAAGAACGGAGTACATACTGTGTTTACAAATCTGAAGACGATCTTGGAGTAAGCATTTCGATACTTCTCATCAGTATTATAGACACTCTCAACGCTTATGAGGTCCTTAACGCTATCATCAATCTGCGGTCGGTCTTCTCTGGAATCGAAGCATAACATGACCTCTTTGACTTTGAGCGAATCCAACAGGACCTTCTGTCTATCCTGTCGAATATAAGTCCCTTTTATAAAATAGATATTCATATTGAATAAGAAGATAATCCGTGAGAATTAAACAACTATGAGTCAGAAAGTATTGACCTTCTACAAAGTTAACAATTTGTTGGAGTTTTTCAAACGAAAGGTTAAATTTGCGATAAGAATGAAATCGGAAAAAGGCATAAGGAAAATACTGGGCGTTATCGGTTACGTCCTTGCCTGTCTTGTCCTTGCCGCATTGGTCGCGATTGCTGTAGGAGTTCTGATTGAGACCATCAAGCTGGAGACCAGGACGCAGGCCCGCGTTCTTCTCCATAGGAACCTGTTACTGGGATTCATCGCTTTCTTCCTCCTGTTTATCATCCCGCGGGT
>JAEEGL014505832.1_pt1 | contig 19767 bp, 22 predicted proteins | sample 9134231 | NCBI WGS metagenome assembly JAEEGL01 (sample SAMN16246548, study PRJNA631951) | gut metagenome | biome: gut microbiome; feature: rumen; material: fiber-attached | host: Bos | place: Iran: Karaj | collected 2018-10 | reverse complement strand
TTTGATTTTCGGCGGTTGCCCAACAATCGGTATTTCAACGCGGCAATATGGAATTTTTGCGACTAGTGCATCAACACTGTAGGCGTCTTCCGTCGATGTTGCAAAAAGGTAAGTTGGCGGCCTTGTCCATTGTCTGTCTGCATCCAAACTGTAGTCGCTGAAATGCTGAAAAATGAAAAGGTATTTTACTCCGGCGGTTGGCTCCCAATACCTCTTCATTTCGCTTGCCGGTTGTACTTGGATTCCGTTTACATATATTGCCGGTGAATACCATGAAGGCCATATAAGATTGTTTGAGTAAAAGGCTTGATTCGCCGCCTCAACCTCGCATTGCATTTGCTTCTTTTGGAGTAGCGGCTCATGGTCTGAAACTGAATCGGAAACATGAATCACCCAGGGCGTACCGTCTTTAGGTTTCTCAATGTAGCACCCTTCGCCGCTTATGTCATTCAAGATGTTCGCAACGCTGTTTGCATTCTCTACATTGGCCAAAGCGCACAAAGGTTGCCCCGGCCTCGGCTTTCTGAAAAATCCGTCAATTTGACCTTCTGCCATAGTTAAGCCCTTTCAGCAACGATAAACGGCCTTTGGCCGTTTATCGTTTCATCTAGCCTTGCGCTACCGTCTGCCATGGTGTTTCCGTTGTCTGTATGACATCGGTTTCATACCATGGGCCGTCTGATTTTCTGAGTACTGTATTGTTTTGGCCGGTGCTATCAAGGTATGCTTGTACCTCTGTTTGCGTACCTTTGTAGCGGTGCGTTTCGACTGTTTGGACGCGCGTTTCATGCGTCCAATTCAAATCAAGACTGCTACCGGAAAATGTGTACCTTGACTGCTTGTTGATTATCTTTTCAAGTAAGATGTCTACTACCATGTTAAGCCCCCTTACTTATTGCGCCGTTAGCAACTGTTTTAGAACCTGTTTCAAATCCGCAAAGTTAGAGTTAAGCGTTTCAACCGCCGTCGCCGCCGGTTGGTTGATTTGCTCTATCACCGTGCGCAATTCATCTTGATAGCTCGCGAAAGATTCCTCAAGGCTGACTATATCCGCCGCAAACTTATTTTCAAGTTGGTCAATGGCATCTTGTGCCGCTTCCGCTTCATTCTTCGCCGCCTCAACCGCTTTTTCAGCGGCTTCGACGGCATCCGGGTTGTTTGCGTTTTGCGCGGCTTCAATCTGCCCCTTTATGGCGTTTTGGTTTGCTTGCGCCATTGCCGCCGCGTTTTCAGCCGCGTTGATTTCATTCAATCTTCTTACAAACTCGGCGTCTTTGCCGCGAAGTTTGGAAGTAATGTCTTCACCGGTCATTGACCTAAGATAATAGTTGCCGTTTACATCTTTCGCGAATTTGCCGCCGAGGCTTCGCTTTTCAATCGCCTCAAGCCGTTTCTCGTCTGCCTTGCGTTGCCGGTCAAGTTCTTTGGCCTCTTTCGCCGCTTGCTTTTCGGCTTGCGCCACATTCTCAACGCGGCCTTTGCCGCCGTTTTGCTGATTCGCAATGCCCAATAGCTCTTTTGCCTTCGCTACTTGCTGATTCAGCAAATCAAGTTGCGCTTGCAGTTCTTTAGTTCGTGCTTTGTTCTTTTCCTGCTCTTGCGCCCTGACTAGAGCCTCTTCCGCTTTCGCCACCTTGTCGCAAAGGTCATTTTTGGTTTTGATTGCCGCGTTAAGCGCCTCAGCATGGTCGGCCTCAAGTTTCGCTTTGTCCTCAAGTTCGCGCGCGGTTCGTGCATTCTCCGAATTTTGCTTAACCTCGGCTTGCTTGACCTTTAGGACATCTTGCGCGGCTTTGAGTTTGGCCAATTCATTGCGCGCGTTTTCAGCGTTTGCCCTCGCGGCCTTTTCCGCTTCGACGGCTTCTTTGACCGCTGAATCATTCGCCGCTTGATTCATCGCTTCACCCATGCCGCCGGTAAAGCCCTCGGCGTTTGCTATCTTCTTCGCGGTTGCGTCAATTAACTTATTCTTTGCGTCAAGTTGGGAATTGTAGAAGCGCGCGGCCTCACTCGCCAACTTTTCTTGCTTCGCAATCTCCGCTTGATTTTTCGACATTTCAAGCTCTATGTTTCTGAGGGCTTGCGCGTCTTTAAGGTCTTCCGCATATCGTGAGTATTTTTGCTTGATTTGGTCGCGCTCTTCGCCGGTTCGCGCGTTGCGGAGTTCGTCATTCATCGCCGCTGCAAGTTTGCTATTCTGTAAGCCATTCGCGGCATTCTGCATTTTCGCGGCATTGTCGGCGGCTATCTGTTGCGCTTTGGCGTAACGGTCAATTTGCGCCGTCAATTCCGTATAGGCGTTTTTTAATTCTCTGAGGTCATCGGCTTGTTTCTGTATGCGCGCGGCCTCGGCTTCTTCACGCGCTTTCTTGATTTTGTCTTGAAGCGTCTTAATGGCTTGCCATGCCGCCGTGGCAATCGTCGCAACCAAAGCAAGAGGCCCGGCCGCTTGCGCAAGACCTCCCAATGCGCCACCTACGTTTTTCAAAGACTTCGTGAGTCCCAAAAGGCCATTGCTAACGCCTTTGATGTCGCCTTGGATTGCGCTTGAAACAGTACCGGAGACATTTCCAAACTTGTCGAAACCGGCGGCGCTTGAATCTACTTCGCTTTGCAGTTGCTTAACCGCTTTGGCGGTTGCGTCAAAACCGGCCTTGTCCAAAGTACTCTTTATGTCTACATTGATTTTAGCCATTGTGTTTCGCCCTCAAATCATTTACATACTTGCTTAGTTTCCGTAAGCCCTCAACCGTCTTGCGGTTCGCGCCGTTGCCGCTCTGAGTCAACGCATAATGCTTTTGCAGAATGTCGGCAACCGCACTAATGGAAAGCTGATATTCCCATACCGCCGGATTGCCGCCAAAGATAGCCATTGCCATTTGCGCAAGGTATGCGGCTGACTCTTGTTTTTCTTCATCGTCGCCGTTGCTGAATGTCACCCTCGGCGCATCGCCTAAAACATCATTCACGGCTTGAAGCAAGTCAGCCGTGTTGCAACGCAGTTGCCTTGCCCATTTGTAAACGTCTTTCAATGCGGCCTTGCCGTGCGCTTCAAATGCGTCTTGCTTGCGTCCGTTCGCCATGCAGTAAGCCAAAACAAAGAGGCGGCTATTGTAATCATCATCGTCTAGCAAGGCTTCCACGTCTTCGCGCCAAATAGATGCGCCGATTGTCAGCGGATAAAGGACAATGCCGCCAATTACAACCGGTGTACCAGTCAGGCGGATTGAGTCCTCAAAATCGCCGATTGCTTCCAAACTCAAGGCTTGAATGTCTAACACCTCTTGCGGCGTTACTTCAATGCCGTCGCCCTTGAGTTTCTCAATTTGCGCCTCGGCTAAATCTGTAAGTTTCCAACGCATCTTTGAAGCATTCCCCTTATAGTAAAAAAGCCCCTAATGGCTAGGGGCTTTTGCGCACAATTAAGCCTTAGGAACCGCTTACCGCCGTACCGGCCAAAACCTCCTCGCCGGTAGCGGAAACCGTGGCATAACCGGTATTAGATTCGCTTGTGGAATTGTTGGTAATGACCATGTTTCCGCTTGCGCTGATAGTGCCGCCAACTGCTTCCACGCTTGCGGAGATTGTGCCGCCGCTAAAGGCGTATGCGACCGGTTCGCCGTCGCCGTCAAGCAAAAGGTTAAGTTGCGCGCTTGCCGTCCATGTAGAAGACTGTATATCACCGCTTGCCGAAAGCCCCAGGGCCTGCGCAACGCGCTTGCCTTGCACGGTCGGCACGGTCACGGCGTAGGTGCATCCGCTCTGACACTGCGGAAGGCCGGTATACCATTTGACCGTAACCGTTGGCCAATCGCCGTTAGAAGTCGAAATTGAGATTTCGGCAACTCCGCTTGCGCCCAAAGTCGGCGAGGTGATAGCGCCGCTACAATCAAGCGCAAATGTGGCGGTATGCTCTTTGATGTTGCCAGCGCCGTAATAGGTAGAAGCCTTAACGCTTCCATAAGCGTCTACAAGGTCGGCCCTCTGCTTACTATAATCAGCTTCTGTGTAAGACCTCGGCGCGCCGGTCACGCATGGGCAGGAACCGCCATCGGTACCAAAACTTGCGGTGCTGCTTGAACCGTCTCTAATGGTATAATCTTCGCTCATTTGCTTTTCTCTTTCTGTTCTTTCTGTTCATAAAATGGACAAGTCTTTCGGCAAAGAATGTCGCGGATTTCCTTACCGTTTTCAAGGCACTTGACAAACGCCGCGAACCGCTTTACCACGCAATGACAAGGTATTTCTTTCTTCACCTCGCCGCCGTAAAATTTGCAGTCTGTTTGCATCTGTCAAAGCCCCTATAACTAAGCCGGTTTTATCTTTATGCGCGGCGCAAAGTGAAATGAATTGTTGCCGCATAACTAAACACTTGCGCGCCGTCTTGAATCGTGACATAGCCACTTTGATTAGGCGTCAAACCGCCAAAGCAAAAGTTTGGAAATTCATTGCAGACAAGGCTTGCAAAGTATGCTTGCGCATCGTCTTCATCATTGCCCCAATAGAAGCGGTCAAGCACCTTTTCGACGCTTGCCATTAGCGCGTTTAACTGCGTACAAGTTACATCGTCTTCAAAATATGTGGCGCAATCCAATTGAATATCGACGGCAAGCGTTGCGCCCTCTGACTCTTGATATTTGGTAGATGCTTGTATAAGCACTTGCGGGAAATACTGCGTTGCGTCCATGTGCCGATAATCGACATTGTTAAGGCTTGTCCGCAACCATGTTTCCGGTATCGTGTTGTTACCGAATTTCAGAATGGTTGCCTTGATTGCGTTTTCAATTGTTGCGCTAAAACAGTTCATAAACTATTTGCCTTTCTCCAATTTCTCTTTGAGTTTGTGATTCAAGATTTGTTTCATTTGCGCGGCGGCAACTGCAACCGCCGTATTGACTGCACCGGGGCTTGTAAGGGCTTCCGTTGCGTATTTCAAAGCGTTAGTTATGTTCGCTTCATATCGGTTTTCAGTCTGCGTGATTTTTACTTCTATGTTTCGTGTTGCCACGCTCATTGTAGTAGCGCTATCAATGCTTTCACTTGCCGCGTTAATCTTCGCTTTCTTCATACCGGCAAACCAAACTAACTTTGCAAGACCGGCGTGTTTGCGTTTCAACTCTTTAGCCGCGTTGCCCTTGCTATGCTTGCGGCAAGACAAGTACCACCGGTTAATCAAAGCGCCGTTGTCTTTCGCTTTGTCACTATGCGCCACCCAGTAATCACGCCACTTGTTTACATTGCGTTCAAGCAAGGTCGGGAAGAAGTTTAGTACTTGTTCGCCTTTGACTTTCTCAAGCTGCTTTGTGCTTGCCGTCGGCTTCGCTTTCTTCGTGTGCGCTTTGAGGTGATACAAGACCTTTTGAACGGCGTAAAGCAAAGATGATTTAATCGACTTATGGGCAAAGACCATGTTTGCGCGCATGGCTGATAAAAGCGCTTGCGCTGACTGTTGGCTTATCTCTATGCCCTTTGCCATTAGCAAGTTTCCCCTAAGTGAATCTGTAGGAAATATGGGCAGGCGGAAACATCGTCAATTCGTCGCCTTACCTCTTTGCCGTCGGCGGTTTTGTAGGTGACTTTGCCGCCCTCTGTAAGGTCAATTGGCAATGCGCCAACCGCCACAAAAAGCGCGTCTTGTCCCCTCTGAGTTATGCCAAATTGACCGGCGTTTCGGTCAAAGTTATTGCTTGCCAATACGGCATCATGTTCTTTTTCGTCTGCATCCAAAATGGAAACATGTAGCGCGTTAGGAATTGAATGTATAGCCTTTCCAAAGTCCATTGTCTTTACCCCTATTAAAAAGCCCCTCCCCCTTTTTGCGAGGGGAAGGGGCTAAACCTTGCGCCTTTTGAGTTTGATTTGCTATGGCAGTTTTGTTTGATATGGAGATTCAGCGCAAGGCGCAACCTTTTTAGCCCTCTGCCGAGGAGCTGGATTCCTCTTCCGCCTCAATCACGCCAACCGCGAAACGGTTTGCAATGACACCAATTCCGACATCAGCAGAACCGATAATCTTGACCTGCAATTTATTGCTTCCACTGTACTTGTCTTCAAAGACATCGATTGGCGAGAAATTGCCGATGTACAAACCGGCGAAGTCACCAAAGATAACCGTGTCGGCCGGTGCATCGCTCGTCAGCAAAGCACGGCGGTTAAGCACATAAGCCTTACCGTCGATAAACTCGGCTGCAAAGGCATGGTCCCCAACTGCGACGGTGCGGAGTTTGGCAAACATGGCGGGTCTCATGACATAGACGCAACGCGCAAGGTCAACACCATCGGGGATAGTACCCTCAAGGGCGACAAGCTCCGCATAGGTCGGCGTAGTCGTCCACTCTGTCGGCGTGACGGCGGTTGCAATGCCGGTCGGCTCTGCACCTTCACCGCTACCGGCGAGGGCCGCGCGCTGAATGTTACGCGCCAAACCTTCATAAACCATGTCCGTAACAATTTCGTCGGCCTGTGGAAGACCACTATTCAAGAGGTCATGGGAGATAGGCACCGAGGTCGCGCAAGTCTTAGCGGTAAGGGTAAGAGTACCCACTTTAGGCTCACTTCCCTGGACGGTTCCATCTTCCGCAATCCAAACGCCGCTTGCACCTTCCGTGGCAACCGGAATCGTGAGAGACTTGCCGACAAGGCCGTCAAGCACCGTGGCACCGGCCTCGCCAATCACAACCGTTGAAAGCAGTTCGGGAACATACTTTGTCCAATCATGCTCAGTATGGACAAGCCCCGCGCCTTCCGTCGAATTGAAAGAGGTGTAATCTCTCACAATGTAAGCGCCCTTGGGCTGCTTTCCGCACTTTGCCGCAAGTTCGGCGGAAACTTCCATTTCCTCTTTTGCCCCTTTGAGGGCGCGTGTAATGCTATATTTCATGGTTTTGTTTTTCTCCGTTTTATTCGATGAAATTGATTGATGATTGAGGCCGCGCATTATCTGCGCTTTGACCTCTACTATATTGGTTTTGTTATCTAGCCAACCTTGCAAAACATCATCCGAAATGCCGTAATGACGGGCCATAGATTTGATTTCCTCGGCGTCTTTGTTTTCGGTTTCGCCCTCTTCCGGTGCGGCTTCGACGGCTTCGCCGTTGTTTGCGTTTTCCGCGTCTGTAGCGGCTTCCGGTGCGTCTGCCTCTGTCTGTATAGCCTCGGCGTTTGCCTCGGCGTCTACGGCTTCGCTAGGGGCTTCTACGGCCTTGCCATTGTCGGCGGTTTCGGTTGCCGTTTCGCCCTCGGCGGTTGCGGTATCGTCGGCGGCATCGGCTTCGCCGTTATTCGTCTCAGCGGTTGCGCCCTCGGCGGTTTCCTTTTCCTCTTCTTCGCCCTTTTCCTCTTCGCCCTCGGCGTATTCTCTTTCTATGCGGCAATTGGTGTCAGCGCCGTTTACCACAATGGCGCATGAAAGCGGCCTCCAATGCTTGACAATGATAGTGTCGTCAAAGCCGTTCAAGCCGCGCCTTAGTTCGCAGTCTTCACCGTTGTAGTCTGCTTCAACGCTGATATTGGTAAGTATCTTTGCCAGTACATCGGATTTGACCTTTTGCGCCGCGTTGCTTTCGCCCCAAATCACATTTTCAGATACAAGGCTTTCATTCTCCAAATGCACCTCAAGGGCGCGCGCCACCACGTCGCCGCCGTGCAAATAGCGGATAGGGCATCCGTCATTTATCCATGCAAAGTCGATTGCTTCCGGTGTATGTTCTAGTACCACAAAAACGCGCTTGCCGTCGATGAAACTTTCGCATGGCGTAGCGGTGCTAATCGTGATTCTCTTTACATTGTCGCCGTCAAGGTCGGCTAGGTTTAATTCTCTTTTCAGATTGATTTTCATAAATGCTTTTTTGCCTCTTACTTATTTGCGTTTTTATCTTCTTCTTTGCTTTCCAAATCCAACTTTTCACGCCACAATCTTTCATCTTTGGCATTGGCCAAATTGGTGTAGTAATCAAAGCCGAGGTTTTTCGCCCATGCCTCTTTGCTGATAATGTTTTCGTCGGCAAGTAGTTTCATGGCGGTTGCTTCTGACTGGATGTCGATATTTTGCCAACGCGGCCCTTGCCAACTTGCGGCAAACCGCATCTTTTCAACCTCGGCAAAGGGTACATCATGCTTTAGCGCGTAGCAGTCAAGCCAATTGCCAACACCTTCAAATAAAGGTTGTATCACCATTTCTATCAAGTCAGATTGCCACGCAATGAAGTTGCGCCGGTTCTCTAACTCTGATTGTCTGATTGAAGAGTAAGAAACGCCTTGCAAGTCTTGCGACAAAGACACATTGCTTACCCCAAGACCGCTTGCAATGTCCCTAATCAAAGCAAGGTTGAAGGTGTCATAAGTCGCCGTTGGAAATTGGGGCGTCTTGGTTTCAAAGTCCCAGCCCGGAGGGGCAATGACATTTTCTCCGGGGCTAGTTGCTTGAGTAAGGTTTCCGTCTTCGCCTAACTCGGCAACTTGTAGCGGGTCAAGGGCGCTTGAGTCGGCCATTTTCCATACACCTACAGACATGGAAGCAAGGCGGCTTGCGGTGATTGTTGCAACTCTATAGGCGTCAAGCTGCTTAATGGTAGATGCAACACTTGCGAAGATAGGAAAGCCGCGCAACTGCCCTATTGTTTCGGGGCTGAATAGGTGTAGTATGTCAGCAGCGGCAACGCGCTCTTTATGGCCGTATGGCTTGCCGGTTGCGCTTATCTGCGTATAAAGCCAATAGGCCAATACCTCGCCGGTCTTGGAATTGATTTCGACGCCGTTCTTGACCTCTCTATCGACATCCAACTTTTGCACATAATCGACGGCGACGAAATCAGCGCGTACAAGGTCAATAGACACCCCAAACGGATTATCATTTTCACCTCTTGAGATTCTTAGAAATGCTTCGCCGTCTAACATCCAAGAGTTTACGGCTTTCTTCAAAATCTGCGTCAAGGTAAACTGCTTTGCGGTATGACAGTATTTCGGCGTTTTGGCCCATAGGTTCCAAGCATCCTCAAGGGTATCAGAAACATTGAGATTGTCGGCGCGTCCGTCGGCTGATTTGACATTTGCGCTTATCTTGATACCCTCGCCGACAATGTTATTGACGTAGATTTGCATTGCTCGTCGGCAAAGTGCGCTATTGAGGTACAAGTCCAGGCACTTCTTACGCACTATGGGTAATTCATTCCGTATAAGGGCAGGGCTAAGGGCTTCGCTTCCGCGCCAATTGGCAAGTAAATCACTATTCTTTGCCGCATCATATCCGCGCGCAATCGGCATAGGTACATACTTGATTTGCTGAGGCTGAGGCGGTTGCTCTGCGTTGTGTTTAAGGGCGCGTTTGACTGCTTGTTTTATCTGCGTAAACATAGTGTCTTTGTCCTTTAGAGAAATAGCTTTTGTTTGATTTTGTACATGGGCTTTTGAAGTCCGGCGCGCTGATTGGTTATGTCACTCAAGCCTTTAAGGTGTTGGCGAAGTTTAAGCAGCTCGTCAAGTGTGGAATACTGAAACTGTACGCCGTTGATATTGACTATGTGTTGCGCGCCGTCGGCGACAAAGGCCGCAATCAGATTATCTAAGTCATTTAGTGATTGCGTGTACCGGTTGCACCATTGGCCGTCGTCAAATGTGAAATTTCTAATCATGTTTTTTGAACCTCAATAAATCGAAAAAGCCCCTAATAGATAGGGGCTTTTATCTCTCTTGAGTTTCGGCGGCAAGTATTACCAATTAGTCGCCCAATTGCCTTTGCTCTGCTTCCGCTTCCAAATGGCGGATAGTGTCAGCGGCTTATCTTCGCCGCCAGTTGCGCCAGATTGCGCCGTATTGGCTTCGCCGCCGTCTTTGCTTGCGTCCGTACCCTTTGCCGCCTCGCCGCGTTCTAGAGGCTTGTTTGCGCCCTTTTCAGCCTTGCCGCCGCGAAGTGTGATTAACTGTAGCGTGTTTGCCATGACACAAAGCGAAAGACAGTCAAGGCTTTCATTGTGTCCGTGTATATCCCATGTAGCGGAGGGCTTACCCAACTTGTTAGTTACAAGCCGCGTTAGTTCCTGATTCACAATTTGCTCTGCAAATGGCCGGTGCTGATTGCCCTTGCCCCAAAGTGTGATTTCCCCGTCTGTACCGGCGGCAAACAAAAAGGCTTTCTGCGTTTTGATGTTAAAGTGAGTTGAGTTTAGATGCAGTATGTAGCCGGTCGGAAAGACCTTTCTAAGGTCGCATTCTTCGCCGCGTGAAAGTATTATCTTCCGATTGCGCGGCAATTCATACCGGTCGCTTGACCATCCTTTGCTAGGGTAGATTCTTTTCCCTTTGTACCTCTTGCGCGCGGCGTCAACGGCGTTATACACGGCGTTTGACGCAAAGCCGCTATCTACGCATATCAAATCAAGTTCGCCGCCGTAAGGTGCGCTGAAAACCTTGTCTATTACATCGCCTATGGCGGCAATAATTTTCTCTTCCGCGTTGTCTGAGTTCGTGAAAATTGGCGCGTTCTTTTTCGGCGTATGCCAACCATAGTCGATAACATAGCAAGTGCCGGTTGGGCTGAATGCGGCAACGCAGTAGGAAACGGCATACTTGTTTACGTCAATGCCGCAAGTCACCTTTACTGCTTCTTCCGGAATCTCAAACCGCTTTAGTCCGTTGCCTTTTTTGAGTACATCGGAAACGCTTAAAGAGTAATCAACACCAACCGATAATTGAAGCGGTTCATTTTGGTATTCAGACGCGAAAGCAGTTTCACCAACCGAAAGATATTTGATTCGCGCATGGTGTATGGCGTCAACCTCGCCTTTGCCGTATAGGTTCGCGTCAAGCGGTGTTACATCCGTTAATAGCGGTTGAAGTTTTTTGTATTCCGCTACGCTACTGCCTGCCGGTGCTTCGCCGCTTGCCTCTTTCTTCCATGCTTCGTCAAAGGCTTTCCATCTTGCTTCATCGCCGAAAGTGTCGATTATCTTGTATTTCTTTCCGCGCCATGCCGGATTAGCAAGTACTCTGCTAGTTAAATCATCATCGGCAATTATGGTGCCGGTGTACAAGGCCGCAATCTCTCTATCATGACCGGCAAGCCCTAAGACATCCGCATTAAGCAACCTTTCGCGGCTTTCGGTTTCGGTAAGACTTCCGCGTTTGCTGAGGTCATCGCACAAAACCAAATCCGGCCTTATGATTGTACTTTGCGCGCCGTCTGTGACACGGTGCAAGCCGCGTATGCTACCGGTCAAACCGGCGCATACTACGCATCTTCCACTAGTGGCGATATTGGGGAAGGTTGGAAAGGTCAAACTATTCGCGCTTATGCCGACATGGGTTAAAACGCCTTGCGAGGTCTGCGTCTTGCAACGCTGAGTAACGCCTTTGAGTTTCTCGAAACAAATCAGCTCCGGGAAGTCGGCCATTAAAAGCGGTGTCTGTAGGTGCGTCTTTATATCGTCGCAAAGGCGTTTGGCCATGCTTGCGGTTGCGCCAACCAAAACCACAAAAGAACGGTGATAAAGAATAGCCCATAACGCAATTATTAGATTAAGTGTAGTCTTGCCGGTGCCCCTCGGCATTACTATTGCATTTTTGCCGCCGTTGAGAATGATGTCGGCGGCATCTGCCATTAAATCAATTTGCGCTTGATTGAAAGGGCGATAGCAAACGCCGTCAAAGTAAGTGCGGACAAAGTAAGGCAAATCGGTTGCGGCTTTGTCTCGGCGCTTTTGGTCTGCGACTGGCGGCAATGCCCCAATATCATTTAGCGCTAGTACATGGCGCATTTGCTTTGCCGCGTTTGCGGTTTGCTTATAGGTGTTTTTGCCTTGTTTGGCTATGGGCGTAAGCGGATTTTTTCGCGGCCTTCCGGTCTTCCGCTTCGCCGCCGATTTTGGTTTGGTTTTCATCGTCTGTTTCGGTTAGTTAATTTTTCTCAAAACTGCCGCCGAGCGAGGTGTCGCCGCCCTGCCGCCCCAGTACCTCCCCAGGCACCCCCCTATCCCCCTCGCAAACTTGAGAATTTGGGGCTTCTTCGCCCTCGTCGCCCTCCGGCACCTTCCATTTTCTGCTTTTCCGCTGCTTTGTGCCTTTGGCGTGGCCTCTGTTGTCATGCTCCGGGCGCTTGCGCTTTCTTTGGTTGAAAACTGTAGCGCGTTTCAGAAGCTTCGACCAAAAAGGGTCAGCCTCGAAATAATTCCGATGCGATACTACGCAAGACCTAGAAAGGCCGGTTGCTTTACATATTTCGGTGTTTGCGTCGCCTCCATATTCAAGCAAGGCTAGTGCGGTAAGCCTCTTACGCAAGGGCAAAGCACTAAACGCGCTTACAAAATCCATGATTAACTGTACTTGCGTTTCTTCAAGTTCTAGGTCTTCCAAAACATCATTTGTTTCAGGCTCTAACTTGTTCATCAAAATAAAATCCGCGTGTACATCATCAAGCGGAATTTGGCGAGGCATTCCGTCCGCCGCTCTGCCCTTTATGTGGATTGGGTGGCAATCTTGGAAATGACATGAAAGGCAATGGGCCTGCTTTTCATCTATGCTTGCTTCATTCCATTTGCATTTATGGCATTGCATCTTTAAGGCCCTCCGCTATAGGCTCACAACACCAAACCGCAACGCAAGCAAAAGCGCAAGAAACAGATTGCCAACAATGCTAATTACAAGCCGCGTCTTGAGTTTGTTGTTATCTTCCAATGCGCCCAAAAGCATCGCCTCAAGGTCTGTAATGCGTTCGGATGATGCTTTGATGATTCTTCTAAGTTCTGCCTTTGTTTCTACCTTCATTATTTAGCCCTCCGGGATGCTTGCGCTAGTTCGTGTATTTCCGCCAACTCGGCGCGTTTCGCTTCGCGCTTTTTGGCCTTTGATGCTTCTTTGCGCCTCGCCGTGCAATCAAGCCTCTTGCCGCCTAATCTCTCCATTTGTTCAAGGCGTAAGCCGTTTGGGAAGGTTGCTTTCTTTCGGTTTGGCCGCGTGTGCCTCGCCTCAATGTGCGCTAACTTGAGGAATCCGCGCCAATACTCGTCGCCCTCCAATTTGCGCCTATGATTGATAATGGTTTGTCGGCTGAGGCCGGTTAACTCTACAAGTTTGTTATTGTCGCCGCCTCCATCAATCATCGCAAAAATTATCAGTCTGTCTAATACCTCAAGTTCGCAGACTTTGCCGACAAACTCAAGTATCAATTTGAGTTGATTGTCGGCTAATCCCAATTCCGAAATGATGTCTGTAGACTCAACGTCTTTTGCATGAAGTGTGGCGTAATCTTCGCCCCATGAAACCGCCTCTAAACTGTAATCTCCGCTGCTAGGCGGTTCCTCCCATTTGCAATTTGGGCAATGCGCTTGCCGGTCTTCAATTTTTCCCCCATTGGAGGCATCCCATTTACATCTGCTACAAAACATATCCTTTTCCCCCTCTTTGCTTAGAAACATTTGATAGCCAAAAGCGCCGCAAGCAATGCCGACACCCATGCCCATATCTCCGCCCAAATGCGCTTGATTCTGAGTTTGTTTTCCAAGTTGAGAATCAAGTCTTTTTCCTCGGCGTTTTCCCTTTGCAAGGTCTGAATATAGCCGTAGTAGTTATCGACTTTTTCTTTTAAGCCGTTTATCGTGATTACTGCCTCTTCTAATGTCATAGTTGATTACCTCCGCCAATGCGCCAAATATAAAAAAATCCGCAAATCAGATTTGCGGACACAAAAAAAGGCGAGGGCTTGCGCCCTCGCCTCTGTCTCAGATTGTCAGCCTTGCGGCCTTAACATGAAAGGTCAAGCGGTAAGTCTGATATGTCTTTCAACCGTTGCCCTCTGACAAGCATTTCAAGTTGCTCTATTATGTCTTCGCGTCCGTTAGCGCCGTACACCTTGACCGCTTCCATCAATTCATAAAGCGCGAAGTGGTAAACGCAATCCAAATCACCGGTGCCTAGCGCAAGCGAGGCAAGACGCGACGGCAAAGGCTCACCGGTAACAACTACAATATGCGGCAAATGCCCCTTGCGATTGCGTATCAGATTTAATGCCTCCGTGCGGCTGTTTTGCGCCCGGTCGCTTCGCATCGTCCATTTGGCGGATATGGAAGCATGAAGAAGCGGCAAGCCTCCGTTGCTTTCTCTCAAATCCGCCTTTGTTGAAACATTTTTGTCTACCCAAAAGGCAGGCTTGTTTATTTCTTCATCGGAACAAAGGCCGCGCGAAATCACTATATCCGGCGCAACCATGTAATCATTGCCTAGCACGGTTGATAGTTGCTTTTCGCGCTTCATTACCTCCGCTAGATATGAAAGATGCGCATATTGGGCAAAGCTCGCCGTCTGCGTTTCTGCACGGTTGCCTAAATTCAAGATTGTCCAGTTGCCGGGGCGTAAATGCTGGAGGTTGGGAAAGGTCTTTTTCAGAAAGTCGCAAACCGCACTTTCAAAGGCCGTTCCGGATGATTGCGCAGCCAACTTTTTCTTGCTTACTTTCGCCCCTAGTTTTTCAGCAACTGCAAGCGCCAATGCCCTTGACGGCGCGTTGCTACCGTCCGCATTTGAGGCGACACCATCCGCTGAAATTGAAAGCAGATTTGAAGAGATAAGTTGCTTATGGAAAGCCTTTCGCGCGGCGGCAATCAATGAATCATTTTTCATGTTCAAGCACCTTTCTAATCTGTTCGCCAACGGCCCTTGCAACCGGCGGCGGAAATGCGTTTCCAATCATTCTGCAAGCCAAAGTCTTCCGCTTGCCAAAATCCCAATTTGGCGGAAAGCCTTGTATGCGTGAAAGCATTTCCTTTGTTAGTTTCGGCATTCCTTCAAAGTCAGGGCCGGGGGCTTCATTCGCCACGCCTAAACCATCGACGCCAAGCTCGGCCCATGCCCTCCGCGCCCTTACCGGCCCCAAGTCCGGCCCTCCATGCTTCTTTGACCCGCCGACAACGGTCGGCGCAATCTTGTTGGCCTTGTCAGCCCATGCGGCGGCATCCTTCCAGCCGTTCGCCGCCATCATGTCTTTCAACACCTGCCCAACGGTCGGCGCCGGTGTGTCAGATGCTTTGGGATATTCAAAAACGGCGTCTATATCATTTCTGATTCCGACAATGACAACGCGCGGCCTTAATTGAGGTACGCCGTAATCTGAGGCGTTGAGTAGTTTTATACTTACTTGATAGCCTAGCTCCTCCATTGAGTCAAGAATCCTCTGCCGGTATGCGTCAAATTTCGGGTCAAGGAAACCACGCACATTTTCAAGCATTACGGCGCGCGGCATGATTTCACCAATAAGGCGGATTGCCTCCGGGAATAAGTCCCTTTCGTCATTTTCGCCCAACTGTTTCGACGCTACCGAAAACGGCGGACAAGGTACGCCACCGGCTAGCAGGTCAACACCCTTGAAAGGCCGTCCATCAAACTTATGTACATCGCCGCAAATGACATTCCAGTCGGGGCGGTTCTTTCTGAGTACGGCGCAATAATCCGCTTCATACTCAACTAGGGCGACATGCTGAAAGCCGGCCATGTCTAGGCCAATGGCCTGGCCTCCGGCACCGGCGCATATTTCAACGCATTTCAAATTGGTTCGCATAGGTCAATCATTATACCATGCAAGCCCTCTACCATACCAGAAGCAAAAAGGCGAGGGCTTGCGCCCTCGCCTCTGTACCTCCTCTTACTTGTCGCCGTCCGTGTTGCTTAGTTGCCGCAAATCCTCGGCAACGCTCCGGTTGTCATACTCTGATATGTGCCATGCTCGGCGGTTGTGGCGGTTGATTATCGCCAACAGGTCGCAAATGTATTGCCGCTCTGCGTCTGTAACCCCTATAGCACAACCGGTTATAGGTATGCCCCCCCCTCGCCGCGCCTCAATGAATCTCTCAAGCGCGCCGAGGCATGGGCCGCATCCGCTGAGATTGAGACGCAAGCAACCATCCTCATCAATCCACGCTTGCATTATACCTAATGTAGCTTGATAGCGGTCGCCGTCCATTGCGTCCAGCTCGCCCGCGTCAAACTCGCCGTGTAGCATTGCGTCTGAGGGCTTGCCGATATCCTCAAGCAAGGTATCAAGCATGCCGCCGCTGATATTGCGCTTTTGTTTAGTGAGGCCGCGCGCCTCTGTGGTTTTTTTGGTCATGGTGTTATTCTCCGTCGCGGTTTTGTTGAGGTCGCGCGCCTCTTTGGTTGATTTATCCATGATGTATTTTAATAGGATTGCGGTTTTGCGTAGATTGCTTGAGTCACGTAATCTACGCAAGCAAGCCCAAAATTCAGCCGAAAATCTGCGCAAAAATGCAGTAAAAAATTTTTCTTGCAACTCTCTTTTTCCGCCCTTGATTACGTAGTTGCAGGAATCTAAATCGCGAAAAAATTTTTTTGTGACGGCCTAAAATCACCTCAGACGCGCCAAAAGCCCTCGGGAATCTGCCGCCACTCAACCGGCAAAATCTGTATTTCGTCGCCGTTGCGCTTCAAGATTGCATGGGCAAACTCTACGCGCTCTTCCGCCTTCCAAAATTTCCCGCCCGGTGACGGAAGCGCGAAGAGGTCCGCGGCCTCAGCGGTATAAAATTGATTGGCGTATACATCCAATGTCAGCAAGATTGCCTTGTCGGCTTTCATCCTTGGGAGTTTGTCAAAGCGCAAACTTTGATAGCCATTTGCCGCGAAGAAGTCAGTATAAGAAGCAGTAACTTCCACCTTGCGATAAGTCTTGCCGCCGTCGGCTGATACAAGTAAATCCGATTGGGCTTTTGTTTGAGATAGGTAAGTAAATTGGCGGTTGGCATCGCTTCCGTTGCGCTTTACAAGTCTGCCTCGGCGGGTCGCATATAGGGCCGTTAGGTCCTCCGAAATCCAAGCAAGTACCGTTTCTTTACCTAGGTCAAAAATTGTCCGCGTCTCATACCGTTTGAGGTGAGTCTGTAGTTTCTCGGCTTCGTCCGGGTAGAGTCTTTCCCATTCTGATTCTGATTTGACAAACAAATCTTGAATCGGTTTTTGATAGCCTAACTTCGTCACAACCGATGTTATAGGCTGATTGAGTCTAGTTTGCAGCAACGCTACTTTGTTTGTAGTAATATCCATATTTATTCCCTCTTTTTTGAAAGTCGAAATCCATTTCCCAATTTGCTTTTCAACTTCAACAAAAAAGCCAAATATAAAAAAATCTGAAAAATTGATTTTTGCGTTTTAGAAAGAGTTTGAGGGCGTTAGGGTAGATGTATAAGCCTTGACCTCTGTAAACGCTTGTAGATGCGTTCCGGTGGCTACCGGAGGCATAAGAGGTGTAGAGAGGTGTTTCGCTTCGCTTCGCTACGCATTACCTCCAATGTGCGCTTAACGCCTCCGCTACGCTCCGGCTACGCACATCGGCGCGTAATATGAAAGAGTCTTTTTGCTTTCTGATTAGGTTTAGTTCTGATTCAGTTAGGTTTAGTTCTGTGTCTATCTTTTGAGGTGAAAGAAGAGGGAAGAGAAATCAATATATATCCATTAGTGGACAGATTCGCCATAAAATATTGTATTTATGTAATTTAGATGTTACGCCAAAAACGCCGAAAAATTCCTGTTATAATACTCTCAAGACATGATGTTGCGGATTTTTTAATAATTCGCTCTTTTGTCGAAAGCAAGCGTGGATAGGTTTGGCTAGCTACCTTACCGAAAAGGCGTTCCATTTCCCAACTTTCCGCTTTCCACGCTTTATTTTTCAAGTTGGGTAGAAAGGTTGGGAAAACATGAAAGAAGAATTGCTAGCAGAATTGCTTGCGGAGGTGTACGCCGGTCGGCATAACGCGCTTGATGGAAATATCGTCAAGGCGGACGGACGCAAGGCACTTGCCGCCGGTTCGGTAGATTTTCCACGCCTCGACGCGGAGGCAATGAAAGCGGTTTTAGGCCGCAAATGGAAGAATCATCTACCGGCCCTCAAAACGCTTGTAGAGTTGTATCAGTACATAACATCAACCAAAGACATTAGCATCGTGTCTATCAGTTGCACGGCCAAAAACCTAACGCAGATATACAAATCGCCACGGGAAGTCAGCCGCGTTTTGGATGCCGCTCAGAAAGTCGGCTTGCTGAAATGCCTTGAAGACACCTACCACTTTGGCGCGTTTTCGCCGTACCCAAAAGAATACGCCTATAACAAGCAAGCGCAAGCGGTCTTAAAGGAATTGTTCGCCGCCTATGCCGTTGAGGCGTTACCCATGCCCCAGGGCGAAGAGGCGGAAGCAATCAAGGCAGACGCAACCCTCGAAGAGGCTTACAGAAATAGCCCCTATAAGTTTCGGTTCGCTTCAAAAACGCGCATGGCTAACACTTCCGATGCTTTGGCGCTCTATGGGCTTAACAAGACCTATCCGCAACTAAGCGAATATGCCGCCAAAGTCGCCGCTCTCAATGCCGCCTTGCCGATTGATGAACGTATTCAGTTCAAGCCGACAATCACGCGCAATGCTCACGGCGACATGATTACTAAATTGGGCATACGCGCCACTAACTCACTTGTCAGCTTGCCCAAAGACGCAAGCGCCGATGACCTTAACCCAATCACGCGCGCTGAAATGCTCATGGCGAAGTTTGGCGGAGAATGGACCGAGGTTGATGTCAAATCATCTGTCCCGCGTGTAACCTACTTGCTTAATCACGGCGCATGGCTTGACAATGACCTTGACCTATACGCGGCCATGTACGGCAAGCCCTTTGACTCGTCAAGCCTCCGCACTCAATACAAGTATTTTTTCATGCGCTTGTATTTCTCCAACTCTGAACGGCAAATAGCGCATCAGTTGCGGCTAACGCATCAATCAGACAACTTTGTTAAGGCTCACGGACGGCGCGCGGCAATAGATACAATCGGCATGGCGCGTGATTCCATGCTTGCCGCCATAGGTCGGCCCTATGGCTCTGAGATTTTTCTCCATGAATCATGTATCTATTTGGATGTTTTCGCGGCTTTGGTTGCAAGGGGCTATAGGCTGATTCAAGTTTATGACGGCTTTTTCTTCAAGGGCATTCTTTCAGAATCAGAAACCGCCGAAATACACGGCATTATCAAATCATGCGCGGAAGCCTATTACAAGCGCTACATTGCGCCGACAAAGGGCATGGCGGTTGATGATATGGCAAAGGCGTTGCGCGTTGCTTAGAGGGCAGATTTTAAGAAAGGAATAAGAACAATGAACATCTATATTGATACCTATGAAATCAAAGACGGCACCGGCAAAGTTATTGCCGTGCATCCGGTCGCAACGGTTGAATACTCGCCGCGCGAAGGGTACAAACCGGAGGCAATGGCGGAATTGGAAAAAGAGCTGCAAGCCTTGCTTGATAAACGGCTGAGTCATGCCCTTAAGCATGACTATTGACGGCTTACCACATTCAAACCGCAAGCCCCTTGCCGACAATGCCGACAAGGGGCTTTTTGCTTCCAGTCTCAAAACCGCCAAAAATGCGCCTCGCCCTTTATTCATGCGGTTAGGATAGTGTTTCACGCCATACCCCTAATTTACCCCTTTTTTGCATCCGCCTTGCGCGAAGGGGTAAAAACTTGCCAAATCCTTTTACCCCTATTTCAAAGCCGAAAAACGCATTTCGGCCTTTATTCAAGCCTCCAAACGCACTTTTCACCCCCAAAAGCGCCAGCCTCAAAAAACCTCAAAAAACGGCTTACCCCTATAGTTATGGCATTACCTTGTCTTATCACGGCGCTGACGTTTTTGTTACTCGTCTGGCGTTTCGCGGTGTTCGCGGCGCCATCCCATCATCGTTGTGCCTGTGGCCTTGCGGAAAAGCAGCCCAAGGTGGCTT
>JAEEGL014760799.1_pt1 | contig 19768 bp, 12 predicted proteins | sample 9134231 | NCBI WGS metagenome assembly JAEEGL01 (sample SAMN16246548, study PRJNA631951) | gut metagenome | biome: gut microbiome; feature: rumen; material: fiber-attached | host: Bos | place: Iran: Karaj | collected 2018-10 | reverse complement strand
TATATTATTCACGTACCTGGCGGAGTTGGTGAAGTGGTTAACACGCCGGATTGTGGCTCCGGTATGCATGGGTTCGATCCCCATATTCCGCCCCATGTTGAAATCCCGTCGAACTTGATAGTTTTTTAACAAATTTGGTTCGACTGAAATCATATAGAGTTTTTCGAAAGAAAAACTTTTTTTGTGTTTCAAAAAGGAGATGGTAAATATGGTAAACATTTTAGAAAAAAAGTTAGATATTGAGGAAGGTGCTAAAAAGAAGTTTGAGTTTATAGGAAGCTTCACTGGATACAAGCCAAAGTTTATTAATGGAAGTATCAAAAGTATTGATAAGACAAATATAAGTTATATTGAACCACATAGAATAATCTATAAAGGTATAACATTCTTATTCTTCAATTATACTAATGAAGTATATATAGAAACTTTAGAACATAAAATAAGAATCAACGAAATTGAATCTTACTTAAAAAACTAACCTATTGACTTATTTAAAAATAGTGATATTATAAATAACCAATGAAAGAGGTATTCTCTAGAAATGGAGGTACATCAATGATTAAACAATTTAAAAATATAAATATTAATATCGAATTATTAAGAGGAGTCAGTAGTATTTAGACTTTTTAAGTACTACTGTCTCCTCTTTTTTTGGTAAAAGGAGATGGTATATGTGAATGATGAAAGAAAAATAGCAGGAATTTACATGAGAGTATCAACAGAAGATCAAGCTCGTGAAGGATTTAGTCTACCTGAGCAAAAAGAAAAGCTTGAGGCTTTATGTAAGTTTAAGGGATATGAAATATACGATTATTATGAGGATCGCGGTATAAGCGCTAAAACAGGCAATTACAGACCAGATTTTGAAAGACTATTAAATGATATTAAATCTAAAAAAGTAAATGTTCTAGTAGCACTTAAACTTGATAGAGTTTCTCGTAGTGTTTATGACTGGGAGCAAATAATGAAATTCTTAGAAGAAAATGAAGCATACATAGATTGTGCCAATGATGACATTAATACCACAAATGCTAATGGAAAATTCTTATCAAGACTTTTAATGAATATGAGTCAAAATGAAATTGAAAAAACAAGTGAAAGAACTAAGTTTGGATTAGTTGGTGCATATAAAGAAGGACATCTTCCTGGTAAAGCCCCATTTGGATATAAAAGAGAAAATAAAAAGTTTGTACCTGATGAGTTAACTATGTATCAAGCAAAACGAGTATTTGAATTATATCTTGAAGGTTGTTCTTATTCTAAAATAGCTAATATTTTTAATGAAGAACAAGTTGCTGGTAAAGTAAATTGGAATGATACAAAAATATTCAATATAATTACTAATCCTATCTATAAAGGAGATTTCATATCAAAAGCAAAAAGCAAACATCCAGAGTTTTACTATGGTGTAGTTGAACCATTAGTAAGTAAAGATGTATGGGAAAACTGCCAAGTACAAAAGAAAAAGAACCAAAGAAATTATTTAAGAAGTAATTATTATATATTCTTGCAAAAAATTAAATGTCCTAAATGTGGAAGAATACTTGCTGGTGGAGCATCTCATAAATTAAAAACTGATAAATGGTATTACTATTATAGATGTGATAAATGTAGAGATAACATTAGAGAAACTGATATTGAAGAATCAATTATTGATTTATTAAATAGTATATTTGAATATGATTCTTTAGTTAATGATTATTTCTTACCTATATTAAGAAATAAAATTGATAATCCTAAAGAAAAGTTATTTAAGGAAATTAAAGATTTAGAAAATAAAAAAGAAAGAATTAAGAAAGCATATATAAACGAATCTTTTACTCTTGAAGAGTATGATAAAGAATCAAAAATAATAGATGCTGGTATTAATGAATTAAAAAGACAATTATTAGAAAATGAACAATCAAATGATTTAAACTTTAGTATGGAAAGTATTCTTTATAAACGTGATTTAAAATTTTTAAATATGATTAAGTTTCCAACTTTCTATGTAGGCATAGCAAAAGAATGGAAAGAATTATCTAGAGAAAAGAAATTCAAACTTATCATGAACTATGTTGATGATATTGAACTAAGATATACAATTGGTAAAGGATATGAAGTTCATAAAGTAAACTTTAGAGAAACATTCTTTAAAGATTTCAATAAGATTTTTTCAAAAGGATATATTGATTGGTACAAATCATACGAAACAATAGATGGAATTAAAAAAATTAGATTTTCAAATACTCTACCGAAAGAACAAATGGAAGAATATGTTTTAAAATTAAAAAGAAAATATCATATTGATTTTAATGTTGGTAAGTTAGTAAATCCACCAGGAGCATTTTATGTTGAAGATAAGCCTAAGCAAAATGAAATAATTAGAATATTTCCGCTTGAAGGAGATATAACAGATAAAAAAGTTAATATTGGAGTTATATCAATTGATCCTGAAACATATGATGATGACTTCTATAAATATATTTCTCACTTACCTACTATGGAAGAAATGTTTGAATCATATGTTAAGGTTGTCGAAGGAGATTTAACTTCTAAGATAGTTACGGTTAGTAATGGTGATCTATACGAAGTATAGCCCACGGAATCTTGTATGTCGAAGATGTACAAGATACCTAGGGGGTTATATATCTTGGCAATCCACGATATGGCCACACTAACCCACTATTAGAAAGGAGAAAAATATGACTGAATTACCTTATTCATTTCATCTTGGAAGTAATAAAAATCGAAGATTATCTGCAAGAGCAAGTGCTAAAAATAATCGTAGCAATTCTACATCACTAGCTAATAATGGAATTCAAAATTTACAGCAATTATCAAAAGTTAATAATCACGATTTTAGGAAATATGAAAATAATAATGAATTGGTTTACCAATTAAAAGGAACTAATGATATTGTTTATGATGTTAAAGAATTCTATAAAAAGGAATTTGAAGAAGCAAGACTTGAATATAACGATAAACAATCTAGACCTAGCCGAAGAATTGATGATTATTTTGAATATGTTAATAAAGATGAAAAAAGAGATCTAGCTTGTGAAATTATAATCGAACTTGGAAACAAAGCTTATTGGGATACTAAAGATTTTGAATTTAAAAGAGATATGGTAAATGTATACGAATTTCATTTAAGAGATTTAGAAGAATTAGTACAAGAGTTTAAAGTTACTACTGCGGTTGTTCATTTAGATGAAACAAGTCCTCATATGCACATAGTTGGCGTGCCAGTGAAAGATAATTGTAAAACAGGCTTGTCTAAACAAGTAAATAAATCAGCTATCTTTACTAAACAAAGATTAGAACATATACAAAATGTAATGAGACAAAAATGTATAGAAAGATTTAATATTGCTTTTAAAGATGAAAAAGCCACTCTCAAAGAAAAAGAAAAAGGAAGAAACATTGATATTAATGTTAAAGATATGGTTAACTATGATTCACTTAAAGAAGAATTAGAATTTTATAAAGAAAGTATCAAAAAAAATAATGATAAGATAAAGAATATAAATAAAGTTTCAAATCAATTAAAAGAAGAATTATCTAATATAGATGAGTCTAGATTTGGTGGGTATAAATTAAATAAGCGACAAAAAGAGAGACTAGAAGGATTAATGAAAGATGTTGAATCACTTGCTTCATATTTTGATAATTATGGTAATATTATGGATAATCTAAATGCTATTAATGAGGATTTAAAATATCAAAAGCATAAGAATGCTGAATTAAAGAATAACATCGATAAAATACAAAGAGAAAATATAAAATTGAAAGATGATAATAAAGTCTTAAAAGATGATAGGATATTTATTAAGTCAGTTATGGATAAAAGAATGGATGAAAGAAATGAATTTATCACTTATTTATGCAAAGGGGTTAATAGTAAAGATCCTATTTTATCTAGACAATTTAAATCTATAGCAGAAGATATGCATAATAAGAAATTTATTTCTAGAAAAGAAAGATTTGTAATATTCAATCCTCCGAGATTAATCTCTAAATCGGAGATTGAAACTGCACTACATCATATTAACCAACAAATGGAACAAGAAGCTGAATACTATAGACAACAAAGAGCTAAAGATATGAGTGAAACAAACGAAAATGATTTTTTATTATAAAAAGAGACTTAGTTATAAACAAACTAAGTCTCTTTTTTTATTCATCCTTTAATTTATTAAATACATCATATAATTTCTTAGGCAACGGTAAACCCATATATGCCCAATTTTCAATTATAGATAAAGCTTCATTGGCTATAAAGAAATAAATTATAATAGTTCTTATTGCAAATGAACTATCATTAGTTAATCTATCAAATAAGGTAGATATAACTACTATCACAATATAACCAAACTTTTTAATAATACCTTTTATGCTAACTTTACTACTTAATTTATGATCATATATACCCTTACATAAACCTGTAATATAATCAATTATTATAAATATAAATAAAGTAATTAATAAATTATCAATAAATCCAAGTAAATAAATTAGAATACTAACTATAGTATTAAATATTATATTTATTCTATTCATGGATTTTAATCACATCTCCTATTCTAATAAAATTAGGATTTGGACCAATTAAATCTTTATTTACTTCATATAGTTTCTTCCATGTAGTATTGTACTTGTTAGCAATTCTAGTTAAATTATCTCCTTTTTTTATTGTATACATTAAAGGATTTGAATTAGAATTTGTATTTGTGTTTGTATTTTGATTACTTTCTTTTTTTACCACACTACCATTATAAGTAATTGACTTTTTACCATTTAAATAATCCATAGGATCTACATATTTACCATTAACTTTTACAGAAAAATGAAGATGAGGACCGGTAGCATTACCGGTTGCTCCTCTCTCTCCAATATAAGAACCAACTTCTAATATATCTCCAACTTTTACTTTTATACTATTATATTTCATATGACAATACTTTGTATGAGTATTGTTATCATGCTTCATAACAATATAATTACCAGCAGAATATTGAGTAGAAAATCCTTTAATATTATTTCTAACCTCAGTTACTTTACCTCTAAAGAAGCAAATTATATTAGCATAGTTAGTTATATCAACACCACTATGAAAATCACTTACATATTTACCAAGTTTATTATTATAATACTTCCTATTTCCAAATTTTGATGAAAAATTAAATTTCATTATTTATAATATCCTTTATCTTTATATACAAATCATAATCATAAGAATTAATAGTTAATTCATCATTAATTGCATCTATATAAATGTCATCTTTATCTAAAAAATCTATTTTTCTACTAATTTCAGATAAATTGATATCTTTAGAAGTAATATAAATTACAAACCATAAACAATTATTAAATAAATAATCATAATGTTTTAAATCGCGTAAAATGTACAAATTCTTTTTGCCTTTATTATCAACTAACTCAAAATTTTCATTATTAATAGAATATAAAGAATAAACATATATTTTTTTATTATTAAATATTTTTAAAATATCCATAAAATTAAAAACATCATCACCATCATCATAATAATATGTATTTAAAGTAAATTTATTCATAATAATCACCACTTAATAATCCAAATAATCTAATAGCAGCTTTTGTTCTATGCTCCTCCATTGCACTTTTTGTCAAACCATAATGTAAATGCGCTAAATGAATATGATCAAAATCAATTCTAAAAAAGGACTTACCGTTTTGATTTGCCAAATTTATTAAAGTATCTGAATTTTTCCCTCCATAACCTATAGTTATTCTACCATAGTTTTGTTTAGAAGTCTTACCAATTTTCAAACCTTTAAATTCTCCTAAATGACTAACGTAACTTAAACCACTTGTAATTCCTCCTACCATAAAACCTGTTGAAAAACCTTCTACACTACTCGTAGTCAATGAATCAATTGTTTGCTTTAAATTATCTTTTCTTAAAACAGATTTACCTAAACTTATCGTTGCAGATGCTGCAGCTGATACAGCACCAATAGAAGCTGCTGTTTTTAACCCTGTGACAATCATAGTACTAACAGTAGGTATTGCACTACCATAGGTGGCAACACTAATGGCAACACCAACACATATTGCTGCTAATCCTATTCCGACACATATTGCACATTTTTTCCAATTAGGCCATAAACCATTATTATCATCAACATTAATAAAATTATTAAAACCATATGAATACATATTAAAACTATTAACATCCTTATCCATTCCAACATTACTGTCTTCATTAATAAATCTGCCAAATAAAGGATTATAATATCTATTATTTAAATAATAATAACCAGTTTCAATATCATAATAATAAGACCTATATCTAAATGGATTTATTATAGAAATATTATCTATACTATTATCAATAATACTAATCGTATTACCAAAAGAGTCATATCTATAAGATACCAATTGAACGCCATTATTATCATAAATACCTATAATATCATTATGATAATTCTTTTTATAATAATATTGTTTATCATTGAAAATAAAACCAATTAAGTTATAATGATCATCATAAATATATGTTATAACATCACCATTTTTCTTTTCAAAAATAATATTAGAACCATCTAAATAATATTCGGTTATTATACCATTAACATTCTTTTTATTTCTAATACCATCAATATTATATTCGTAAAATATATTATTAGTTTCATTACTTATAGAATATAATTCTCTACCATTTTTCCATGAAAATACTTTATTACCTATAGATAAAGGATTACCTATATTATCATAAGTAATTATTTCGTCATTAAACTTAGTTAATTGATCATTCCAATTTTTATTATTATATTCATATTTATTTTCATAAATCAAGTTATCCATTAGAGTATATTTTCGATTATAAAGTATATTTCCGTTTAAATCATACTTATATAAATGTTTCTCTTGATTTTCATAATCTATATCTTTTATTAATTGATTAAATTTATCATATTCATATTCTTTTATAAGAATATCATTTAAATAAATATGAGTAATATTATATAATTCATCATATGAATAACGATATTCATCATTTCCTATTTGTATACTTGATACTATAAACGAAGTTTTTTCACCATTACTTATGTATTTATATTTAGTATTTATTTTATTATTAATTGAATATTCTTCCAATCTTCCGATTTGGTCATAGTAATAATTAACAGCATTATTATCATAAGAAACTTCGATAATAGCATCATCAGAATTATACTTGGAGTTTATCACATGTTCTTTGCCGTCAAAATGAATACATTTTTTAGTTATATTATTATTAATATCATATTCATAATTAATCATATAATCATTAAAAATATATTTTGCTAATCTATTAGCATAATCATAATAATAATGATATGTTTCATCATTTGAAACTATGCTTGTTAAATTACCATAATTATCATATAAATAATTGTATATTTTTAAATCTTTTTTATATTTAGATAAACGGTCAAATTCATCATATTCAAACATCACTTCTTGATTATTACCATATTTTGTTTTAATAAGATTAAAATCATCATAATAATGAGTTACTAAAAGATTATCGTTTATTTTAACACTTTTAACATTTAAATTATTATCATAATCATATTCTATCTTTTTATTAGGAATATTAATTTCCTTTAATCTGTTATTAACATATTCATAGTTAATTGATTTGTTATTTGACTTAACTGTTATTAATTTGTCAGAATTGTCAAATATGTATTCAATCTTGTATCCTTTAGGATTAATCATTTCTTTTATTTGACCAGTTGATTCATCAAAAGAATAAGATGTCTCTTTATCTAACGGATCTTTCATACATTTTATATATTTACCATCTTCAGTATATGTACAACTATTTTCAATGTATAAATTTGTATCTATATCTTCAAAATAAAACATCTCATTATCTTCTGTTTCATGTATAATCATATTATTCATTTCTACTATATGAGCTTTAAGCATATCATCTGAATCTACATATAAATAAATATCATCATGCATCCATTTTAAAGAATATGAACCGTTATCATTACTTATTAAATCAAAGAAAATTCTATTAGTACTATTATCCATTAACTCAAGTTGATTATCTGAATTAATACCTAAATATTTATTATTAAATCTTAAAGTATATCCGTGTAATTCATCAGTTTCTAAATATATAAATGGAATATTACACTCATTTGTTTCGAAGATTAAACTATTATCCACTTTTAATTTTAAATACTTATCAGTCCCCTTCAAACGAATATAATATTTACCACCATTATAAATATCTTTATTTGGATTAACATTATTAATAATAGTCTTAATAGGATTACCATAAGAATCATATTTAATTTCATTAGAAATACCTGTTGGACTTATTCCTTTAAGAACTCTAGATTTAACATTATTATCATATTCATACTTAAAGTTATTACCCTTTGGGTTAAATGAAGATATTAATTGATTATTCTCATCATATTCAAATACATTAGTATTATTATCTAATCCACTAGTTTTAACAAGATTACCTTTTTCATCATATTCATAATAGAATTGTGATAAATCCCTTGTTAACATAACATCTGTTATATATAAAGAGTTACTTTCATGTCCAGAAATAATATTAAATCTAAATCCTTCATAATCATTTTCAGCAACATATGCACCATTAAAAAATTGCCATTCATCAATATTATAGTTTAAAGGAATATTATGAGTTCCCATTCCTAATTCTGGATCAATAGAGAAAAATTGTAAATTAATTAAATTTCCCTCAATACCATCAGATTCTTTTAGTCCCTCATTTTTATACCAGAAAGAAATATGATAAACATCTCCTTCTTTACCATTTAAATTAAAATATTGATTTAAAACTGAACTACCTTCAGGATTTCCAAATAATCTTAAAGCTTTTTCTCCACTTGATAAAGTAACAATTTCATATGGATTTTCTATAATATCTCCAGAATCTAAAGAACCACTTACATTCCAGCCTTCAACACCATTAGCAAAATTAGAATTATCAATCATATTATATAGATTATTAACATTACCTGTTTCAATTTGTAACCTTTTAATTAAAACTTCACTTTGATTATTGAAAGGAACAACTCTTAATACTAATGTATCATTTTCATTAAAATTACCATTTAATCCTAACTTGTCAAATTCATTTGTAACAAGCATTTTTTCACTATTAAGTAAAATTTCATCATTACTAACTCTCTTAAATAATTTAGCTTCACCTAAACCATTAAAAGTTTTATATTCAAAAGAAATAGTATAATCACCTGTTTTAGGAATTAAGAATTCTATCGAATTATCATTATTAACTTGTGGATCAAATTTCAATTCTTTTTCTAGTGAAATTGAATCGGTTATAGTACTATACTCGTTATAAATAAAGTTACACTCTTTATCATCTTCTAATCTACTATTAAATAGTAAATTATTAACATATTTAATTGGCATAGTTGATTTATTCTTTTTATTAGTACTATTGTCAAATGAAAGATTATAGTCTTCACATATACCATATGTATCTTCAAAAGGAGAATTATCAGACAATAACATATACTTATTGACTAAACGTCCATAATAATCAAAAATATGAACTGTTATTCTTCCTTTATTATCAATTATTCTTGTAACGTCTGAATCATACACAAATGAGTAATTCTTACCTGGAGTATTATTTAAACCAAAATTTCTAATAGAACTTATTCTATGAGGTGAAGATTCTAAATAATCAAAAGTATAATAAATACCATTAACGTCAGTAACTTTAGATAATAATTGATATTCATTATAATCTAATAAAACACTACCAAACTTTGTCGTAATAGTTCTTATTTCGTTATTATTTTTCTCAATTATAGCAGTATCATATCCTGAAGTAACAATTATTGAATCATTATTATAAGTTATATTTAATTCATCAGAACTTGAATCAATAATATTAACAATCTTATTATCAACATAATTTATAAAAAATTGATTTCCTGAACTATCTACAATTTTAGTTAATCTATATATACCATTAATAAGATCAAATTCTTTAATGCTACCTATAGAATCAATTAATTGATAACTTTCATTAACATATTTAATTGTATAATTAAATCCATCTTCATCCTTATACTCATCATTAACTTTGATTAAATATAAAGTAGCACCTGTTGAATCTTTATATTTCAAATAATCATGATTATCAATTATCTCAGACTCTAAAGTTTCTTCATAATTAAATTTCCACACACAGTCAGATGAATTATGTACTAATTGAAGATTAATAGGTAATTTACTGCCGATTGTCTTATTAATAGAAAAATTGTTAATAACATTTCCATTATAAGTATTAATATAAGTTGCACCATGACTATATTCTATAGTCTTATAATCCATATAATCTTGAATACCATCTTGTTTTCTATAAGATATTGTTAATAATGGTCTTAATCCAGTTTCATGTATACCATCATAGGTTTTAGAAAATGATGTATAAAAATATGATTCACCATTAAAAGTCTCATCATTACATTTTAAAATAACACCATAATTTGGTTTACCACTATACCATCTTTTAACTAACTTTGTAAGATTAACAATTGTTTCTGCATTTGTAGTATTATCTAAATCAAATGCAGGATAAAAACTATCTTCAATATGTGAATCATAATTACTATTAGAATTATTCCATGTTGCAGTTGTTTCATCCCAATCTTGATTCATTGCATGAACATTAATAGCTTTAGGATTCATAAATAAGACTATATCACCATTAGATGTATAAAGTCTCATAGATGCGTTAACAATGCTACAACTCGAATCTATTTCAGGTAATTTAAACTTAATAAGAGTTCTATTGATATCATCACTATAAACAGAAACTCTATTCTTTTCAAAAATGTTTAAATTTGATTCAGGATTTGCACTTGAAATGTATGTATCAAAACAATTCTCTCCTTGTGCATTAATAATAGTAGGATCTACGATTACTGGATATACTCTATCACTTGATATTAACCATTCTTTATCTAAATCAATAGTTAATATTTTTTTCTTTCCACTAGTTGATAAAGAATATTTTAAATTGTAATTATAATTCTTATTATTATCAACCATATATGGAATTGGTAATTTATAAATTATAGTTTTATCTTTATAGAATAAAACAGAATTGTTATCTACTTTAACATCTAGACTAGTATCTATTTCAAATTGAATACTATTTAATTCTTTTACGCTATCTATTGTATTAATTACAATTGATTCTTTTAAATTACCATTTCTTAATTCATATTCTATATCAATATCTTTTTGAATCCCCTTATAACTAATCATATTTTTATTTTGATTAACCACTTTAGGTTTATCGCCAATATACTTCATAATTAAATAATCATTATCTAAAAGTAAAGCATATCTTACTTCTTCTTTACTAAACATAGTTTTAATTTTATTAGTTTTATTTTCAAATATTTTGCCACTATCAACAATAGTATCATCGCACTCTTTATATTTACCTTTGTCTAAATAAAATATATCTCTATCATATATTTCAGCTGTGATACTACCATCATCATTTAAAATATGTCTTTCACGTTCTTTGCGTTTATTTATTATTTCTCTCATGTTTTACCTCCATTAATAGGATTGCATAAGGCATAACGCCTTATGCTGTCCTCTTCCAAATATAAACTGGTAAATATGGTGGCATATTTTCTGCATTACCACTACCAGCATTTCCTGTATTCGATGCATTAGTTGTAACAGTATGACTGTGATCTCCATTACTACTTGTCCACATTTGATATGCTGAACCTGGAACACCTGAACTATGAACCGTATAGCATCCGCCTGGCATTCTATAATAGCCATCTTTATCTGTTCCAACTTGATGAGAATGTCCACCTGTCCAATTTGTAGATCCAGATAAAGATGGAATTGAATGAGAGTGTTCTTGAAGATATTTAGATCCTCCAACTTCACCCGCAATATATTCATTTCCAGCTCCAATTAAGAATCTATCTTGTAATTGAACCCAAGTTCCTCCAAATAAGTTATTTGGATTTACATTATTAACATTCATATAAATCGAACCAACTGGATAAATATCATCAATATTTACTCCTCCACCAGAAGAAGGTGTAACAAGTCCATCTTCAGTTGTTAAAGTTTTTACAGTCATATTACCTTGACAATCAATTGAAAATGTACCGTTTGTTGAATTCATACATTTAATTGTAATCTTATTAAATAAAGCATTAATTAAATCATCTTCTATTTGAGTAAAGCAATCTTTAAAATATATATCATCTAAAGAAAGTACTCTATTCTTACTATTCAATCCTTCAAGAACTAAAGAAGCGAATAGTTTCATTTGTTCTGTATCTTTAGGATAAGTAATAGATAAATCAGTATTAGTATAATTTGTAGTTATATAATTAATACCCTCAAATAAAACAATTGGTTGATAATCTAAGTATTCAACATATGGGACATCAACAATTATCCCTTCAACAACTCTTCTTATCACTTTTGCAATAAGTTCAACTCTCGTTCCATTGATTTTTGGAGTAAGAATAAACTCATCACTAATACCGTTTAAACACTCTAATGGTTTACTTAATGTAAAGATAAAACTCTTCCTATCTTCTGTTTGTGTAGAACTAGTATCTACGTAAATGATTAAGTCATTTGTATCAACTAATTCATTTGATGTTAATTTAACATCTAAATCAAGTAATGGGGCTTTAAGTGAATCACTTAATGAAATTGAACCATTACCATTTAATTTATATTCATTCATAAATTCACCATACATATAACTCGAATGAATAGTTATATGCCTTTCTTTTATTTTTTTATGAATCAGCTATGGCCATCTTGCCTCATCACAATTTGATGATATAACATTTAAGATGAAAAATATGTGATAGTAAATGTCACAAAAAAACAACGAAATTTCGTTGCTTTTCATATTACAAAATAATAAATTATCAATTTTATAAGAAAAAAATGTGATAGTAAATATCACATTTTTTAGAAATTATCTGAAGAAATCATATCTTCACCAGTAACATTTTCATATAAACTTCTAAATTCTTCAAATTTAAAACTGTAACAATACATTAATAACCTAGTAATCATTATATCCGTAGGAACAGCTGTAGATAAAACTATGCCTGCTCTATTCATCAAATCTGTTGATACTCTATATGGAAGATTAAGAGCAACACAAATAGCAATAACATATGATTTTTTATGTTTATCAGAACTATTTGTAATATACCTACTAATAGTTTCTCTAGGAATACCAGTTATATCGCTTAATGCTGTTTGAGTAATACCTTTATATTTTAATATTGACCTTAATGAATCACCAAAATTATTGTTAGACATAACATTTAATAATTCAGCTTCATAATTACATAAATCATTTATTAATTGAAGTTTATCCTTGATATCTACTTCATCAACTAAAACAGAAATTCTAACATTAGTTTTGTTTGTAATTTCATTACAAAGTATATATGTTCTATATAATGTATTCTCATGAACTCCATTTATCTCATATTCAAATACCAAGGCACATTCATCCATATGATTTAATGCATAATTAGTTAATATAAATTTTCCATTTTTAAAAGAAACATACTTTTTATCATTCTTAATTATATGATGATCTACTATTACTAATTTACCTTCATCTAATAAACCATATAATTTAGGATTTAATTTTATTACATTAAACATATCTGTATAATTCATAGAGAATGTTTGTTTATCTTTAAGATAGTTATGCTTATATGAATATGTCTTAACATACCCTTCATCAACATACTCATATATACCAACAACATCTTTTCCAAGTTCATTTAATCTAATTTTAATTACTTCGCGAGAAACATGAAAATAATTACTTAATTTATCTACAACAAGAGACATAGTAAAAGCTGGTTCATAACCAAGTGCTTTATAGCCAGCTACAACTTCTTCATATTTAGGTAAAAGCAATTCTTCTGGCAATAAAACAAGTGATGCCATAGAAGATGCTTGCCATTCTAACCACTTAATATCATCATTATTAATACTTAGAAAATCTACATTGCATTTGAATTCTTTATTATTACCAAGCTTTAATATTTCAAGAAATTTAAAATACTTTCTATGTAAATACCAATGAATACATTCATGCATAATTGTAAAGTTTTCTTTATTGTTATTACCAGCACAAAAATAATTAGCATCTTTATCTATAAATATATCTCCAGAGTGAGCATGTTCCACAGATAATATGGTTCCATCATCATTATATAAAGTTACATCTACATCATTCATACATATTAATCCAAATATACTTGAATTTGGTGATAATCGACCATATTTTATATTTAATCCCATATTAGTAGCAATAACTGTAGCATCTACATAACCAATTGAATAAATATCTTTATAATAATCTTGATATATTTTATCAACAAAATATTTCATTTTACTTTTTCTTATAACCGGGACAAAATCATTTCTGCAAAAACATTTAGACTTATCATAAGAATCGTCAACATATATAATTTTAAATGTATCTACAATATTATCCATATCAAAAGTAAAAGTCATATAAACATATTTATGAATTTCTTCTTTGGAACAAGGACCTTCAATATATACATCAGCAGCTAAATAACCTTTAACATCTAAATTAGGTAATGTTTCTAAATTCGTATGTTTAATATAAATATCTGATACCGTATAATCTGAACTACATAAATATCTACTAGCAGCATTATATATTTCATCACTACAGTTATCATATAAATAATTAGCTAATCTTTTATCATTTAGATTTAATATATCATTCATAACATCATCCTCACTAAACACAGTTGTAAAATAATACTGAATATAACAACAATACATATTCAATATTATTAACATCAAATCTAATACACAAATAAATTATCGTAATAAGTATACTACAAAAATTAGAAAATTTAATGAAAAATAATACGCTTGAATAATAATTATTTTTATAGTACATTATATGTAGAAAAACTTTATATGAATTTGTATTTATAGCAGTTTAGAAGTACTTTAATAAACGCCCCATTGGTAAATTAAAACGATATCATTTGATATCGTTTTTTTATTTTTTAAATAAAATTTTATTCTTTTCTAAGTCTTTAATTATTTCATCTCTAAAACAAACATATACTTTAGAACCTAAGTTTAAAGAACCAGCATAAAACATGTCATCTTTTACTGTATCACCTTTAAATCTAGCTATTTCTTCAAACTCTGTAATTTTATAATAATCACTTTTTAACATCTTTATATTACGAGTCCAATCAAATATATAAGTATCATTATCTAAATTAAATTCTACAATAGAATGTAATACTTTAGTGTATCTTATTTTTAAATAACCAGTAACTACATAAGCATTTTCAATTCCAAATGCTATACCACATGCACTAGTGTGACAACTTCCAAATCTTTTATCACTATGTAATTCTTTTTTTACATTTTTATCAGGAAAATAATCTGACATCTTATTAAAAGTAATATCTTCATTATCTCTTTTATAATGATATATACTATTTTCTTCATCAAAACTAATATTATTTATGTCAAAACCTGCTAGTTTATCTAACTTATCTTGAAGACGAATTAAAAGACTTCTTTTTTCATGTAATGTAAATCTATTAAGCGTACAAAATGTAATTGCATTTTCTCTACTTCCCCATTCTTCTTCAGGAAGTTTAGGATAATCTTTAAAAAGCATTTCATAAGTATTATCATTTATGCCATCATTAATTTTACTGCCATCTTTTCTTGAACTCATATGATTCATAAACATCCCCCTAAAAATTTCACATATATTATCATAAAATAAATAAAAAGTAAAAAGACAAATCTTAAATGATTTGTCTTATTTCTTATTCTTGTTTTTGTTTACTAAATATAATGAAGCTGATGATATAAATAATAAAATGATTGCAATAATTGCACTATCACCTGTTTTAGGATTCATTGTTACTTCTTTAACTTTATTATTATCTACATTTTCAACTTTATTAGATATCCACTTAGCATACAATTTTTTAGGTGCAGATACTAAATTATTAAAGTCATACTTCTTAGTTAATTCAGTATCTTCATACCAACCTAAGAATGTATAATTTTCTTTAGTTAATTCTTTATATTCAACTTTAGTATTATTTTCTACTTTAACAATTTCACTATTATCATCATTAATAAATTCAACTTCATGATATAAACTTACTTTATATGGATTTTTTTTCGATCCATCTCCGTCAGTTGAATATACATGTGAATTTAAAAATACAACTGGATAAACTGATTGACTTGCAGTTACTTCATTTCCTTCAACTGCATGTGCTGGAGATGAAGCCCAACTATTATCACTATATTCGTATTGATTTATAGCCCATATCCAAGAAGCTTTAAACCAAGAATTATTAGTACAATCAACTAATTGTCTCCAATAACCTGTATTAAGACATTCATCTCTTGATACTGCTGTACTACCTGCTGTTTGATATAAATAATCACTAGTATTAATAAGTCCAACTTTTCCAGTCCATGTTTTATCACTAGAAGAATGATATTCATTATTATAAACAGTCTTAGCTGTCAAAAGACTTTTATCAACTATAACAACTCCATTAACTACGTTAGGTACATTTAAATGCCATACTGATTCTGTTATCATATCTTGAGCATCTTTTTTTATTACTTTTTTATAATCAAACTCACCTGTTATTCTATTAGGTATTCTTTGATACCATGATGTATTACTTGTTAAATTATAATTTAAATAATCACCATTTAATTCTTGCATTAGTTTTGATTTAGAATAATCATTTTGACCAGTAGCATTATCATAAGAATCACCAATTAAATCAAATGAATAACTACCAATACTATTCATTCTAATTATTTTAATTTTCCCATCAAAAACACCAATAATTCTCCAAAGTTCATTATTAAATTCAACATAGTTATTAGGGTTTGAACCAATATACCTAACATTATTATCTGGATCATCAGTTGCAAAATTAATATTATCAGTCTTAGATAGTTTTGTTATCTCATCAGATAAAACTTTAGCCTCGACTTTCATAGATGATAATAAACATACAGCCATTATCAAAACCAAAATTTTTCTTTTCATATTGCTAAACACCTCTTGCTATTTTTATTTATATCACAATTTATTATCTAGTGAAATAATCAAAAAAAATCTTTACATAAATTGTAAAGATTTTTCATTAATGATGATGGTGATGATGATGACTATGAGTATTCATTTTAACTTCACAGTGATCACTATGACATTCTTCATCAGGAAGTTCTAGTTCAATAGTAAAATGAACTATACCATGTTCTTCCAACTCTTCTTTAATATCATCTTTAACCTTTTTAGAATACTTATTAACTACCGCATGTAGAGTTGCATAATTATTAATTCCATCTACACTTCTAACATGAATATGATGAATATCTTTAACATCATCTACTTTAAGTAAATGTCTTCTTAATTCTTTTAAATCAACATCTTTAGGTGTTACTTCTAGAAATACATCTACAACTTCTTTAAATGTCTTAAGAGCATTTACAAGTATAAATAATGCAACAAAAATTAGAAAATTAAATGAAAAATAATACGCTTGAATAATAATTATTTTTATAGTACATTATATGTAGAAAAACTTTATATGAATTCATATTTATAGCAGTTTAGAAGTACTTTAATAAACGCCCCATTGGTAAATTAAAACGATATCAATTGATATCGTTTTTTTATTTTCTATATAAATATTTTTTCTTTTTTAAATCACTTATTATCTTATCTCTGAATGTAACATTATTGCTTCTTATTTGTTACAAAATTTTCTAAATCAAATAACTTAATTTCATCATTTATAAGTTTTGGGGGATTAATAATTACTTTCTTAGATGAAACAATTCCTTTTGATTTTTTATCAATATCATAATCAACTTTGTTACCATTTAATGTAACTTCATTATTATTTATTTTAATTAAATCGCATAAATAATTAATTGAATTACCATATTTAAATGCTAAATCATTTAATGATCTAGTTACTACATAAATCTTAACATTTCTTGAAATACTAGAACTTAATATATCAACTAATGAATCAAAATTGTTTAAGGTATCAATATTATCTAAAACAATATTTACTTTACTATCTGATCTTAATTGAACTAAGATTGAATAAATTTGAGAAATAAACATTGAAACAATGTCATTAACATATGATTTTTCTTCATCTTTTCCAATTATAATAATCGCAGTTGGTTTATTAACAATATCCTTAATATCAAAAGTAGTATTAGATAAAACTTTAGATAAATTTTCTCTGCATACATATAATCTTAATTTTTGTTTAGCAGTTGCTAAGATTCCACCTTTAGTTTCAGTAGGTGCTAGAATTGTTGATGATGCAAAAACATATGATGCAGAATTTTCACCTTTACTAGTAAAGTAAACTTTATCAACAGTTGTATCATTAAACTTTTTACCAATAGAGTTAAACATATTATTAATACTATTTAAGTTTATCTCTTCTTCAGTTCCATCTTCAAATAATCCTAAACACATACCAGTAAATAAATCTTTAGCTGAATCGATCCAGAATGGATCTAAAACTTTTTTATCATAAAAAATTGTTTTACCAATTCTATCAATTTCTGCTTGAGCATTATCTAAATCACCAGATTTAAATAACTCATATGGATAAGAAAGCGGATTCCATCCTTCACTTGAACTTGGATCTCTCAAGTTAATAACTACAATATTATAATCATTTTCATAAAACTTCTCATAATACTTATTTAGGTATTCTTCTTTAGAGTCTAATACCACTAGACTTTCTTTTCTTTCGATAATACTATCTACGATTGGAAATAAAACATTCATAGTCTTACCAGAGTTAACTCCACCTTCAACTATTACATTTTTATTTTCTTGAAATAGTTTACCTAATAATTCATTTTGCATATAATTTCCTCTTTTCTGATGCAATCATAATACTCGAGTTAACTAGAGAGTCAACTATTATTTTTAAAAACAAAAAAATTCTCTAAAAATAGAGATTTTAATGATGATGGTGATGATGACTATGAGTATTCATTTTAACTTCACAGTGATCACTATGACATTCTTCATCAGGAAGTTCTAGTTCAATAGTTGAATGAACTATACCATGTTCTTCCAACTCTTCTTTAATATCATCTTTAACCTTTTTAGAATACTTATTAACTACTGCATGTAGAGTTGCATAATTATTAATACCATCTACACTTCTTACATGAATATGATGAATATCTTTAACGTCTTCTACTTTTAGTAAGTGTATTTTTAATTCTTTAATATCAACATCTTTTGGAGTTACTTCTAAGAATACATCTAACACTTCTTTAAATGTTTTAAGTGCATTTACTAAAATAAATACTGCAACTAAGATTGAAAGAATTGAATCAATATAAGTGATATCAGTAAACTTCATAAGTATTGAACCAATTAAAACAACAACCCAACCAAATACATCTTCAAGCATATGTAAATTAACTGACTTTTGATTTAATGAATCTCCATCTTTAGTAACTATACTTGCAAGTAAGTTAATAATTACACCGAAGATTGCAAAATAAATCATACCATCATAATTTACTTCAACTGGATTAATAAGTCTTTTTACTGATTCATATAATACAAATATTGAACCAACAATTAAAATAGATG
>JAEEGL013832469.1_pt1 | contig 19768 bp, 24 predicted proteins | sample 9134231 | NCBI WGS metagenome assembly JAEEGL01 (sample SAMN16246548, study PRJNA631951) | gut metagenome | biome: gut microbiome; feature: rumen; material: fiber-attached | host: Bos | place: Iran: Karaj | collected 2018-10 | reverse complement strand
TCAATGCCGCGCCGGGTTTCCGTTACCTGAATATTTTCGCCGGAAAGCGCCTGATCAGAGCCAAAACCTTCAACCTGAAAACCGGCCGGAAAAAGTTTCTGCACGATCATAAACGCCTTAACATTACAGGATGTTACATCCATGTTGTGAAAAGGATTAGTAATCATTTTGTGTCCTCCAAAAGGGCCTTTTACGGCCCCTGAAATGCAATTAAATGACGGTTGTTAACGGAAATTCAATTTGCTGAACTGATCCGGCATAAGTGTAATAGAAAACCATGTCCGGGGATTCACGCCGGGCGCGTTCTTCAGCGGTCGGAGTTTCGATCTTATACCAGTAGCCGCGCGTCATGAGTTCAACGCTTATATCCTCGCCTATTTCAGCAAGGATCTGAGCTTTCTGTCCTTCGGAAAGTTCCAGGTCAATGTCAATAACCCCGTTTTCCTTTGCCTGATTGATAGCGTCCTGCATGAATGCCGCAATGATGTTATAGCCGCCCGGATTGTAAGGGATTCTGTCATTCTTTGCGAAACAGTCCATAAGGCCGCGCTGTAATCTTGCTCTGAGCCAAATTGCGCCGTAAAGGGTATCAATGAAGCCGTACATTTCACCGGTTAAGCAGCCGCGGTTAAGCAGAATGAAATTTGCGTTTCTAGTGGCGAACTGGCCTACATAATTGCATCTGATGCTTTCCAGTGCTTCAGCTTCAGTATCAGACAGAATCTTTGCGTTAAGTCCGGAAGCATTCTTTGCGAACCACGTCTTAAGCGCATTTGTGCCCGTCCAGTCAATTGAAGCGCCCACGGCAAGCATGAAAACAGCATCATAAACAGTACCGTAAATCACGGCGGCCGTGTTATAAGTCTGAAGCTGAACCGGAAGCGAATTTTGATTTGTGGTCTTGCTTAACAGATTAGTGTTAGTTGACCAATGGAAATAACAGTAATCATCATCAATATCAGCCCATGCTGCGTAATCCTTTGCGTTATCGTCCGTTGCCTCGGTCAGAGTAGTGAAGCCGACAAAATTCCGGGTAACGGTGGTAATTTTATCCATGTTTTCCGCAATGGTAAGGGCTGCATTGCCCTGGGAAAGAACGGCGCCGCCGGCTTCAGTCAGTCCCAAAAGATCGCTTAAGTCAGTACCGGAAGAAGGCGCGGAGCCATAACCGATTGTGCTTGTGGCCCCGGTAGCCGTAACGGTGATAACAAACACCTTCAGATTTGAATTGTATGTTACAGCTGCGCCGGTAAGCCCTGCGGTGATTAAGGTTGCAACGTCAGAAAATGAAGAAGCCCCGGAAAGGTCAAGCGCGGTAACATTCTGCACGGTGCCGGAAATTTCCACGTCAAAGCCGCCGTTTGTTACGGCCTGCAATGATGCCAGAGTAGGAGACTTCCCGCCCCGAATCCAGCCGGATCCTGCTGCGGTCAGATCACGGCCGAAATACAGGGTTTTGATGCTCTTCCGCTGATTTGTAACACCGCTGAAATACTGCACGGCCGCATTGTATTCAGCGCTTTCATAGCCGAAAAAAAGCCCGGTTTCCTGCGCTGATTTAACCTCCATTGCCGGAGAATCAGCGGAAATAAGGGCATTAGCGGTAAGAATAAGCCCGTTAGTTTCCAGATCCGCGCTGCCGCCGGAAATGACCCTTGGCGTAATGTTCACTAGCCTGTTTGCATTTATAGACATTGTTTTTGCCCTCGTTAGTTACTGATGTTCCGTTATTCGCCGGAATAGTCAAATAAACTGTTTTCTAATTCGGTAATGATGCGTGTTAATTCTGCAAAATCGCCACTGTCACTTGCCAAAAGTTCCCTGAATTTTTCCATTGCCCCCTCCCTGTAAACTATTTGCGGTATATCTTGCTTTTAGTCCATTCTTTGATTGATTTTAATTTTTCTTTCTCGCTGTCAGCCAAAAATTTAAGCGTTTCGCTGTTTTCTTCATACATTTTAGCAATAACGTTATAACGCCCTGTTTTCTTAACGTCATACATTTTGCCTAACACTTTTTGGGCTTCTAAATGCTTTTTTCTTATCTTTTCAGTAATCTTTTGCTCTGCATCCTTAAAAGCCTGTACGTCTTTATGATGCGCTTTTGTGTCTAAAATATCCTTGTAAGTTTCCGGCCTTTTTTCTTTTATGCTCTGCTGAAGCCGTCCCCTCATATCAAAATTTCTTGTGCCATAAAAACCATTATCTATGAGTTTCTTAACAGCCTTGTTCAAATCTTCGTATTTGTCGCTTTCTGCAAGCCGATTGATTTCATCAAGATCCTGTTTAAGTCTCTTTTCTTTTTCCTGGTACTCTTCTTCGGTCTTGAACTTTTTACCCTCTATTTCAAGCCTTTTTTCCCGCGCATTCTTCCCAAAATCCCGAATATTAGTCCCCTGTAAGGCAACGGCCCCGCCCTTCAGAATTTCCCCGGTCTGATCATCGATCTGAATGTGCCTGTTATCACCTTCGCCATTTGGATGAATGGTAATCCATTGTTCAGCGTCCATTGTGATCATGCTATCACTGGCTAAACACTTTTCCATGTGAGAAACATTTCCCAGTGGCTTTACACTCGGAGCATCATTCAAAATATCTGACAAAATCCCCATGTGTTAACCCTCCGGGTGAAGCTGCAAATCAATAGCTGAAAAGCTGTCTGTTTTGTACCTGTATTTAGAATTGTAGGACAAACGTAATTCAAGTATCCACCGAAATTCCAAAATGCCGCTGTCCCCGGCTGCAAAATCAGCTTTCATGCTGTTGCTGCCTAAACAGGAAAGGCCGTACTGATTGAAGAATGCAACGCCTAACTCACTGTTTGCAACCGCTTCAAGTTCCTGGCATCTTCTCATTGCGGGCAAATCTGTATAGCGGTTGTTGTTTTCGCAATATAGATCAATTTGAACGGTTAAAAAGCGGGTTTTCAGCAAGTAGTAAAAATCCCCCTGCTGGTCATGAATAAGCCCGCTGTCCCCTTTTCCGTGAACCTCGTCCCGTATGATATGGAATACGGCGTAATCTTCCGTTTCCGGCAAAACTACATTGTTCTGATAGCCCAAAATTATGTTTTGGGCTTCAAGATCGGTGTAGGTCTGTATAAAGGCTTTTATCGCCTTATTGAAATTTACCGGATCGAGTTCTGACATTAGTAAACAGTCCCTTTAGGGTTTTCATCCTGCGATTTCATGTATTCTTCATAGGGATCAGCGCCGCCGATCCACTTGTATTCTATCTGATACTTTCCTTTAAACAGGTTTTCCACGATCATAACAAAACCTATAACACTGTTATAATCAACAAAAAGCCCGGCTGTTGTTTTATCCCAGTTTACAACAGCTTTGCGAAATGCGTCTTGTTCCGCTGCCGGTAATTCTCCGATCCATAATGCCTTAGTATAATTTTTGGCATTCCCGTTATAGGAAATGCGTATAGGAAACTGCTTATCATTTTTGAGCGTTACTATCACGCTATGCGCATATTCCATATTATTACTCCCGATACGCTAAACAGCCTAAAACAAAACGCGCGTAATCCCGATCCTGCATAAGTTTTTCAGGATAGGATACTAAACACTGAGTTCCCATGGAAAGCAATTCATAATTAGCAGGTTTTTTAATAACCACACCGCCTCTTATTGTAGAATAATCTTTACCCATATAAGGACTTAAAAATTTATCAACCCTTGCGACTTCATAAGGTTTGTAATGTTTATTTCCTGTAATAGTAGACAACTTCTGTAATGGCTCGCCTTTAGTTCTGCGGTTGTAAAATTCTTCTTCAAGTTTAACAATATTCGGATTTGTGTGTTCTACAGCATGAGTTAACTCATGAGCAATAGTTTCAATATCTTCCTGTCCCTTGACAATTTTTAATTTATTTACATAGGGATCGAAACAGCTTCTTCTTGCATTCCCTTTTTCTATCTTTACTCCGTTGTCTTTTAAATCTTCAATAAATTTTTTGGGGAAAAGCGATAATGATTTTTGCACGGTGTTTTGAAGATCACGGCTTCTGGTAAAGTCTTTTGGATTAGCATCTTTATCAAAATCAATAACACTTCCTAAAGATTCATGAACTATTTCAATTGTTTTTTCTGATAGTTCGTTATCAGTAACCAAATGCCCTAAATCGTACTTATTCAAAACATCTTTTTCGTGACGTTCTTCGGCTGTCTGTTCCGCTCTTCTGAAATCAGCGCTGAGTTTTTGATATTCGGGATCATTCTTCGGATCGTATTCCCTTATCTCCCCTTTTGCCCATTTATCCCGCATCTTGTTAGAATAGTTTATAAAATCTTCATACGCTTTTTTACAAGCCTCATCATCACGAAAAGCGGCAAAACCGTTAACTTCTTTTCGGGCTTCTTTTACTGCCTTTGAAATGGCTATTACATCCTTAAAGCCTTGATTATTTTCTAATTCCTGTAACAAAATCTCGCCCACTTTTTGGGCCTTTTCTTCATTGTACGGCGTACCATCATCAATAATGGCCTTGATTTTATCTTGCAGCGTTTGAAGCCCGGAAGCGCCCTTTTCCTTTCCAGGTGTTTTCCCTTCCGTCCCTTCTTTCTCTTTCTTCATAGCTTTGGAAAGGTCTTTAATGTTATGGCCTTTACCTATGCCCTTTTCAATATTTCCTTCATCATCAATAAAAATCCGGCGGTAATACTGCTTTGTTTCGTCCTCCCCTTCACCCTGTAAAAAGCCATGCGGGTGAATTGTGATCCACCTGTCACTAGCAAGGGCTTTTTCCATATCAGAAACGGAACCGGCGGCCTTTTTCCCCGAATTGTCATTCAAAAGGTTTGATAAAAGTCCCATTTTTTCTAGTCCTCTGCTATGTTTAATATCGGCGGCACTTGCTGCAATTGCACTCGTAAGCATTCCCAGCCAACGTCTGAAAAATCTTCCGTTACGGCCATAACTAGCCAGTAATCGCCCCGTTTGTCCTGTATGTAATCCCCGTTTCTCGCTTCAAGACGGTAAAGGCCCCACGGCCTTGTTATTCTGTCCTCCGGAGCGTAAACATACAGCTTTCTTATGATGCTGTTTTCAGCAACCAAGCCCGCATAATTTAACGCGGCATCTCCCTCACTCTGAAAATTCCCCATAATGGGAACCCCTGCCGCATAGGAAGAAACCGCAACGCCTTCATCATTTACAGTCTGTCCGAGTGATCGGTAATACGTCAATTCCTGATCCGGGTAATTTGCCCCGATCACCGGTCTTACAATGTCATGCAAATTAAGCATATCACCGATCCCCGCAAAAAACCTTAAGCCGCATTCAAAAGCCTGAAAAACTTCTGAACTGCCGGGCTGTTCTTCAGATCTTTCTTATTTGCAACCGCACGAATGAAGGCAAGCCCCCACTCGCTTTCCCAGACTGCTTTTTTGTTTCCGGTCATTCCGAATGAAGCATCATAGGCATACTTCCCTTCATTTGCCTGTTTGATAACTTCCAAGGCTGAATAAGTGGGCCGCCCGCCTCCAAAAGCCGCAAAAAGATCCTCGCTTTGCGTTTGTCCCCTGGTGGCTTCATGGTGCAATGCCCTTGAAATTTCCGTCAGAAATTCCGCTTGCCCGCTGGCGCTGCGCTTATTCCTTGCAAGGCCGGCGGCTATTTCATCCGCAATGGCGTTACCGTCCTTATCCTTTGTTTCCAGAAACATATCATGCTGCCCTGCAATGGATTTCCCGGCCTGCTGGTCAATGAATTTATGAATGCCGGCATTGATAACCGCACGGGCATCATAACCATTTGGCAAATCTGCAAGGTTTGAAAGCGCCGGGGCCGCATCTTTCAGCGCGGTAATTACCTTTCTAGTGCTGCTGTTTGTCGGCGTTTCCCATGCCTGATTAAACAAATCATCATCACTTTCATAAGCCTTACGGAAAAGCGCCATTTGCATTCTTTCTTCGGCCTGTCTGTTCACATTGCCGGCTTTGTCAATATACTGGCCGCGCTCTGAAGGTGATAACGTCTGAACAAAATCACGAATGGAGCTGACTTCTACCATGCCTTCATCATCAATTTTCGGTTTCCAGTCTCCGAGCCTGTTATTATCTGTATCCGCTCTTTCCGTGTTTGAAAGGGTTAAGGTATCTGATGTATTAGTCCTTTCACCGATGTCCGATGTTACGTCCTCCGGCTTCATTACGCGCACCAAAACAGGGTTTTTCATTCCTTTGACAACTTCCGGATCCAGTTTCAGATCTTCAGCTTCGCGGATCAAGCCTTCTTTGTACTCATTAGCATTCCCCTGGCGGTAAGCCTCCTGCACTCCTGCCATGCGACCATTGCCGGCAATTGTACGCATTCCCGGCTTGTCAGTATCGTAATAGGCAGCGTTTGAACTTCCGTCAGCGTTATTTGTGGCCATAACATCATCAGCTTCCATAACTGCATACTGCACTTCGATCTTTTTGTGTTTGGCATCCACGATCACGCTTGTTTTGCCTAATTGTTCATCCGGAACGTCACCAAGTGCAACCACCGGGGAGCCGTCAACAAATTTCTTGCTTGCGCCCAGCATATCCCAGTCCGGATTTTTGGCGATCTCTTTCATTTGCTTAACTGAAGCTGCGGAGCTGCGATCTCTGTTCTGAACCTGCCCCCGCAATTTTTCTTCAAGCTGCGCCTTTGTTTCCTCTGCACTCTTATGACTAACAAGCGGCTTGATTTTGCGGCTTAATTCCTTTCCGGCGGTTTCGGTCTTTGTTTCGGTTTTTGTTTCAGTAACGGTTTCAGTTTTGCCGCCTGTTTTCGTTTTCCGGAAAACTTCTCCGATCTCGCTGATTTTCCTTCCTACATGAGCCTTTGAAAGCCCTGCTAAAATAGTGCCTTCCCCGTCAATTTTGATCCGGCGGTAGCCGTCCCCGTCATTTGGATGAATCGTAATCCAGCGGCCTGAATCTGCCAGCGCTTCATCAACGGCCATTTCAGCAAGTCGCATTTCCTCGCCCTTACGAGTGGCAAGCCCCATGTAATAAGCAAGTTCCATTTGCGGATAAGTCACACCGTCATCCGGTAAACCTTTCCGCATGTTTTCGCCTTTGCGATAAGCCCAGCCCATTAAATAGGCTTTCATGCGATCTTCATTAGTAACGTCCATTTTTTCCCCTTACTCTACTCTGTATGTGATATGAAGCATTGCCCCGGTTAAAACAAGCGGCTTTCTTGTAGTAATATTGCCGTTTGTTACCTGGTGTCCCTGTCCCCGATAATTGTAAACCGTCATTGTGAAATCGCTGCGTAATTGCATGGACTGATTATTTCCCGGTATTGTTGCTGTTGCAATCGTGACTTTTACATCATTTGCCGCCATTTGCCCCATAAAGGCCAGCGTTTGAACAATTTCCCAGTTACAGCCCAGTAAATAGCGGCCGCCCATAACAGCCCATTGCTGCCGCATTCCCGCAACGGTGCCCCGCATAAACGGCCGGGGAGGGTTATACAGTATTGAACCTATGGGCCTGTTTATTCCCCACCACGCATTAAATGCGTAATGCTGTTTTGGCGTTACTCGCTGCGTCCACCCAAATTCAACATACATTGCATATGTTGCAACCGCGGGATGATCCAAAATGCCTACAAATACTACCTTGCTCTGATCCCGGCGCAATTTGCGGCATATTTCCTCAATATGGCCGGTGCTTTGAAATTCAAACCTAGCCATAAGGGTGATAATCCGGGAAATTCGTATATAGCATTCCGGCTTGTCTGTATGGAGCTGTCAGCGCCCACACCATTTGCCCGCATGGTGTTTGCGACCACCATTTTGAAGAATAAGAGTTACCGGTTATTGACGTATCAAAACTAGTGCTTACGCTGCCCTGGGAAGCGCTTGTGATGCGGCCCGTTTGTCCGGGAGCCATGCCCCGAAGAGTGAGCAAGTGGCATGTTGCGGCATAAAGAATAAACATGCGCTGCAATTTGCCGTGACTAGGATCATAGGGATAAATGGAATCATCAGAATTTCCGAGAATGGCGCAAGCCTGATTAAACATGAGAGTGATCAAGTTGTCCGGATATTTTGTAGCATCTTCAAAAGCAGGGTAAAAAATTCTGAAATCTGAAATGTTTAGTGTTACCGTTGACATAAGATCCCCCGCTTTCTATAATGCCCTTTGAGCAATTTGTGTAAATTCATGTGTGACAGCCCGCCCCCATACCGGCGGGCTTTTTTGTGTCCTCTTTAGTCAGAAATCACTTAACTTCCATTCCAGTAGGATCAGCCGGTTCATAGCCGTGAGACTGGCCTTTCACTTCCTCTTTATTCTGAAATTCATCCATGGATTCACATTCCATAAGCTGCGGAGGTACGCCGTTATTCCACTTGAAAAGCCCGGAATCTCCGTAATGATCCTTGATCCACTTCCATTCTGAACGAAGGATCTTAACGGCCACGCTGTTTCCTTTACCAAGTAAAATACCGGTTCTCTGGCCTCTTAAATGGTCATTCACACCGGGAAAGGTAATAGATTTGGTGCCGCCGGCAGGATCCGGAATACCGTCAAACTTAACGCCGCCGTTCAAATGACATGCAATAAAAATGAAATCGCCGGATCCGGAATTGCCGGAAAGGTCAGTAACGGGATCCTGAATTTCAGCGGTTCCAACGGTGCCCGCAATTTCAAGTTCAGTGTTTTTTCTAGGTCTAGCCATAAAAATTATCCTTAAAAGTCTTAAATTTTCAAAAAGGGCGTTTTTTAGGCGCCCTTGTTTAAAAAAGCCCAGGCAGACTTTTTTCTTCACACGCCGGTCATTCTGGCGATCAAGCTCGGACGCTTCAGAATAAAGCCGGAGGTGCCGGCCTTAACCTTCTGTTCATAAGAAGAAAGGCCCGGTACGATGCGCCCAAAACTCATTTTTTCACTGTAGGAAAATTCAGCGGTAGGAGTTCCCATGAGTTCCGGTACTTCCAAATACAGGATATTAGTGCCGCCGGCGCTGAGTTCGGGGATCAGAACAATTTCCATATTAGGATAGTTCGCCTTAAGCATGGCCTGCGCTGTCAGTCCGTAAGTGTTCGGAATTGACAGGTAATTATTGATCGTGTTGCTGATACCAAGTCTCATTTTGGTATTCTGATCAATATTGCCGCCGTTTGTAGCAGAAAGCGCGCCAAATAGTTTACTGATGTCGTTAAACACATGATTTGCAATATTGCCCGCATCATACTGAAGCTTATTAGCCCAGGTGGTGTAGTTATTGCCGCCTATGATAACAACATTCGGAGTTTCGGCGCTGTTCAGATTAGGATCATTCAGCATACCGTAAATATTACGGCCGGCAACGCCATACAAATTAAACTTGTTATGAGCATTTGCAATAATGTAAGAAGCGGCGCGCTGCTTCTGAGAAGCAATGGAAAGTTTAGCCCTTGCAGCTGTAGCCTCTTCTAATTCGCCATACTTGATAACGCTCTGGAAAAGGAAATTACCTCTTTCTACAAACTCGTTATTCACGCCGGCGGTAACGGAATTAGCAAAGTCGCTGTAAGCGGTAACAGCGCCGGTGTATTCCTCTACTGCAAACTGAAAGCTGGTATCAGTCCAGGATCCCTTTTTGTGTTCCGGGAACATCTTAGTAGAGTTCATAGCGCTGAAAAGAATCTCAACCACACCGGGATCAATGTAGGTAGTTAGCGCGCTGGGTACGCCTACATTCGGAGTAGTGATAAGATCCGCATCTTCTGCGAGCTGATCGGCGGCAACATCAAGATCAACGATCATGCGGCCGTTAGCATCTTCGGAGTAAGGCATAAAGCCTACTGCGGAATAACTAGAAATGCCTTTGGCTTTCGCCTTTTCAAAAAGTTCGTCCATTTTCAAGCCCCCTTATTAACCATGATTGGAGATAACGATAAGATCACCTGCGGAGCCGCCTTCGGTAACAGTCCAGCCCGTATCAGTTTCACCGGTTGAAGCACTTGCGGCAAAACTGATCGCCCCGGTTGCATCAGTAGTGATTACCTTATAGCCGGCGGTCGGAGTAGTACCGGCGGGAGCCTTAAGGTAATAATCGCCGCGGATCGCAATGGTAAGGCCGGCGCCCTTCGGATAAGTATCACCGGAAGCAGCCAGGGAGGTTGTGAAAGTTCTTTCCACAAAGCCGATAACGGCAGTGCCCTTGTTCGTCACATACTCGGTCTTAACATTATCCGGAAAGGTAGTAGGAGCTGCAGGAGCAAAAGCAAAAGTCCCCGCCTTCACATTACCGTCACTCATGTAGTTTTTCGGAGTGTAAACACTCTGGCCAAGGATAACAACATCACCGCTGACAGCAACAGCCGGAGAGTTATTGACAGTAGTCTGTAAACCCATTTTAAGTTCCCCCATATCTGCGTTTACTGATTCAAAAGACTTTCCAGCCGACCGCTGATCTTATGTTCGCGTGAAACACTTGAAACAACGGGTTTTTGGGTCTTCTGTTTGAAATTATTATATACATCCTGCGCTGAAAGTTCCGTGCATTTCAGATTCAGCTTTTTGCATGCTTCCTGATAAATAGCCTCTGCGCTGTCATAAGCGCCGATCTTTATATCGCCTAAAGTCGGTCTGACATCCTGGGCGGCTTCAAACAGCTTAAGATAAAACTCTTTAACTTCATCATCAGAATCAGCGGCCATTTTTTCAGCCTGTTTCTTATCTTCCGTTTCCTTATCGATATATCTCGGCCCTTTGTAAGCATTAATAAAGCAGCGTTTAACCTCGGCGGGAGCTGATTCAAGCCCGGCGGTTTTCAGCGCTTCAAGATCGCTTCTCATGCCCTGATTTCCCTTTTTGGCGGGCTTTTCAGCCGGTTCTTCGATCTCGGTCTCTTCGGTCTTTTCTTCGGTTTCGATCTCTTCGGTTTCATCTTCAAGATCTTCCGGCTCTTTGTCTTTAACCGGCTTAACCTCTTCAACCTTCACGATCTCTTCACCCTCTGCCAGCTCTTCAGAATCTTCTTTCTTTTCGGCTTTTGCGGGCTTCTTCTTTTCAGTCTTAACCTCTTCGGTCTTAACTTCGGCCTCTTCCTTTACGGTGTCAGTATCCTTTGCGGGTTTCTTGCCTCCGCATTTGTCGGCGGTCATTTCCTTTTTGCCGCCTCCGCACTTATCGGTGACAACCTCTTCCTCTTCGGTTTCGGTTTTTTCGGTTTCAGTCTCAACCTTTGCCGGCCTTTCTGAAGCCAACTTGTTAACAGCAGTAGCAAGCTGTCCGACCAGTTTTTTAATCTGATCAAAGCCCATACTGTCTAATGCCAGATTATCCATTATTCCCCCTTGTGAATTTGGATTTTCATCATAAACGAGAACTTCACGACCGGCGCGGCCCTTTTCAACCAGCGCCAAGTGATTACCGGACAAATCCCGCATTGTAAAATCATACTTTTGCCCGTTAATCTCACCGGAACTTTTAAAATCCGGCTTATATCTGTATGCAAGTGATAACTCTTTCATTGCATCACTTTCAATAAGGTCAATAGCCTTTTTATCAAAAAAATGCAGACTGTTCATGAGAAACGGGCTTTTATACGTTGCTTCCGTCCCCGTTGCCCCGATCCGCGTTTCTTTTGCGGGATTGTCGGCAAAATCCGCATGGTGTCTAAGCTGAATAGGAATACCGTTAACAGAATTGATTGTACTTTCCTTCTTCAATTCCTCTTCCGGGCGGTAGCCATAGTAGATTTTATCCCGTTGTAATCCCAGCTCTTCAAACCCCGGAATTTCACGGCCATAATACGGCGCAACCTGCACTCTTGTTAACGGGCTTATTTTGACGTGCAAAAAACCGTTTCTGTCTTTTTCTCTGACAGATCCTTTGTCAAATGCAAGTTTTTCATAAGCGTACATAATTTTTCACCTCTGATTATGACGTTATCATATTTTGTGGGATAATTCCACGCATTACACAACGGCACCACCACAATTCGCCGGGAAAAACGTGTCTCATAACATCAGTATCAAATAATCCCACCTGTAAATCAAATACACGGCCATTGAATTTAATATGAGTATCCCGGCTTGTAAATTCGCCTGGCACATGGAACCATTCGGCGGCCGTGAATCCCAGACTTAACATATTTATTCGCTGAATCGCATTATTGACCATTAGCGTTATCTGCAATAATACCCCGTTTGCCCTTTCTTGCGGGATATTAGGATTATTCAGAATCGCTTCCATTATGAGATCCGGATTATAGCCATTTCTCACCCAGTCAACTACATTTGGAACAATATCACGTATCAGCGGATAAGCTAACCGGGAAGCGTGAATTGTTGCCTGGATGCAAATACGCTGCAATTCCCTTTCAGCTTCCTGTGAAAGCCACATGCCCTTACCAGTACCCGGTATAAATTGCGGCCCTGGCACGGGAGCCGGCGGCCGGCCGGGAGGAGGAGCCGGAGGAGTAGGCCCCGGCGGTGTCGGCGGTGTCGGCGGTGTCGGGCCGGGGGCGGGAGCTGGCCCCGGAGGAACCGGAGGAGTAGGGCCGGACGGAGGCAACGGCGGCTGTCCCGGAGGAGGAACCGGAGGAGTAGGGCCGGACGGAGGCAACGGCGGCTGTCCCGGAGGAGGAACCGGCGGGGCGGGCGGTGTTGGAACCGGGGCCGGAGCTGGCGGCACGGGAGCCGGAGGAATCGGCGGGGAAGGCGGCACAATAGGAGGCACCGGATCCGCGCCCGGTAAAATTTCCGGCGGCGTTTTCACATCTACCGGGTTTTCCGGATTAAATACCTGTTCCGGATTATTCGGCTGTTGCGGCACGTCTGAAGGGGAAGGAGGCACCGGAGCCGGGGCATTTCCCGGAGGGGCCGGCATCCCCGGAGACTGAGGCATTTCCGGAGCTTTTTTCTGTTCCCCGGAAGGAACGGGAGGAGCCGGAAACTTCGGAGCGGGTTTTCTCGGCGCGGGAGCTGGCAACGGCGGCACATTTTCAGGATCCGGCGTTTTTGGCATCTTGAAACTGTCAGGCTTTTTCAGCGGCGTTTCCGGGTTTATTGCCGGCGGCTTTTGCGGTAAACCCTCTTGATAAGGCAATTCAGGCGGCGTGTTCCGGAAAAGAACGGCCCACACAAAGGCCGCGCTTAACCCCGCTTTTATTGCTTTATCAGCCATTGATGAGGTGATAGCATAAGCCTGTTTTCTTACATAATCGTATATAGGGAGCAATAGAGCCTTTTGGAACATGCCGCCAAAATCGGCGGTAATGTACTTCGTTAACGCATTCAGCGCGTTTTTCACTTCACGGGCCGTATAAAGCGCCAAAAGCAGCGCCACCACGTTTATGTAGCGCTGAATCTGCTCTTCATAAGCCGTTTTTTTGTCATGCGGCAATAGCTTACTTGCTTTCCGGGCGGCTTCAGTGTCTTTCTTCAGCTTTAACAGGTAAATAAGAAACATGAGTAACACGGCCTTTCTGTATGACCAGAAATACGCCGTGAGTACCCCGGCAAATTTTATCTGCAAGCCTCTATTAGGCTGCACAAGCTCTAACTCAATAGGTTTTTCTGCCATTCTTCTGTACCCTGTCCCTGCTCTTCATTTTGCTGCCCTGGCATCTGCGGATTAATGGCCCCGCTCATTATCTGCATTGTTTCAGGATCGGCGTTTCTTTCCGGAACCTCTTCGCTGATAAAATCAAGTCCGGAAATGTCGGATGTTCTCACATATTCGCGGATCTCGGCATTGTCTATCACGCCGGCCCCCTGCAATGCTATCAGAGAATCCACTTGCTGTTTGAAGGTGCTGGCATTCTGCGCCCTTTCATCTACTGCAATTTCATTAAATTCAAACGTGATTTCCGGATCAATTTCCCCGAAAAGAACAAGCTGAAAAACATCCAAAACCTTTTTAAGCTGTTCCCGGTAAAGTTCTTGTTTAGTCCGTAAATGGTCATAGTAGTTCTTTATGTCGCTTTCCCCGGTAGCATTAAAACCGCTTGGGCTTATGCCTAACAGTTTAACGGCGGGAGTGCGATTGATTGAGGCCACAAATTCAAGCGCCTGGCGAACCACGTCAACCGCGCCGCTTATGACCTGCGTTATGTTTTCCACGCTTTCATTTTCGTTGTCGCATACCAAAACAGAACTGTTATTCCTGTAGCGCTGCAAGCTCTTCATTCTTAAGTCCAAAAGCTGAATGCCGTCCGGCGTTGCAAGCAATTCTGATGCGTTTGTTTTGTAAACCGTGAGATTGAGTTTATCCAAAATCTGAACGGCGTTTGTCCGGGCTTTGTTCCAGTGTAAAACGTAATCCCACAAAATCTGCGCCTGCGGAATACCCAAAAAGTTATATGCCGGCTTCAGCAAAACCGGCGGCTCGTTGTCTGTAAAGATTATCAGCCGGGAAGCATGAACGCTTTTACCAAGTACGCTCCACATTTGCGGGATCATGTAATCATCACGAAGCGGATCAATTGAGTTGTATTGAAGCGGCGTAACGTTAACCGGATCGATAAGAACCAGTTTTATTTTGCTGTCTTTTTTGATTTCCGCTGATTTGTTGCTGACCACCAAGGGCAATGAAGGATCTTCAGTCCCAGTGTCAATATATATGAAGCAGCCGCCATAATAGCCCGTTTTATTTGCGGCCTTTGTGAACAATTCTTTTATCTTGCGCTGTTCAAGCATGTCTGACAGCTGTTCCAGCCTCTTATCGCTGTCCCCTTTGCCGCCCTGCAATTCTATCCAGTCCCGGAAAATATCATCAGAAACAGTCTGAATACACGTCCGGATCATGCCGTTCTGCGCTATCTGCTGCAAAACCCCGTAACCTATGAAGGAAGAAAGCGGGTACTGACCTTCTAAAATAGCGTGTTCCGTTAAACTCTCATATATGGTATCCCATGCGAAACCATCATTGAGTTTTTCCCGCTCTTCTTTACTCATGCCAAGGGAAGCCGGCAAACCGAAAAAACGCCGGCAATCTTTAGCGCTCTTAAGCCTTATTTCATCAACGCTGACAAAACCAGAAACATTACTGCCCACGGGAGCATTTAAAGCCGCTCTCAATTCTGCAATATCAATTTTCTTTTCATCCATTATCTGAACCCCCGCATTAAAGCAAGCACGTTACTTTTATCAATTGTACTGTTTTTGGAATTGAGATCATTAAGCGCCTGCGTCATACAGTCCACTTGATCATCATGTTTCCCGCCGGGAAAAGACAATAATTCCGGCAAAAATTCTAATTCTACCCATTTATGAATTTTGGGATCCGGCAAAAACACGTTATGAGCTTCCCAGAATGTTGTCACCGCGCTGGCCCTTGCTGTTTTGCTTTCCTTCGGCGTTATCGGAATAATGCCGGAAACACGCTTTTTCAGCATATTGATTATGGCGGTGCCGTTCGCCTTATCCTCTATCAGTTTTCTATGACAGTAACTATGCTTTTGCGAAAAGGTAACAAACTTTTCCACGGTGGTCACAAAGTCAAACCGGCCGCGGATCTGATCCACCAGGTAAAAGCTGCTGCCAAGCTGCACCCAAACTTGCCCGCATACATAATCGCTTGTTTTTGTGTCTTTGAAAGTCATATCCCATGACATAACGGCCTTTTGGAATTTGCGCGGCAATTCCGTGTAATACTGAAGCCACGAATCTTTAAACAGGCCGCCCCCGTCAGGTATAGGCCGCTGCTGATAAAGCGCCGCCCAGTCACGGGAACCAACGTCACGCTGAATCTCTTTCAGTGTTTCAAGTGAAAACCGTTCCGGCTGCAATGCTTCGCCGGCTTTCCGGTATTCTTCGTCCTCTTCGGCAATAGCCGGGAAACGATAACGCTTAAAACCGTGATTTCTTTCCAAAAGCCGGCCGGTCAAATCATCAAAATGCCACCGGGTATTCATCACGATAATGCCGCCACGGTCAGATAAACGAGTGCGGGCCGTTGACGTGTACCAGTCCCAGACTTTTTCGCGCTGCGTTTCTGAATCAGCCTCTTCACGGTTTTTGAAAGGATCGTCAATTATGAATATATCAGCGCCGCGGCCTGTAATACCACCGCCTACACCGGCGCTGAACATTTTTCCGTTATGGCCCACAACATTAAATTCCGTTGTCGTTTTCTTGTAGTTTTGGGCCTTTGCTATTTCAAGCTCTTTTGCAATTTCGCCCTTTATAAGCGTTTCCGGAAAAATATCATGGTAAGTCTGAGAATCAATTATCAGCTGACAGTCTTTGTTAAACGTCATGGCCAAATCAGCGCTGTATGACGTATTTATGATTTCCAGATCCGGATCCTGCCCCAAAACCCAAGCCGGGAAATTCCGGGAAACAATTTCACTTTTCCCGCTTCGGGGCGGGGCTTCTATGAGAATGCGGGGCTTTTTATGCTCTTGCACGTCTTTGTAAAACTGTTCCATGATATGACATAGAACACGGTTAAACCACCCGGCAATGTATTTGTCATTGTTTACTTTGATAAAAGGCAAAAGGCGTTCTCTTGCTTTCCTTATAGCAAGTTCGTATTTTGCCCGCCGTATGAGTTCTTTTCGGGCATCATCACGGTTAATCAAGTTCCCCTGCTTCATCGCCAACCAGTTTCAGTAATTGATCGTCCGTCATTTCCTTAAGGTTTATCTGATGCTCTATGCTGCCGTTCACGCTTACTTCGTTCTTTTCGCTCCAGCCGCCTTTGCACTTCAGAAAGAAGAATACCGCTTGCGGCACTTTTTCTTCAACCATTTCAGAAAGCGCGGAAGCCGCCTTGAAAACGCCCTGAGACTTCCCCATTTCCCACGCTTCCTGCAATGCCGGATCTTTTGTCATGCGGCTGTAAAAACTGGAGGCGCATAATCCTACATAAGAAGCTGTTTCGGCTTGTGTCATTCCCAGCGCGGCACATTTCATCACAATTTCTAAATCAATATCTTTTGGCTTTTTCGTAACCCTGCCAAATTCTTTCGGCTTTGCGTTGATAGTCTCTTTGATTTTCTGATTACGGGCCGCAATTTTGGCTTTCGTTTCTTCAGTTTTAACCGGCCATTTATCAGTTTCTTTTTTCTGCAATTCTGCTTTTGCTTTTGCTTTTGCCTCTTTATTTGCCTTTATCCTCTGATCCTGATCGGCCTTAACTTCCTTCAGAAATTCCTTGCTTATCCTGGCAACCGGCTTAACTGCTTTAGCCGTTTTCTTTTTGGCGCCCGGCTTTTCCGCTTTCAGCGCCGGATCCTTCGGAGGGCGGCCCCTTTTCTTCGGAGCCTGAACCGTTGCATTTTCCGTATTTTCAGCCGCCGGATTTCCCGCATTTTCCGCGGTTTTAACAGTATCCGCTTTCTTCGGTCTTGGCATATCTCACCCCTTGCATATTTCAAGTAAGGACTTGTATCTTTCCGCTAATCTGTCGCATTCTTCGGCAATAGCCATACTTTCCTTAACCTTTTGCTGTAATTGCTCTCCGGTATAACAGACAAGATCGCCGGTATTTCCGTTTTTTGGCACTCCGCTTTTACCGTTTCCGTTCTGGCGCTGCACCCCGGCGCAATTATCAGAAGAAGGCATAAAAACAGGAACGTGAACCACGTCCCTGAACTCTCCCGCTTCAATTTGCCGCAACGTTTCATCATGAAGCTGCTGCAATTCTTCAATTTTGGCGGCGTATTCTGAAATAACCTGCTGCTGTTTCTTAAGTTCCTTTTCCCGTTTTTCATACTCTGCTGCCTTGAAATTGTTCAGAAGGTCTTCATACCGTTTCCGCGCTTCAGCCTGTATCTCATAATGCTGCCATGTAAGGAAAGCAAATACCAGGCAAAACACAATACCGCCGGCAATTAAAGACTTCCCCCATGCGGTTGATAAAAAATACAGAATTGCATTCATTTAACACGTCCGATCAAAAAGTTCTTTTTCCTTCAGCCGCCGGTTATAAAGCCCCTGACAGAATTTTTTCACCTTTTGCCCGGTTTCCGGATCTATGACGGTAACTTTGTTCCAAAGCAAAATACTCTGAGATGCTTTCATTATGTCATGAGCTTTCAGCGCCCGGAAAATTGAATTTGCCGGCGCTATTGCATCCGGCCCTGTATTGAATACCAAACTGCACAATGCATCATACTGATTTTGCGTTAACTCATAGCCGATCTTCTGTTCCAAGGGCCTTACAAACTTTTCGCTTTTTTCGTAAAGGTCTTTTTGGAATATGTTTTCTGCCTGATACTCGTTAACCTTCATTCCGGCTTTTACTTCCGGTCCGGTATGTCCCCAGCCGATAGTGAGAATACCCTTTACATCACGATAAGCCGTGAGTTTTAGACCCTCAAAGGACCGAATAAACAAAATTCCCCGTTCAGACAGCTTTTTCATAGCTCCCCCTTATGTTCTGCAATACTCCGAAGGATCGGGATCCCTCACGGCGCCAGTCTGTTTCCTGATAGCGTCCGTGACGTTCTTGATCCGTCTTATGGCAATATCTGTAATTTCCTGAACCCCTGCCAGTTCGTTATGGATATTAGTTCCCACGGCATCACGCATCACGGCTTTTTCATCCTTCTGAATCCGGATCCGCGCTGCCAGGAGCCGATTTTGACAAACAGAAAGAACCCCGATAACGTAATCAAGCTGATCCGCCATGTCCTGATTATCAGTGTTTTTACACGCTGACTGTTCATAGCATTCAGTGCCTTTTTCTCCGATCTTCATTTACACCTCCGGATTGTCATACTCGCGCCGGCCTTCAAACCGGCGCCGAATCAATTCAAAATGAAGCAGAATATATTTCCTGTAATCCTGCTGCCCTTTTTCATAGCCCATTGCATAACCTATAAAAAGGCCGAGAAAAGCAAACATTAAAGCCACTATCCAGAAAACGGCCTCACCGTCCATAGCGCCTCCTAATAATCATCATCACAGCCAGTAATAAACACTTGCTGTCCCAGCCAGTACCCCGCAACAAAACCCGCTAACAGCCAAAAAATAATCATTATTCCTTCTCCTTAACCGGTTTTTTCGGATAGCGCCCGTGCATAAGCTCTTCAAGGCGTTCATTGTATTTTTTGTCAGCTTTTTGGCGGCCCAAATCATAGAAACACACGGCCCCGGTAATGAAGCCGCCAAGCCACATAACAAGCAAGTGCCAAATAGTGAATGTCATTTCCCTGATTTCCTTTCAATTTCAGCCGTTCCCAAGCCTTTGAAGGGCTTGTTTATACAGGCTTCCATTGCCTTTATCTTTTCCCAGTATTCCGGCAAATGGTCAATCATGGCCTTGCATTCCCGCAAATTCTTATTTGCGCAGCAATAACAGGAAACACGCTCTAAAATGTCGTAAAGCTCCCCGCCGTTTTCATGCCAGTGAAAGCCGTTCCGGTAACACTTCACCAAGCAATCATTTTCAGTCATGCCCCATAGGATCAATGGATACATTTTAATATTTGCCGTCCTGGTTACTGTTACCCGGTCTAATTCATCCGAAGCAATCCCCACATATTCGCAGATCGGATCCGTTCCGAAGGTATCAGCATAGAACTTCTGAAGCAGTTGCTTCTTGAATGCCGTTCCCCACCTGCACCGGCCGCCGCACCATGAATAGCCGTAATGCACCCCGCCTTTATGCTCTTTGATTTCCTTTTCCGCAAAGTAGTAATCAAAGGAATGCGGCATCTTCAGTTTTGCGTGATTAATCCGGTGTTCGTCCAGAATCCCGCACAGCTGATCCCAGTTTCGGTAAATACAGTCAAATTCCTTTCCCAAATCGCAGAAAACAACGCAATCAAGCGGCCATTCCTTTTCGATCAGTCCCAGCACCATTGCAACGGAATCTTTACCGCCGGAACATGAAG
>JAEEGL012495694.1_pt1 | contig 19768 bp, 8 predicted proteins | sample 9134231 | NCBI WGS metagenome assembly JAEEGL01 (sample SAMN16246548, study PRJNA631951) | gut metagenome | biome: gut microbiome; feature: rumen; material: fiber-attached | host: Bos | place: Iran: Karaj | collected 2018-10 | reverse complement strand
CTCTGGTTCGCCACGGCCCGCGGCGGCATCCTGCAGCGCAGCCGGAGGGGCCGCTGGCAGGAATTCAACACCCGGAACAGCGGTCTTCCCACCAATTATGTCAATTGCCTCCAGGCCACGCCTTCGGGACTCTACGCAGGTACGCAGAAGGGACTGGCCCTGCTTTCTTCCGAGGGCAAGGTGACGGTGCTGCTGGAAGGCATGGACATCCAGGATATTGCGCTGGACGGCAGGCATTTATGGCTGGCTACCCAGGCTTCCGTCATCCGCTGGTCCACCCTGGACGGCAAGGTGGAGGAATTCGGCGGGAACGACGGTGTGCAGGCTACGCTGTTCACTCCCGACGCCAGCCTCACGGCCCGGGACGGGCGCATCTACCTGGGCGCCGCAGACGGCTTTGTGTCCTTCTACCCCGGCAGCATCCAGGGCAATGCCGTTCCCCCGTCGGTCGTGCTCACCCGCTTCCACGCTTCGGGCCCCGGCCTCTTTTGGGACATACTGGCCGCCCAGCATCCGGAAAATGTCAAGCTGCCGTGGCGATACAGGGATATTTACATCAGTTTTGCCGCTCCCAGCTACTGCGCTCCGGAAAAGGTCCGCTTCCAATACCTGCTGGAAGGCGCCGGCGGCGAATGGACCGGGCTGGAACAGCAGAACGACTTCACTCTCAGTAATTTACCAGCGGGGCACTACAAGCTTCACGTCAAAGCCTGCAACAACAGCGGCGTGTGGAGCGACGCCACGCAGCTGGCCTCCTTCACCGTGCGGGAGCATCCGCTGAAGTCCCTTCTCGCCATCTTCCTGTATTTCGCGCTGGCCGGCTTCCTGGTATGGCTCCTCCTGCACTGGCGGGTGCGGCGGACGGAACGGCGGTCGCAGCGGCAGTACGAGGAGCAGCTGGACGCCGCCCTCACCCAGGTGAAGGAAGAGGAAAGGGACGACCGGGTGCAGCTGCTGGCCAGCCTGAGCGAACAGCTGGAGGCGCCCATCGCGGGAATCGGCATCCAGCTGGACAAACTCAAAGTGCAGCAGAAGGCGCTCACGCCGGTGAAAGAGGAGATGTCGGTGCTGGAAAAGAATCACCGCATGCTCCGGGGCATCGCCGGGAACCTGCGCCAGATGCGCTCCACGCTCATCCGCCAGCAGGCCGGAAAGGAGCCGCCCTCCCCCGCCACTCCGGAAGAGGAGTTCCTCTCGCGGCTGGACGGGCTCATCGCAGAGAACCTTTCCAATCCGGAGCTCTCGGTGGGCTTCCTGGCCAAGGAAATGGCCATTTCCCGCTCCAGCCTCTTTGCCAAGGCAAAGGAGCTCACCGGAGAAACGCCCAACAACCTCATCAACCAGGCCCGGCTCAACGCCGCGGCCAACCTGCTGGCGGAAGGGCGCTACAGCGTGGGCGAAATCTGTTACATGGCCGGCTTCTCCTCGCCCAGCTATTTTTCAAAAATTTTCGTAAGTCAGTTCGGCGTCACCCCGCACGAATGGGCCAGGAAAGCCGCGGAATAGCATTTGGACGATTTTAGCAGATTCTTGGACAATCGTGCTATTTTCGCCAATAATTAATAGGTATTTTTGCAGCGCCCATACGAAACACAGCGAAACCAACTAACTAACCATAACAGCTTATGCAATTCAAAAAATTATTATCCGCGGCGCTGGCCGGCCTGATGCTCTTTGCGGCATCGGACGCGCTTGCCCAGCGGACCATCAGCGTTTCCGGTACGGTTACGGACGCTGAGGGACAGCCTGTCATTGGCGCAGGCGTCGTGGTGGCCGGCACACGCACCGGCGACATCACAGACCTGGACGGTAAGTATCACCTTACCGACGTGGCCCCCAACGCCACCCTCACTTTCTCCGGTATCGGCTACACCACGGTCGATGTTCCCGTGCAGGGACGCAGTGTCATCGACCAGGTGCTGGAAGAAGACTACCTGGCCCTGGAAGAGTCCGTGGTCATCGGCTACGGCACCCAGCGCAAGGCAGATGTCACTTCGGCCGTCGCCAATGTCAAGAGCGAAGACTTTCTGGCCGGTAACATCGGCGACGCAGCCCAGCTCGTGAAGGGCAAGGTGGCCGGTCTCAACGTGACCAAGGGCGACGGCGACCCTAATTCCAGCTCCACCATCATGCTCCGCGGCGTGAACTCGCTCATGGGCGGCTACACGCCCCTCGTGCTCGTGGACGGCATCGAAGGCTCCCTCGCCACCGTGGCGCCGGAATCCATTGAGGAAATCACCGTCCTCAAGGACGCTTCCGCCGCCGCCATCTACGGCACCCGCGGCGCCGCCGGCGTCATCCTCATCACCACCAAGGCCGGCAAGGTAGGCGAGCGCTTCAACATCTCCTACAACGGCTACGCTTCCATTTCCAACTTCTCAAAGCGGGTCGATTTCATGGACGCCGACTTCATGCACATGCTAGAGTCCCTCGGAAAGAACAAGAAAGGTGTTTCCTACCTGTCCATCTACTCCCCGTTCGCAGACCTTGGCTACAGCACCGACTGGCTCGGCGAAGTCACCCAGCCCGGCTTTGCGCACAACCACAACATTGCCCTCGAAGGCGGTTCCAAGCACATGGCCTACTCGGCCAACATCACCTACCGTGACAACCAGGGCGTGATTGTGGGCTCCTACGGCAAAGACCTCCGCGCCCAAATGGACATCACGCAGTACCTGTTCGACGACATCCTCAAGGTGAATTTCAACATGCTCAAAACGCTCTCCGAGAGCGACAACCAGGACAGCTGGACCATGTATCACCAGGCGGTGATCCGCAATCCTACAGCCCCCATCTACGTGAACGGGGACCCGAATGAGGACTATTACGAGCAAACCGCCCCGCTGTACTACTACAACCCGGTCCCTTACAACAAGGAACACACCGGTGACTACCGCATCGAGAGCACCCGCCTCACCGCCAACGTCACGCTGGAGCCCATCACCGGCTGGAAGACCAACCTGCAGCTGAGCACCCGCCGCAACAACTCGCTCAACGAGTACTACAACACCGCCAAATACCAGGGCAACCGCTGGGGCGACATCAACGGCAGCGCCGGCAAGAGCCAGGGAGACTTCAAGCAGAACCTCCTGGAACTCACCACCCAGTACGACCGTCTCTTCGGGAAGCACCACGTTTCCGCCATGGCCGGTTACAGCTGGATGAGAAGCATCAGCAGCGGCTTCGGCGCCTCCAACTCGGAATTCCCCACGGACGCCTACCTCTATAACAACCTCAGCGCCGGCCGCCTGGCCGAACTCCAGGAGAGCGGAGAAGGCGAAAACAAGACCTACACGCTCCGTACCTACGGCGGCGTCTCCTCCAGCAAGTCGGAGGACACCCTCATCGGTTTCTTCGGCCGTCTCACCTACAACTTCGACAACCGCTTCAACCTGCTGGCCACCCTCCGTTACGAGGGCAACTCCAAGTTCGCCGTGAACAACAAGTGGGGCCTGTTCCCCGCCGTTTCCGTGGGCTGGACGCTCTCCAACGAAGACTGGCTCAAGGACGTGAAGTGGCTCAACAACCTCAAGATCAGGGCCGGTTACGGCAAGACGGGCGTTATCCCCGGCGGTTCCTACATGTCGCTGCTGCTGTACGACTACGACACCGACTACGGCAACTACATCACCCCGGACGGCAAGTGGCGTCCTTCCCTCACCCCTACCCAGAACGAGAACCGTGACCTCAAGTGGGAAACTTCCAACGAGTTCAACGTGGGTGCGGACTTCGGTTTCTTTGACGGCCGCCTCTACGGCTCCCTGGATGTGTACTACAAGATTACCACCGACCTCCTGTGGGATTATTCCGTGCCGGTTCCCCCGAACCTGTACGGCCAGACCACGGCCAACGTAGGTTCCATGTCCAACCGTGGTGTGGAACTCATGCTCGGCGGCACGCCCGTGCGCACGCGTGATTTCGAATGGAACACCACCTTCACCGTATCGCACAACAAGAACCGCCTGGAGTCCCTCTCCAACGAACTCTACGAGACCGAAGACTACATTGACGGCGCCTGGACGGAGGAACCCACCTCCATGGTCCTCCAGCGTACGTATGTGGGCGGCGCCCTGGGCGACTTCTACATGCTCAAGTCCACCGGCATCGGCAGCAAGGGCGCTGCCAAGGGCCTCTGGATGATCGAAGACCCCGAAACCGGCGAATCCACCATGTTCCTGGACGGCATGCGCAGCTACGACTCCCGTTTCCGCCAGTACCTGGGCAGCGGTGTCCCTGTGGCCAACTTCGGCTGGAGCAACACCTTCCGCTACAAGGGCCTGGACCTCACCCTCGCCTTCAGCTCCGCCGTGGGCTTCAAGATCTTCAACTGCCAGCGGATGTTCTATGAGAACCTGAACATCGGCCTCAACCGCTACAAGAGCGCCGTGCTTCCTGTCTACGGCAGCACCCTCTCCGCCAGCCAGCAGCCTGTGGCCGTGAGCTACTACCTGGAGAACGGCGACTACCTCAAGCTGGACAATGTGAACCTGGGCTACACCTTCAAGACGGACGGCATCAAGTATCTGGACCGCGCCCGCATCTTCTTCTCCGGAGAGAACGTGTTCACCCTCACCGGCTACAAGGGCATCGACCCTGAAATGTCTTCCGGCGACCGCTTCGGATTCGGCGTGGACTACCGCAACAAGTATCCTACCATCCGCACCTTCACCGTGGGCGTGAACGTCACCTTCGGCGGTTCCGACCATGCCTCCGCTCCCGCAAGCCCTTCACGGGTAGAACCTTACGTCCGCGAGAAAGTGGTGGAGAAGGAAGTGATCAAAGAAGTCATCAAGGAAGTTCCCGTAGAGAAGATCGTAGAGAAAGAGGTGATCAAGGAAATCATCAAGGAAGTTCCCGCCGGCAAGACCCTCCAGGGCAGCTACACCGACGATATCTTCTTCCTCCTCGGCCAGACGGAAATCCGTCCCGAAGAGGCCGTCAAGCTGGGCCAGCTGGTCCAGATCCTGAAGGAAAATCCTGACGCCACCATCACCATCACCGGCCACGCCGATTCCGCAACCGGCACCGCCGAAATCAACAAGGAACTGTCTGCCAAGCGTGCCGCCACCGTGGCCGACATGCTCAAGAAGGCCGGCATCGCTGCCAGCCGCATTTCCTACTCTTCCACCGGTACCGACGCCAATGCCCAGGCCTCGCCCGAAAGCAACCGCGTCGCTGTCTGCATCGTGAAATAATTTAAGGAGGAAAGCATCTATGAAACACATTACCAAACTCATCGCCGGCACCCTTGCCGCATTCGCCATCTTTACGGCCGCTCCCTCCTGCACAGACCTTACGGAGCACGTTTATTCCTCCCTGTCGCCGGACAACCTCTCCGGCACCGAGGACGAGACCATGGACATGCTGGGCAACCTTTACGTCCAGCTCCGCTTCATGTACTGGGCCTGGGAAGGCTACTTCGACATCAACGAAGAGAGTTCAGACCTCATCATGACCCCCTACCGCACCTACGGCGGCTGGGGCGCACAATACATCAACCTGCACCAGAACGACCCGTACGCGGGCATTCCGCACCTCTGGCAGGAATGGGACTACTGCTACAACGGCATCATGAAGGCCAACCAGCTGCTGGAGACCCCTTCCATCATGGAGAACAAGGAAGCCTTCGCGGAAGTGCGCGCCATCCGCGCCCTCTACTACTTCGTGCTGTTCGACCTCTGGCGCAACATCCCGCTGGAAACCAGCTATGCCAAGACCCTGGAGCCCGGTTATCTGCCCGAGCAGGTGGCTCCGGAGCACGTCTGGGACTTCCTGGCCAAGGAAGTGGAGGAATGCATTCCCGACATGCCCACCGCCAAGCTCTACGGCCGCATGAACAAGTACGCCGCCTGCATGCTCGCAGCCAAGACTTTCCTCATGCACGACAGCTGGCTCCGCGGCTTTGAGCAGGGCGCTTCCACCAACCTGGTGATGAGCGAGCACGCCAACGCCAACCGCAACTGGGACAGCGACTTCTTCGTGACCAACGCCCAGAACGGCAACGAGTGGTACAAGAAGGCCTACAAATATGCCAAGATGGTGGTGGACGAGGGTGGATATACCCTGGCCGACAACTATCTGGACAACAGCCGGAACAACCTGAGCGGCGCCCAGGAGGTCATCTTCGTGCTTCCGCTGGACGGTGCCAAGGCCAGCCACAACTACCTGGTGAACAAGTGCTTCGTGGGACGCGGCGGCCAGGCCTTCGGCTACAGCGGAACCCCTTGGAACGGTTCCTGCGCAGTGCCCCAGTTCATCCACAGCTACGACCCGGACGACACCCGTCTCACGGACACCTGGGCCATCGGCCAGCAGTACTATTACAGCGACGGCTTCCCCATCTACGAACAGGAGCAGAAGCGTACCGACAACGGTCCCGACATGCTCACCTCGGCCATGATCAATGCCGAGCCCAAGCACAAGGAGCACAGCCACGCGGAAGGCAACTATCCGCTGGTGTATACCGTGGAGGTCCACTCCATCAACAACCCCGGCGCCTATGACTTCGAAGGCGCCCGCTTCAAGAAGCAGGAGATTGTGCCCGGCAACCGCGGCACCTACGGCGACGACGTGTGCTTCTACCGCCTCTCCGACGCCTACTTCATCATGGCGGAGACCGTTCTCCGCGCCGGCGGCATCGACGGCAAGACGGATGCAGACGCCGCCGCATGGGTGACCCTCGTGCGCCAGCGCGCCTTCAAGGGCAACCCTGCCAAGGCCACCCGTACCGCCGCCCAGCTCCGCGGAGACTCCGTTTACGATTACGGTGTACGCGAGTGCTCCACCGCCAACTCGGAAAACCCGTATGCAGACTTCCAGTTCGACGAAAAGGGCAACGTGCTTCCGAGCTCGTTCACGGACTACACCAAGGACAACAGCGCCACGGTGGAACTCGGCGGCCTGCTGGACGACCTGGCCTGGGAATTCGTGGGTGAACACCACCGCCGCCAGGACCTCCAGCGCTTCATGCTCTCCGACGGACGCAATGTCTATAACGGAAAAACCTGGTTCTGCCGCAAGAACAAGATGGAGGTGGGCGACTGGCACAACAACGTGTTCCCCATCCACACCGACTTCGTGCAGTCCAACGTGAAGATCAAGCAGAACTACGGCTTCTCCGACGAATCTTCCGGCGACAACCCTTCCGGTGATTAATCTTAACCCTTTATACAACCATTTATCATGAAAAAATTCTTCTTACTGTTTGCTGCCGCTGCCCTTACCCTCGCAGCCTGCAACAAACCCCAGTACATCATCCCCGTCGATACCGACGACCCTGAAGGTCCCGAAGTTCCGGACACCGGTATCAAGGAGACCAAGCTTACTGTGGACATCACCCTCCAGGAAGGTGTGAACAACACCTACGACGGTACCGTGGGCGTCATGCCCGGCGCCAAGATCCTGGAAGCCCTGGACATGACCGAGGCCGAATTCTACGAGGCCATGGGTACCTACTCCGGCAGCGCCATCGATGTGCAGACCAGCCAGGAGAACAACACCATCATGTTCGGCGTGGCCAATGCCAACGACACCGACAACCTGAAGTGGATCCCTTCCACCAGTAACAACTTCGGCCACTGGTTCGCCAAGGACGGAGCGCTCTGCGGCTGGGGCGACGAAGCCTATTTCTTCACCGAAAGCCTCACCGAGTGGGGCCTGGACGATCCGGATGCAGAGACGCTCGCCGGCATGTGGAACTTCACCGTGGGCTGCTTCCCCGGCCGTACCGTCGCCGGTGAAACCTACAAGGCCACCGAAGTGTTCTTCCTCACGGACGACGAAGACGTAGAGCACTATGTCTATGTCCAGTGGGTCATCAAGATCGAGGAAGCCGAAGAAGTGAAGCTGAATGTGGTGAAGACCCAGGAAATCACCTACAACAGCCCGTTCTACGGCGACTACACCCACACCGACCTCGTGGCCGACATTGACATGGCAGCGGTCAGCGCCGCCATCGGCATCGACTACACCGAGGCAGACGCTTACGGCGTGAATCCGGACGGCAGCTTCAGCCTCGCCCCCGGCAAGAACTGGTGGTACAAGGTGGACGGCACCATCGCCGCATGGGGTGAAGGCGCCGGCATCTGCATCAATGACGACGCAGGCACCAACAGCTGGGCCTGGTGCATGTACCCGGACGAGAGCCTGGGCGGCCAGACCTGCTACGGCGCATTCGCTTTCGTGAATCCCACCACCCTCAACGCCTATGTGGTGAAGGTCATCGTGAACGTGGAAGGCATCGACTTCCTGGCCATGGACGTGCTCGTTTCCTATGAAAATGGCGAATCGGAGTACACCCTCACCGAGAGCAACCTCGCGGCCCTGGCCGAAGCCCTGGGTGTGGAGAGCGTGGCCGCCGAAGAGATTGGCACCACCTACAAGCTCAAGGGCATCAATGCCGACGGCAGCGTCTATGAAGGCGACTTCACCGCGAACAATGGCTTCTGGTACAGCTCCGCCGGCAATGTAACCAACTGGGGATCTGACGATTTCACCACCTACATCGAGTATCGCGGAAACTTCACCTTCGGCTGCGGCCTCTGGGAAGAGAGCGGCGTCAGCAATACCGTCAAGATTGGCGTGGGCGATGCCATCCTTACCTTCAACCTCACCGTGGACGAGGCCAAGAGCTTCGAGACCGAAGAAGCCGGCGTCATTGAAGTAACTGCCACTCAGACTGTTGCTGCCGGCTACGGCGGTGGCGTCGCAGAAATTGCATTCGACGACGTGGCCAACCTCATCGGCGAAGGCGACTGGTATCTCCTGGACAAGGACGGCGGCATGGAATATACCGCCAACGGCGGCTTCTGGTTCGATGCCGACGGCAATGTGGCCGAATGGGCCACCGCCTCCTTCTTCATCGAACCCGGCGAGAACTTCCCGTCCCTGAACACCGGTATCCATCCCGAACACGTCACGGAGGCTGCCACCTTCCTGGGTGTCATCCGCATCGCCAACCCCGACAGCGGCAAGCATGTGACCGTCAAAGTGACCATCAACGTAACTGCATAACCAGTAATCTTTTCAGCAAAAGCCAGGGGGCTTCCTCTGGCTTTTGCTTTCAAAACAAAAAACGCATGAGAACCCTGTACCGCATCCTGCTCCCGCTGCTTTTCACCCTTTCCCTGGCCGGCTGCCAGAAGAGAATCCAGCCGGAAGAGCAGCCCGCCCCGGAAGAAAAAGACACCTTCGAGGCCACCATCACCCTGAATGCTTCGACCCTGATCCTTGCGGCCGAAGAGGGAGCCAGCGGAGCATTCGTGTTCTCCTGCGACCACCCGTGGACCCTGGAGATTCCGGAAGAGGCCCAGGAGTGGCTCTCCGCCAGCAAGACCTCCGGGAAAGCCACCAAGACCACCAGCATCACCTTTACCGCTAAGGCCAACGAAGGCGCCCGCCGCACGGCCACCTGCCGCATCCTTTCCGGCGCCTCCAAGAAGAAATTCACCGTAGCGCAGGACATGGCGGTGCTCATCATCAACGCTTCCGATGTGCCGGACATCGACAAATACTACAAACCGGCGGAATTCAATTACGACATGCTGCGCTCGGACGTCCAGTGGAGCTGGTGCCGGAGCGCGCAGAGCGAACACTTCTTCCTCTTCTGGGAGAAGGAATACGGAGCTTACGGCCTCTATGGCGCAAAGGCCGGAACGGAGGACACGTCGCCCAAGACGCTGCCGTCCTCCGACGCCATGTATGTGGATATCGACGACCTCCTGGAAAAGGCGGAGGAGTTCTACCGCGTCAATATCGACGTCCTCAAATTTGCCGACACCGGGAAGGGAAAATCCAACCTGGACAAATATAAAATGCAGATTTACCTGCACCATACCACCACCTGGATGGCCTACGGCGGCGGTTATGACGACGTGATAGGCGGCCTGTGGATCAACCCGGCCACCTGCCATCCGGTGGGCAGCACCATCGCCCACGAGATTGGCCACAGCTTCCAGTACCAGGTGTACGCAGACGCCATCGCCGGCGGCGCGCCCCGGGACTATTCCACCGGCTGGCGCTACGAGATTGGCCAGGGCTGCGGCTTCTGGGAGCAGTGCGCCCAGTGGCAGAGCTACCAGAGCTATGCGGAGCAGGCGTTCACCACCGTCAACTTCACCGAATTCGTGAACAACTGCCACCGGCACTTCACCCACGAGCACCAGCGCTACGCCAGCTATTTCCTCATGTGGCACTGGGCTTCCAGGTTCGGCGTGGCGGAGATCGGCGAGCTCTGGCGCCTTTCCAAAAAGCCCGAAGACCCCATCCAGACCTACCAGCGCAAGCATGGCCTTTCCATGGAAGCGCTCAATGCAGACCTTTATGACTATGCCGCCCGCTGCGTCACCTGGGACTTTGATGCCGAAGCCACCAACCTTTATGAAGGCAAGCTCACGGGCGTCACGCAGCCGGTGCGGGAGTTCGGCAGGAACTATATCGGCAAGATTGGCTGGGCGGCCAATTACGACCAGGAAAGCGGCTTCTATACGGTCGATTATTCCCGCGCGCCGGAAGCTACCGGCTTCAACCACATCCGCCTGAACGTGCCTGCCGGCGGCACGGTTGCGGTGCGCTTCGAGGGCATGCCCAATGCCGCCGGCTTCAACCGGGTGGCAGACCCTTCCATCGCCGGATGGAACGCAGGCTTCGTGGCCCTCATGCCGGACGGACGCCGCGTCTATTCAGAAAGTACGCGCGTGCGCGATGCGGCGGACATCTCCTGGGAAGTGCCCGCCGGAGCCTCCAAGCTCTGGATGGTGGTGGCCGCTACGCCCGAAACCTACCTCCAGCACCTCTGGGACGAGGACAACACCAATGACGAGCAGTGGCCCTTCCGCGTCAAGTTCACCGGCACGGACCTCTTCGGAAACCTCAACTTCGACGGCACGGAAACCCCGTACGACATTACCATTGAGCATGAGATAAGCACCTCTGCGGCAGCCGGTTACGGCGGAACATCCCTTACCCTTGACGACGACGTCATCGAAATTGCCCGGGCCTTCGTGATGCAGCCCTCGGAGATTGTGGCGGCCCTCGGAGAGTTCAATACCGTCCGTTCCGCCAAGGTGAAACTCCTGGCCGTGAAGCCGGACGGAAGCCTGGACACTTCGTACCAGACAACGGACCCGGACAGCTACTACAGCGCCAACGGCTTCGGATTCTGGTTCGGGGCCGACGGCTCCATCCAGCCCTGGGGAAGCGCCTATGTCTTCATGGAGTTCGACCCGGGCTCCTGGACCTGCCAGTTCGGCGTCCATCCCAACCGTGTTTCCTCAGGGGAGCTCAAGCCCGGAGACAGCTATCCTGTACGCATCGCCTTCGTCTCCGGCGGCCACACTGCACGCATTAACTTTAACGTAAACATAACTGACTGATGAAAAGAAACTTCTTCCTGTGGACGGTCCTCGCGGCTGCCGCCCTGTTATTCTCCTGCACCAAGCCGGAGCCCGTGACGCCGGAACCCCAGAAGCCGGACGACGAGTATGTGGCAGACGACTATGACGCCACCATCACCCTGGTGAACAACACCGTGGAACTGGGCTCGGAAGAGGGCGCGGAGGCCAACCTGGTCTTTGCCTGCGACCACCAGTGGAAGCTGGAAATCCCGGAAGAGGCCCAGGAGTGGCTCTCGGCAGCCAAGATGACGGGAAAGACCGGAAAGACCATCCGCGTCTCCCTGAAGGCCAAGGCCAATCCCGGCGCCATCCGTTCGGCCACCTGCCGCATCATCTCCGGCTCCAAGAAGAAGAAATTCACGGTGAACCAGGCGGCCTGCGTGCTGGTGCTCACCGCCGCGGACGTACCGGACCTGGACAAATACTACAAGCCCCTGGAATTCAACTTCGACATGATGCGCTCCGACAGCAAGTGGAGCTGGTGCCGCAGCAAGCAGAGCGAGCACTTTGTGGTGTTCTGGGACATCAAGTACGGCCAGTACGGCCTCTTCGGCGAACGCATGGGCGAAGAGAACACCTGGCCCACCACCTGCAAGACCGCTTCCATGAAGGTGGACATTGACGACCTCCTGGCCAAGGCCGAAGAGTTCTACGAGCTCAACGTGAACAAGCTCAAGTTTGCCGACACCGGCAAGGGCCTTTCCGTCCTGGACAAGTACAAGATGGAAATCTACCTCATCTACCAGAGCGAGTGGCTCGCCACCGGCAGCGGCTACGACAACGTGATCGGCGCCCTGTGGGTGAACCCGTCCACCTGCAAGCCCGTGGGCAGCACCATCGGCCACGAGATTGGCCACTGCTTCCAGTACATGACCTTCTGCGACTATCTGGTCCGCCAGGGCGTGAGCGTGGAGAAAGCCCCGTCCACCTCCGGCCTGCAGGGCCCGGGCTGGCGCTACGGCTACGGCAAGAACGGCGACGGCGGCAATGCCTTCTGGGAGCAGACCGCCCAGTGGCAGAGCATGCAGCTGCCGCAGTACCGCGAGGAGACCTTCGCCGGCTGGTATGGGGAATACATCACCTCCACGCACCTGCACGTGCTGCATGAACGCCCGCGCTATGCAGACTACTTCATCCACTGGTGGTGGGTGGAGCAGAACGACATCACCTTTATCGGCCGCATGTGGAACGAAGCCCAGTACCCGGAAGACCCGGTGGAGACCTACATGCGCATGATGGGCTACAATGTGGAGCAGCTGAACGAATCCATGTACGGCTACGCTTCCCACATGGTCACTTACGACACCGACGAGCTCCGCTCCTACGCCAAGTACAAATACGGCGGCACCACCATCGACCACCACGGGGAAATGGCCATCGCCAAGGGCAATATCTCCCAGAGCGACGGCTGGTGGACGGTCAAGGCCGGCCTCTCTCCCGAGACCACCGGCTACAATGTGGTGCAGATGACGGTGCCCAAGGGCCAGGAAGTGACGGTCACCTTCAACCAGAATCTGGGCGTAAACGGCTGTGTATCAGGCTCCGCCTCCATGGCCGGCTGGCGCTATGGCTTTGTTTCCGTGAACATGGACGACACCCGAAGCTACAGCCCCATGTGGAGCGCCACCGTTTCCAGCAACGACACCCAGACCTGGACCGTTCCCGCCAACGCCAGCAAAGTCTGGTTCGTGGTCACCGGCGCCCCTTCCCAGTATGAGCGCCATCCCTGGGCCGATGAATCGGACGCCAAAGACACCAAATGGCCCTGGAAAGCCCAGTTCGGCAACATCAAGCCTTACGGAAAATGAGAAACTTCCACATTTTGACAGCCTTTACCCTCGCGGGAGGGCTGTTTTTTTCCTGCCAGACCCCCGCGCAGGAAGAACAGCAACCCGGGCCGGCGGTAGAAAAGACCGGTGAGATTTCCTATAAGATGGAGCCCTCGGCCGCCTTTGTGGCGGAAGGCGGGGAAAAGAGTTTCCGCTTCTACTGCACGGAATCCTGGCATATCGAGTGCGAAGCCTCCTGGCTGCACTTCGACCCGGAAAAGGGCGAAGGAAACGGTGAAAAGAAGTCCTTCAAGGTCATCGCCACCGCCGATGCCAATACGGAGCGGGCATCCCGCAGCGCCCAGATCCATATCGTCAGCGGCGAGTCCCGCTACAGCTTCAACGCCACCCAGAAGGCGCCGTCCATCACCCTCACCGACGAAGAGATTGCAGCAAAGGGAATCGACACCAAGCGCATCTATACGGGCATTGCCGGCAGCCTCTCCAAGCTGCGCAATTCGGACAGTGAGTTCTACCTGGGCCGCGCCCGCACCAGCGAGCATTTCATCGTGCTCTGGGACAAAGGCTATGACGAGACCGGCGAGGTGGACCCGAATGACCAGGCCACCCCGGCCAGCATCCGCGTCGACGTGGACGACCTCCTGAAAAAGGCGGAGATCTATTACGACACCTATGTGGAAAAACTGAACCTGCGCGGCCCCGAGGGCGGTTCTTTCCTGGAGAAGTACTACATGACCATCTGCCTCTACGGCACCACCAACTGGAAGGCCGAAGGCGGCGGATCCGGTGACATGGGCGGCCTTTGGGTGAGCGCCACGGCCTGCCAGCCCACCGGCAGCACCATCGCCCACGAGATTGGCCACGCCTTCCAGTATCAGGTGTATGCCGACTACGGCCAGAAGGACGCCGGCTTCATGCAGATCGGCGGCCTCTTCTGGGAAGCCTGCGCCAACTGGCAGAGCTACAACCTCTACGCCGAGCAGGCCTTCAACTCCGAGAACTTTCGCGTTTTCACCGAGAACCACCATCGGCACTTCCACCACGAGCACCAGCGCTACGCCACCTACTGGTTCCAGTTCCTCTGGACCGACAAATACGGCTGGCCCGCCTATGGCAAGCTCTGGAAGGAATCCAAGCGCAGCGAAGACGCTTGCCAGGCCTACATGCGCCTGTTCTGCGAGGGGGACATCATGAAACTGAACCGGGACCTCTGGGAATATGCGGCCCGCTGCGCCACCTGGGACTTTTCGTCCATCGTGGTGAACCTGGACGAACAGGGGAATGTCACCCGCGAAGCCCCCATCCGCGACTTCGGCGAGAATTATATCGGCAAGATTGGCTGGGTGAGCGAGGACGACGGCGGCGGCTGGCTGCGGGTGGCCTACTCCCGCGCACCGGAAGCCACGGGCTTCAACCTCATCCGCCTGAACCTGCCGGAAAACGGCTCGGTCAGTACCGAATTCGAAGGTCTTCCCGGCGCTTCCGGCTACAACAAGTTTACGGGGAAGGCGGCCGATGCCGGCTGGTATGCCGGTTATGTGGCCCTGCTGGAAAACGGATCCCGCATATACAGCGAACCTGTTTTCGTGGGTTCGGAGCTCAAGGGAACGGTGGCCTGGGACGTCCCCGACGGCACCGCCAAGCTCTGGATGGCCGTCGCCTGCACGCCCACCAAGTATTACGGCCACGGCTGGGACGAAGACAACACCAATGACGTCCAGTGGCCCTACCGCATCCGCCTGAGCGGCACCAATCTGTATGGCACGCTGGATTTCGACGGCACCGAGACGCCGCACAGCGTAGAGATTGTGAAGGATGTAAATGTTTCTGCCGCAGACGGTTATGCCGGACCGGCCGTCACTTTCGAAGATGATGACTTTGTAACCATCGGCAAAGCCTTTGTGATGCAGCCTTCCGAAATTGCCGCCTCCATCGCCGCCGACCGCGCCAGCTACCAGAAAGGAAAGGTGTGGATTGGCGCCATGCAGCCCGACGGCAGCATCAGTTATGAGTACACGGCCAATGGCTACGGCTTCTGGTTCGACCCCGAAGGGAAAGTCACCCCCTGGGGCGGATCCCCTACCGTGTATACGGAATACAGCGTTCCCAGCTGGACCTTCCAGTTAGGCACCAAGCCAGGCGCCGTGCAAGCCGGAGAAACCTACACCATCCGTCCGGTCTTTGTATACGGCAACTACCAGGCGGTCGTCACCATCCACATGCACATTATTTAGGGCCTTAAGCTTTATTCCATCATCTGGGAGACGAAATCCTCCGGAGAAATGACAGTCATGGGGTTGAACTGGTCGTTCAGCTCCATGAGTTTTTTGTCCCGCGTGATAAAAAAGTCACAGACGGCATTATATGCATTTGCATATTGGGCATCATCTTCAAAATCTCCCGAATGATGCGAAAGCGCCCAGCTCAAGTCTATCCAATCCACCGCACTAATTTCTGCGAACGTACGCAAGTGGTTGACTGATTTCTCGAAAGAGGCATAATCCAACCCTTCTTTCCTGGTTGTATAATGTGCATCTATTATACTTTGGGTGGAGATAACCAGTTTAAAGGCATTGTTTTTAGCGGCAGACAGGATAGCTTCACATTCTTCCTTGCAAGGCCTGCCTTTCAGCAGCCAGTCCAGCAGGATATTGGTATCTATGAAAACTTTCATAAGGATTCTCCTCCCTTACCAACAATATAGGCAAGTTTGTCATCTGCCGCCAAGCGCTCCGGTGTGGGAGCTGGGATGATTCCACTCAAGGCATGAATGACCGGATCTATTCTAAAATCTTTGGGAAGTTTGGGAATGGAAGGTTTAACTGCCGCTGCCACAACACTTTCAAGGTAGGCATTCAAAGAAAGGCCACTTTGTTTTGCCTTAAATCTGGCACGGTTCAGGATGTCTTTCCTAAACCGGATAACAGTTTGTTCTCTTGTAATAGCCTCCATATATGATATCTTTTTTGCAAATGTAATCAAAGATTCGCAATAAAACAAGCGAATTCGCCTCGCTCAGAATGACAGAATAATCAGGATAAAAAAACTCAGGATAACAAAGAATTGTCATCCTGAGAAGAATAAAACCAGACGAATAGCCCCTACAGCTCCTTCAGGGCGCCCTCCAGGCGGCGGTAGGCATGGTCGATGAAGTCTTTGGTGCCGGAACCGTCGTTCACATAGCCAATGACCATGTCGGCAAAGTCGATGGCCTCGCGGAGGGGCGTGCTCTTGTTCTCCACCTCCTTGGCGGAGGTGACGAGCTTCAGGAGAGCGTCCAGGTCCTCCGGTTCGGCGAGGTTCCCCGGCCGCATGGAGTTGATGGCGGCGTTGAGGGCGGACGTGGCCTTCCCTATCTCTTCCTGTCCGGCTTTTTCATCGGCAAGGACTGCCTGGGCGGCGGAAAGCTGTTCCTGCATGCGGGCATAGCCGTTGGGGGCCCAGGGGGCGAACGGCGGCACTTTCTCTTCCAGGGCGTTCCAGGCATCCTGGGCGTCGACACGGGACTGGGCAATCTTGACGGCCTGCTCCAGGTAGGTCTTGTCCACGGCGCCGGAGCGGGCGGCTTCCTTGTTGCCGGTGAGTACGTTCAGTCGCAGGTAGTGCGTGCTGTGCTCCTTCATGTAATAGTCCGGATAGAAGGTTTTGTCGGCCAGGGTGAGGCTGTACACATTGCCGTCCGTGCCTTCTCCGCCGGTGCTTCCCTTGAGGACAATATCCTTAAGGTCCGAATCCAGGGTGAATTCCGCCTGCTCCCACACGGTGATGTCCGGGGTGGCCATCACGAGCGGACCATACATGAGGGCGCCTTCCCACATGGGCTCGAAGGGCGTGCGGGCCTCGTTGATGCCCGTGGCGGCCAGATCCATCTTGTCGGGACCGAAGTTGATGTGCGCGCCGAAAGGCATGCTCACCTCCACCTTGTCACCTTCCTTCCAGTCGCGTTCGGGGATTTCCACATAGGAGCAAGGCTGGTAGCTGCGAGCTACGGATTTTCCGTTCAGCTTGATGCTGAAGCCCTTGCCGGCCCAGTAGGGAACACGGAGCTTCATGGCGAAGCGCCCGCCCTTTTCGATGGTGATGGCCGATTTTTCGGCAGGCCAGGCGCATTCCTGGCGGAAAGCGACGTCCTTGGCGGCCCATTTCACGGCCGTGGGCAGGTAGAGGGCCACCCAGAGGGTGTTGTCATTCACAAAATAGGCCGCTTCCTGGTACTTCACGTGGTTCTCCGAACCCGTTCCGCCGCAGCAGGTGCTCTGGGGCGTCTCGCTGCCGAAAGGCTTGGTGGCGTTCAGGCCCACGGCGTACTGGTAGCACACGCCGTACTGTTCCGGATGCACCGAGCCCACCAGCTGGTTGTAGAGCACGCGCTCGTAGTAGTCCATATAGCGGGCGTCGTCCGGGTTGTAGCCGTTGAGGTCTTTGGTCAGCTTGGCGAGGTTGTAGGCGCAGCAGGTCTCGTTGATGTCCGGGTTGGGGAAGAGGTTCCCCCGGCGGTCGCTCATGACGCTGGTGTTCATGCTCATCATCTGGGAATAGGGCTGGCGGAACATTTCTCCGTTGCCCACCCCGCCCATGGCATAGGCGTAGCGACCCTGGACCATCTCCCAGAAGTTGCTGGCGATGTTATAGTAACGGGCCTCTCCGCCGGCCTCATAGCTCTTTAGCGCTCCCACGATCATGGGGATGTGCTGGTTGGCGTGGCGGGTGCGGATGTCGTCGATATTCCTGGAAAGGGGCTCGTAGAAGGCCGGTGAATCAAAGAAGCCGGCGGCTTCCGCGAGGCGCTCCTTCTCGGTGGGGTCGCTTACCATCACACTCAGGCGGGAAAGCGACTCCTGCATGCCGCCCACTTCGCCGGCGATGTACATGTTCCACATCTCGTAGCGGTTGCCGGGCCTGGCCTGGCGCTCCGCCTTGGTGCCTTCCGCATTCACGTAGGTGCGGTAGTGCAGGCGGTTCCACACCCAGAGGCCCATGTCCTTGGCGATGAGGAGGGCCTTGGCGGCAAGCTCTTCATCGTCAATATTGTTGGCGATGTCAATGAGGCCGGCCAGCTGCTTGTGGATGGAATAGTAGGGCGCCCATACGCCGCTGTGGTTGTTGTAGGCGGTGTAGTTTTCGATGAGCACCGGATGCTGGGCCGGGATGGCGTTGATGTAGCCGTAGCCATACTGGGTGCAGTCTTTTTTGTACTGGTCGAAGGCTTCCCAGGTGCCTTTCATCTTTACCAGTTCGGCCTCGGGGGCCAGGTCCCGCGCCTCGCGGTAGCGGCCCAGCTTCTTGTCAAAGACGAAGGTCATCTCCTGGCAGGCGCGGAGTTCGTCCACCATGCGCCGGATATGGGCTTTGAGGGCCTCCTTCTGCCCGGGGTCTTCCGTGCTGGCATAGGCGAAGGCCAGGGCGCTCATGTAGTGGCCCGAGCCGTGGCCCTTGAGCTTGGTGGTGGGGCTGTCCCAGCCGTCGCTCTCCGTGTACCCTTCGGTGGAAAGGCCGTAGGTGTCGCGGTAATTGTAGAGCTGCTGGGTGATGTCCAGCGACAGCAGGTTCCGGATGTCCATGTCCCGGTTGGAGGTGAGGCGGTTGTTGCCGATGAGCCGCACGTCTCCCAGCGGAAGCGGCTGTGCCACAGGCGTTTGCGCGGGTACTTCCCAGGCGCCGTCCACCACCGTGACGGCGGCGTCCAGCGGATAGCCGTTCTCGGAAGTGTTGTCCCCCAGGATGTAACCGCGGACGGTGTAGGTGGAGCCGGCGGGCAGCGCGGCTTCCTCCTCTTCCGTTTCCCGGAGGGTGTTGGTCCATTTCACCTGGCGCCACTCTTTGGTACCGTCCGCATAGGTGACGTATACCTGCCAGGGCAGCCGGGGAGCGGTCCCCTGCGGGGTTTCCACCTTTACTTCCGGCACGGAGGAAATGGTCCGCACTTTGGGGGAACAGGACAGGACGAGGGCGGCAAGGGCGCCCGTAAGAAGCAATCGGCCAAAGGTTTTCATACGCGCAAACATGTGGTTTATGCAAATGTAATCAAAAACCTTTGCAGCAAATAGCACTATCGTCCGTACTTCTGGCAAAATCATCCAAATTGCCCCGGAACCCCTGCCCTGTGCACCAAATCGCATAAATCCACGCTTGGGGAGGTGGCCATGGCCGATTTTTTGCAAAAAAGTTTGGCGGTTTCAAAAATCCGCCTTATCTTTGCAGTGTAATAGAATACTAATACAGCGACATTATGGCGCTCATCGAGCTGAAAGGCATCAACAAAACCTACGACAACGGCCAGCCCCTGCACGTGCTCAAGGGGGTGGACCTCTCTATAGATAAAGGGGAATTCGTCTCCATCATGGGCGCTTCGGGGTCGGGAAAAAGTACCCTCCTCAACATCCTGGGCATCCTGGACAATTACGACACGGGCACGTACTACCTGGACGGCAAGCTCATCCGGGACCTGTCGGAAAAACAGGCCGCGGACTACCGCAACCGCATGATCGGTTTCGTGTTCCAGAGCTTCAACCTCATCAACTTCCCGACGGCCGTCGAGAACGTGGAGCTCCCCCTCTCCTACCAGGGCGTTCCACGGAAGAAGCG
>JAEEGL017306163.1_pt1 | contig 19769 bp, 11 predicted proteins | sample 9134231 | NCBI WGS metagenome assembly JAEEGL01 (sample SAMN16246548, study PRJNA631951) | gut metagenome | biome: gut microbiome; feature: rumen; material: fiber-attached | host: Bos | place: Iran: Karaj | collected 2018-10 | reverse complement strand
GGTATAAATGAAAGGGATGCGTATAATGAAGAAACGTATTATGAAATATTTGCAGAATTTGTCGGAGGCTATAAAAGAAAAGACAGGTTATGATGTCTCTGAAATCATGATTCTAATATTTTTGATGTCAGCATTTGCCATTACAATGATAAGAGCAGCCATAACCCAGATCACAGATGATGAAGCGTTTACTTATTTGAAGTACTGTAAACCGGCTATTTTCAGATTGGAAGGTTTTAAGGATATTTTCAATAATTCGATAGCAAATAATCACCTACTGAATACGTATCTGATAACCTTGTTTGATCATTTCTTTAAACACAGATTTAACGAATTTATAATAAGGCTGCCCGTTCTAATGTTTTTTTTGATTTATGTACTTTCGATTTTTGCTCTGTATAAGAAGAAATATATTCCTGCGACAGTGGCTGTTTTTCTTTCGTCTAATTACTACCTTAATGAGTTTTACGGACTTGCTCGCGGATATGCAATGTGCAACACATTGGTCTTACTGGCGTGTGCAAGCTGTTTGATTTGGAAAAAAAGTGATTATGAGAAAGATGGATACATGATATTGAGTTCGATATTTATTGCATTGGCAGTGCTTTCCAATACTATTGTTTTGTTGAGTTTACCGTCTTTCGGATTCATGTGGCTTATTGGATTGATCAACAAGAAAAGAGTGTTGGAGGTGCTAAGGAAATATGCTGTATATTTGGTCGTTTGGGGGAGTTTCGTAGGAGCCCTTATAAAATATCATATGAATGTGACGGCTATGAAACAACTCTATACAGGCGCAGGAAGTTCTTTTTTTGAATGCTATTTTGTATCCATTGGAAAAATGTTCATTGGAAGACGTGAACTTGCATTAATACTGGGGTGCATCCTTGCGATATCGATACTTACTCTTTTGATTTGGCTTGTTTATCTAAAGAAAATATTGAATTGCATATTTTTTGTTGGGATAATGGTTTTTGGAGTTACGAGTGTATTGATGGAATTCCTGTTTGGTAAAGGATATGCTTGCGGCAGGGAACTCTTGCCCTTTTATGCTCTTATTGTTTTTGGTATGTGGGATGCTGTGGCCTGCATCAGGCAACAAAGCAGACAAAATCCTTGTCTTGGAGTTTGCTGTAAATATTTTTGCGCGGTTATCTGTATGCTGTTTGTATTGAATTATGTTAGGCAAATTGATATAAGTTCCACAAGAGAATGGAGTTGGGAATATTCTTTTGATGGAAGCCGAGATTACGGTCGAAGAGAACATATATATCGAGATTATATTATAGCAGATGGAGAATGGGGAAAAATGCAGATACCGGAGAGTGAATCCGATCTATTTTATATAAGTAAGATGGATGATATATATATTAATGCAAAGTAAAGTCAGATGATTTTTGTTATTATAAAATGAGGTATTGTAAATGCATGTTGATGTAAAGGAGAGGAAGAGCAGTTTTAAAGTTCCTTTTGTTGTTCAATTCATTTTATTAACGGCAGGGTTTTCAAGTTTGCTTAAGGTATCCTCTGAGTATCTTGATGGAATGGTATATATAGAGGACTTTTCAAACTATTTTGTCTCATATCTTTTATGCTATGGGTTGGGTATTGGGGCTCTTTTTTATAATCATTTTAAGAATAACGATGCAAATAGAGACAGGCATACAAGAATAACCATATGTGTTTTTGCCTTGCTTTTTGCCTTGTTGATAACAATTGCCAATTACGCATTATGGTATCTGCCGACACCGGAATATGCCGATCATATGTTTCGTAATATTTACAGATTGCTGTATGTATTTCTGGTCTTTGCGGGAGCCGGCTGTGCGGCCTATAATTTCTTCGGCTGTATCAGTGATCTTTTCTTTTTGTGGAAACCCGGAGATTTTCGTGTAAAAAAGCCTGTAACAGTATTTCTTATTGTGTTTGTTCTGATCTCTTTGACAGATCTTGGAGTGCTTATTCTATGCAAGTATCCGGGTAATCTTCAAACTGACAGTTTTGCACAGATATATCAGGCTACCGGAGACTTTGATTACAGTAACCATCATCCGTTTTATCATACAATGTTGATAAAATTCTTTATGAATATAGGTATGATGATATTCGGGAACTATAATGCGGCTGTTGCCCTGTATAATTGTTTTCAGGTTTTGTTTATGGCAGCCTGCTTTGCATATGGAGTTGTGTTTTTATATGAACTAAGAGCTCCGAGATGGATGCTCGTTCTTAATACCGTGATCTATGCAATAGCTCCGTATCATATCATGTATAGTTTTTCGATCACCAAGGATACAATGTTTGCGGGTTTTATGCTGGTATCCGTGGTATCATTGTTCAGGTATATGAAAGATCTCGGAAATAGAACGGCTGATCTTATTGTTACGGTTATTTCAGGTCTTGGTGTTTGTCTGTTCAGAAGCAACGGTTTGTTTGTATATGTACTGTGGATTGTAAGCATTGTCTGTATAGTTGGGAGAGCTGTTAAGGAAAAAGAGGAAATAAGAAAACTTTTAATATGCATGATAATGGTTGGGATCGTTTCCTTCGTCATGAAACATCCGGTGCTTAAAATTTTAGGTGTAAGCCAGACGGACTTGGTTGAGTCATTATCAATCCCAATCCAACAGATCGCAAGGACTGTTGCAGATAATGACGATCTTACTGAGGAACAAACAGGTTTGATATCCGGGATATTGGAAGTTGACAAGATCAGGGAGTCCTACAGTCATTATTCCTCGGATCCGCTTAAGGAACGCATAAGAGCTGAAGGAAATGAGAATCATCTTGTCGAACATAAAGCAGATTATTTGAGACTTTATATAGATATAGGGATCAAGCATCCGGGATCATATTTGTCCGGCTGGGTAGATCAGACATACGGATTCTGGAATGCAGGTTTTAAAGACTGGCATTGGTATGATTGGGTCGATCCGGGAATTTATGATAACAGATATGAAATTCATAGAACAGTGATTAATGAGAAGTTGAATAATGTTTTTAACGAATATCTGTGGATATTTGAGGAAGTGCCGGTGCTGCAATTGTTTTTGTGCATGGGTCTGCATATGTGGATCGTTCTTGCCATGCTGTTTATTGCGATCGTTAGAAAAGACAGGCATGGGATTATTATTATCCTGCCGTTAATATGGATTCTGATCTCTCTGATGATCGCTACTCCGCTTAGCATGGAATTCAGATATTTCTATGCTGTTTTCTGCGTACTTCCTATCATTGTAACAACTGTATTGAGAGATGAAGAAAGTAATCCTGGTGAGAGTATAATATGATAAGTGTTATAATACCTGCGTATAATGTTGAAACTTATCTCGCAAGATGTCTTGATTCTGTATGCGGACAGAGTTATAAGGATCTTGAGATCATAATAATCGATGACGGGTCCGTGGATAAAACGCCTGAAATATGTGATGAATATGCGAGACGAGACGGCAGGATAAGAGTGCTGCACAAGAAGAATGCAGGAGTTGCGGCTGCAAGAAACGATGCACTGGATTTGACATCCGGTGATATGATAGCTTTTGCAGATGCAGACGATTATTTTGAGCCTGATATGATTGAACGGCTATATGCTGCAATTACAGGGTATGATGCAGATATGGCAGTCTGCGGATATTATGAAGAATATAATGACCGTGTGGAAGAACGCGGAAGAACGGATACGATTGTATTCGGTAATCATGAAGCATATGAAGATTACTTTAAAATGGGAGGATGTATAGGTTCCGGATGCTGGAATAAACTGATAAGGGCAGCTGCGCTTAAGGACATACGATACAAGGCATATGCAATGGGTGAGGATGTTGAACTTTTGTGCAGAGTGCTTGATAACTGCGACAAGGTTGTTTGTATCGGTTACCGTGGATATCATTATATTCATCGGGAGGACAGTGCTACACAGACCGGGTTCAGGCCTCAGAATATGGATATTATCCATGTTGTGGATGAGATGGCAGAGTATATAGGCATTAATCATCCCGAACTGATAAAGCAGTTATACGGATTTCATGCTGCGTGGTATGTTGCGACATTGCAGGTGATGAAACGCTCGGGATCCATGAATAAGCATAAACGGGAGCAGATGGATTTGAGACGCGGAATTTTGGATAATATGAAAAATTACAGTAATAATCCGTATGTATATAAAGTGGATAAAGTACTGCTTAAAAGTTTTATGTTACATATTTTTGTCCCTGTACAGAGCATGTATGAAGTTTTATCCGGTTTGAAACATAAGATGCAACAGTCATAGTCTTGGAGGAAAAATGGGAATTAAGAATGTAATAAAGTCTGTATTGAAGAAGTGCTTTAATATCGGACCTGAAAATATAGATGATTACAGACGGCGTGGAGTGAGGATTGGAAATAATGTTAATCTGTATTCGTGCGATATTGATTATGGTCATGGATTCCTTATAGATATAGGTGATAATTGTACGATAACACATACCACCATACTTACTCATGATGCGAGCACTAAAATGTATCTGGGGTATGCAAAGGTGGGGCGCGTCAGTATCGGAAATAATGTTTTTATAGGGCAGGGTTCTATCATACTTCCGGGTGTAAAGATAGGTAATGATGTTATAATAGGTGCCGGCAGTGTGGTGAAGAAGGATATACCGGACCGATCGGTGGCGGCCGGAAATCCGGCGGAAGTGATATGTTCGATAGACAGATATATTGAGAGAAATCGCGAGAAACTTCAGTCAGCACCGAGATATGACGTATACTGGGATAAGAAAACGGATGGAGATATAGAAAAAATGCGGGAAGATCTTGCCGACGGTACGATAGGATATGATATTTAGAGGGGCATCATAAATTGAAAAAGCTGTATCTATTGCTTGATGAATGGGATAATGACAGAAATTTTGTGAGCGGAGAGCTTGAAGTTATATGCGGGAAGTATGATGTTGAAGTGATCTGTAATTCGGCTGTTTCCAATCTTGATGAGAGGATAAAATATCATATTTACAAAAGACCGTCGAAGTTGTATGCCGCTGCATCTTTGGTAAGAGGGATCATCGATAAGGATCTGTGGAATGAATTATCGAATGCCGTACATTATATTTCGGACACGCATTCCACACTGGCGGGAAGATTATCGGAGGCTGTGAGATTCTATATAAATGCCGACCTGTTTCGCCGGTTCATGAAGATACAGGGATGCTTGGAAAACGGAGCGATCTATTATTCGTATTGGAATTTTTGGAAATGCTATGCGGTAACACATGAAACGGATGAATATCCGGACAGCCGTGTGATATCGCGTATCCATGGATATGAACTCTATGATGAGCAGATACCTTCGGGATACCAGCCGTTTAAGGAAGCAATGGACAGTAAACTCGACAGGCTTATCTTTGTTTCGGAGACCGGCAGAGATCATTATATTAAAAAATTCAAAAGGACAGAGAACTCAAAGTACGGATTATACCTGCTTGGGACCGTTAATACAATGACTGATGAAGAAACAGCACGGTCTGTATCCTGTGATCATCAGGATGAATTCCTTCTTGTCAGCTGTTCGAGGATCGATAAGATCAAGAGAGTGGGACTGATCGCGGATGCATTATCACTGATAGATGATGTGAAGATAAGATGGGTGCATTTCGGAAGCGGCATTCTTGAGGATGAAGTCAGGGCAGGGGCGGAAATATTACTGGGTGAGAGGGAAAACATCAGTTTCGATCATGAAGGTTTTGTAGGCAATGAGGTGATACATGAATTTTATAAGGACCGGCATCCGGATGTATTTATCAATGTTTCGTCTTCGGAAGGTAACCCCGTGTCTGTGATGGAGGCACTGTCTTACGGTATTCCCGTGATAGCACCCGCGATATGCAATTTCCCTAATATGATACAGGATTGCGGGTTACTTGTTTCGGAGGAATGCAGGGCTGAAGAACTTGCAGAGGCAATAAGGAAGTTTGCTCATATGCCGGATGATGAGATCGTAAGATTGAGGAGCAATGCCCGTAAATGCTGGGAAGAGAAGTTTGATGCCGAAAAAAATAACAGAAAATTCGTAGAAGAAGTGATCGATAGTTTGTGATATGATCTAATATAGTGATTTGGTATCGTAAACGAGATCATTTGTTTCGTTTGCGTCAGTTGAGTATGATGGAATTACAGGAGATATGTGATGTTAAGCTTCGTGATACCGTGTTACAATTCGCATGCGACTCTTCCGGGAGTCATAGATGATATTGACAGGGCGATGCGGGATAAGCCGGAAGAAGAATATGAGATCGTTCTTGTCAATGACTGTTCGCCGGATAATACAGGAGAGGTAATAGAAGGACTCTGTAAGGAAAAGAAATATATCACAGGTGTTGAGCTTGTCAGGAACTTCGGCCAGCATGCTGCGCTCATGGCAGGTTTTCATTATGTCAGGGGTGATATCGTCATATGTATGGATGATGACGGTCAGACTCCGGCGGATGAAGTATGGAAACTGATAGATCAGATAAAGCTTGGCCATGATGTGGTCTATGCAAGGTATAACGAGAAGCATCACAGCGCTTTCAGAAATCTCGGAAGCAAAATGAACGATATCATGGCGGATATGATGCTTGGTAAGCCGAAGGAATTATATGTTTCCAGTTATTTTGCGATCAAAAGATTTCTTGTGGATGAGATGATAAAATATGCCAATCCATATCCGTACGTCATAGGACTTGTCCTTCGCTCAACAAAAGATATAGTAAATGTTGATATAACACACCATGAGCGAACGGTAGGAACATCGGGATATACCATAGGCAAGCTGTTTGGGCTTTGGATGAACGGCTTTACTGCCTTCAGTGTAAAACCTTTAAGGATCGCAACATGCTGTGGGGCGATCATGGCTATGGTGGGTTTTGTCTACGGAATTATTACTGTTATCCGCAAACTTCTGGGACTCAATTATATACTCGGTTACAGTGGGATAATAATAACACTTACGATCATAGGCGGGATACTGCTGCTGATGATGGGGATAATAGGCGAATATATCGGCCGGATTTATATTTCCCTTAATAATTCGCCGCAATATATAGTCAGGAATGTGATCGGCGGGGAGAACGGAGACTAAGATAAGGGTAGTTGTATGATAACATTTTTCAGTGTAGTCCGAATATTGATCCTTGCGGTGATCGTACCTGTTCTGCTGGGGAATCTTATATGCATTTCAGGAACGAATAAGCGCCTTAATATGGCAGAAAGCGTCGCATACGGCTTTATGGTCATGTGCGTGTCCTTTCTGCTGCTTGCTGTTCCCATGATATTTCTGCGCCTGACTTTTCATGTTCTTTTGTATTCATGGATCGCTCTTACATTTCTTTTGTGCTTCATTTCTGTTTTTGTTTCTGTCCGGAAAAACAGATACGGTGAACTGCGCAGGGAAGCAGTGGATTTTTGCGCGGGAATATCATCAGATCGCTTTACGTTTATTATATGGATCGCGGCTGCGTTGGTGATCATTTTTGAAGCCTGCCTGCCCGCGTTCAGGATGCACATCGACACTGATGATGCGAGGTTTATCGCGGAAGCAATGGAAGCGGTGGAAAAGGATACAATGCTTTTGCATCACGCCATTACCGGTAAGTATATAGGATTTGTCCCCGGAGAACAGATAAAGGACGTGACTTCGCCGTATCCGTTGTTTATTGCGCTCCTGTCGAAACTATACGGGCTCCATCCTGCAATTACGGCGCATACGGTATTGCCGTTTTTACTCATCATCCTAAGTTATATAGTGTTTGGAATGATAGGGGGCTTTTTGACCGGCGGTGATATAAAAAAGACAGGTCTGTTTCTGCTGTTCTTATCTCTTATCGATCTGTTTTCATTTGAAACGATATATGCATCGGGTTACACCCTGCTTACGATAATATGGCAGGGGCGTTCTGTATGTGCGATGATCACACTTCCTCTGTTATGGTATGTGCTAATGTGCGTATCGGTTAAAGAACGCATGGGATTGGCAGATTATCTGCTGCTGATCGCCATGGGACTATGCAATACTATGATGAGTAATATGGGATCCATATTTGCACCGGTACTTATTATGGTATATGCGATAGCCCGTTATATAAAAGAGAAGTCGTTTGCTCATTTTATACTTATGTGTCTGTGTGCATTGCCTTCACTTTCGGGTATTGTCATAACCAGGGTTTTGCGGATGTTTTTATGATAGGACGATCGATATTATATAAAGGTGACGGGATATGAAGGATTACATTTTACAGATAATCCATACGAATAACGATTTTACCGGAAACGGCATGTTTATGGCGCTTTATCTGGTGACGCTCCTTTTTGCTGCTTTTTATATCGAGGACAGAAAGCTTAAGGATGTGATATTGTATCCTTCTCTTATTCTGCTCGCGTTTGTATATCCGGGAATAAACGCTCTTAACTATCTGCTGGCTCTAAATTTCATCGAATTCAATGATGAAGTGAAGAGCCGCTTTGTCTGGCTGCTCATGATACCTGCGATAGCAGCGCTCGGCTGTACTCTCATGGTTTCATTCCTTAAGGAAAAGAGATCACAGATACTGCTGACAGTCGCTCTTGTACCCGTTATATTCATCTGCGGTGTTTTCCAGATCACCGATTACAGATTTCAGAAGGCCGACAACCTGTACAAGCTTCCGCAGGAGTTTATAGATATATCGGATGCGCTCCTTAGGGAGCAGCGGGAGACGGGTGACGGTTCGGCCAACCTGATCGTGCCTTATGAAGCCGCGTATGCGTTCAGGCAGTACACCACGGGAATAAACATGCTGTATGGTGAGGATGCGACGTTCGGACGTATATATCCCATATATGATGAGCGCCGTGATGTGTGTGACACGATGCAGACGACCTGTCCGGATCTTGAACTTGTAGGCAGGGTCGCGGATGATTATGAAATGGAATACATCATATTTGACTGCACATACGTTGACTTCGGACTTGACAGCATAAATGATGCGGGATACACGGAGGATGAGAATTTCGTCGGGGACCGTACACCGGATCCCGAGTCCGTGAAGCGTATGAGTACAACGGTAAGCATAGATGAAGCAGACAGATGCTGGGATCTTACCGCTTACGGTCTTGAATATATAGGTACATACGGAAGATATCTGCTGTACAGGTTTACGTGATGAACAAGCTTAAGTTATTCATCGAGAATTTCATAGTCTACGGACTCGGCGGGATCATAAACAAGCTGATCCCGCTTGTTATGATACCGGTCATTACCTATCTGATGCCCGATACTACGTATTTTGGTATAAGCGATATGGCCAATACGATCGTTTCCTTCGGAACGGCGATCGCAGTCATGGGTATGTACGATGCCATGTACCGTATGTTCTTTGAGAAGGATGAGCGGGAGTATAAGAAGAAGGTATGCTCGACTACGCTTGTTTTTGTTCTTTTCTCATCACTTGTGGTCAGTGTCCTTATGATAGTGCTTAAAAATGTGCTGTCACGCCGCTTTCTGGGTTCTGCGGACTATTCCTTTATAGTTTATATCGCAGCCGCAAATGTCTTTGTGGAAGGTGTGAACACGGTGATCGCTTCACCCACGCGCATGCAGAACCACCGCAAGACTTATCTTGCCACAAATATCATTGGACCGCTTATCTCGTACACGATGTCCGTTATTTTACTCCTGAAAGGCTATTATCTTATCGCAATGCCGCTGGGGCTTGTTGTATCGTCACTCATCATCCACGTGACATACCTTTGTATAAACAGGAAATGGTTCTCGCCGGGTCTGTATGACAGGGAGCTTCTTAAGGCGCTCCTTCCGATAGGACTGCCCATGGCAGTGAACATCTTAACTTACTGGATATTCAATTCCTGCGACCGCCTTATGATAACAAATCTCATAAATGTGGGAGAATCGGGAGTCTATGCTATAGGAAGCAAGCTCGGCCATGCAAGCCAGCTTGTCTATACGGCATTTGCGGCAGGCTGGCAGTTCTTCGCTTTTTCCACCATGAAGGAGGAAAAGCAGGTGGAATCAAATTCGGCTGTGTTTGAATATCTCGGTGTCATATCATATGCTGCTACCATGTTTGTATGTGCTTTCTCATATGATATATTCAGGCTGCTGTTTCGCCCGGAGTACCTGCCGGGATATATCGTGGCACCGTATCTGTTTCTTGCACCGCTCCTTCTTATGCTGTTCCAGGTAATAGCGAATCAGTTCCTTGTCATTAAGAAGACCTGGCCGAATATGCTGATCCTTTTGACAGGCGCTCTTTCCAATGTGGGATTCAATTATCTTCTCATCCCCATCATGGGTATTGAGGGTGCTGCCGTCGGAACGCTTATAGGGTATTTGATATCACTGGTCATAGCCGCGATAGTCCTCATACGGATGAAACTGCTTAAGATATCGGTAAGATTCTGCCTGTCCACATTTGTAATGGCTGCAGTTATGGTCATATGGCGGCTGTTCCTGCCGGATAAGTTCCTGCCGATGCTTGTCCTTGCGGTTGCAGGTTCGGCTGTGATAGTGTTATTATATATCGGTGAGCTTAAGTTTCTGATAAGCAGACTTAAGGAGCGAAAAAGTCTATAGATGCGGAGCGTTTTATGGTAAAGATTGCGATAGTTGTCCCATGTTACAATGAGCAGGAAGTGCTTCCGGATACGGTAAGTAAACTGACAGAGCTGATGAAGCGATTGACCGATGAAGTCAAAATTTCTTCCGGCAGTTTCATCATGTTTGTCGATGACGGCAGCAGGGATGATACATGGGAACTTATAAACGGATATGCAAAGGGATACGATAATGTCCAGGGTCTTAAGCTTGCGGGTAACGTAGGCCATCAGAATGCGCTTCTTGCAGGACTTATGACAGTGAAAAATGAGGTGGATGCCGCAATATCCATTGATGCCGATCTTCAGGATGATATCTCCGTGATCTCTGAAATGATAGATAAGTGTGACGCGGGCTGTGATATTGTATACGGAGTGAGGAGCGCACGAAAGACAGATACCTTCTTCAAGCGTTTTACGGCCGAAGGTTTCTATAAGCTCATGAAGGTTATGGGGGCAAAGAGTGTCTACAATCATGCGGATTTCAGGCTCATGAGCGCCAGGGCCCTTGAAGGCCTGTCACAGTTTAAGGAGCGGAATCTCTTTCTACGCGGTATTGTTCCGACTATAGGATATAAGAGTGACTGCGTATATTACGAGCGCAAGGAGAGGACCGCGGGAGAGTCAAAATACCCTTTAAGGAAGATGCTTGCTTTTGCCTTTGACGGTATTACATCCTTCAGCATAAAACCCATGTCCTTTATCATGGGAGCCGGAGTGTTCCTGATCTTCTGTGCCATAGCATTTGCCATTTATGCCTTCCGTTCATACATAACCGGAAATGTGGTGAGCGGATGGACATCGATAGTATTATCTTTATGGTTTATCGGAGGACTTGTGCTGTTTTCGATAGGCGTGGTCGGACAGTATGTGGGGAAGATCTATATCGAAGTCAAGGAACGTCCGAGGTATATCATCGAGGAGCGTGTGGACGGAAAATAATGCGGTATACCGCATAAATCCTGATGAGTTTCCATAACATGTTTCCATAATTTGTATTGCAAAGATGTTACAATAATGTTAAAATAAATCTGTTTGCGGTATCATTTGGAATGATATCGCCGAACGGATTTTTTTGTTATGTACTTATTATAGTACAAAGGCACTATAAAGTAGCGGCGGGATAATGCCGATACAATATTTAGTGTATCATTATATCTAATTGGATTTCAGGCGGCAGTATTCTATCCCTTAAATAAAATACGGGCGGCCGTAAACGGATTTTTACCAAGGAGGAATCAAAGTGAAGAAAAAGAGATTTTGGGCGGCAATACTTACAGCGGCAATGCTTATCACATCTTCAAGCTTCGATGTTGCGGCTATGACATTGGAGAGCGATGTCAGTGAGGCCGTTTCGCCGGCTGATATGAGTGCGGATGTGAGTGAGGATGTGATCAGTCCGGAAGAAGTGATCACGGATGATACCATTGAAGATCAGGGAACACCGGCTGATGAGGATAACGGTGAGCTCCTTTCCGGGCCGGAAGAGATATCTGTTGAAGAACCGGATGAGGATGTTGCGCTTACGACACAGACCGAAAGTGAACCTTCCGAGGGAGCAACCGAGCCGTCGATCTATTTTGATCCCGATTCAGATGTACTTAAAATAAATCCTGCATACGGAGATGTGAAATTAAATGATATCATCTCTGATGACGGAGCTGTTGTCATACCCAAGAAGACTAAAGTGATCCCCTGCAGTGATAAGCTTTTTGACGGTGCATCAAAGGTTAAGGACGTGGATTTTGAAACCGGCAGCGAGGTTCCGGAATTGACGATAAACGCAAATGCATTCAGAAATTCCGGTATTACAAAGTTCTATGCACCTGCCAATTATAAGACGATCGCGGCCGGAACCTTTTTGGGCTGTTCGAATCTTTCCGTGATAGACTTATACAATGTGACCAAAATAGGCGATCAGGCCTTTGACGGATGTACAAAATTGGGGACAGGTACCATAACCAGAGGATATTACGTTACCGATATAGGCAATTATGCTTTCAGAGGTACAGGGTTCAGCAGAGTTGATTTTGAGACCATAGGAGGCTCAGCCGCTGCGATCACCCTTGGACAACATGCATTTGAAGGGTGTACAAGCCTTAAGACTGTCATAATCCCCAAAAAGATCACTAAGATACCGGATTACTGTTTCAGCGGCTGCAGTTCGCTTGAAGACATACAGATAAACAAAACAAACCCGGTCAACTGCGAAATAGGGTCGTATGCATTCAAGGACTGTACGGCGATAAAGAAACTGGGTAACGTGGAAAAGGACACCAGCGGAAATATCAAGACGATAACGGATTCCCTGAATGTTACGACAATAGGGGATTACGCATTCAGCGGATGTACCGGCATTAAGATTGCCGTGCTTCCAAAATCGGTAACTAAGGTAGGAGATTCCGCTTTTTCAGGCTGCTTAAATCTTGTTGAGATCTATTTCAGATACTATAACGACAGTACGGGCATTGCTGATGACGGGCCCGATATACACGAGAAGGCATTTCCGGATACGAAAGTAAGGGGACAGGCGGTCATCTACGGATATGACGGTCGGGTCAAAGACTATGCGCTGGATGAGAATCACAAGTTCAAGGATTATATTTCACTTATAGAGGCAAGGAAGTATGCCGCAACAACAGCAAGCGGTCGTATCCTTGCGGGAAGCTATGTAAATCCAGAAAGCGGCAAGGCAAAGCCCGGTGCAACGGTCTCCATCAGATTAAGTCCGAAGGGGGATCCGGTCTGGCGTCTTCAGAGAAATGATTTAAAGGATCTCAACGGTAATCTCCAAAAGAAGGATTTTAAGTTCGTCAAGGGCGATGCCGGCAGTCAGACTTTCGAGTTTAAGATGGCGTATAATGATGTGCTGATTGATGTGGATGACGGTTTTTATCAGGATTCATGGCTTAAAAATGCTACTATCACGCATAATGTGGGTGAATATGACGGCGGCGGCATTAATTACAAATGGAGAAACGGCCAGTATGAGGTTGATAAGCCCGGATACAAGGGTCAGATAGAGATAAACGCCAGCGCTACGGTCGATAAAAAAACGCGCAATCTTGCGCTTGGCCAGTGGATGTTTGAATATGAATCAAGCAAACCCTCGGTAGCTACCGTTACAAACACCGGTATCATCACCTCCAAGGGAGTGGGATATACCGATATAACCGTGACTTACAGAGTGGCAAATGTGATGCGTAGTCAGAAGTTTACCGTTCATGTCGGAACTGATGCCGATATAAAAACACTTTCCCTTGATACATATGATGCCACATTGGAACCTGCAGTGTATGTTGAAAGGACTTTTGATAACGTACATTACTATCCTGTAAGAGTTGTTGAAATACCGAGAAATACTATCGGAAATGCCGAGAAGAAGTTTGATGTCACACTTTTGGCAAAAGAATCGGAAGCTTCGGATTCATTGAATGTCGAAGCAACCTGGTCAAGCGGAAATGCGGCTTTTGTTACGCTTAAGGATGCAAAAAACGATACCAACAAAAATACCGTTACCGTTAAGAGCGGAGTATGCGGAGAGACATATATCAAGGCGACATACGACACGCATAAGAAAGACGGAGAAGGCAATAAGATAATACTGTATGCGTATCTCATAGTGCGTATAGTCGATATGAATCCGAGGGTGACGACGGATGATATCACGGTTAATGTGAATTTTGATGAGGATAAGATCGGCGGAACTCCTCTTACCATTACTCCGTATGCAGGTAGAGAGATCAATACTTTATATCCCATAACGATGAAACGCGGAAACGGCACTACGGTAATGGAAGGCTATTTCGGTCTGAAGGTTATCCTGCCGCAGAATCCCGGAGATGATTACAGGCTCATCATAAATGAAAACGGAGGGGATCAGGGGCTTGCTCCCGGTGAAAAGAAGGTATATCAGGGAAACAATAAGCTGTTCATAGTCGGCAGGTATACAGACGGAACGGATTTTGTCATCCCGCTTAACAGGGTCATCATAATCAACGATCCGTTAAAGCTTGAGACCAAAATGGACGGAAAGATAAATCTGTATTACAACAGCGATTGCTACGACCCGATAAACAAAGTAGTTGGATATAATTATGAGATCCCGGTAAAAGATGATGAAAAAATGAACGACTACATTGAACGCTATGTCGGATCGACCATAGGCAAGGTTAAGGTGAATAATAATATACTTCTGTCAAAGGCTGAGATCGATGACTCAATAGATAAAGGCGTTCAGTTATGGACGGTCGATACATACAGGACATGGAATGGCAGGTACGTGGAGGCGGCGACAGCGGCATGGAAGAACGACAAGCTGCAGAACAATTTCGAAGTATCCTGGGCGTATGACTGGCAGAATAATATACAGACGGGAAGACAGGATTTTACAATTATAAGAAGTGGTAACGTGCTTGCTACCGAACTTAAGAATAATAAGAAGGTACCGGTAACCAGCGGTTATCTTGCAATTTACTTCAGGGGTTATAAACAGCCTGTGGTGCAGAAGATATCCATTCCTCTGGGAAATAAGGCACCGTCTTACGGAATGACCGTATCAACAGTTACGGAGAGTGCTTATACAAAAACCGGAGAATTCAGATTCCGCATAATAAACAACTCGACCAAGGATGTTGTGATAGATGATACAAGTTACACAACCATTACTCTTGATAATAATAACAGGGCGGGATTTGAAGATGTATATTTCGATGACAAGGATGTGGTTCTGGAAAAGACACCAGGAACTTTCAGCGGAAAGAAGACGGCTGTAGTCAATGTTGTCCGGAAAAACTGGGACAGTGAGTTCTTAAAGACCTATCCTGTATCCTATAAATTCACCGTGAATTATGTTGATAAGCAGCCTGTTGCGAAGATCAGTAATTCAACCGTGGAAATAAACACCTGGTTTACGGGTGTGGATGGCGAAGCAGAGATCTCGCTCGATCAGCAGAACAGTTATCTGCAGCTTAAACAGACTGCGGGAAGTTACTTTACTTACGTCGGCACTGATAAAATGTATCAGGATTCCCGGAAGATCATTTTCTCTGTTGTTCCGGTACCGAATTATAAGAACAAGGTTACCGTAAAGGTAAGCTTTGCTTCGAACAATAAACCGGCGAAGGGTACGTACAGGTTCAGCTATACGCCGCAGTTCAGTTATAATAACGTTAAGTATATTGATCTTAAAGAGCAGAAGATAAGTGTACGGGTATTGGATAATCAGCCGACACTTAAGCTTGGAAGTTCTTCCTTTGTGTTCAATGTTGATTATCCCGATCTTGAAAAGAAGGAAGTGACCGCTGCGTTTTCAAACCTTCCGAAGACCACAAAGATAAAGGATGTTGTGGTTGATACGACCAATATGAAAGGGACGTATGTAAAGGGCAATGTTGCTGATCCGGTCACGCAGAAAGATATCATAGACGGTCTTAGCATTGGCCAGAGGTATGATGCAAAGACCAAGAAGCAGATGCTTGCCTTTACGATGACTCCTCCTTCCGGAATATTTGCATATAATGCGGTGTATGATCTTGAAGGGATCACGGTTGACGGTATTGAGGTCAAGACGATCAGGATCACGATAAAAGGTATCAAGAAGGAGCCCGTTGTCAATGTATCGGCAAAGGATACAATCAATACTATTGATGATACATCATGTGTAAAATATACGACCAAATATAACGGATTGACAGATCCCATTCTTAGGAAAGTGGAAGTGTATGAATATGAAGGAGCTGTTCTTGAGTCCGAGTATTTCAGGGCTGAGATCGATCCGGATAATAAGAATATCATCAAGGTTTATGCAATACATGATCCTTCCTTTAAGCTTGAGAGCAAAAACTACTCATTTGTTCTTAAGTATGTGATAAGCTCTACAGATGATACTTTGAATAAGTATACAAAGAAGCTTACGGTCAAGCCCGTACAGAAGGTTCCGACTATTGCCATTGATGTCAAAAAGGCGGCATTCAATGCGGGTGTTGATGATGATGTACGCACCAGGAAGGTTGTCATTACCAAGACGTCTGAACTTAAGACACACATCAGCGGGGTTGCGGTAGCTGACAGTAACTCTGAATTATTGAGACATGCGTTTGTGATAGAAGATACAGGCTATAATGATGAGGATATGTATTATCCCGCTTATGATATCCCGAAGAATGTCAAGAAGGTCAGGGCGGGTACGGTCACGATCCATTGTGTGGCACCAGAGCTCCTTGAAGCCGGAAAGATATACAATCTCGTGCTTGAAACGAAGTTTGTAAATCAGTTTATAAAACATGATGCAAACGGAAACATAGTATATGAGAAGTATGCAAACGGTACGTACAAGAGAGATTCTCATGGAAATAAGATACCGGAGAAGATTGCGGGATCAAGGTTCACCGTTCCGGTAGTAGTGTACAAATAATGATCTGATTGCGGAGCCGCTGCATATGCAGCGGCTCCTTGTTCAAGAGACGGAAGCAGTAAATTAATTAAGGGGAAAATGATCAATGAAGGGAAAGATAATAAGGGGGATAGCAGGCATGGCAGCAGCTGTGCTTGCAGTCATATCTGTTAACGAATCTGTTTTCGCACAAAACATGGGGACGGTACTTCTGTCTTATCCGGAAGATACAGGAACAGTGCCTGAGCCGGATGGATATCTCTATGAACCTGCATCTGCTGACTCTGATGCGTTATATGATAACGCAGACAATGAATCGGTCGTATCAGCTGATCTGATAAGTGATACCATTATATCCGGTATTGCAGATAATAATGAAAACGCATCTTCAGCCCTTAATACCATCCTTGAAAAAAAGGATATCATGGCTGTCGTTTATCTTACCGATGAGTGTAATGTCTATAGTGAGGCGTGCACTGATCCGGAGATCATCACCAAAGTACGTGAAGGCGAAACGGTTTACATAAAAGGAGCGGCTTTTGCGGAAAACATGAATGTGATGTTCCTTGTTTCCGTTTTTACTGACGGAACGGAATACACAGGTTATGTGGAAGCAAAAAACCTCATTTATTCCGATGAGGACTTAAGAGACTGGGCCGGTGAGTACCTTACGGGATCGGATATCGCAGCGGAAGGTACTTCATTATACAGCACCACTTATGAGGAGATCGACCGCTTCCCCTATTCATACAGAGCCAAACTTACCGCCCTTAAGTCAGCGCATCCAAACTGGTTCTTTGTTCCCATGAACACAGGCCTTGATTTTAATACGGCTGTTTCAAATGAGATGGGTGACAAGAGCTGGATATACATAAACGATTCAAACACGGCTAACGGCTGGGTGGGAAATGCCACGGGTCAGGGAAAATGGGCATACGCTACTCAGACAGGTGTACAGTTCCATATGGATCCGCGAAATTCGCTTACGGACAGCTACATTTTCCAGTTTGAGCAGCTTACTTTTAATAAGAGTTATCACACTGCTGAAGCGATACAGAACTTCTTAAACGGAACGTTTATGAGGGGGTCGCTTCCCGACGGTTCCATGACCTTTTCCGATGCTTTCTATAAGATCGGATCGTCTCAGGGAGTATCTCCCATACACCTTGCATCACGTGTTTATCAGGAACAGGGCAAAGGTTTGTCACCTCTGATCTCAGGCACATATTCGGGATATGAAGGGTACTACAACTATTTCAACGTAGGAGCCACCGGCAAGACCGATGCCGAAGTTATAAAGAACGGTCTTGCATATGCGAAGAAACAGGGCTGGAACACTCCTTACAAGGCGCTTGCGGGCGGTGCTGCAACGATCGGCAACGGATATATAAAAAAGGGACAGGATACGGGATACCTCGAAAAGTTCAATGTTGATCCAAATGCGGTAAATGCCCTGTATACCCATCAGTATATGCAGAACATCCAGGCACCGCGTTCAGAGTCCTCAAGTACAAAAACGATGTACGCAAACGCCGGCTGTCTTAATTCTTCCTTTGTATTTAAGATCCCGGTATTTAACAACATGGGCGGAGAAGAGGAACCGAGACCTCTTACCTCCTTTAAACTGAAGCCGGTAACGGTAAATGAACATGAAGCAGACGGCAAAGTGACCGGTACGAACCTTCTCTTCACCGGACAGACAGCTGTACCCGAATATGAGTATGAGCCGGGAGACACGACGGATCCGCTGGATGTTACATATACATCAAAAAATACAAAGGCAGCGGTCGTTGACGGCGGAAAGATACGTGCGGTATCAAAAGGTACAAGTGTGATCACGGCAAAGCTTGGCGACCTCACTTCATCCGTAACTGTAACCGTCAAAGGATGCAGAGCCGTTTTTTTACGGAGCGACAATAAGACCGGATACAGGACGGTCGAGCTTGATTATAACGGCAGTTTAAAAGGTGATCCGCTAACGGGCAGCGGAGACTATCCGGATCCGTCAGTGATCGCGGGAAAAGATAATAATATGACATTTTCGGGCTGGTTCACCGGTCCTGACGGAACAGGCAGGAAGGTTGATGAAAGCATGCTCTTTAATACAGATGAGACACTGCTCTATCCATGCTTTACCGCGCATAATAAAGGGTTCTATGTCATTCCGGCAGGAGATGCCGTATATACGGGTTCTGCGATAAAGCCGGAGATAGAGGTATATGATTCACCTGCCGGTACCGCAGGTATGCCTCCGCATAAGCTTGAACTTAATAAGGATTATACGGTATCGTATGCGAATAATAAAAATGTAAACACATCACCCTCTAAAAGGCCGGCGGTCGTCATAAAGGGAAAGGGGAATTATTCGGGCACTCAGTATGCATATTTTAACATTCTGCCCAAACCCTTAACGGACAGTGACGTGTTATGCGGGGATATCACTCTTGCCTGCAACGGTATGGTGCAGAAGGGAATCCCTGCGGTAACATTTAACGGAAAGACGTTAAAGAACGGAACGGATTTTACTCTTGAATATCCGGTTTCCGGCAGCGCGGCTTATAAAAATACCGGGGTTTGGCCGGTAAGGATAAAGGGCAAGGGTAATTTTACCGGCATTGCTGCCGTCAACCAGAGTATTACGGCCAAGATCCTGTTAAGCAGTGTAACGATAAAGGCTTCGGATATCGTTTATGATAAGACAAAAATAAACAAGGCAGCCGGAAAAGGTATGGAGCCTGATGTTGATGTCGCATATAAGGGAAGCGTT
>JAEEGL016248435.1_pt1 | contig 19769 bp, 15 predicted proteins | sample 9134231 | NCBI WGS metagenome assembly JAEEGL01 (sample SAMN16246548, study PRJNA631951) | gut metagenome | biome: gut microbiome; feature: rumen; material: fiber-attached | host: Bos | place: Iran: Karaj | collected 2018-10 | reverse complement strand
TTATATCTTATTAATAAAGTATACCATCTATAATTTCATTTGTGTTGTCTATCTCCAACTTTTTTAGGGGATTTTTTATAGTTTGTTTTTTGACATTACATAAATAAGGTCTATAATATATTCCGTTAAACGAGAAAAAATAAATGAGTAAATCGAGGATTATAAATGTATAAGATTGATTTCAAAAACCCCATACACGTGTACTTTATGGGTATTGGCGGCATTTCCATGAGCGGACTTGCTAAGATACTTATAGAGGAAGGTTTCAAGATTTCCGGTTCCGATTCCAAGGAATCTGCCATGACCAAATCTTTAGAAGCCGAGGGTGTGAAGGTTTTCTACGGCCAGTGTGCCGATAATATCAAAAACTCAGACAAGATCGATGTAGTTGTTTATACTGCAGCCGTTCATGCCGACAACCCTGAGTTTGTTGCTGTTAAAGAGGCCGGAATTCCAATGCTTACAAGAGCAGAGCTTCTTGGTCAGATCATGAAAGAGTATGATCTCCCTGTTGCCATCGCCGGAACTCATGGCAAGACCACAACCACCTCAATGATTTCCAAGATTCTTCTCGATGCCGATGTGGATCCTACCCTTTCAATCGGTGGAATCTTTAGCGACATCGGTGGAAATATCCGCGTTGGTAAATCTGAATATTTTGTAACTGAGGCCTGTGAATATACCAACAGCTTCCTCAGCTTTTTCCCAAAGATCAGCGTCATTTCAAATATTGATGCCGACCACCTTGATTTCTTCAAGGATCTTGATGATATAAGACATTCATTCAAAAAGTTTGCAGAGCTTCTTCCATCTGACGGTACACTTGTTATCAATGGTGATATTGACAATGTGAAGGAAATTACCGGATCACTGTCATGCACTGTTTTAACCTACGGTTCCAAGGACAGCTTTGATTACTACCCTACTGATATCAAATATGATGCTCAGGGCAATCCATCATTTAATGCACACATTAAGAACGGCGAGGTTCTCGATGTAACACTTGCTGTTCCGGGAATCCACAACGTATACAATGCGTTGGCAGCAATCGCAGTTGCCGATATTCTTGGCATTGATAAAGAACATATGATATCTGCTCTTTCACGCTTCGGCGGAACAAGCAGACGTTTTGAGCACAAGGGCGAGATTGGCGGAGTTACCATCATCGACGACTACGCTCATCATCCTACAGAGATCAAGGCCACTCTTACTGCTGCCCAGAACTATCCTCACAACAAGATCTGGTGTGTATTCCAGCCACATACCTACACCAGAACGAAGGCTCTTTTGAATGAGTTTGCAGATGCCCTGTCCCTTGCGGATCACGTTATTCTCGCGGATATCTATGCAGCCAGAGAGACAGATACTCTTGGCATCAGTTCCAAAACTCTTTGCGACAAAATTTTGGAGCTGGGACATGAGTGTAATTATTTTCCAACAATTGAAGGTTTTGGTGAAATAGAAAAATTTCTTTTGCAAAATTGCACTAAAGGAGATTTGTTGATAACCATGGGTGCGGGAGATGTGGTTAAAATAGGGGATGAACTGCTAGGCAAGTAAAGGTTTTCCACATTTCCACTATTACCTTTGGTGGACACTAAACGTTTTCGGTGGATAACAGCCATCCATTTTCCACTTACAATTTCGGATTGTGAGGCTAGATGGAATGGCTGTTTTTTTATTTTTAGTTAATAAATAATCCACGTTATCCACATTGTCCACAAAGTCGAACAAAGGTTTCAAACCCTCATGGACACTGAATTTCTTCGTCACTTTTTCCATATCTTTTAAAAATTCACCATGCTATAATTCGAATTGTTCGGAGGAAAACGGATTTAGCTAACAATACGAGTGACCACACACATTCGTGTGTTTATCTAAATCCATTTTAGATACATCTCCTCTGGATGTCGCAACTTATTGAAGAGGTGAAAGTGTTTATGATGGGGAGAGTAACTATCAACAATAATGTGGGGGAGGATTCTACTTATGTTTCCAACATCTTTATCGACGAATACATGCAGGACGCAAACGATGCGCAGATCAAGATTTACCTGTTTCTACTGCGTATGATGAGTTCGAATTTATCGACAAGCGTTCCTGATCTCGCCGATAAATTCAACCACACTGAGAAGGACGTTGTACGTGCCCTTAAATACTGGGAGAAAAAAGGTCTTATCAGTCTCGAGTATGACAATGACCAGAATCTTACCAGCATCCACATGGAAGAGCTGACAGGTCTTAAGAAGTACGGCAGACGCAAGGAAGACAATATGCTCAAGGCCCTTCCTTCACCAAAGCCTGCCATAGTCAAGAACGAAACAGACACTTCTGCACCTTCCAAGCCAAACTATACTGCCGCTCAGCTTCGTGCTTTTAAGCAGAGCGAAGGCAGCGACATTATGTTTATCGCCGAGCAGTATTATGGAAGGCCTCTCAATCCCACAGAAATGTCTACGATTTACTATATTCATGATGAACTTAAGTTTAGTGATGAACTTTTGGACTATCTGATGCAGTATTGCGTCGATAATCATAAAGCTGATTTCAGATATATGGAAAAGGTGGCCATTAACTGGAACCAGCAAGGCATCAAAACGCCAAAACAGGCCCGCGCGGAAAGTTTCAAGCATGATGGGGATATCATTGCTACAATGAAAGCGCTCGGTATGGAAAATGCCCCGACCGTAAAAGAAGGTACTTTTATCAGTGCCTGGAAGGGGGAGTTGGGTTTTTCGATGGATATTATTATGGAAGCCTGCGATAGGACTGTTCTGGCAACACAGAAAAACCGTCTGAAATACTGCGACGGTATTCTGAGAAACTGGCATGAGTGTAAGGTATCAACAAGGGAGGATATTGCCAGGCTTGATGCATCGCACACCGCTGACCTTCGTAAAAAGAAGGAAAAGGCTTCCGTATCATCCATCAGCTATAGCGACCGTCCCGACGAATCATATATTCGTAAGGGCGGCAGCCAGAACCGTTTCAACCAATTCCAGCAAAATACATATAATTTTGCCGAACTTGAGAAACAGCTTCTGGATAATTAATACTCCTAGTATTGATTGGGGAATCAGATAGGGGTACAACACAAAGGTCTGGCCCTGTACTTTGGCTTGGCGGCGGCATCATTAGTGCCTTCCCTAATTCACGTACAGGGCCATAATTATGCAAAAGGATAATGACATGGCACTTACTAACGCTCAATATGACACAATCATGCATGAATACGAAGAAAGGCGCTCACTCCACAGGCAGGAACTGGAAGAAAGACAGCGCTACGTGTATGAAAATGTTCCGGGATACAAAGATCTGGAGGACCAGACAGCCAGTGCAAGCGTTAACTTTGGCAAAAGGCTTCTGTCCGGAGAAATGCTGGATAGGAATGCTCTCAAGGCAGAGCTTAAAGAATTGTCCAGGCAGAAGCTCACTCTTTTAACCGAGGCAGGCTTTTCTTCTGACTATCTTGACATGGGATATACCTGTCAGGACTGCAAGGATACCGGCTATGTCGGCAACGAAAAATGTCATTGCTTCAAACAAAAGATCATTGAAGCTCTCTATGATAAATCAAATCTGAAAATGCTCACCAAAAAAGCCAACTTCAAACTTTTGACGGACAAGTACTACTCTGGGGAAGATCTCTCTCATTTCCATGGTGCCAAAAGGGCCTGTGAAGAATTTATTAATAATTTTAACTCTGACTACCAAAATCTTTTTATTTATGGTACAGTTGGTACTGGCAAAACATTCCTTTCTATTTGTGTTGCGAATGAATTGCTGAAAAAAGGCCATTCCGTTATATATTTCAGTGCATCCGGATTATTCGAGATGCTGTCACAGTACGTCTTCGACGCCAAGCTTAAATCTGAGCTTCGAGGTATCTACGACGATTTATATAACTGCGAATTACTTGTCATTGACGATCTTGGTACTGAAGGGATAAACCAGTTCACTCTATCCCAGTTGTTTTCCTTGCTTAACGAAAGAGACAACCGCAAGAAATCAACAATCATTACCACTAATCTTTCTCTTGAACACTTGCAAAATAACTATTCTGAAAGGATCTTTTCAAGGATTACCAGTAACTTCAGCCTCCTTAAACTGACCGGACAGGATATTCGAAAAATAAAAAAGATTGCTCGTAAAGAAAGTGAGGATTTGCAGTAATGCCAAAAAGAGAAGAGAAACGTAATCTGGAGACTATTCCAGTCGGGTCTTTGGGAATCATCCCGCTTAAGGGTGTCAGAGCCCTTGCCGATAAGGTTGATTACTATCTCGTTAAATGGAGAGCAGAAAGAGAAAACGAACACAAAGGAAGCCTGGCCTTCACCGGCTATGAGCGTCCTACCTACATCCTTGATGCAGAGGTTCCAAGATTTGGAACCGGTGAAGCTAAGGGTGTTATCAAGGCATCTGTACGAGGCGATGACCTCTATCTTTTAGTAGATGTATGTAACTATTCTCAGACCTATTCTCTCTTTGGACAGGAAAACCACATGTCTCCTGATGATCACTATCAGGACCTCAAAAGAATAATCGCAGCTGTTGGTGGTAAGGCCCGTAGGATTACAGTCATTATGCCTTTCCTCTATGAATCAAGGCAGCACAAGAGAAGCTCAAGAGAATCTCTTGACTGTGCGATTGCTCTTCAGGAACTTGTAAGCATGGGTGTTGATAATATCATCACATTTGATGCTCATGATCCACGAGTACAAAATGCAATTCCTCTTAACGGATTTGAAACCGTACGTACTACATATCAGTTTATAAAAGCACTCCTTAGAAATGTCTGGGATCTTAAGATCGATTCAGATCACATGATGGTTATCTCCCCTGATGAAGGCGGAATGGGACGTGCAATTTACCTTGCCAGCGTACTTGGACTCGATGTAGGTATGTTCTACAAGAGACGTGACTATACACAGGTTGTTGACGGACGTAACCCTATTGTCTCCCACGAGTTCCTTGGAACAAGTGTGGAGGGCAAGTCAGTTATCATCGTTGACGATATGATCTCATCCTGAGAAAGCCTTATCGATGTAGCCAAAGCTCTTAAAAAGAGAAAGGCTGCCAGAATCTATGCGTTCTCAACCTTCGGTCTTTTCACAAACGGACTTGATGAGTTTGATGAAGCATACAAGAATGGCATCATTGACAGAGTACTTACAACAAACCTTATTTATCAGACACCGGAGCTGTTGTCCCGTGAATGGTATATCAGCTGTGATATGAGTAAGTACATCGCTTACCTTATCGATACTCTTAACCACGACGCTTCAATAAGCGACCTTCTTAATCCTGTTGAACGTATCAACAACATCATTGAGCGCTACAATTCAGGCGAGCTTCGTGCCAGTCTTGAAGCCGAGAAGAAAATCTGATCACGCAAAAGAGCTGCCATATGGCAGCTCTTTTAAATATCCAAAATAGTTTTTGCTTTCAGAAATCCCCTTAGTTCTCGTAGTTTGTAAATGTGAGTGAATCAATGATCATTGCCATGTAATCGGATACTTCCATGTCGACAGCATCGTCTCCGGTGTTGTGTCCGGTAAGTTCGAAGGTAAGTGATCCATCCATGTAGTCTCTTGAGATAGATGTCATATAAAGGCCACTACCATCTGCAGCAGGAGGACAAATTGCCCAGAATCCTTCAACATCTTCAGTACCCGGGAATGTTGCCTCATACTTGGTCGCATTATCACCATAGCCCTTAGCTATCTCATCTCTCATTTCTTCTCCGTTGTGCTCAATATCATATGTTACAAGGACCATATTTGTGCCTACACCCTCGCCGTTATAGACAATGGCAACCTTGTTACCTTCCTGAGTGATATCGAAGCGCTCAGGATCATACTTGATGCTCCATCCATTCGCATCGTTGTATACGTAGTCCCCGTCACTCATGTAGTTCTGAGCATTAAATCCAACAGGATCTGCATCCGGAACAGGTTCAAAGATAAGTGGACGATCCTCAACTCCCTCAAAATAACCGTAGATCATTCCATTCTTAATTTCTGTGACCATCAGCTTTTCTTCTGTCTCTCCGTCCCCGCCAAAGCAGAAGTATACTGCACCATCTTCCTGTCTGCAGGCAAACGGAAGGCCAACTCCGCTTCTTGCATCATCTGTGTATCCATAATCATCACCACTGAATACATAGAAGTAATCTTTGGTTGGATTCTCAGCTTCCTGCGCATAGTTTGTATAAACGCCTTTTGTGAAGTACAACCACTGAGTCTCCTGCTCATTGGTTTCTGCTGATGGTGCCTTAGCTACAGGTGTCTCTTCGATGAGTTCCTCTGAAGGAATCTCTTTAGCTGTCTCCACACTGTTTCCACATCCGGCAAGCATCATGATAGCCAATGTCGCTTCTGCCAATATTGATAAAACCTTCTGCCCCAACCTTCTTTTCATAATATCCCCTCTCATATGAAATATTTATTGCACTATCTCACCCCTCATGTGAAATAATGTTGCATCGAGGATTATATTACTCCGTTGAATCAGCAAATGAAATTAAACAAATATAAACAATTCTAAAAATTTTGAAAAGAAAAGCACAATATATAGCTGCCATACGCGGATCAGCCTATATATTGTGCTATATTTATCGCTATTTAGTCACCCTTCAGATTAGTTTCTTTATATCCAGAAGTATCAGCGGCAGTTCCTACGAACTGCCGCTGTTTTTATGCTTGTTTTCTTATAGTTACAACATATGTCGTAATCAAGATTATGTCTGCAAGGATCCAGGCGGTGATCTCTCCAAAGAAAATGCCGCGCTCTCCTATGAATATTGTTAGCGCCAGCGCACAGGTTACGCGCATTATGAGCTGGCCAAAACTGGAAACCATGGGAATAAAGGTATTCCCCAGCCCCTGAAGGGATGCTCTCATGATGTATAGTACGTATAGGAGCGGGAAAAAGATTCCCAGGATTAGCAGATATTCACGGCCGTAGGCAAAGATGTCCTCAGTCACGGTCTCGGTATCCGTGAATATTTTCATGGCTGCTTCACCGAAGAATATCATAATAAAGGAGCAAACGAGGGCTGTTGCCACCCCCATCAGAACACTGGCTCTTACTCCGCTTTTTATTCTCTTCTTATCTCCTGCACCATAGTTTTGAGCCACGTAGGCCACCACAGCCACAGCGTAAGAAGACGCTGCTATTTCCAAAAGAGCATATATCTTGCCGGCAATGGTGTATCCGGTCAGAAAACTTATGTCATATCTGTTTACGCATCTGATGACTATAAGTCCCCCTATACCGGTAATAACGCTCTGAAGTGCCATTGGAAGGCCAACTGTAAGGAGCCGCTCTATAACCTGAAGGCCACTTTCTGCGGGCCTTTTTTTATCCGAATCATCGCCGTTTGATCTTTTTGCTTCACTGTTCAAATATCTGTCAGCATCACCGGAATCCGGTATCTTTTTCCTTGCGTCTATCACATGATATCCACAGATGATCATAACCAGTCCTTCTGAAAGTATGGTTCCCAGTGCAGCTCCTGCTATTCCCATCTTGAACACGACGATAAAAAGCAGGTCCAGAACAATATTGCACAGAGAAGATACGGTCATGGCCAGGAGCGGAATCTGACTGTTTCCTCTGCTCCTTAGTACCGCAGCAAAAAACTGATAAAAAACCAGAAATGGAGTGCCAAGAAAGATAATGCTCACATAGGTTTTAGCAAGTTCAAAGGCCTCGGACTTTGTAGCGATGATCCTAAGAAAAGTCCCCGAAAGTGGCACTAAAACTGCCACGAATATTACAGAAATAGCACAACATAGACCAAAAGCCTTTCGATAATATACTCCAAAGCCTTCTTCGTCTTTTTCTCCGAATTTCTTTCCGAGAATAACTGAGAATCCCTGTATAAGCCCTATCAAAAAGCCATTAACAAGAAAAATGAGCCAGTCAGTTCCACCGATAGCTGCCTGGCCGAATGATCCAATTTTTACCCCGATAATTTTAAAATCAACTAATGTATATAACTGCTGGAAAATGTTCCCCAGCATCATTGAAAATGCAAATGAGAAAATCAGTGTAAACGGATTTCCTCTGGTTAAATCTCTATCCTTATTCAAGCACTAAATACTCCCTAAACAAATTATTTCTCCCCCATAAGTTCAACATCTATCAAAAGAGCTCCTTTATATCCAGCAGGCAATCAACCTTCGCATAGAGCTTTTTGGATAATTCCTCATCCGGCTGGGTAAGATCCGGAACCATAATAACATTACAGCCTGCCAGGTACGCACTGGTTACGCCGTTTGGTGAATCCTCCACTGCAAAGGTCTGATCCGGAGGGAGCTCAAGCTGCTCACAGGCATAGGCATAGATGTCAGGAGCCGGTTTACCGTGCTCTACCATATCTGAGCAGATGATTCTGTCAAAGCTGTCAAAAAGTCCCAGCTGAGTCATATACCTCTTGGTGCGCTCATATTCATTGGCGGTAGCTATGCAGGTAAGGACGCCTCTCTCCCTTAGCCATTCCAGGATTTCTTTTGCCCCGGGCTTAAGAGGAATTCCCTGTTCCTTGATGATCGCCGCCACAAGCTTTCTCCTGTACTCCCTTACAGTCCAATAGTCGAAGTCCTCTCCGAACCATTCCTTGAACTTCTCCGGTGCATAGGGGCGACCTAGGGACCTCATCTCCAGAGGCATCCAGGGCTCACAAGCATAGCCGAAGTGCGCAAGCGCCTCCGGCCATGCCTTTTGATAAAACTTTTCTGTATCAGTAAGTGTGCCGTCCACATCAAAGATAACGGCCTTTATATCTTTGCTCGAATTATTCTGCATGCTCTCCTCGCGTAGTTGCCACAAATATTACAGTTCGTAGTACTCTGCGTTAATATATTTTGTGTCATCTTCAAAAGCAGATGGTTCTGAACTCACCTCAGACTCCTCCACGCCGCTTCCGAACAGACTTCCAAGTAATGATTTTACACTAGAGCTGCCGATGAAAGCAACATCACTTGAAACTGAGCTTACAGCACCCTTCTGTTCCTCGGAACAGGTAACCTTTGCACAGTCTCTTATCTTAAGACGCTGTCTTATAAGATCATTGGGAATATTTCTATCAAGCCTAAGAAGCGCACAGTCCCTTACCATAATTCCCTCTGTGGCAGACTCAAGGGTTTCTCTGTCCAGACTTGCTATCGGCATATCCTCCATAACGATACCGTGAGTAACCAAGAGTTTATCGCACTTGGCATTTATTTCTTCAAGTCTTTTCGCGCACTCTGATTCTGTGGAAATCTCTCCCTCCACAACCAGGGATTCAATCCTTCCGAGGGCCTTTGCATTGCTGTTGGAAATATGCACATTTCCTATGATAAAGAGGTTTCCGCCGTTTGTATTAACGAACTGCTCATCAATCTCATTGTGATCTGCTACAACGACTTTGCATCCATCCGGAATCTCAACTATCGCAGCTTCAATATTGAACAGCGGAAGAGCAGCGTTAATATGGCTCTTTCTGATATAAACTTTATCAGTTGAGAACTTCACATTTTTCTCTGCCAGCATGGCAAAATCAGTCTCGTCATCTGCATCATAGATAAAAGATGCCGCATAATATCCTGAATTTTCAGGCGCTCTCATGGGGAAATACTTATCAAGTCTGTACTGGTTATCCATAAGCGTGTAATCATCAGGATAGGACTTTGTCATACCATTGATAGAAAGCATCGGCAAAGGCAAAAGAGATGCTATGCTCTTTGGGCAAAGAACAATACCGTTAACCGCTATCCTGCTGAATCTTTTAAGAATCTCCTGAGTTCCGGGCGCAATCTTGAGCATTCCGTTGATGTTTACGCTGGTGCCCTCAGAAACAGCTGAATCGCCAGAAATCTCATAGATACCGTTGATATTTTGTGATTTATTTCCAGGATCTTCGCTTAAATCCTTGGTTCTTACTTCCTCTGCCTTAATGTTGAAAGGCAGTCTGTTTAACACTTCCTTGCTCCTGTCATCCACAAGAAGCTCCTCTGTATAGATTCTTATCTGGGAAAACTCCCTGTAATTCTCCTCATTGATTCTTCTTGCATCACAGGTCTGACAATTGATCCTTAACTTCATTTCACCCTCCTATAGCATTTCTCGTAAATGTTTTCTTGCGTCCTGTAGCTTGCTCCTGACTGTTCCCGCAGGGAGCCCCAGCATTTCTCCAATCTGTTTCGAAGAAAATCCATCCACATGCCTCAGTACCAGGATTTTTCCCTCCAGCTTGTCCATAGCCTCGATAAGATACATAATTTCTTTTTCCGAATAACTGTCAAAAGAAATTCCTTCATTCACATCATCTGTCAGATACTCGTTTTTTCTTTTTCTCATTGTATCCACAAAGATATTCCTGATAGTTCTGTAAAACCAGGCTCGCTGCTGTGGAAATTCCAGATCCCTTATGTCTCCGAAATGATAAATGGCCCTAAGGAATCCTTCCTGGACAATCTCCCTCGCCATGTCCTCGTCCTGAGTCATGATGCAACACCACCGGATAAGTTCCGTATTCAGTTTTTCATACAGGCTTGCAATCTCCTGTTCCATCCCCAATACTCCCAGACTTAAGTGTGCATCAATACCCATAACAATACTTCAAAAGCGCTTTCTGTATATATAACGTTTATGAAGGGAAAAGTGTTGGAACTTTTTGAATAATTTTCAGAAAATATTTTTGAATTTCAAAAAGCGGAGTGCGCCGGTTAGGACTACACTCCGCATAATGAATCAATTATTGTCAGAATCCCAGGTTATCATTTACAAGGATCACATGGATTCTGTCCTTGTGTCTTGAGAATCTAGTAATAAGGAACTGACAGCAGATAGTGTCAGGGGACTTACAATTCATGCAGGTTCCAAGCTTTGAGCAAGGAGTACTAAGGCCAAAACGCTGCGCATTTATCGGAGCTGCTACGTTTCTTGCTCTCTTCATGGCACTGTCAATATCAGCGCACACCTTGTTCATGCCAACGATGAAAATTACCTTCTTAGGCCCCTGTGCGATCATTGATACCCTGTTTGAATTGCCATCAATGTTTACAAGCACGCCGTCGTCTGTCATAGCATTGGCACTGGCCAGAAAGAAATCTGCATCGTAGGACTCAAGCATCACTGCTCTCTTATCAGTTGCCGCATCTCTGTCTATAAATCTGTAGTTGCCGCTCTTTACAGCATCCACCAGACCGATCTCATGAGCACTCATGGCTCCGCCCATGGCAATACTGCTGCCTTCAGGAATAAGCTCCAATGCTTTCTTGAGCGCTTCTTCCTTGTTTGCCGCATAATAACCAGTCATGTTTCTGGACTCAAGGCCCTTAATGACCTTCTCTGCCAACAAGTCGTTTCTCTTTACGATGTTTTCGTTCATACCCTTTCCTCCTACCTTTGTGTCTTATAAATTATGCCAACAGTTCTATCTCTACCTTAGATTCCTCTAAAGCACATAACAAATGTGAGCTTCTGATCATTTGGAAGCAGGAATTCCGGATGAGTCTTAGCGCCCCAGGAATCATCGCCTGCAATACCCATCTGCATCAGAGAGCAGCGAACAACCGTCTTGTTATACCTGGGTAGTTCGTATGGATGATCTGCTGCCTCCAACTCATCAGGGGTATATGGAATGGCACTGAAGTTCATCGTATCAGGAGCTTCGAACAACACTCCTCTTCCCTTATTGTCAGTGATCTTTGCCCACCTTACTCCGGTTCTGTTGCCGGTTTCCTGTGGACGGATATAGCTCTCCATCATGTTCTCCACTTTATCAGAGAAGATTCCCAGCTTTGCACCCTTATTACGGTCAACGTAATTCTCCATCGGACCGTTTCCGTAGTAAGTCACATTATTGAAATCTGCATTAAACTTAAATAGCATACCAAACTCAGGCATTGGAGGCAGTCCCTTAACAGGATCATACTCCTCTTTGATCCATACTCTTCCGTCTCCTGTGACATTGTAGGTTACAAGTACAGAAGAAGCCGGATTTGTAGGCAGATAAACCTTAAATGTAAGGCTTACACTGGTCTCGTCCTGCTCAATTATCGGGTATACTGATTTGTCAGACCAGTCACCGTTCTTGTAGTCAATGCTCTCCTCAATGATAGGTGCTGTGATAGAATAGAGACTCGCAATCTTCCACTGGGCATATCTTGAAGGCATTCTGTTGCCCTTATCGTTATCAACAGGTGCTCTCCAGAAATTAGGCTTTGGCATGGACTCAATAAGCTCTCTTCCACCATATCTGTAGGAGACAATATTTCCCATATCATTATTGAAAAGAACTGAGAAATGATTTCCCTTTACACCAATATTGTAGTCGCCCTTAATAACCTTTATAGGGCTGCAGCTGACATAAGTAGATGCGGCAGTCTTGAACACGCCCTGTCCAAAGGCAACCTCATGACCTCTCTTAGCCCAGCTTGTATCCTCGCGAAGTCTGAATGAAACAGTCACTGCGTACTCATCAAGAGGGAAAGGTCCGTTCTCTTCATACGCTCCGGCACTTACAACAGCCATCTTTGCTCTGATAGCTTCCGGAAGCTCGTACTCTTTCTCAGATAACGGCTCAACATTTGTAGCCATATTCTTTTCGCAGACTTTTTTGCCATCCCTTTCAAGGATCACAACGCAGTCATACTCATTGGTATTTGTAAAAAGACCGGTATTAACAATCTTCACGCTGTCTTTTGAAACATATGCCTTGATGTTCTGATAGTTGAACTTAACGTCCTGCATCTTAGCGTAAGGCTTTCTCTGCCCATCAACAATGCCATTTCCGCTAAAGTTATAGTCACATGGTCTCTCGCCATGATCTCCGCCATATGCCTGGTAATCCTCACCGAAGCGGTTCTTTTCCCTGATGGTCTGATCGACAAAATCCCATATGAATCCACCCTGGTATCGAGGTTCTCTGTCTGCAAGGTCAGTGTATTTGAACATTCCTCCACAGGAATTCGCCATGGCATGAGTGTACTCACAGCAGATATATGGCTTGTCATCATGCTCCTTAAGGAACTTCTCGATGCTCTCCACTGAAGGATACATCTGGCTTTCCATATCGCTGGTATCGTTGTAGGTTCTGTCGTGGCAGATTCCCTCATAGTGCACCAGCCTGTCGGGATCAAGCTTTCTAAAGAGATTGCTCATCTCGTAAGGCACTTTACCGCCGTGTGACTCATTTCCGATAGACCAGATAAGGACTGACGGATGGTTCTTGTCCAGCTGATAGGTTGAATTGATCCTATCCAGCATAACCGCCATACAGTTCTCCCTGCTACCCGGAATCGCATAAGGAATAGCCGGCTCATTGCCAAGATGTGACCAGCTTCCATGTGTCTCCATGTTATTCTCTGCAATCATGTAAAGTCCGTAGATATCACAGAGTTCATAGATAAGCGCGGAATTCTGATAATGACTGGTTCTGATGGCATTGATGTTGTTCTGCTTCATTGTGATGATGTCCTTAAGAGTCTCCTCGTAGGACACTACACGTCCACTCTCGCAGGAAAACTCATGACGGTTAACGCCCTTAAAGACAATTCTCTTGCCGTTGATGAGCATAATGCCATCTTTCATCTCAAACCGTCTGAAGCCCACATTCTGCCTGATAACCTCGGTAACTTCACCCTCATCATCTTTTACGTGAAGAACCAGCTGATAGAGCTGCGGATCCTCTGCGCTCCATAGAACCGGGCTATTTACCTTTTCAGAAACCTTTACCTCTGCACCGTTTTTCACGCTGCCCTTAACAACCGGATGATTGTTCCTATAAAGAACATAATCGGTTGAGCCTGTCTCTTTTCCCTTAAATGTAAGCTCAAGTTCAGCCTCTGTGAAATCGTCATTTAAAAGAGTCCGAACCTTGAAGTCATCCACATGGGCCTTTGGAACGAGCTTTAAATAAACATCTCTGTATATGCCGGAAAATCTGAAGAAATCCTGATCCTCCATCCAGCTGGATGAAGTCCATTTAAATACCTGGGCTGAAAGCTTATTTACGCCCTTCTTGATGAAAGGAGTCAGGTCAAACTCTGATGGTGTAAAAGTATCCTCACTATATCCAACGTACTGACCGTTGAGCCAAAGAGCATAGCCGCTCTCCACGCCCTCGAAAACAACGTGAACTTCCTGGCCCTCCCAGTATTCCGGAAGATTGAAGTACTTAACATAGCTTCCGACCGGATTAAACTCCTCAGGAACCTGACCAAGTTCAATCTTCTCGTGTCCATCCCATGGATACTGAACATTTATATATGCCGGGATATCATAGCCCTCCATCTGCATATGAGCCGGAACATGAATATCATCCCAGAAATTGCAATCATAATCTTCTTTTTCAAAATCAGGAACCACCGCGCGATAAGTCTTTGCATAGTGGAACTTCCACATGCCGTTCAGCGAAATCCTGAGAGATGATACGCCCTCCTCAAGCTCGTCATCCGTGGCAAATGCCTTGAAATCTCCGTGGGCAGGCAGAACATTATCCTTGAAAATCTCAGGATTTTTTACCATATCCAGGTTGAAATCATTCATTTAATCTTCCTCCATTAAATAGGTGATAAAGTGGTTACCGTTTTCCTCAAACAGCTTCTCGGAATCGTTCATTCCGTATTTGTAAACCGTACCGGTCGTAGGATTCATGATAACAGTGTTAAGGCTGTTGAAACCAATAACAAGCACTGCCGAGCCATCGTTCATCATGGCCATCACAGGGATATCCTGATTTACATAGTACAGCATGGCTGAAAGCGGGCATCCGTCCAGGTCAAGGACCTGCCCATCCGGGAATGATGTGGCAAGAATCTGATTAACACTGTTTCCGGATTCCAACAGCGACTCCACGTTCCTGTTAATGCCCTCGTAAGAGAGCATCAGGTCAAGGCAAACCGCCACAGGATCCTTTGATGTCATATCCTGATAGTTCTCAGCAGCCCTGGTAATAGTCATATTCTGATTGGAGGTCAAAAGATTGCCCTTAAGCCAGACATACCTATTGTCATCCCCTACTACAGTTCCCGGAGCATTATAAGCAAGCTTTACTGCCTGCCCGGGATTTGAATAAATCCCCTCCATGCCGATAAGTCCGTAAACATAATAGAACGGATTAGCCTTCTCATCGCGGTCAGACTCTATATATGCATTCCTGTCTCCCTCAAAAAGAGTCTGAGCAGGCGTCAGCACCCTGAGCTGCTTGGTCTTGATCTCACTCTTTGCTACTATCTGCACAATCTTTTCATAAACGTCTACAGATACAACGCTTACGACGTTGCTTCCGCTCTCAGCCTTTAAGGTGCTCATGATCTGATCGTCATAGTAGCTTACGTACTTTCCTGTATCTTCATCCTTGACAACCCTGGTCATCTTGATCTGATTGTCGCTGATAGTCACATCGGTAACATATACTCCATCAGGATGGTAATTCTCAAGAATGTTGCCATCCTTGTCCTGAATCTTGAGATTATACATGGCATACACAGGATTACCTATCTGGTCCTCCTGCACATCTTCCTCGTGCACAAGGCCGTAAACCATATCTTCGCCCATAAAGCCAAGGACTATGATAAGATCTTCATCATCCGCCTGTATCTCCGACATAGCCTTGGTGTTAAGATCCATCATATTAAGGCTCTTAAGGTCACCGCTCTGCCATGCAATAGTACTCATGGATTCAGAAATCTTGTAGTCTCCGGCTCCAATATCATCCACCACTGAAGTTGCCGTCTTATCAACCAGGTCCACAGCATAGATATTCTGGTCCATCATCACGTAAAAGACGTCATTATTATTGGCGTAGCAGATTGTATCCACATACTCCAGAACAATTCTGGGATCGCTTTTACTCTTTACAAATGTCTGCTCCTCCACCGCATTTATCGTGGAGTTGTAATCATATACAGCAATTCCGACCTCACCCTCATGTATTCCGCGGCTCATGTAGCCTGCCACTGCGAACTTCACATTGCCGGCCTCGTCCACTTTTAGAATCTTGATGTCGCAGTCATCGCCCCAGGTTCTGGCATCATCATTGTCCTGGTCATAAAAACCAAAAAGATAAACCAGCTTGTTCTCTGAGTTGTTGAAAAGATAAAGTCTGTCCTCACTTACGAAAGCAAAGGCGCTACCGCTGCTGCTCTCAACCAGCTCTGTATCCGGATCCGATATGCTAAGACCGATGGCATTGCTGCTTATGGAAAAAGCATTTGTGTCAAAAATGTAATTCATCGTCCTCTCATAATTGAGGAGGTAGAGCCTGTCTGTCGTGTATCTGATCCTGAAGGCTTCATTTATGTTGTACAACTTGCTGGATGCGCCTTCCTTGATCCTTACCCGGTATCTCAGCAGAAAGCTTCCGGTCTGCCCATGAATATCCGTTACAGTGATCTCAGGCTCTGTATGTTCCATTATATCCAGTTCGCCCCAGCTTACCTGACTTAGGCTGCTGTGTATATTAACCCTGCTAAAGGTGGTATTATCTCCGTCTGAATTGGGTTCAAGATATCTTGAATACTCTGAGATTGCCTCCTTATCAAAAGTAGCCTCACTGAACGCCTTAACGAACTTCACCTCATCGTCCAGATGATAGCGGCTATCGCTCTCCGGCCAGACAATCCTTGTATAGTACCTGACGTCTTTACTTCCGGTGTTAAGAAGCATCACCAGCATATACTCTTTTCCGCCTGTTATCAGATCTTTTAACTGAAAAGAGCCTGTGATCTTCTCTGATATTTCCCTGTAGTCTGAAACCTTGGTGCTCTCTACGAGTCCCTGTCCGTCTATGTTCCTGACCTCAAATTCGATCTCTGAAACCACCTGTCCATATGTATCTATGGCAAAAGAGATTTCTCTGCCCGCACCTATTGGGAAAACAGAGCTTCGGATGTGACTGACATCCATTTCATCTGTGTATCCATGGAGATGATTAAGTTCCTGCCCGTCAGAGACAAAGGAAACTATCGGCAGTGTTGCAGGTGACATCTGAGCTGTCATATCCTGGTTATCGCTGTTTGAAAATGTACTGATGATAAAAACCGCGATAGCAAACACAAGCAGGGCATATATAGATTTTAGAATCGTATTTTTTATCGATTTTTCCCGCATAATTGACTTTCAAATTGAATGATAGTAAGATTTTCGTAATACAATCTAAGATGTTTTCAGTTTTCTTCCGGAGGAAGTAACTATGAAATATCCTATCTTATATCGCAAACGCTTTATCCCAGATGAATGCATACTACTGAAAAATGATGTGATCCTGGAATGCACTCAGTCCCTGATCGTAACCAAATGGACAACAATCAAGAAAAGATGTGACCTTGCCAGCGGCTATTCCTGCTACTATCTGGACAGAGGCTACAAGATCAGCAAATTCCTAAAGGATGATGGATCCCTTCTGTGCTGGTATTGCGACATCATCACCTACGATTACAATCCCGAGCAAAACACTCTTCTGGTCATCGACCTCTTAGCCGATGTGAAAATATACCCTGACGGCAAAATCAGGGTTGTGGACCTGGACGAATTGTCCGAAGCCTTCGAAAAAAGACTCATTGACGAGTCACTTCTTAAAAAGAGCCTGCTCTCACTGAACAAGCTCCTTAATGATCTCTACGACGGCGGAATCATGCCACTTGCAGCTCCTATTGAAGAATACACCTGACGGACTTAGTAAAATACATGACCACCAATATTAAGTCCTGATAATCCCGGAATTGGAGTTCTGAAATATACGCAGTTTCCTACATTTGAATATCCGCTCATAGCTTCGTCGGCAGCCTGGTAACAGGCTGCTGTTGCTTTGCTATTAGCAAGGGCAAGGGCCAATCGGCCGCTGGCAACAGGTGAAAACTGCTTGTTCTGATAGATGACTCCCACTACTGTGTCAGGATAAACTGAACTCAGCACTCTGTTTATGACAACTGCGCCAACTGCTACCTTTCCTTCATAGGGCTCTCCGCCTGCCTCGCAATATATCAGGTTGGCAAGAAGATATCTGTCGCCCTCCGCAAAGGAAACCTCGGAAATATCTCTCCAGGCTGACTGCGAAGCCAGCTTAGAAAGTCGTATTTCCTCTGCCAGCTTGGCCTCCAAAGCCTTGATATCGGCCTCCTGGGCTTTAATCTGATCTTCAAGAGCCTGTGCTCTGGCCTCAGCATCTGAGATATCGTTGGCATACTGCTTAATTGTTCCGGAGGTTTGGGTAACCAACCCGGAAACCCTGCTCTGCTCAGCCTGAGCCTTGAGCTTATAGTCCTCCAGCTGAGTTCTTTCCTCCTGAAGCGTCTTCTCTTTTGCCTCGACATTTTTCCTGGTCTCTATATACTTAAGAAACATTTTCCTGTCATAGGCTGAGAGCTGCTCAATATAGTCATTCTGATTAAGAAAATCCGCAAAGCTGGTTGCTCCAAGCAGCATATCGAAAAAAACAAAGTTCTGTTTCTCATAGATAAACTGAACTCTCTTCTTCATTGATGCATACTGATTGGCCTCAGTTTCCTTGGCCACCTCAAGCTCTGCCAGCGTATTCTCAATCTCTGTTTCCTTATCGTCTATCTGCTCCTCAAGATCCTGAAGATTGTTGCTGACCTCGGTAAGCTGATTGTTAAGCGTGTTCAGCTCACCCTGAAGGGAGGATTTCTCCTCGTTCATCTCAGCAATGTCTTCTTTGGTATCTCCAAGAGCATCTTCCGACTGCTTCTTCTTTTCCTTGGCTTCTTCAAGCTGTTTCCTGGTGCTCTCAGTAGCCCTTGAAGGAACACTGTTAAAAAAGCTGCAGGATATAGTAGCAACAATAAGTAGCAGCACTATTCTGTTTTTAGAATATCTGTGTCCCCTGACCCCTCTTGGTTTCATACTCTTTTAAATCGTAATCTTAATATTTCTGCCGCTTGGCTGGTACTGATAATATCTGACACCGGCAGAATCAAACATCTTCTTGGCCGCCCTTGTAGAAGCAGAATTACCGTACTTGTCACTGTCATATACTACTGTGCGGATTCCGGCCTGTATGATGGCCTTCGCACATTCATTACAAGGAAATAGTGAAACGTAAATCTTGGCGCCCACAAGGCTTCCTCCGCGATAATTTAAGATCGCATTAAGCTCACTGTGGGTCACAAATGGATATTTGGTTGAAAGCTCATCTTCTCCATCTCTTTCCCATGGGAAATCCTCGTCGGAACACCCCTTGGGAAAACCGTTGTAGCCCATGGAAAGAATGTTGTTGTCTTCACTTACAATACAGCTACCAACTTGGGTATTGGGATCCTTGGAGCGCATGGCTGCCAGCTTGGCAACGCCCATGAAATACTCATCCCAGGTTATGTAGTCTTCTCTTTTCATCCGAAATGTCCTCCATGAAGAACTCTTGAATCCTTATTTTGTTCCGAAGATCCTGTCTCCAGCGTCTCCAAGTCCGGGTACAATGTATCCATGGTCGTTGAGCTTCTCATCGAGAGATCCCACATAGATATCTACGTCAGGATGTGCTTCCTGCATAGCCTTGAGTCCCTCAGGAGCTGCGATAATGCACATGAAGTGAATCTTCTGACATCCTCTGTCCTTGAGCATCTGGATAGCAGCCACTGATGATCCACCTGTAGCAAGCATAGGATCTACAACGAAAATTTCTCTCTCTGCAACGTCTGCAGGCATCTTGCAGTAGTACTCAACCGGCTTAAGTGTCTCAGGATCTCTGTAAAGACCGATATGTCCAACCTTCGCAGCAGGAATAAGAGCCAGCATTCCGTCTACCATACCAAGAC
>JAEEGL013240896.1_pt1 | contig 19769 bp, 17 predicted proteins | sample 9134231 | NCBI WGS metagenome assembly JAEEGL01 (sample SAMN16246548, study PRJNA631951) | gut metagenome | biome: gut microbiome; feature: rumen; material: fiber-attached | host: Bos | place: Iran: Karaj | collected 2018-10 | reverse complement strand
GTTCATCTGGATCCCGGCCGGCTTCTGCATCCTGCTGACCGTGCTGGCCTTCAACCTGGTGGGCGACGGACTTCGGGACGCCTTCGACCCGAAGATGAAACGGTAAGGAGGGAGGAAGCAAAATGGCAGGAAAGAATGAAGGCTATCTCTCCGCCCGTGAATCCCGGCGCATTTCCAGGGAAAACCGGAAGATCACCAATCAGTATGAAAAAAAGCGCAAACGCAAGAATGTGCCGGAGTCGGAGTATCTCACGAAGATGCACGACCCCAACAACATGGTGGAATTCGATAATCTGCACACCTATTTCTTCACGGATACCGGCGTTGTTCACAGCGTGGATGGCGTGACCTTTGAAGTGCCCATCGGCAAAACCGTGGGTGTAGTGGGGGAGAGCGGCTGCGGCAAGAGCGTTACCAGCCTTTCCCTTATGCAGCTGCTGCAGAGACCCCAGGGCCAGGTGGTGGACGGTGAGATCCGTCTGAACCTGGGAGATAAGGCCTATGACGTAACCAAGGCCCCCAACGAAGTCATGCAGCGCATCCGCGGCAATATGGTTTCCATGATCTTCCAGGAACCCATGACCGCCCTGAACCCGGTGTTCCGCATCGGGGAGCAGATCGGGGAAGTCCTTCTCCTGCACGACACGGAGAACCGCAGCGAGGAGCAGGTGAAGAAGCGCACCCTGGAGCTGCTGGAAATGGTGGGCATCGCCAACTCAGAGGGCGTATTCAAGATGTATCCCCATGAGCTCAGCGGCGGTATGCGTCAGCGAGTGGTCATCGCCATGGCCTTGGCATGCAATCCCAGGGTCATCATCGCGGACGAACCCACCACCGCCCTGGACGTGACGATCCAGGCCCAGATCCTGGACCTGCTCCGTCAGCTGAAGGATAAGACCAACGCTTCCATTATCTTCATCACCCACGACTTGGGCGTGATTGCGGAAATGGCGGATTTCGTAGTGGTCATGTATGCCGGCCGCATTGTGGAGAAGGGTACCGCGGAGGACATCTTCTATCATCCCGCCCATCCCTACACCGTCGGGCTCATGAATTCCAAGCCCGTAGTGGGCAAAAAGGTGGACGAGCTTTACTCTATCCCCGGCAAGGTGCCGAACCCCATCAACATGCCGGATTACTGCTATTTCAGGGATCGCTGTGAAATGTGCGTGGAAAAGTGCGCCGGGAAGTACCCGGAAACGGTACAGATTTCCGACACGCATTTTGTCAACTGCTATCGCTATTATGACCAGGAGCAGGGAGGGAAATGACGATGGAAAAGGGAAAATCCGAATACCTCCTTGAGGTCAATAATCTGAAAAAGTATTTCCCCATCAAGGGCGGCCTGCTTTCCCACACCGTGGGCCAAGTCAAGGCTGTGGACGGCGTCAGCTTCCGCATCAAGCGGGGTACGACCATGGGTCTGGTGGGGGAGAGCGGCTGCGGCAAATCCACCGTGGGCCGCACCATACTGCGCCTGCTGGAAAAGACCGAAGGGGAAGTGCTCTTTAACGGAGTGGACATTTTCAGTCTCAACCGGCAGGAGCTTCGCAAGATGCGCACCAAGCTCCAGATCATTTTCCAGGACCCCTATTCCAGCCTTTCTCCCCGCCTTCCCATCAGCGAGATCATTGGTGAAGCGGTCCGGGAGCATAATCTGGTACCCGCCAACGAATTCGACGATTATATCACAAAGATTATGAAGGAATGCGGCCTTCAGGAATACCATAAGGACCGCTATCCCCATGAGTTTTCCGGCGGCCAGCGGCAGCGCATCTGCATCGCCAGGGCTCTGGCCCTGAACCCGGAGTTCATCCTCTGCGACGAGCCCGTTTCCGCTCTGGACGTTTCCATTCAGGCGCAGATCATCAATCTGCTGCGTGATCTGCAAAAGCAGTTCGGGCTGACCTATCTTTTCATATCTCACGACCTGTCCGTGGTGGAGCACATCTCCGATACGGTGGGTGTCATGTATCTGGGGAACCTGGTGGAATTCTCCGAGACGGAAAGCATTTTCAGCCGGCCGCTTCATCCCTACACCGTGGCGCTGTTCTCCGCCATCCCGGTACCTGACCCGAATTATAAGATGAAACGCATCGTGCTGCAGGGAAGCATCCCTTCTCCGGCCAATCCTCCCAGTGGCTGCAAATTCCACACCCGCTGCGAGAAGTGCATGGAGCTGTGCAAGCACGTCGCGCCGGATTGGGCGGAGGTGGAACCCGGGCACTTCTGCGCCTGCCATCTGTATAACAGCGCCCAGCGCAATGCAGAACTGGAGCAGGTCATGAAGGATACGGTCAAAGCGGAAGCCAGGCAGGCCGGCTGATATGGCCAGGAAACCCAGAGTTTACGATGATGACGATGGACATACCATCGCCGATATGAATGTGGAGGGTATGCCCTGGTATGACCGGGCCCATAAGGACCGCAGGGAGGGTGGGAAAGCAAAGCCGCCTATGGACAGGTCCCAACGGCAGGCCACCATCTTTGCCGTCGTGCTGGCGGCGCTGGTGATCGCTTTGGTTTTCGGACTGGGCTACTTTATCGTAATCTTTTTGATGGATACACTTTTGAGGTGAACGAAACACCCGCCCTTGCCTGAGGGCGGGTGTTGTTCATAAAAAACTCTTGCTTTCTGCTCTCAGCTAAGATATAATACGCCCCGAAAAAGGGAGTAACTCGCGGCAGAATGCCGCGGCTGCGGCGTCAATACGATGCGGGACATCCGCCGCAGCCTTAATGAGTGAGACTTTTGCCGGCGGGCAAAAGTCTTTTCTTTTTGGAAGGAGAAATGATATGCAGCAGTACCTTGAAACCCCGGAACAAGTCCTGCAGGAGCTCAGTTCCACACCGCAGGGCTTGAGCGCAGCAGAGGCGGAAGAGAGACTGGCGAAAAACGGAAAGAACAAGCTGGAGGAAGGCGAGAAGGACAGCCTTTTAAAACGCTTCTGGAAGGCTCTGTGCGACCCTATGATTTTCTTGCTCCTCGGCGCAGCATTGATTTCCACCCTGACGACGGTGTACCAGAATATGGTACAGCATGAACACGAGAGCTATGCCGATCTGTTCATCATCCTCTTTGTAGTGGTCATCAATACGGTCCTCAGCGTTGTGCAGGAGGGCAAGGCGGCAGAAGCCATCGACGCCCTTAAGGAGATGACTGCCGCCACCAGCAAGGTCATGCGGGACGGCCTGATCAAGGTCATTCACAGCGAGGACGTTGTCGTCGGCGACGTAGTGGTCCTGGAAGCAGGCGACGCGGTGCCCGCGGACTGCCGCATCCTGGAAAGCTACAGCATGAAGGCAGAGGAGTCCGCCCTCACCGGTGAAAGCGTACCGGTGAACAAGTTGGTGGACGCTCTGATGCTTCGGGACAGCCAGAAGGATATTCCCTTGGGTGACCGGAAAAACATGCTTTACAGCGGCAGCACGGTGGCTTACGGCCGCGGCACCGCCGTCGTCACGGCTACCGGCATGGACACGGAGATGGGCAAGATCGCCAACGCCCTGAACATGGCGGAGGATGACAAGACCCCCCTCCAGAAAAAGCTGGCGGCGCTTTCCAAAACGCTTACTAAGCTGGTGCTGGGGATCAGTATTTTCGTCTTCCTCTTTGGCGTTGCGAGGGAGGTTTTCTTCTCACCCGGAGAGACCGCCGTATTCAATATGATCCTGGATACCTTCATCATCGCAGTGGCCCTTGCTGTGGCCGCCATCCCTGAAGGGCTTCCGGCCGTGACTACCATCATACTCTCCATCGGACTCACCAGCATGTCCAAGCGGCAGGCCCTGCATCGTAAGCTGACGGCAGTGGAAACCCTGGGCTGCACCCAGATCATCTGCTCGGATAAGACCGGCACGCTGACGCAGAACCGCATGACCGTGGTGGATACCTACACGGATGATCCCGTGCTTCTGGCAAAAGCCATGGCCTGCTGCAGCGATTCCAAACGGGGTTTGGGCATGCATGAAGCGGTGGGCGAACCCACGGAAAACGCTTTGGTGAACCATGCCCACGATCTGCGTTTGTATAAGGATGAGCTTGATGAAACCTGCCCGCGCATCGGTGAAGCTCCCTTCGATTCCATACGGAAGATGATGAGCACCGTCCATAAGGAAGCGGACGGCATCCATCAGTATACAAAAGGCGCCTGTGAGATGCTGCTCCAGCACTGCGTCGGCTATATAAAGGACGGCAATGTGCTGCCCATGACGGAGGAATACCGGCAGTCCGTGGTGAAGCGCAACAAGGAATTCGCAGACAGAGCCCTTCGCGTCCTGGGCGCAGCTTACCGGATCTGGAAGGAAGAGCCGGAAAACTATGAGGCGGAGACTCTGGAGCAGGAGCTTATTTTCATCGGCTTTGTGGGTATGATCGACCCCTGCCGCCCTGAAGTCTACGACGCCATCACCGAATGCCGCAGCGCCGGCATCCGCCCGGTGATGATCACCGGTGACCATCGGGATACCGCAGTTGCCATCGCAAAAGATCTGGGCATCATCAAAGATGAATCGGAGGCCATCGAAGGGGCAAAGCTGGAGGACATCAGCGACGAAGAACTGGTGGAAGCGGTCACCAAGTATTCCGTGTACGCCCGTGTGCAGCCCGAGCATAAGACCAGGATCGTGCGCGCCTGGCAGGCCAGGGGCATGGTCGTGGCCATGACCGGTGACGGCGTCAATGACGCGCCAAGCATAAAGGCGGCCGACATCGGCGTGGGCATGGGTATTACCGGGACTGACGTGACCAAGGGCGTCAGTGACATGGTCCTGGCAGACGACAATTTCGCTACCATCGTCAATGCGGTGGAAGAAGGGCGAAAGATCTATGACAATGTGCACAAGGTCGTGCAGTTCCAGCTGCTGACCAACCTCTGCGAGATCGTCACGGTCTTTGCCGCATCCATGCTGGGCTTCAAAATCTTCAGTGCAGCGCATCTTCTTTGGATCAATATGGTGACTGACTCCGCCCCCGGTCTGGCTCTGGGCATGGAACGGGCAGAAGAAGGACTGATGAAGCGCAAGCCCCGGCCTGCCGACGAAAGCCTGTTTTCCAATGGCAGCGGCGCGGTAATGCTGGTGCAAGGCATCCTGATGGGCGTGCTGATCTTTTTCTCTTTCCTTTTCGGCGAATGGCTGGAAAACGGCCGATGGGCTTTAACCGCCAGCGCGGACGGCACGACGATGGCCTTTCTGACCTGCAATTTCTCTCAGATGTTCAGCGCCTTCAACAACCGCAGCCTGACGGAATCCATTTTCAAGATGAAGCACCAGAACTGGTGGCTTTGGGGTGCTTTGCTTTGGACGATCGTGCTCACATGCGGCGTTCTCTTTATTCCCCCGCTTTGCCGGCTTTTCGGACTCGCTTCCATCAGCTTCAAGGAATTCGTGATTGCCCTTGGCTTTGCATTCATCAACATTCCCATAGCAGAGGCGGCAAAGCTTATCAAGAAAGGAAAAAAGAATGCTGACGCTTAAAAACTCCCATGGATATCAGGTGACGCTGCTGGAGACCGGCGGCGCGATCCAGTCCATCCTCATGCCGGACCGGGAGGGGAAGCTGGGCGACATCGTGCTGGGCTTCGATGATCCCGCGGATTACCCCGGTTTGGGAAGCATCGGCGCATTTGTCGGACGTTATGCCAACCGGATTGCAGGCGGTACCTTTCAGCTGAACGGCAGGACCTATTCTGTCACACGCAACGAGGGAAAGAATACCCTTCACGGCGGCCATGGCTATCACCTGCGCCGGTGGAATCTGGAGCCGACAGAGAAAGGCGCAGCCCTTACCATCTTCGACCCGGATGGGGAGGAGGGCTTTCCGGGAAACGTTCATGTCCGTGTGGATGTTCAGTTGACGGAGACGGATGAATTGATCCTAGACTATTCGGCAGAGACAGACGCGGATACGGTCATCAACCTGACGAACCACAGTTATTTCAATCTCTCCGGCAAAGAGCAGATGCTGGACCAGGAACTGTATCTCAATGCGGACAGCTATCTGGAAGTGGATGCCGGTCTCATTCCCACCGGACGGCGCATCGACGTGAGCGGAACGGATTTCGATTTCCGTACCCGCCGACCCATAGCCAGCGGGAAATATGACCATTGCTTCATCTTGAATCCAGACGGCATTCAGGCGGAAGCCTGGGATCCGGCAAGCGGCAGAGGTATGCGAGTGGAGACAGATCAGCCCGCTGTGCAGCTCTATTGCGGCGGCGGACTGGGCGGAACAAAAGGGAAGGGCGGCAGGGTATATCAGCCCTTTGCCGGCTTCTGTCTGGAAACGCAGCATTTCCCGGATGCCCCGAACCATGCGGAATTTCCCGGCACAGTGCTTCCTGCGGGCGGTGTATTCCGATCCCGTACCAAATTCTCATTTTATGTTGAATAAGAAATAATCCTTTTCTGGAATGATAAAATTAAAACAAATAAGAGCGGCATGGCATAGACTGTGCCGCTCTTCATTATTATGTTGAAATCACATATGCTGTCATGTATAATAATTGTGCCAATTGATGAATTAAATTGCGAGCGTGCAGGAGTATCCATCAGGGGATGTGGATGGTGCAGAGCGTGATCAGAAGGTTGAGCACCAGATCATTGAGCCGGTCCATGCGAAGCCGAAGAGAAGGAATGGCGTCTTCGCTGATGCGGAAATCCACGAAGCGGCGCATCATATAGTCGGGCCCATCCTCCGGAAAGGACTTTTCGATTCCTTCCGCCGACATCATGGAACGCATTTCCCGTCCGATTTCCCGGTAAAGTGCATTGATGCGTTTTCTGTAAAGCTGCTGTTCCAAATAACTCTCTTCACCCTTGACCTGCGCTTGTCGCTGCAGATACCTTGCCCTGGCAATGGCGGATCGCATATTTTGTGAAAGGCAGATCCACTGATTCAGCAGAGCTTCTGCCTGCGGTGAATAATCGCTCATGCGGTCCGTCGCCTCCTTCAACTGTAATACCTTGGCTGAATACTTGAATAATCGAATCGATCCTGGAGTTGCGCCTTCTCGGCGCGTCACAGGGGTTTCACAACGTCGCCGGAAGGAAGTGCGATATGAAAGCAGAAAACATACTGAATCATGAGCAGAAGGAAGCCTATTGCAGACAAATGACGGAGCTGCTTCCGCTGCTTCGTGCACGCTTGGGGATGACGCAGGAAGAGCTGGGGAACATCAGCGGCGTCAGCCGTGTGACGATTTCCCAAATCGAATCCGGCCGTGCGAAAATGAACTGGCTGCACTTTTCGGCTCTCATGATGGTATGCACAGCTGACCGGAATGCAAAGGAACTGCTCTATGTCCGCGGGCTGCTGGACGACACGCTGCTGCGCTTTTACCAGGTCAGCAGCGATTATCCGCAGTTGAATGTGGTAGTGCCGCTCAGCATCATCAGCTTTTTGAAGGAGTATACAGCAGATTGAGCGCAGAATCAACTAAAATCGAAGGACGGCAGCTGGAATCAGCCGCCGTCCTTTTTCATTTTTATTCAGCGTTCGTAAACGAGAGAGACTTCGCGGTCATCCATGGCCCGTTCCAGTGCGGTTTGCAGCGTGGTTAGGTTGCTGGCATAAACGTAGTACTCCACATTCCCGTCCAGTTTGCAGGCATACTGGCGATCGTTGATCTTGTGGAAGCTCATGAACCGCTCCGTCCCATCCTTCAGGCGGATGGTGATGGAGGTGGAGAAGCTCTCTTCATATGTCGTGTCGGGGGATACGGAGCTTACCTGCCGGAAATTCAGGGTGCGGCTGTAGATGCGTTTGGTATTAGTCTCACCTACGTCTTTTCCGTTCAGGTGGCTGCAGGTGCGGACGACCTCTACGCCGGAACCGGTCACGTCGTCGTATTCGTACAGCAGCATCTCGTAGACATCCCCGTCAAAGTCATAGATCACGGCGTCCACATTGTGGATGCTGATGACCCACGGCGTCCGGATCTGGAGGTTCATGTAGTTGAGATCGATCCAATCGAAGTCGGTTTCCTTATATTCCAGGATCGTAAGGTAATCCACTTCACCTGCCATGAAAGCATCGTACTGCCGTGCAATAGCCGCGATGGCCTTGTCGTCACGGGCAATGCCGATCACCAGCTCCAGGCTGTTTCCGAAAGCATCCTCCAAAAAGAGCCTGGCGGGATGATCAAAGCCGTAGTCCCGCAGCTCGTCCCTGGAAGTGATGTTGCCGGCAATCTGCTCCATGGAAAGGGTGCCGAGCACATCCAGGAGGTCTTCGATCGGTTCCGCGGTGCAGGGAGATACGAAGGGCTGAAGCATCATGTAGGCGGAGGAAGTGATGTTGCCCTCCATGTTCAGATCCTTGTCCAGCACGACTTCGATCTTCACCCCATCCCGACGGGTGAGAATGAAATGCACAAGGTTTTCGTAGATTTCGCTTTCTTCATATGTGGGGAAGGAGTCAACCGCCAGATACTCATGAGGGTGACGGGTCATGAGGCCGGTCAGGTAGCCGCCGATGGTGTATACCGTGTCGTCATGATCCGTATTGGCGTAATAGTTATTCAGGATCGGCGTTTGATTTCCCACGAAAACGGTGGTGGAACTGCCGTCCGTAAAGCTGATGGTGAGGGAAAACTGGGGGTCATCCAACCCATAATCGCTCAGATCCTTCGGATTCTCTTCAATTATGGAGGTGGCGGTGATAGAGGAGATCGTATACATCATGGAGCGGAAACGGGAAGCGTTGTAACCGAAGAAGGAGTCATCCGGCGAAGCGGTGAATTGATAGCTTCCGTTTTCCTGCCTCTCTGCATGGATGACGAATTCTTCCCCGTCCTCATAATGAAACGTGATGCCGGAGACATCGTCGCCGCTCCTATGCACAAGATAATTGATGGGTGCCTCCGTCGGAGCCGGTGTTTCTTCGATTATGATCTCTTTTTCGGGAAAAACATACTTCATCAGGACGAAAACCAGCACCAGGACCACCACGGCGGCGCCGGCGATGACAATGCGTCGGATATTTTTGGACATTACAGGTGTCTCCTTTTGGACCAGATCAGGATGCCTGCAAGCAGAATGAGCAGGGGCATGGCGATTACGACCACATAGAGAACCAGGCGGCTCTGCCAGCTGAGGATGTTCAGCATCTTGGATTCAAAGGTCTTGTCCGGGATCACAACGCCGTCGCTGTATTCGCTGATGTAGTCCAGCAAATGTTCAATGAACTGCCCGTTAAGATAGTTGCTCGCCTTCAGTACACTGTCGGAGATCATGCCGGCGGAGCAGAAGAGAATATCCCCGCGGGTGTAGTTCATGTTCTTGTCTGTAGCCAGGTACTCCGAAATCACGCACATGTTGAAGGGGCCGGTGGGATCGTTGGCCTCGTCGTAATCATAGCCCAGCGTGATCTCGTTCAGATCCTTGGAATAGGAGCGGCGGGAGGATGTCATGAGCACCGCCAGGTTGTGATTGCTGGTCTCGGTCCCGGTCAGGTCGATGGGCATGCAGCCGGGTACCAGAGCATAATAGTTTTTGGTGTTCAGCCGGTCGGTGACGTTCTTGATATTCGTAATGGTGGGGACGACGTAGAAGGGCATATTGCTGATGCTCTGGTAGTTATCAAGGATGAACTCGCTGCGATAACGGACGCCCCATTCCTCGAAAAAGCTGTTCAGGTTCGTAAGGCTGACGCTGGTTTCCGGGGTAAGGGCGACGAGCGCGTCACCGCCGCGTTTGAGAAAAGCATCCAGCTTCTCGATCTCTTCGGGGCCGTAGTCGGTTTCGGGGGAGGAGATGATGAGGAGCGTGCATTCCTCCGGAATCTCATCCTGGGCAAGGATGATGACCTGCGTGTCGTAGTTCATCTTGTTCAGGATGCTGTCCAGCTGATCCTTGGAATAATCTTCGCCGTGGCCGCGGAGCCAGCAGGCGGTGTTGACGGATTCCTGGGTCACGAAGAGCAGGGCGGAGGTGATCGCCTGTTCCGCCCGGATGCCGACAAAGTAGCTGATGCCGGAATCCTCGTCGACCTTGATGTTGTAGAGGCTGTTCGGCGACATGGATTTCATCCGGAGGTCGCTTTCCACGATAAGGTAATTGTTGCCCAGGTCGCCCAGGGTGTTGTATTGCTCAAAGATCTTGGGGTTCATATTGGGATTTACGTAGCGTACCTTGATCTTGCCGCCGCCCAGGGCTTCATAACGCTGGAGGATCTCATAGACGTTGGAGAGCATCTGGTCTGCGTCGCGGAACACGGTTTCGTCGGCCAGCACGGTGATGGTCACGTTCCGGGTCATATCGTCGATGATTTCCTTGGTGTCTTCGGAAATATCGAAGATATGCTCCTTAGTCATATCGAATTCCCATACAAAGCGGTCGGTCATGTAGCCCAGCAGCACGTTCACCAGCACGATAGCGATGATAAAGATGATGGTGAAGACGGTAGCCAGGGTGCCGTATTTGAATTTCCGGCTTTTGATCTCTTCCTCTTCAGCGACCAGAGCCTGGTCGATCAGGCCTTCATTCAGAATTTCGTCATCCGGTTTTCTTTTCATGGTATCTCAATCTGCCCTCAGGCAGCTCCTTTCTTGGGAATGGGGCCGCAGTCTGCGTGAGCCCTCGATGTTATCCGGGGAGGTATCAGCTCCAACGCTTCTTTTCCAGAACGCGAACCGTCAGGAAAAGAAAGACGGCTACGGCGCAGAGATAGAAGAAAAAGTCGGCCACGGAAAAGACGCCCACATAGAAGGTGTTGTACCGGCGGAAAATGGAGATCCAATAGAGGATGTGCTTCAGCCAGGTGAGGTTGATGAGGCTGTAGGCGTAATCCATCAGGAACAGGAAAACGTTGATGCCCAGAGTGGCAATGTTGGCGACGAGCTGATTCTCCGTCAGGGAAGAGACAAAGCATCCGATGGCGATGAAGACCGCGCCCACGGCCAGGAGGGCGATGTAGTTGCCGAAGATGATGGCACCGTTGGGCGTGCTGACGGCGGCGATGATGACGACCTGGATCAGCAGCAGTGCCAGGGAGATCACATAGACCGTGTACGCCGCAAGGAACTTGCCCAGGACGATCCCGGCAGGCTTCACGGGGGAAGTCAGCAGCAGCTGATCCGTCTTCTGCTTGTACTCCTCACTGAAGGTGCGCATGGTCAATACGGGTGCCAGCACGATGAGGGCATAGAACATGATGGAGAAAACCGCCGTGAGCTGGTTCTGGGCCGTCATCATATTCATAATGTAGAATACCAGGTTCATCACAAATACGAACGCCGCAATGAACACATAGCCGACGGGGGAGGTGAAATAGGCGCGCAGGTCGCGCTTGTATATGGCAGCCATCAGTCGTCGACCTCCTTACTGTTTTCCTGAGCCGAAGAAGAAAGCTCTTCGCCGCCGCTGACATTCAGAGCGGTGTCCGCCGAGACCTTCTTGGGGGCCTTGTTCTGGGGATTGCGCTGGCGTTTTTTCTCTTCCACCAGCGACAGGAAGATGTCCTCCAAGCTGAGATCCATGCTCTTGAGCTGCAGAATGGGGTACCCTGCCTTTGCAAGGGCCATGAACATGGGCTTGCGGACGTCGACATTGGGCTTTGCCTCCACAAGGAAGTCGTAGGAGCCCTTTTCCGCCTGCACCGTCACGTCTGCGAACTGCACGCCCTCAATGCCCCGCAGGATCTTGCGAACCATGTCCTGCGGTCCCGCCACGCGGACGGAGAGCTTCCGGTCCCCGGTGATCATCGCGGAAAGATTCTCCGGTTTGTCATCCGCCACGATCTGCCCGTTGTTGATGACAAGGACCCGCTCGCAGATGGCGCTGACCTCCTGCAGGATGTGGGTCGAGAGAATAATGGTGCGGTTTTTGCCCAGGGTCTTGATGACGTTGCGGATCTCGATGATCTGCTTCGGGTCCAGGCCCACTGTGGGCTCGTCCAGGATCAGGACCTCCGGATTGCCGATCAGCGCCTGGGCCATGCCCACCCGCTGCTTGTAGCCCTTGGACAGGTTGCGGATCACCCGCTTGTACTGGTCCTTCAGCCCGACCAGCTCGCAGATCTCCATCACATGATCCTTCCTGTTCAGAGACTTGTCCGCTTTCAGGTCAAAGATAAAGTCCAGGTATTCCTCCACGGTCATGTCCAGATACAGCGGAGGCTGTTCCGGCAGATAACCGATCTGCTTTTTCGCGGCAATGGGATCCTCCAGTACGTCGATGCCGCCGATGCGGGCAGCGCCGGAGCTGGCGGAAAGGTATCCGGTGATAATGTTCATGGTAGTGGATTTTCCCGCGCCGTTCGGCCCCAGAAAGCCCACGATCTCCCCTTCGCCGATGGTGAAGGAAAGGCGGTCGATGCCGCGTTTCTTCCCGTAGGTCTTGGTTAAATTGGATACTTCGATCATCCTATGATTCCCTCCTGCTGTGGTGCCGCAGAGCCGCGGCGGTTTTTCCTCCGCGGATGCAAGGGGAGCTCCAGGCTCCCGGACGCAGCCATTATGCCATGCAAATATTACAATAGTATGAAGTTCGGCGGTTTTGCGCATAAAAGCTACCAATCACTATACCATTACTCCGCCGGATTTACAATATTAAATAATAAAGGGAACCAGCAGGCGTCTATGCAGCCCGTTGCCGAAACGGGCTGTATCTTTTGGCTCCCGGTACTTTATTTTTCAATATTCGGGTGATATAATAATTTATTAGTAAATTCCAATCACCTACGACAAGGCGGATTAAAGTATATGAGCATCGTAACAAAACTCTTTGGCACACGTTCCAGCAGGGAAGTCAAGAAAATCATGCCCACCGTGGCGAAGATCGAGGCGCTGGAGGAAGAATACCGAAAACTCACCGACGAGCAGCTAAAGGCGAAAACCGGCGAATTCAAGCAGCGTCTAAGCGCCGGTGAAACCATGGACGACATCCTTCCGGAAGCCTTTGCGACAGTACGCGAAGCGGGCGACCGGGTGCTGGGTATGCGGCATTTTCCCGTGCAGCTGATCGGCGGTATCGTGCTCCATCAGGGCAGGATCGCCGAAATGAAGACCGGCGAAGGCAAGACGCTGGTAGCCACGCTCCCCGCTTATCTGAACGCGCTGGGCGGCCAGGGTGTGCACATCGTCACCGTCAACGATTATCTGGCCCGGCGTGACAGCGAGTGGATGGGCAAGATCCACCGCTTTCTGGGTCTCAGCGTAGGCCTCATCGTCCATGGCCTCAGCAGTGAACAGCGCCGGGCCGCCTATGCGGCGGACATTACCTACGGAACCAACAATGAGCTGGGCTTCGATTACCTGCGGGACAATATGGCAGTCTATAAGTCGGAACTTGTCCAGCGGGGCCATGTATTTGCCATCGTGGACGAGGTGGACTCCATCCTGATCGATGAGGCCAGGACACCGCTCATCATTTCCGGCAAGGGAGATGAATCCACGGACCTTTATCAGCAGGCGGACCAGTTCGTCCGGCGGCTGAAGAAGATCGTGTATACAAGCACCGACGAGAAGCAGGAAGAGGACGAGAATCTGGATGCGGACTATGTGGTGGATGAAAAGGCCAACACCGCTACGCTAACGGCCCGGGGCATCGCCAAGGCGGAACAGCATTTCGGCATCGAAAACCTGGGCGATCTGGAGAACAGCACCCTGAGCCACCATATCAACCAGGCCCTGAAAGCCCACGGAATCATGAAGCGGGATGTGGACTACGTCATCAAGGACGGAGAGATCATCATCGTCGATGAATTCACCGGCCGCCTGATGTTCGGCCGCCGCTACAACGAAGGCCTCCACCAGGCCATCGAAGCAAAGGAAGGCGTCAAGGTTCAATCGGAGAATAAGACGCTGGCCACCATTACCTTCCAGAATTTCTTCCGCATGTACCATAAGCTCAGCGGCATGACAGGCACAGCCCTGACGGAAGAAGAAGAATTCAACACCATCTATAACCTGGACGTGGTGGAGATCCCCACCAACAAGCCGGTGGTGCGCGTGGACCACCCCGACGTCATTTATAAAAACGGCGAGGGCAAGGACACCGCAATCCTGCAGCAAATCACCGAATGCCATGAAAAAGGCCAGCCTGTGCTGGTAGGCACCATTTCCATTGAAAAGAGCGAGCATCTGAGCCGTCTGCTGAGCCAGAAGAAGATCCCCCACAACGTGCTCAATGCGAAGCAGCACGAGCGGGAAGCGGAGATCGTGGCCCAGGCAGGCAAATTCGGCGCCGTCACCATCGCCACCAACATGGCCGGCCGCGGCACCGACATCATGCTGGGCGGCAACCCGGAATATATGGCCAAGAGCGACCTGAAAAAGGCGGAATACACCGACGAAGAGATCGCCGCCGCCACTGGCTACGGCGACATCACCGATGAACGCATCCTGGCAGCCCGTGTGTTGTTCCGGGATTCCATGGCGCGGCATCGCGCGGAGACCGCTTCGGAGGCGGATAAGGTCCGGGCTGCCGGCGGCCTCTTTATCGTCGGCACGGAACGCCATGAATCCCGGCGCATCGACAATCAGCTCCGGGGCAGAAGCGGCCGTCAGGGCGATCCCGGCGAGACCCGCTTCTATATTGCCATGACCGATGATCTCATGCGTCTGTTCGGCGGTGAGCGGGTGCAGGCCATGATGGAAGGCCTGGGCATGGAAGATGACATGCCCATCGACAACAAGATCATCTCCAACGCTTTGGAAAACGCCCAGAAGCGGGTGGAAAGCCGCAATTTCCAGTCCCGTAAGACGGTGCTGGAATACGACGACGTGATGAACCAGCAGCGCGAGCTGATCTACAAGCAGCGCAAACAGGTCCTTGACGGGGAGGACGTGAGCCAGAGCGTCCGCAACATGGTGGGAGACACCATAGAAATGAACATGACCGACGCCATGGCGCAAAAGGATTACGTCAGCGACCTTCAGGAGCTGCAGACCATCATCGCGCCTTACAAGGGCCTGTTCGTGAAGGATGAGGACTTTCAGCCCAGCGTGGTGGAACTCAACAGCTATACGAAGGAATACCTGTCCCAGCGGCTCAAGGAACTGGCCTTTGCCTTCCTGGACGCAAAAGAGAAACGCTTCGGGACCATGCCCGGCACGGATATCCCCGTCATGCGGGAGCTGGAGCGGGTCATCCTGTTGCGTGTCGTGGACGAATACTGGATGGAACACATCGACTCCATGGACGACCTGCGCCGGGGCATCGGCCTCCGGGGCTACGGCAATACCAAACCCATCGACGCCTACAAGCAGGAAGGCTTCGAGATGTTCGACGCCATGATCAACGGGATCAAGTCCGAAGTCTGCCGCCGCATCCTGACCGTGGAGGTGAAGCGCCCTGAAGAGGACGTGCAGCGCCGCCGCGTGGCGAAGGAATCCCTGAACGATCTGGGCGGCGCCGGAGAAAAACAGCAGCCCATCCGCAAGACCAAGATCGGGCGTAACGATCCCTGTCCTTGCGGCAGCGGGAAAAAGTACAAATTCTGCCACGGAAGGGAACGCTGATGGAACGATCCAGACATCTGTTCACTTCGCGCGCCGGAGGCGTGTCCGGAGGCATTTGGGCCAGCCTGAATCTTCGCCGCAGCTGTGAGGACGACCCGGCAAACGTCAGGGAGAATTTTCGCAGGGTGGGGGAAATGATCGGCTGTGACCGATTCGTTTTCCTCAGCCAGCAGCATACGGACCGCGTCCTCCGGGTGGATGCTTCTGATGTGATCCGGGACGTGTATCAGCCCCTCGCGGAGGCGGACGGGCTCGTCACCCGGACACCGGAGCTGGGACTCATGGTTTTTTCCGCAGACTGCGTCCCTATCCTTATGGAAGGGGACGGCGTCGTGGCTGCCGTGCATGCCGGGTGGCGGGGAACGGTAAAGGGGATTGCCGCCAAAGCGGTATGGGCAATGGAATGTCCGCCGGAAACGATCCGGGCCTGGATCGGTCCTGCCATCGGTCCCTGCTGCTATCAGGTGGGGGATGAGGTGCGGGCGGCCATGCGGGAACAGCTGGGGGAAGAAGCGGAACCTTTTATTGCCGGGGACAAGGTGGATCTCAAGGGCTTCAACCGGCGCCTTCTGGAATGCAGCGGCGTGCGCAGCATCGATGTCAGCCCCATTTGCACCATGTGCAGCCATGAGGAGTATTGGTCCCACCGCTATACAGCGGGGGAGCGGGGCGTCCAGTGCGGGGTAATCATCCTCAACGGCAGGGAGGAAACGGCTTGAAGCGGATTGTGCTGATACTGTTTTCACTTCTGTTTCTCTGCGCCTGCAGCTTGACGGCGCCGACTGCGACGCCGAATCCCACGCCAACGCCGGATTATCCGGAATACCCCTCTGCGCCGACGGCCAGGCCGATGGCCGTTCAGGAGGATTGGCCGGACGACGGGCGGTTCACCCTCCGCTATGCCGATGATGCGGCATTGAACCCGTACAGCTGCGGCACGGAAGTCAACCGGCTCCTCGGCTCACTGCTGTTTGAACCTTTGATCCGCGTATCGGCGGATTTCCGCCCGGAGAGTGCCCTGTGCACCGAGTGGGCTTCAACGGACGGCGGAAAGACCTTTGAGCTGACTGTGCGGGAAGACGCCCGTTTTTCCGACGGCAGCGAAATGAGCTATTGGGATCTGCTCTATTCCCTGAACCGGGCGAAGGAGGAAACATCGATTTTTTCCGACCGCCTGAAAAACATCTATGATATTTCCTGGACTGGAGAGAAGCTTCGGATCACCCTTTCGTCGCCCCAGCCCGCTTTCCCGGTGCTGCTGGACGTGCCCATTGTGAAAGAGGGGAGCGCCTATCGCAGCCTCCCCGTTGGGTCGGGTCCCTATGTGTTTCAGGAAGATGAAAGCGGGGCGTATTTGATCCCGAATCCCTTTAGTCCGGAGGCGGGAAATCTGCCCTTTGACCGCATCGATCTGAAATACTTTGCGGTGGAAGAGCTGGCTTCCGCTTTCGCTTCCGGCGAAGTGGACCTGCTGGTCTCGGACCCCGGCGTCATGGGGCAGTCCAGCTTCGAAGGGGCAGTGCGCCGCAGCCTGCCCACGCCGATCCTCTATTATGTGGGCATCAACCCAACCTGCGAGCCTCTGTCCGAACCTGCCCGCCGCCGACTGGTGAACGCTGCGATCAACCGGGGCAGCCTGTCCGGCATCCTGGGCGGAGAAGCGACGCTGACGCCGCTGCACCCGCTGCTGCCGGAATGTGATGCCGAAGCGGCCAAGGCCTGGATCCCGGCAGACCTGAGCGAATACTGCATAGAGATCCTTACGGAGGATTACAACGGGGACGGGATCCTGGAGTATTTCCGGGACGGAGTACCCACGGAGTTCAGCTTCAAACTGCTGGTCTGCTCGGAGAACGAAGCGGGAACTGCTGCGGCCCGCAGCATCGCGGACGATCTGAAAAGCAAAGGGATACGGATCGAGCTTCAGCTTGTAAATGAAACAGAGTTTGTGCAGGCGGTGAGACGCCGGGATTATGATATGTTTCTGGGGGCAATGCGCCTGACGGCGGACTTCGATCTGACGCAGCTTTACCGGGATTTCGGGGACGATATGCTCCAGAAGCTGGCCCAGGATTTCCGGGCTTCCGAAGGGGAAGCGCATGCGTTGATCGCATCGGAGATCTGTTCTTATTCCGCGGAATGCTGCCGGATCCTGCCCCTGGTGTTTCAGCGCAGGATCATTTATTCCCGCCAAGGCTCCGTGCGGGAAATGGACCCCAGCTGGACCGATCCCTTCCGCAACGTCACTTCCTGGGTGACGGCCAAATGAGAGGAGAGAAAAATGACAGACAGAGAACTGCTGAACATGGCTTTTGAAGCCGCGGAAAATGCCTATGCGCCTTATTCCGGTCTTCGTGTAGGCGCCGCTCTGGAGTGTGCCGACGGCAGTGTATTTCTGGGGTGCAACGTGGAAAACGCTTCCTTCAGCGATACCATCTGCGCGGAGCGCACTGCCGTCGTCAAGGCGGTCAGTGAAGGCCGCCGCAGCTTTCGGCGAATCGCAGTGGCGGCCTACTCCGAAGAATACTGCATGCCCTGCGGAAGCAGCCTGCAGGTGCTCCGGGAATTCTCCGAAGATATGGAGATCCTGGCCGCGAAGAAGGATGGGCACTATGTCAGCTATAAGCTCAATGCGCTGCTTCCGCGGGTGTCTATTAAAGAGGAAATGGACGGGATGCTCCGCCGCTCAGAGTAAACGCTCGGTCAGCTGCCGCAGCGCAGCGGCCTGCGCATTCTTTTCCTCCGCCAGCTTTGCGCAGGCTTCCGCCATATCCCGCCGCGCCGCTGTTGCCCGGCGATAGCTTTCTGCCCGGTTCAGCGCCGCGTCGTAACACTCCCGCAGGGCTTTCATCAGTGGTTGCTTTTCCGGCGCTTCTGGCAGCGAGATCATGAGCGTGTCCCCCGTGCGAAGATAATACAGTGTTTGCAGCAGGCGCAGCTGCTTCTGCTGACGGCGCCGGAGTACGCGCAGCGTTTCCGCAGCCGGTGATGGGAGCCTGCGGCGCAAAAGAGCCTCGAAAGAGCGCACCGTTGCCGTTTCTTCCCTGATCCACCGCTGCAGCATCGTCAGCTCATTTTCAGCCGGGTCTGTACCTGTCACACGGCTCCAGACCGAAGCAAAGTCAGCTTCCATTTCGTTCTTCCTTTCTCAGGCAAAGACTCGAAGTATACTATGAAGCAAAGGTCGTGGAGGACACATGCCGAAGTTTTTCGCAGCAGAATGTGATCTGCGGGAAGAATATATCACCCTATCCGGTACGAAGGCGGATCATCTGCGTGTGCTGCGCGTCCGGGCAGGGGAAGAGCTGACCGTTTCCGACGGATTGGGCCTGGAGGCCCGCTGCACCGTCGACCTGGCGGGGAAGGACAGCTTCCGTCTTCGCGTGCTGGAAAGAATGCCGGCGGCAGGGGAGGCCTCGGTCAGCGCCGTCATCTATGCCGCTTTTCCCAAGGGAGACAAAGCGGAAACCATCGTTCAGAAGTCCGTGGAGCTGGGTGCCGACAGTATCGTTTTTTTCCTGTCCTCCCGCTGCGTTGCCAGGCCGGATGAGAGATCTGCCGCAGGGAAGATCGAACGTTTATCCAAAGTAGCCGAGGCGGCAGCCATGCAGTCCGGGCGGGGCAAAATACCCGCCGTGCGGTGGATTCCGAAGTATGCGGACATGTTGTATGAAGCTTATGAAGCGGAATTTCGTGCGTTTCTTTGGGAAAAAGCAGACGGGAACAGCCTGAGGAGCCTGATGCAGCGCAGCGCGCCGTTTTCTTCCGCTGCGCTGATCACCGGACCGGAGGGAGGCTTTTCGGAGGAAGAAGCGGAGCAGGCAGAAAATGCCGGTATTCCCTCCGTTACCATGGGAAAACGTATCCTCCGCTGTGAAACGGCACCTCTCTGCGCCTTGGCGGCGCTTATGTACGAAACCGGAAATCTTGAATGATTTTCGGAAAATGTGAAAATAAACCTTGACAAGAATACATGCGTTTGCTATTATATCTGAGCGTTCCAAAGACAGCGGGCAGCAGAAATGCGGAAGTCCCGCCGAGGAGAGCTTCTGAACTGATGCTTGGATGCTTACTGTCCTCCTGCCTTTGGCCGGAGGATTTTTCTTTTGGGCGCGAATACAGTACGGAGGTGAAACAATGCCTAACGCACGGGTACTGAGTGAGAAGCAGGCGATCGTAAGCGATCTCGTCAAAAAGTTCCGTGAAGCCCAGGGCGGCGTTTTCGTGGACTACACGGGAACTACCGTCGCTGCCGATACGGAAATGCGCCGCGCCATGCGCGCCGCCGGTGTCGAATACGCCGTC
>JAEEGL015952338.1_pt1 | contig 19770 bp, 18 predicted proteins | sample 9134231 | NCBI WGS metagenome assembly JAEEGL01 (sample SAMN16246548, study PRJNA631951) | gut metagenome | biome: gut microbiome; feature: rumen; material: fiber-attached | host: Bos | place: Iran: Karaj | collected 2018-10 | reverse complement strand
CTGTTGCAAGGAAAGTTGCGGCAAAAAGTGTGTTGCCCAATGTCTGATCCATTCCGAATGCATGTACGACTACTGCATCTTCAATGTTTGCAAAAACGGTACAAATACCAATTCAGGCGAGTACTGAAGGCAGGAAGGACTTCGAACTGCCTTTGTGTTTGAATAAATTATATTATTTTTATGATTTATGCAACTGAGGTTGTGTGATGTGTAAAAGATTGTTACAGAGTTCCTGATAAACGTTTTTGTCAACCCCCTTGAAAATTTAATCCATTTTTACTATTATATATTCACTTGCCGGGATGGCGGAACTGGTAGACGCCCAGGACTTAAAATCCTGTGCTGAGCAATCAGCGTGCCGGTTCGATTCCGGTTCCCGGCAACGAATCTCCTTGCAATGCAGGGAGATTTTTTTTTATTTACGTGTGTGAGGTACTATCATGCCATATTCTTATTCACCAAAATGTGCGTTCAGCTCTGTTGAAGACATAAAAAACAAAAAAGTTACAATTATGGGATTAGGCCTGAACGGTGGCGGCGAAGCTGCTGTAAGATTTTTTTTACAGAAGGGCGCTTTTGTAACTATTACCGATATGAAAACAGAACAGCAGCTGGAAGCTACTGTAAATAAAATAAAAGCCGATAAATCCCTTGATTTATCACATCTTACATGGCGTCTTGGAGAACATCGTATTGAAGATTTTGAAAATGCTGACTGCGTAATTAAAAATCCAGGTGTAAAAATTGAAGGAAATAAATATTTAGCTGCTGCAAAAGCTATAGAAACAGATTTGAGCATTTTTTTAAGATTTAAAGACTGCCCGCTTATTGCAGTAACAGGAAGCAAGGGAAAATCTTCTACAGTCAGTGCAATTTATTACGGCTTAAAAGAAGCCGGATTTAAAACTTTTCTTGGCGGAAACATTACAGTAAGTCCGCTTACATTTTTTGATGAAGTTTCTTCTGATACTCCTGTTGTAATTGAATTTTCTTCCTGGCAGCTGGCAGATTTGCGTGGCAGGGGAGTTTTAAAACCTTACATTTCAATTATTACAAAAATTGTTCCGGATCATCAAAACTGGTATGGAAATATGGAAGATTATGTTGCAGATAAGCGCCTGATTTATGCAGACCAGACAAAAGGCGATTATTCAATCTTCGATGCCGAGCCGGATGAAAAAGGTCACGAGCCCGATAAATCAATTCATTCAGGAATTGAATCCTGGGGAGAATTGTTTGCGTCTGAATCAAAGGCAACAGTTTTGCGTTACGGCAGACATTCACTGGAAAATGCAAATGCAGGGCAGGGTAAAAAAACTTATGGGGTTTGGCTCGAAAATAAAGCCGACGGTTCTTCCATAGGAAAAATCCTGTTACCGCAGATGGACGCTCCCGAAATTATTATGAAAGAGCTTTCTGTTCCCGGCGATCATATGAAAACCAATGTTTTAAATGCGGCAATGGTTATGTATTTGATGGGCGTGAGTGCAGAAAAATGCGTTGAAATTTGCGGAAAATGGCAGGGAATAGATCATCGTCTTCAGTATTTTCATAACTGGAAAAATAAAAAAGGAATTGAATTTAAGTTTTATAATGATTCCTGTGCTACAGTTCCTGAATCTGCTGTTGCGGCAAGCCAGGCTTTTGGTAAATCTGTAATTTTTATGACCGGCGGAACAGATAAAGGGCTTGAACTTTCTCCGCTTGAGGAACTTCTTACAAATAAAAAGAAGGATTTAATTCCTGTAAAAGATTTGTATCTTCTTGCAGGTTCGGCTACTGATAAACTTTTGCCTGCATTAAATAACGCAAATGTAAAATATCACGGCCCGTTTAATTCGTTAGATGAATTATTTGCAGAGGTTAAAAATAATTTTGAATCAGATGATTTTGAAGGCAAAGCTGCACCGGAGATTTTTGTATTTTCTCCGGGTGCAACTTCTTTTGGAATGTTCCAGAATGAATTTGACCGCGGCAATAAGTATATGGACACAGTCAAAAAATTCTTTAATTAATTTGATTTAGTTTTTATAAACTTCCCAGGTTGTTTTTACAAGAGTATCAACGTCGCTGTATTTTGGTTCCCAGCCAATCAGTTCCTTTGCAAGTTTTGAAGTTGTATAAAGACATGCAGGGTCACCTTCGCGGCGTGGAGCTTCTTCTGCAGGAATTGGTTCTCCTGTAATTTTTCTTGCGGCATCAATTATTTCTTTTACGGAAGTTCCTTTTTCGGTTCCAAGATTCAGTTTAAGGCTCTTGTTGTTTTTAGAAATGTATTCCAGAGACATAACATGGGCGCGGGCCAAATCTGTAACATGAACATAATCGCGGATACAGGTTCCGTCCGGTGTATCGTAATCTGTTCCAAAAATCTTAAGCTCGCGCTGTCCGAGTGCTGCTTCCATTACGCGGGGAAGAAGATTCTGAGGATCTCTTTCCAATCCTCTGACTACTCCTTCCGGATCATAACCTGCGGCATTAAAATAACGTAAAGCTGCAAATTTAAGTCCTTTAAGCTGGTCATACCAGTCCATAAATTCTTCTATTTTGTGCTTTGTAAAGCCATAATAATTCATTGGTTTTTGAGGATGATTTTCGTCCATTGGGAGATATTGCGGTTCACCGAATGTTGCTGCTGAAGATGAGAAAATCATAATTTTGCAGTTATGTTTTACGGCTGCATTCATAATATTCAATGTTCCTGTAATATTATTGATTGAATATTTTTCCGGTGCAACCATAGATTCTCCTGCTGCTTTAAATGCAGCAAGGTGAACAAATGCATCAAAGCCCTGCGAAAATGCCTGATCAAGGTCGCGTTCAATTAAAATGTTGCCATAGATAAAATTGTTTTCCGGAAATAAATTGCATCTGAGTCCGCTTGATAAATTATCAAAAACAGTAACTTTATGTCCTGCCTTCATCATTTCTTTTACAACGTGACTTCCAATATAGCCTGCACCGCCAATAACTAAAACTTTCATTTTTTTTAGTTTTCCTCCATTTTATTTTCGAATATAAACAGCAATTGAAATATAAGGTTCTCTTGTGTTTTTAATTAATTTTGCCCAGAAGCTTTCATAAAAAGTAAAATCTTCAGAAATTTCTTTTTCTAATTCCTGAAGTTTCTTTTTTGACTGGTCTAAATTAAAACCGCTGGACTTTAAAATAATTACATCTTTTTTTGATTTAACCTGCGGAATTAATTCCTTTAATTTTGAATTCTTTTTATCCAATGCATATTCATACCAGAGAGGAACTTCTTTTCCAAAGCCCATATATTCCCAGTCATCAAACCTTTGTTTCTTTTCTGTAGAGTTATTTGTAGTTGTACAGCTGAATAACAGGTTTACAATAATTAAAAGCAGAAAAGCACGGAAGAAAGGAAATGATTTTTTATTTAAGCATGAACAAAGCATTTACAGATATAATATAGCAAAAAATATAATTTTTCCACTTTAAGAAAGAAATTAGGGAAAATGTATTATGCTGAATAAAAATTTACGGATATAAATTGAACCGGATTCAAATCAGCAGGCAACGGAATTAAATAATATATTTTCGTAACTATTTCTTTATTATATATGTTTTATTGTACAAACTGCTTTTTTGGGATAGAATAAGGCTTATGAAAAAATTACGACTTTTGATTATTGCATTTGTATTTGCGGGATTTTTTATTTCCTGCATGTCTATTAAAGAAATTCCTTTGGAAAAAACTTCTGCTCAGATAATTCAGATGGGCCAGGACGCTTCTACAAGCGGCTATTATAAATCTGCTGTTTTCTGTTTTAATACTGCACTCGACCGTTATGGAAATGATCCTAGTGTTTTTGCAGAAGCAAAATATGAACTTGCACATATTTATATTAAGCAAAAAAAATATGAAGCCGCTTATGATATTATAATGGAGCTTCAGAATATTTATGATTATTATCCTACAGTGCTTCCGCCTGCTTACAAAAAGCTTGCAAACATAGCACTTGCAAAAATTCCGGATAAGAAATTATCAGAAATTCAGAAAAAGAAGTCTCTTGAAGCTACTACAGTTGTAGATGATGAAACAATAAAGCTTGAGACAAATAATCAGAACAGGGTTATGAATATTTCTGAAGAAGCTTCTGAAGAAGAAACATTCGAATATGATGAAGCTGAAGATGAGTCTTATGAAGAAGATGAAGATATAATTGAAGAATAAATAAAAGCATTTTTTTTGTTTTGCAAAAAGGTGCTCAAATTAAAAACTGCCAGAAGAACTCTGGCAGTTTTTTTTTGTAAATTCGATAATCGTGAATTTTTTAGTCGCGTGGGAGCATTTTATTCTTTCAGTGCTTTTTCTATTTCATCTATTAATCTGCTCACTTCGTTTTTTAATTCTTCATAGGTCCAATATGAAATCGTAAGTACATGGCTATTAATATTCTTATCTTCCCATAATGCCATAATTCTTAGCTCTAGTGGAGCATTGTATCCATAATAATCATAGTTAGTTTTTATACATAATAGATAATCGTCATAGTCCTTATAAAGCAGTTTATTCACAAACCTTCCATCCCCTTCTTCATCAACACCTTCTTTTGATGGGTCATGATCTATGTTTTTTAATGTTTCCAGAACAGCAGGCACATCAGCCAATTTGATTTGTATATAAACAGCTCCATAATCTTCCTTAGAAAACGGATACGCTTGTATAATTATTTTTTGAAGATCTTTGCTTATTTTATAATGATCTGGTCCCATCTGTTTTTCCTCACTTTACTTCTATACATTCAGCTTTACCTGTTTTTGTATATTTTTTTAGTCGCGTGGGAGCAGAATGGATTTAATTTTTATTCCTTTTGACTGTGCTGTTTGATAAGCAAATTCCTTTGAATATTTTCCGGTTCCTCTTGGGAATGGATGTGGTTCAGCATCTCCAATTAGAATAATTTCTTTTTCTACTTCCGGTCTCCATACAAAGAAATCTGAAGCAGCATAAATTGCTTCATAAACTGCTTCCGGAATATCTCCGCCTTCTTTTCCATTTATTCGGATAGAATTTAAATTCTTTTCAACCAGCGAAAGATTATTTGTAAATCCAAAAACTTTTACAGGAAGATCCATATAGCGGAAGGTGTCGCCGTAATCCCTGTAGAATAACAGTCCCACTCTGGCACCATTTTTTCCGTTGAGAATTGCATTAAGTTCCGGAATGAGTTCCTGCTTCAATTTGTCCAGATCATCTTTCATACTGCCTGTTGCATCAATTGCAAAGACAATATCAAAATTGGATTTATTTTTAAAATCTTCAAGGCAGTCTTTAATGTCTTCAATTATCGAATCAGGGCCTTTTGAATAAATGATTTTTTCAGACAGTTCTTCAAATTTTTCTGCGGCTATAGGATTGTACTGGTCTGTTAAAACTGTCTGATCTTTATCTTCCTGGAAATCCGGTTCATAAATTTCCGGGAGCGGTTTTTCTTCCTTTTTTGGAGCTGGCTTTGGCGGTTCAACCGGCTGAGAAACCGGCTGTGCTGTCTGTTTTGGCTTTGAAGCTGCACGTTTTTTAGTAACCAGATCAAACATAAAAGGACTGTCCATATAATCGCCCGAATAATCAGCGTAAGGCTTTTCAAATGAGCGGATATTTATAAAGGTTCCTTTTCCTATTGTAACTTCTCCGTGTCGTGTCCATTCATAACCGTAACAAATTACCGGAGGAATATAAATGTGAAAGGCCGGACCAAAAAAATCAGTATTTTCTACAGTTGAGTCAATTAAGCTGTATTTTGCGCCTTCAGAAACCAGCTGTTTTCCGTCAAGGTACCGTATTTCGTCGCCATTAATGTTATTGTATTCAAGTGCGCGGTAAGCATAATTGTCATTAACGCCCGAAGGGTCTTTTGTAGTTTCGGTAAGAAGGATTGAATTAATTCCCGGCAGTTTTTTTACATATAAATGATAACCGCCTTTAGAAGCGTCTTTTTCGGGAATAAGCCTTACGTTTTCTGCAGTTATTCTAAGCTGCTGCTGTCTTGGAGTATATATAGAAAATTGAGAATTTTCTGAATCCTGTGCAAATACATTAAAAGAGAGAGTAACAAATATAGATAAAAATACAAAGGTTTTTAAAATAGTTTTCACCTTCATATTATCGGCTGTTTTACGTGAGTTATTAACTTCTGTTTTTAAAGATTTTTACAATGGACTTTATTGATAAATCATATTAAAATAGAATTTAGGGAAAAAGTTAGAGTTACTGTTATGGAAAGTGCAACGAATTTCGAAGACATTGAATTAGCAGATTTTTTGGGAGAACAGGCTTCAGATGCATCTTCTGTTATTCAGCAGGGTGAGCTGTTTACAGAACGCCAGCATAAGCTTTTAAATGAAATTCTTCCTATGATTCAAAGAATTAATAAGGAAAAATACGAAATATTTATTAACAGAATTGCAGATCTTGAATCTATGGCAAATTCTGTTGCAAAGTTTCCATCTCTTTTGGGACGTTCTGAGCTTGCAGGCGGAACCAGAACCCGCGATACTCTTATTGAATCGTTAATTAAGCATCAGGACGATACCGACAGAACTTTACGACTTCCGTCAAAAGCAAACCTTGGAAAAGCACTTTTAGTTGCAAAAACTCATACGCTTTCTGATTTTTCAAATTTTTCAAAGCACTCTGGAAATGAATTCGAAAAATATGCAAAAGCGTTTGAAAATGAAACAATGCTTTCTATTTTTACTTTGCTTGCAGAAGACGTTTATTTAAATTTAATTTCAGATGTTACACAGCCAATGGAATTCCGACGTGAGTGGGCTTTATCTTTAATCCTTCTTTGGGAACACTGGAACGATCAGACCAGCGAGAATGTTGCTCCCGTTTTGCAGTCGGTTTGGACTGCCCGCCGTCGTCTTGCGCCAGCCTTTGGAACTATGATGGGAACCAGTGAACTCCTTCTTATTTCAATGCAGATGGATGATCAGTGGATTAGCTTTATTAAACAAAAGATGGGCGACAATGGTGTTACTCAGGCAATGGAAGAATTCCTTTTTGGTATTTCAACAGAACAGATCAGTGAATTAAGATCAATTTTAAAAACAAAGGGAATTTCTGCAATTGGTCGTGATGAAGTTTCTAAATTCTTAGGTCAGCATGTAAAAGCAGATGCTGGTCTTGATTATCGTGATTTCTATTCACTTTATACAGTCCGACGCGATAATGCCAGAAGCCGTACCAGAATGAAGCTGGAAGGTCCGCATAAAACTTTGGAAGATTACTTTATTCAGTTTGTAACAGAACAGAACAAGGAGAAACAAAATAATGACACCTTCGCAAAATAAAAAAAATAGTGAAGATACAAATATTGAAAACTCAAAATTAAAAAAATCTCCTTACCACTTTGGAGAGAAGCTTAGACAGGTTAGAGAGCACAAGGGGTATACATTAAAGGTTGTAGCGCAAAAAGCAGGTGTAAGCGAAAGTCTTGTTTCGCAGATAGAACGAAATCACGTTTCACCGGCTATTGATACTCTTTTAACTCTTGCAGATGTTCTTGATATAAATCTTGAATTTCTTTTTGAAGAATACAGAAAGGAACGTCCGGTTCAGATAATCAGGGCGGCAGAACGACCGTCTGTTCACGAAGATGAAACTACTTATGAAGAGCTTGCAAAACCTTCTTCAACTGAACACGACAATTCTTCTATAGAAGCATACATCATAAAAATTCCAGCCGGTTCACATACACATCGAGGTTCATTCGGACACATAGGACAGGAATTTGGAATTATTACAAAAGGAACAGCAAAACTGAATTACGGAACAAAAGAATATTTTCTGGAAGAAGGAGACAGCGCTTCTTTTTCTGCAGGAGCACCACATTCTTTGGAAAATGTTGGAAAAGGTGATCTTGAAGCAATCTGGGTTGTAACTCCGGCAGAGCGCTTTGTAAAATAATGATTATGGCAGATAACAATTCAAAACCTTTTAGTACAAGCGAAGTAAAACAGATAATCGAAAAATGTCATCAGGAGTCTGCAAAAAGACTTGTAGGTCAGGAACAGCTTGTTGATGATATTTTAATGGCTTTTATTGCCGGCGGGCATGTTCTTTTGGAAGGCGTTCCTGGACTTGCAAAAACTTTGGCAATAAAAACAGTCTCTCAAATTCTTGATCTTGATTTTAAGCGTATTCAGTTTACACCGGATCTTCTTCCGGCAGACTTAACCGGTACATTAATTTATGAACAGTCAAAAGGAACTTTTTCGGTAAGGAAAGGACCTGTTTTTTCAAACGTAATTCTTGCAGATGAAGTAAACCGTGCGCCTGCAAAAGTTCAGTCTGCAATGCTGGAAGCAATGGAAGAAAAACAGGTTACAATCGGCGAAGAAACATACAAGCTTCCGGAACCGTTTTTTGTGCTTGCTACGCAAAACCCTGTTGAGCAGGAAGGAACTTACAATCTTCCCGAAGCTGAATTAGACAGATTTTTAATGAAGTTAGTCGTTAATTACCCGACTGTAGAAAACGAAGCAAAAATTATTAAAACCTGCGGAAAGGCCGGAGAGGTAAAAGTAAATCCTGCTTTATCTAAAGACGACATTAACCGCCTTAAAGCAACTCTCGAAACAATCAATTGTGATGATTCATTAGTTGAATACATTGTTTCGATTTTGACTGTAACAAGAAACGAAAAACAGCTTAAGCAGAAAACAGGTCATAGTTTTTCAAATGATATAACTCATTACATTCATTTTGGAGCCTCGCCTCGAGCCGGAATTGCAATTCTTCAATGCGCAAAAGTTCAGGCAATGTTTGAAGGAAGAGATTATGTTCTGCCCGAAGATATTAAAAAGGTTGTTCCAAATGTTTTGCGTCACCGCTTAGTTCTTTCTTATGAAGCAGCCGCAGACAATATTTCGGCCGATCAGATTATTTCTAAACTTCTGGATTTTATTCCTCTTCCATAATTTTTAAGGAAAGAAATGGCTCAAAAAATCTTTGAAGATGAATCGCTTATAAAAAAAGCCTCGTACTTAAAATTACTTGCAGTTAATCTTGCCGAAGGAATGAAGACCGGAAATTTTAAATCTCTTTATAAAGGTCAGGGAATTGAATTCAGCGGAGTACGGGATTACAACCGCGGGGATGATATTCGCAGCATTGATTGGAACGTTACTGCGCGCATGGGAAAGCCCTTCGTAAAAATGTTTGATGAAGACCGTGAGCTTCAGATTTTTATTGTGCTGGACAGTTCTTTTTCCATGCTGCTTAAAGACGGCAAAAAAACAAAATACGATGTGGCAAAAGAAGCCGCAGCCTTGCTTGCCGTTGCAGGAGAAATTAATTCATGTCCGGTCGGTGCAATTTTTTTTAATGAAGATATTTTTTTTGCTTCCAAAGCCATGCTCAGTAAAGAGCATACGATGACGCTTTTAAAGAAAATGGATTCCATGGAAAAGTCTTCAGAAAAGAAAGGGACTGCATTAAAAAATGCTTTAACCGGTGCTCAGAAAATGATTCAGACACGTTCTATGATTTTTGTAATTTCTGATTTTAGGACCGGTGACTGGCAAAAGGCAATTCTTCCTCTTGCTCAGCATAATGACGTAATTGCAATTCGTGTAGAAAGTAAATACGACAAAGAGCTTCCTGCAATTGGTTCTGTAGTTTTTGAAGATTCGGAATCTGACTTAAAAATGGAATTACCGAGTTCTTCGAATTCATTTAAAAAAGAATGGCAGGATTATAATGAATCTCAGGAAATTCTTTGGAAAAATTATTGTACAAAGCACGGCATTTTTACTGCGGTTATGAGTACAGATGATAATCCTCTTGATGTTTTGAATTTGATTTTTGGTTTGAGAAAATAAATGGCAAAAAGTGAAGTAGTAAAAATTGAGCAGATTGTAATTCCTCAAAAAGTGTATGTTGGAGATACCGTAACAATACAATGTACTTTAAATTCTGCTTCACAGGATTTAAAAACCAACGGAATAAGCACAGAAAATTTTATACAGATAGACAATCAGGATATTCTGGAAATTCAAAAGGTTGAGTTACGTCAGCGGGGCGTTGATTTTTATGATATTGTAATTACGGCAGTTCCATGGCAAACCGGAGAACTTACAATTCCAGACATGCAGTTTGAAAATGGAAATTACATCATAGAATTTAATTCGTTTTATGTTTCTTCTGTTTTATCCGGAAAAGAAAATACAAAGCTTAGAAGTATTCAGACTCCGCAGCTTCTTCCCGGAACAACCTATGCGCTTTACGGGCTTTCTGTTGTTTCAATTATTCTTATAATCATTTTATTGAATTTAATAATCCGTCATAAAAAATTTATGGAATGGATTAAGTTAAAGAAAAAAGAGCTTTTGCTTAAGCGAAATAAAAAGCAGACTTTAAAGGCAATTGCTGTTCTTCAGAATTCTAAAAAGACAACTTCAAAAGAAGCTGCAAAAATTATTCAGGATATTGCAAGAAAATATCTGGAAGTCCGATGCGAAAAAACTTATACAAAATTCACAACTTCGCAGATTAAAAATGAATTGGAGAATATACCGGAAGATTTAAAAAATGCGGTAATTCTTTTATTTACAGAAACAGATGCGGCAAGATATGCCGGAGAAAAATCTGCGGACTGTGCAGAAACTGCAAATAAAAATGAACCGGACTGGTGCACAAAATTTACAGATATTGTTAATGGCATAGAAAATTATTTTTATGAAGAATTAAAAAAATCAATGGAAAGAAGTGAGGTGCAGAATGTTTAGTTTACAGAATCCGTTTGCATTATTGCTTTTGCTTCTTCCTTTGCTTCTTGCTGCATTCAGAAAAGTCAGGATTTTAAATAGAATAACATTTAAGGCTGTTCTTTCTGACTGGAATGGAAGTTCCTTTGAATATAAAAATAAAGGTACGAAAATAATTTCGTTATTGGCTAAAATACTAACTGTCGTTAGTTATGTTCTTATAGTTTTCGCCTTCAGTGAACCTGTAATTTCCGTTCAGGAAAAAATATATAATTCTCTTGGTACTGATATAATTTTTGTAATGGATACGAGTCCTTCCATGATGGCAAAAGACATGGAAGATAAAACAAGACTTGAAACTTCCAAAAATGCAATTCAGGTTTTACTTCAGGCAAATAAAGGTTCAAGGTTTGGACTTGTTGTGTTAGGTTCTGATGCAGCGGTTCTTGTGCCGCCTACATTTAATCAGGATTATTTTAACAGTCAGCTTGAAGCTGTTTCTGTCGGAAAACTGGGGAACGGTTCTGCAATTGGAGACGGACTTGCAACTGCTGTCTGCCACCTTGCTTCAAGTGAAGCGCCGGGAAAATGCATTATTCTTCTTACAGACGGAGAAAATAATGCAGGAGAAATTAATCCTCAGACAGCGGCAAAACTTGCAGCAGAAAAAAATATAAACGTATATGTTGTGGGGCTTGGTACAAAAGGAAATGTTCCGATTGAATATACAGATCCTGTAACCGGTGTTCCATATATGGGATATTATAATTCTTCTTTTGATGCAGACAGTCTAAAAAGAATAGCAGCACTTGGAAAAGGCGGTTACTATGAAGCTCAGACAATTCAGGAATTAAATTCTGTTTTGGCAGGCGTTACAAAATCGCAGGGAACTAATCAGCATTTTTCTTACAAAAATAAAACAAGGCCTCTCTATAAGAAATTTTTACTTATTGCAATTATTGCAATGCTTGTTTCCTGGTTTATAAAGAAAATTATTTTGAGGGAGCTTTCTGCGGTTTATATCAGAAAAAATCTTGCGGTAAAAAGAATCTTTCAATTATTATATTTTGCATTTGTTGTTTTATCTTTTCTCGGGCTTTCCTGGGGAACTTATCTTATGCCGGTAAAACAATCGAGCCATGCGGTTTCTTTTGTGTTTGACATTTCAAACAGCATGAATGCTCTGGATTCTTACGGTGGACTTTCAAGATTAAATTCTGCTTCGGCTTTTGCTTCAAGGCTTATAGAAAATATGGATGGAACTTCTGTTTCTGTAATTCTCGCAAAAGGTGACGGAATAGAAGCTATTCCATTAACAGAAGACTCTTCGTACATAAATTCTTTACTCGAAATTATTTCTTCGGATTTGGTAACAGTTCCAGGAACGAGTCTGGAAAATGGAATTATTAAGGCAAAAAAAAGTTTTCCGGAAAATTATTCTATGGCTTCAAATATCTGGCTGTTTACCGACGGGGAAGAAACTCTCGGTCAGATGGAAAAGGCAATCTGTTCCTGCGTGGAAAGTGGAATAGGTGTAACAATTATAGGATTCGGTTCAAAAGAAGAAACAGAAATTTTTGCCGGTGATAAAAGAACAAAAGTTAGGACAGCCTTACGCGAAGATAAAATAAAGGCTGTCGTTGAAGCAGTAAATGAAAAATACAATATTTATAAATCTAATGCAAAAGTTTCATATATTAATTCAAACGAAAAAAGCTCTGCACAGAAGCTGCTCTTACAGATAAAGAATAAAGAGAAAGAGAACTTTTTTACGACTTATGAAATTAAGCCTCTTTCTCGTCATAAGTTCTTTCTGGCACTTGCATTTATCTGTCTAATATTAAGTTATCTTATTACAGAATTTAATTACAAGCTTTTTAAAAAGTTTTTTATTTTTGGTGCTGCAGTATTTATTCTTTCATCCTGCTCGCAGACTTCAACAAAAATTTTAAGCGGAACAGTTAAGTGGCAGCAGGGGCAGTATTCTGAATCTGTAGAAAAATATTTTGAAGCACTGGAGAATGCAAACAGAAAAGGAAATCAAAAAGAGATAGATGCCTGTTTATATAATCTTGGCACTGCATATATGATGATGGGCGAGATGGAAAGTGCAATGAAAATGTACATGCAGATTTCTACAGAAGCGGAAGATAAAATTTTATTTTCAACTTATTACAATGCCGGAATAATTGCACATGAGCAGGAAGATTATGATTCGGCAAGAGACTTTTTTAAGAAGGCATTAAAGATAGACAGTTCGCGCGTTGATGCAAAAATCAATTTTGAGTTATCCGTGAATTTTGAACAGGCAGATGCTCCTCAAAAAGAAGGGCAGTCTTTTGAAGGTTCACAGAATGATAAAACTCAGGATGAAATGGAAAAAGCTGTTTTTGAACATATAAAGGAGAACGATAAAAAACAATGGAAAAGCAACGAAGAAACTCCGCAGAGAAATCTTGCAGACGATTATTAATTTGTCTTAATGGATTTTTAATAAAACGCGCATTCACATTTTTATTTTCTCTTTTTTTAATTTGTTCATTGCATCCTTTATTCGCCGCAGATTCTGCAGCTGGTTCTGCATATTTTGCAGTTTCGCAGGATGTAAAAAACAGCCGTGCGTTTACTAATGAAGAACTTAAATTTACGCTCACAATTCCCGAAGTTACTTCTTCGCATGTAGTTTATAATTTTTCTTATTTAAAAGCAGATTATCAAAAGAATGAGAATTCCGAAAAAAAGAAAATTCAGGTTCCATTTGAAATTTATAAAAAGTTTGATTCGCTTAATTCTACAAAAATTGAATTTTATATAATTTTCAGAGACGAAGGAATTTATACTTTTGAGCCATCCACTTTTTTTATAGACGGAAAGAAAAATGAATTCCGTATAGAGAAAATTCAAGCACGAAAAAATCCTGAAGTTTTGAATGCAAGACTCGTAATTGAATTTTATGATAAAGGCGAAAAAACAAAAGTTTTGTATTCAGACAGCAACATTTCTGAATTCAGTGAACCGGCTTTTGAAGATTTGTATTTTACTGTTGGAATTCAGTATGCAAGAGAGTATTCAAATTTTGTTTACGAAATTCCTGATGATTCTTTATTTGAACAGATAAAGGTTTACGACAATCGTTCAGTAAATGAGGCAGATAATAGAATTATTAAAATAGCAGATTTTAAGTGGAAGGCGCTTTCGCATAAAAAAATATCTTTCCCAAAACTCTCTATCACTGCAAGAAATAATAATAATTCAATTGTGGAACTTACGTTTCCAAGATTTACTGTTGATTTTTCAGAAGCAGTCAAAAGTTCTTCCGGTGCCAGATTCCAGGGAGAAAATGAAGGCATAACTCAGAACCTGGATTCTGAAGTTTTAAAATATCTGGATAATGCTTTTGAAGATATTGATGATGATGAACATAAACTTTCTAAAGAAGAATGCAACGAGATTGCAGAAAAGCTTCGTGCAGAAAAAATTGATTTTAAGCCGGCTTTTATTATTTTTTTGATTTTATTTTTGATTTCAATTATTGCTCAGATTTTCTTAAGAAAAAAATATTTCCGCATAAAAATATTTTTAATTATTCTTTCATTAATATTTTTATGTACGGCTGTATTATTTAAAATTCACGGTTCGGAACAGTCAGGAATTTTTTACGGCGGTGTAGTATATTCTGTGCCGGATGATAAAAGTTCGGTTTTAATAGAAATTGAAAACGGAAAGAAAATTCAAATTTTACAGTCTGGAGAAAACTGGTGTAAAATCCGTTATGAAAATATTGAAGGCTGGATTCCTTCCGGCGAGTTTGTAAGAATTTAAGGTCTGGAGAAAGCGTTATGGACATGGGCGATATTTTAAATAAGTGGGACATAATTCAAAAACAGGAAAAGGCCAAAAAAAGAGAAATGGGCAAGCCGGATAAAAATCAGGTGTCTCATAAAAAAGCAAATGCGCCAAGCCTTCAGGAAAAGCTTGCAAAAAAAGAAGCGGAATTATCAGAGCCTCTTAATTCTTCGGAAAAGAGGGTGAATCCTATGGAAGTGTGGCTTAGACGTTACGGAACAATTGATAAGGATAAGCTCGCCGAAGAAAACGAAGAACGTTCAAGACAGCAGGACAGAAGTTATCTTATAAATATGAAGCCCGAAGCATATTTAGATTTACATGGATTGCATAAGGATGAAGCGGAAGAGAAACTCACGGTATTTGTAAATACATGTGTCCGCAAAAGAATCAGAAAGATACTTGTTATTCACGGGAAAGGAAATCATACAAAAGGAACTGATCCTGTGCTAGGCGAGCTGGTAAGAAAATTCATTCAGTCTAATCCGTATTGCGGAATGTCCGGTCATCCAAAAAGCCGTGAAGACGGTGGAAGCGGTGCTACCTGGATTATTCTAAAGTTTTAAGCAGATCAAGACTTTTTTCTGCAAGTTCAGGTTTGCCTGCGGCATAATAAATTTCTGCAGAATGCTGAAGAGATTTTTTTGCTTCATTAAGGTTAGCTTCGGTAGGAGAACCTTTGAGCAAAATTACAGCCTTAATGTAATAGTCTGCGCCAAGCGCCATTGAATTTTCTGCGCAGCGGTCATAATAAATTGCAGTGCTCAATGCTTCCAATGCAGCCTTGCTGTTTCCTGCCTGTGAATGATTCTGTGCAATCTTGTACCAGGTTATTCCTATTTCCGAGAGGTACATATTTTCGGTAAAAAGCTTTGCGGCTTCATTGTAGATTTTGTCTGCTTCCTTATATTTCCCTGAAAGTCTGTAAACGTCTCCCAAAATGCTGTCGCATTGAGCATGATTGTACGGACTGTTTTTAAATACTTTTTTAGCATCGTCCATTTTGTCTGTAATCATTTTAAAGTTTTTCTGCACGTCATTTTTTGCAATAAGAATTCTTGCTTCGGACATAGCACATAAAAGTTCACTTTCTTTTGTGTTTTTTGTGTTGGCAGAGAGAGCATAAGCCTGATTTAAATACAGTTCCGCTTTTTCTACCTCCGGCGGATTATAAGAAAGGAAAAGGCTTACGTGAGTCAGGGAAACCGAAAGCAGTAAATCGTAATTATCTATTGAAATTGCCTGAACTCTAGCCTTGTCCAAAAGATCTTCGGCCATAGAATAATTACCGCTTAAGATGCATGAATTGGCATTTTCTATGGAATCCTTGCAGTTGTTTTGAACTGTTGTTATCATCATCAAACGTTTTGGACCGGATGAGCAGGACGTAGAATAAAGAATTGTAAGAATGAAAAAAGAGACTGCAGCTGCAATTTTCCAGGAAGATTTTACAGACAAAAGATGGCGTTTATTCATTAGAAATTATCCTCCCTAAGCTTTGGAGTTGCGCTTTCTTTTTCAGGCTTTTCAGAGATTCCATTTTTAAGAAGCGGATTATTTTTAAGACCTTCCATAACGTCCTGCATTTGCTTTAACAGAGTCTGCATCTGAGAAATAAGTATGGAAACTCCCGGCATATTATCATCTACCGAAGCAGTAACACTGTAAATTTCGCTCATAGTTGCATCAAGCTGAATAAGTATATTTGCAATAGAGCCCTGAGCGGTTTCATCTTCCAGAAGTTTTGGAACAAGTCCTGAAGGATCGGCAGTAAGCTGATTTAAGTTATAGAGAATTGAATTCAGCTGAGTAATAGTGTTTGTTAAAGGAGTATTTTCTTTTCCTTCCAGCGCAATGTTAACCTGTTTTACAAGCGTGTCTATATCTCCAACGAGAGTTGTTGCCATTGCAAGAATTGTATTGATTGAATCTGTCTGTTCTACAACGCTTACTTTTCCTTCAAGAATCAGAGCCCTGCCTTCTTCGCTTGAACGTTCGGGAATAAAGGAATTGTCTTCAAGATAATCAGTCCTGTTTCCGGGATAAAAAACTACGGAAGAACCAAGAGGACTTGTAAGAATTTCTATAATTGAATTTTTTACAACTTTGTCTCTGTAATCGTCTGTTATATAAAAATGTACGACGACTTTATCTGATTCATCCAGAGAAAAACTTTTTATTTTTCCTATTTCAAAGCCTTTGTAAGTTATTGCTTTTCCTACGCTTATATTTGAAGCTGAAGAAATAACGGTATAATAATTATGCTTTGGCACAAACCATTTTTGCGTAGATCCGATTAAGAAGATAATGAAAATTAAAGCGATGATTGCAATTAAACTTAAGATTCCTACAATCTGATCTGCATACTTTATTTTAAATTTCATAGTTCACCTTCATAATAATCTTCAAGCTGATTTATGTCATCAAGAAGAATTTTTTCTCTTATCTGACCATCTTCAAAATAGATTTTATCACACAAAAATGAATTGATTAAATAGTTGTCGTGGCTTACATAAACGACAGTTTTTTTCTGCGAAATGAAATCCTTGAGTATGGAAATAAAAAGATCTTCAGTTTTGTCATCAATTGATTCGGTCGGCTCGTCAAGAAAAAGAATTTCAGGCTCGCAGATTAACGCGCGTGCAAAACTGATTTTTTTCTGTTCACCGATCGAAAGCGAAGCCGGCCTGATTACAAGCGGCTTGTTATATTCAACAAGGTCGGTGTACTGTTTAATTCTTTCCCTGCGTTCTTTTAAGCTCATCTTTGGAAAATGAATTTGCAGCGGAAGATCAAGATTGTGAAAAATATCCTGATTAGCCCAGAGTGCAGAATCCTGAAACATAAAGGCTGCTTTTTTCCTAAAATCCATGAGCTGTTTTTGATTCATTGTATGAATGTCTTTATCGTCATAGCTGACAGTTCCCGAAGTTGGAGGAAAGAGCCCTGCAAGAATTTTGAGCGCAGTAGATTTGCCGCTGCCAGGTTTTCCAAGAAAAGCGGTAACAGTATTTGGTTCTATGAAATGAGAAATATCGTGCAGAATCTTCTGGTTATTGTCTTCGAAGAATACGTTTTTCATTTTTATGCCCGGCATTGTATTTCTCCTATAACGTATAAGACAGAATCGTTATAAACGCGTCTGCTATGATGATATAAAGAAATGCCTTACTTACAGCACGAAGTCCAGCCATAGGAATTTCGGTATAAGCACGTCCGGCACTAAAACCATAAAGAGTTGCGGCTCCGGAAATAATCATTCCAAAAACAATACTTTTTAAAATTGAAATCAAAATGATTTTTAGATCGAGCGCAAGAAAAAGATTCATAAAGTAATCAGAAATGCTTGTTGTAGAAACAAACTGAATTATAATTGCAGGACATATAAGCCCGAAAAGCGAAAAATAAATATTCAAAAAGAAAAGAGAGAAGGTTACACCTAAAAATCGCGGTGCAGCAATGTGTGCAATTGGATCTATTCCGATGGAAATATAGGCTTCAATTTCGTGGCGGACAACCATTGTGCTTATTTCTGTTGCAATTGCGGTTGCTGAACGTGCAGTGACAATAAATGCAATGAGAATTGGCCCGAGTTCACGCATTATAAGAAGAACCATTAAATCGTATTTAAGCTTGTCCTGGCCGAGTGCAGTAAGAAAGTTGTTGGCAATCATAAAAACAGAAGAACCGATTCCGGCTGCAAGAAAACAGCAGATAGGCAGAGCTTCCACATAGGTGAATAAAAGCTGCATCGTAAGGATTTTTCGGGCAGTTTTTCCTCTTTTGGCAAAAAAGAACGACGCGGTTATCAGTTTTCCAAGATAACCAGTCAAATATAAAAAATCCCTGATTTTCTGAATTAACGAATTCCCGAGAGACGTTACCATTATTAAATGCCTTCTTTAATATAATAATATATCAAATATGCATTTTTCGCCACTTAAAATTTTTACTGCACGCTGTAAAGCAAATCCTCGTAGCTTGGGAACGGTTTGTATTCTTCGCCAAGGAGCGGTTCGATTTGATCTGCTACGGCGCGGACTTCGTTCATTGCAGGGATTACGACTTTTGCATAAGCGTGAGCGCGCTGCATGAGGTCTGCGATGGCGCGGGTTTCTTCATGCTTTTGAGCGAGGGCGTCTGCCTTATTGGAAAGGTCGTTTACGAGTGTGTTGAGCTTTTCCATGAGCTTGAGGCCGGCGTCGCACATTGTCATTACGCGCTGCATCTTGAACTCTGTGTCTGCGAGAACGTTCAGATACTTGAAAGCTGCAGGGATGATGTCTTTGTGAACCATCTCGAGCATTGTGTTTGATTCAATGTTCATTACCTGACAGTATTTTTCCAGCTTGATATCATAATGGCTCTTCATTTCTTCCGGTGTGTAAATGCCGAGGCGTGTGAAGAGGTCGATGTTTTTCTGGTCTACATAGTGCTCGATTGCCTTTGGTGTTGTGCGGTAATTTTTGAGGCCGCGCTTTTCTGCTTCTTCAATCCATTCCTGACCGTAGCCGTTTCCGTTGAATAGAATTCTCCAGTGAGCGGTGATTTCGCGCTTAATCAGTTTTTCGAGGTCTTCGTCAAAGTTCTTAGACTTTTCGAGTTCGTCTGCAAAGGCGCGGAGTGTATCTGCAAGAATTGCGTTGAGGATTGTATTTGGTCCGCTTATAGAAAGTGCACTTCCAACTGAACGGAACTCAAAGCGGTTTCCTGTAAAGGCAAATGGAGAAGTTCGGTTGCGGTCTGTTGAGTCCTTTGGAATTGGTGGAAGTACGTCTGCACCGATTGTCATTTTTACGCCGGCTTTTCCGTTGTAATCTGTGCCGTCTTTAATTGCCTTGAGGATTGCATCAAGCTCGTCGCCAACGTAAATAGACATGATTGCAGGCGGTGCTTCGTTTGCTCCAAGACGGTGGTCGTTTCCGGCACTTGCAACTGAGTAGCGCAAAAGATCCTGATTATCATCTACAGCCTTAATTACTGCTGTGAGGAACAAAAGGAACTGTGCGTTGTCGCGTGGAGTTTTTCCTGGTGCAAAAAGATTTTCACCGAGATCTGTTGCGACATACCAGTTGTTATGTTTACCGCTTCCGTTTACGCCGTCAAATGGTTTTTCGTGCAGAAGGCAGATTAGGCCGTGGCGGCGTGCAACCTTCTTCATAATTTCCATTGTAAGCTGCTTCT
>JAEEGL012599130.1_pt1 | contig 19770 bp, 15 predicted proteins | sample 9134231 | NCBI WGS metagenome assembly JAEEGL01 (sample SAMN16246548, study PRJNA631951) | gut metagenome | biome: gut microbiome; feature: rumen; material: fiber-attached | host: Bos | place: Iran: Karaj | collected 2018-10 | reverse complement strand
GCAGGGATCGATGTAGTACTGGTCAACGTCAACACCGATGACCTTGCCGTTGTACTTGTTGGCAGCTTCAACAGCGGAGGTGTAGATGCCGCCGCCGCAGGCGAACACGATTTCGGTGCCGGTGGAGTACCAGCCTTCCATCTTGGCCGTGATCGCGGCGTCGCCGAAGAACTGGCCTCCGTAGGTGTAGTTGATTTCAATTTCCTTGCCAAGCTCGGCAGCCGCCTTGTCAGCGCCCTGCACGAAGCCGTAGCCGTAACGGATAACCGCGGGAACCGCCATGCCGCCCAGGAAGCCCAGCTTGGTGTAGCCGTCCTTGACAGCCGCGTAGCCGGCCAGGTAACCGGCCTGCTCCTCGGAGAAGGTGACGCAGATGACGTTCGCAGCGGGATCCACATAGTTCACATAGTCCAGGGTCAGGTCACCGGCGGAAACGTCGACCGCGATGAACTTCACGTCCGGATACTTGTCCTGCGCGGTCACCAGCGTGGCGCCGAACAGATAGCCGGGCATAACGATAACGGTAGCGCCTTCGGTCACAGCCTGGTCGATGCTCATCAGGCGGGCGTCGAGGCTGTCGGCGTTGGGCTGATAGTAGGTGTATTCCACTTTGTTTTCCTTGCCGAATTCTTCCACCGCCTGCCAGCAGGCCTGGTTGAAGCTTTCGTCATCGATGGTTCCCACGTCGGTCACCAGCGCGATCTTGTCAGCCAGCGCGGAGGCGCAGCCCAACAGCATCACAGCGGCGAGCAACAGAGCAAATAATTTTTTCATACGGGTTCTCCTTTCGATATTTGGCTTTCGCCTTTGGTACCGGTATTATACCAAAATCCGGCCGGCATTGAAAGATTTTTTTACTCTATTGATGATTTTTTTGTTTTTGTAAAACTTCTGAAATAATTGTGACCCGCAGCCCTTAATCTTACGTTTTTTACATTTCTTGCTATAATGTACAAAACGTACGTTTTGTACGCTTTCGGAGGTAGATAATGAACAGAACCGTTGATTATTGCAAAAGCGCGTCAGATGTCCGTAAGGAATGGAGCAGTACCATAGATACTGTGATGCGGGAGCGCCCCGCGTTCATTCAGAGAACCCGGGACCGCCTGATCCTGCTGGATGTTGCCACATTGCGGCTGGCTTTTGAAAGCCTTACTTTTGACCTTTTGGTGTATGAAGAAAAAGACGGTTCCGTCACTTGCGCGGAGGAACACCTGGATCTGGTGGAGAACGCCGCTTCCCGTGAGGAATGCATTCGGCGGATGATTGCGGCACTGCGGGATTACGCGAACGACTTTTACCGGGAATTTGCCCTGTGGTCCAAAGCGCCGAACCGGAAAAGCCATATTCCTTATGTCCTGAAAGTGCTCGCCAGCACAGACGAGGAAATCCGGGAGGATATCAGATGCCGCGCTGGAAAGAACTGAAACGCTTCTGCGGAGCCAGGGACGGTTTTCTGGCTCCGTTAATTTATTCAGTTGGCTGCCGGGCCGGACTCCAGCCGGAAGGCCCTGGCCCGGCCGGCGCTGTAGTCCAGGATCAGCAACGTACCATCCGCGTTCCAGGTCATCTGCGGAGCATACTTTCCGCTCGCCGCAGGTATGGTCAGGCCGGATCCGTCGAATTCATCCGTTATCTCCACTGCGCGGATCCGCATGTCTTCCAGACTGATCAGGTAAGCAGAGCGGTCCCTGCCGCCGGTGTAAACCAGGGCATAGTATCCGTCCGGGGAAAGGCAGGCGCAGGTAATGTAATTCAAGTCGTCTTTCCTGAGGGCTTCCTCCGGGCTAAAGCCTTTCGGAAACAGGTTTTCGTCCAGGTCCCCAACCCATTTCAGGGACAACGCCAGTTCATCATTGGCGATTATTCCGTACTTCAATTTGAATGACCACAGGAACGGATCGCCCGGTGCCATTTCCATGGCGTCCCGGTTTTCGCCGGTTTTTTGCATCCACCAGAGATCATGTGCCGCGTCGTCACCGGGGAGGATCCGCATCAGATTGATCCGCGACTGGAGTGCTGACCACGACATGGTACTGATAGCAGCCGCTTCGGAAATGATGCCCTCAGTAATGTTGGCCGCGCCGGAATTCGGGTTCCTGAGCAGCATGATTCCGTATCCGGAAACAGGGGACATGAGGTATAAATCCGCGGTCCAGAGCTTCGACGGGATTTCAGTAGGGGTGACGGTTGCTGTCCAGCCGTTTCCGGAAAACGCAAAGCGGACTTCGGATATACGGAGAAGCTCCCGGTCCCGCGAACTCAGGTTTCCGTTTATGCAGGACATCAGCCAGCTGCCGTCCGGCGCTTCGGTGAGGATGGAAGCATAATCCAGGTCAAAGACGCCGCGATTGTCCCGGGCTGTCTCGTACAGGATTTCCGGCGTTCCGCCTTCCACTGGGCAGCGGCAGAAACGGTAAGCGTCCTGGACAGCGACAAGATAGTAGAGGTATTTTCCGCTCCGGTCAATCCGGCTGATGCAGACGACCCCGTTAAAACTGCCGTCTTTGGTGGCTTTACTTCCATCCCGGAAGCTGTCGGCCAGGTACAGATCTCCCGTGGCGGTATCGATGACGGAAACATCCGGACTTACTGATTCATAGATCGCCCGGTGCAAATCCGACAGGGAGATATACCGCCCGTCGGCAGACCAGGAAAGGCCTTCCCGGCCCGGAAGAATCCTGCACCACTTATCAATAAATGTTGACGCTTTGCCATGGGGATCCCCGATACCCCGTTCCGCGTTGAAGATGACCGGAATCGTTTTCCCGTTCCGGACGAGGTATAGCCCGTAGCCGGAATCTTTCGTGCCGGTACGGTAAAGCACCGTCTTTCCGTCCGGGGACAGGCCGATGGGAGCGGCGTCATCTCCGAGGTCCCCGGCTGGCAGCTTGGCCGGCACCAGCCGGAAGGATTCCCCGGCGGCGAAGGCGGTGTCCAGCGCCGCGTTCCGGCTGGTTTTCGGAGCTGTTTCTTCAGCCGGCGGAGCGGCGTCCGTCGTGGTTTCAGGCGTGCTATCCGCTGTTTCCGCCGGTTTCGAGCATCCGGCGCACAGGGCCAGCAGGGACATGATCAGGATCAGGGTGATGAAAGAAACAAAACGCTTTTTCATGGTCAGGTCCTCCCTGGTTGAGAAGCCGGGGAACTGCTTCCCCGGTTCCTACGGTTATTCAGCCTCCGGTCCAAACTCCAGCCGGAAAGCCTCGGTCCGGTTGGTGTCGGTGTTCAGGATCAGCAGGGTGCCGTCGTCATTCCATTTGATCATCGGCCGGAAGTCGGCGGTCATGGGGGAGGTCTGGAGGGATTGGCCGCCGATGCCCGCGGGAGCGCTGACCGGACGGACCTGCATGGTCTCCAGGTTGACCAGGTACAGCGGAGGATCTTCCCAGTCGCCCGAACCGGCGTTGACCAGCGCGTAGTATCCGTCCGGGGAAATGACGGCGAAGGCGATGTGCAGCTGTTTCCTGCCGCGGAAATCCGCCTTGGCGTCTTCCAGGGTATATCCCTTCGGAAGGTACGCGTCCGGATCCTCCGGAACCCATCGCGTCATCTCCACCAGTTCGTTGAGCGTCGGCGTCTCGTTGTAATTCCGGTGGAAGAGCCAGAGGAACTCTTCCGCCGGAAGCAGTTTCACGCCGGGATCCTCTCCCTCGGTTCTCTGCAGGTACCAGATATCGTATTTCGGCTCTTCTCCGGGAAGGAAGCGCATCAGGCCGACATGCCGGATGAGCGAAAATATGACTTCGGGCATTTTGAGCGGGTCTGTCTCAGTACTCTGCGCCGCATCAGGATTTAAATTGGTATTTACCGAACTGCCGACAGTCGCGGTCTGGAAGTTGATCAGCCCGTAACCGGACGCGGCGGACCGGGAGGCGAAGGTAATCATCCATTTTTGATAAATGACGGGCAGGGGGACGGCTTCCGCGTTCCATCCGGTTTCGGCGGGGGAGAGGCGGATGACGGTAAAGCGAAGGTTCCTGTCGGAGGGTTTTCCGTTGATTCCGGTCAGCAGCCAGCTGCCGTCCGCGCTTTCCCAAAGCATGGAATAAGAGCATGGGCTGAAAGAATTGTCCATGGACGCGTGGAGCACTTCCGGCGGTCCGCCGGAGACCGGGCATCGGCAGAACGCGTATCCGCCGGATATGAGCTTTAAGTAATAGCAGTATTTGCCGCTGCGGTCGATCCGGTTCAAGAGCGTAAGTCCGACGTTGGACGAACCCGCGTTTTCGCTTTTAAGCGCTTCCCGGTAATCCATGTATGTGTCCGCCAGGTACAGGTCGCCGGTTTCGGTGTCAATCATGGCGATATCCGGCGATTTCATGCTGCCCGTAACGGCTTTTGTGCAGGAAAACGTGACCAGGCGGCCGTCTTCCGACCAGGAAAAGCCCTCATACTCGGGAACGTCCCTGAAAAAAGTCGAGGAGAAGAGAGGCGCCTTGTTATACGGGTCCCCGACGCCCCGGGCGTCGTTGAACGCCACCGGGATGATCTTTTCGCCCCGGGTCAGGCACAGGGCGGCGGTCGACGTTTCCTGGTCAATTTTCCGCCATAGCACGGTCTGGCCGTCGGGGGACAGGTCCACGGCCATCCAGTCCCCGCCGGGACTGACTGCCGGCATTTCCGCCTGCTCCAGCCGGAAAGGTTCCCCGGCGGCGAAAGCGGCGTCCAGCGCCGCGTTCCGGCCGGTTTCCGGTGCGGGTTCTTCTGCCGGCAGAGCGGTTTCCTCAGCCGCCGGGACGGATTCCAGCCGGAAAGCCTCGGTCCGGTCGGTATCGGTGTTCAGGATCAGCAGGGTCCCGTCCGCGTTCCAGGACATCCGCGGACGGTAATCGGCAGATAAGATTCCGATGAGGGTGGATTCACGGATTTCTTCCGGCGCGTCCACCGGACGGACCTGCATATCTTCCAGGCTGATCAGGCAGAAGAAATTGGTTTCGAAATGGGTGTAGTATACCAGCGCGTAGTACCCGTCCGGGGAGAGACAGACGCACTGCATGGTACTCCAGCCCTCCCCCCGGGAATGGGCGTTCCCATCGTAGCCTTCCGGAAGATAGTTCTCATCCAGCTGCGGTATCCAGCCGGCCGATTCCGCCTGCTCGTCTTCGGAGATGATGCCGGATTTCAGCTTGACGGACCAGAGGAACGGTTCGCCGTGCGCCATTTCGGGAACGTCCTGGTTTTCGCCGGTCATGCGCATCCACCAGTAGTCGTACGGCACGGTTTCACCGGGGCGGAACCGCAGCAGGCTGACGTTGGATGTGAGGTGGGAAAGAGATAACGACTGTTTCGCGGCATCAGCAGCTTCCGCCGTGGCAGTTTGCGTAAGGGAAAGAGTGTTGGCGTACGGGTTCTGCAGCAGGGCGATGCCGTAACCGGACACGGGAGACAGGAAGAAAGTCCCGTATTTCCAGTGCGAGGACTGGAGCAGCGTCGGAGTGACGCTTGCGGTCCAGGTATCCCCGGAAGGGGAGAAACGGATCAGGGAAAGGCGGAGCGCAATGGGGTTCAGGGTGCTTTCGTTGCCGTTGATACCGGACAGTACCCAGCTGCCGTCCGCGTCCTCCGTCAGGGTGGACAGGGCGGAGACTCCATAAGGCTGGTTTTCGTCCCGCGGTATTTCCGCCAGGATTTCCGGCTCCCCGCCTTCCACGGGGACGCGGCAGAACGCGATGCTTCTGGCGTTGAACAATAATCTCAGGTAATAGCAGTACTTTCCGCTCCGGTCGATCCGGCTTGCGACTACGACGCCCAGATTCGGGGAATCCATGTCCTCAACGCGGCCGTCAATCCCGCGGCAGGCGTAGGAGTCCGCCAGGTACAGGTCGCCGGTCTCGGTGTCGATCAGCGCGACGTCCGGGGACTGGATCCTTTGTGTGGCAGCATACACATCGGACAGCGCGGCCAGGCGCCCGTCCGCTGACCAGGAGAGGCCTTCCTCACCGGGCGTGAGCCAGAACAGGTCATTGGAGAAGAGTGTGTCTTTGTTGTTGGGATCGCCGACGCCCCGGTCCTTGTTGAAGACGACCGGGATGACCTTGTCGCCCCGGGTCAGGCACAGGGAGGAGAGACGTGTTTCTTTGTCGGTCTTCTGCCAGAGCACGGTCTGTCCGTCCGGGGACAGGCCGATGGCGATCCAGTCCTCGCCGGGACTGGCGGCCGGCAGTTCGACCGGTACCAGCCGGAGGGGCTCCCCGGCGGCGAAGGCGGCGTCCAGCGCCGCGTTCCGGCCGGTGTCCGGAGCGGTTTCTTCAGCCGGAGGGATCGTTTCTTCAACCGGCAGGGCGGCGTCCGTCGCGGCAGGCGCGCTTTCAGGCGAGCCGTCTGCTGTTTCCGCCGGTTTCGAGCAGCCGGCGCACAGGGCCAGCAGGGACGTGATCAGGATCAGGGCGATGAAAGAAACAAAACGCTTTTTCATGGTCAGGACCTCCTCGGCGAATGGACCGGGGAACCGCATCCCGGTTTCTGTCAGGACTGCTTTTCGATCGCGGTGATGCGCTCGCTGAGCGGCGGATGGTCGTACTCCAGTTTGACCAGCAGCGGGCTGGGGGCGAGGTTGGAGAAGTTTTCTTTTCCGAGCTTCTTCAGGCCGGAGATCAGCGCGTTCCCGTATCCCTCGGAAACGGCCTGGGCGTCCGCCCGGTATTCCATCTTCCGGGAAACGGCGCTGGTGAACATCTTGTACAGCGGCGAAATCAGCGCGAACTCCGCCGACATGATCAGGACGATCGCGAAGCCGTAGTTGACGCCGTCAAAACCGAAGGGCGGATACAGTTCCGCCGTCCGGAGCGTCAGCCAGGCCAGCACCGCCAGGACCAGCATCTGCACGGAGGAAAGCAGCACGTTTTTCAGCGTGTCCTTGTGCAGGCCGTGGCCCAGCTCATGGGCGAAGACGGCGCAGATTTCCTCCGGGGTCATGCTGCCGACCAGGGTGTCGTACAGCACGATGGTCTTCATCTTGCCGAAGCCGGTGAAATACGCGTTGGACTTGGTGGTGCGGCGGGAGGCGTCCATGACGTTGATCGCCCGCACTTTATATCCGTGCTTCTGCAGCAGGGCGGTCAGCCCGTCCTTCAGCTCCCCGTCCTCCAGGGGCGTGAACTTGTTGAAGATTTTAAACAGGAACGGCGACAGGAAGGTCATGATCAGCATGAAGACGACCATGGCGGCCGTAAAGGCGACGATCACCAGGTCGCCCAGCCAACGGTGCAGCCCGAAGAGGATACTGCCCACGATCGTGATCAGCAGCAGGCTGAGGACGAAATCCTTCACCTGGTCGATCCAGAAGGTTTTCTTCGTGGAGCGGTTGAAGCCGTATTTCTCCTCGATCCGCATCGTGTCGTAATACCCGAACGGGATGGTCAGCAGGTCGGACGCCGTCGCCAGCAGCAGCACCGCGAACATCTGCAGCCACAGGTTGTCCTTCGGGAACAGCCCCGCGAACGCTGCGTAGGCGTTCAGGCCCATCAGCAGCATGGAGATGATCCAGGAGGCGGTGGAGGTCAGCATACCCAGGCGGTTTTTCTCCCCGTGGTACTGCCGCCATTTGGCGTAGGTTTCCGGATCGTAGACGTCCTTCACATTTTCCGGGATCGGGTTTTTGACGGAGCGGGCGCTCAGCCCGTGCAGCAGCATTTCAAACAGCCAGACGACGGTCAGGGCGGCGAGTACGGCGATTTTCCAGGTCATGGGGCATCTTCCTTTCGGGCTTGATCGTTTTATCCGTTCTTTTCAATGGCCTCCCACAGGCCGTTCAGGTAGGCGGCGCCGAGGGCGCGGTCATACAGGCCGTAGCCGGGGCGGCCCTGCTCGTCCCAGATCATGCGGCCGTGGTCGGGGCGGATATAGGTATCCGGGCAGACCTCGTGGATCGCCTTCATGATCTCGTACAGGTCCAGGTTGCCGGTTTCGGACAGGTGGGCGGCTTCCCGGAAATGGTGGTAGCCGAGGTATTTCACGTTCCGGACGTGCATGGCGCCGATCCGGTCCATCTTTCCGAAATGCCGGATGATGGCGGGGATGTCGTTGTCCGGGTTCGAGCCCAGGGAGCCGGTGCACAGGCACAGGGTGTTCGCCGGGCTGTCGTGGAGCTTCACCATTTTGTCGAAATCGTCCTGGCTGTGGGTGATCCGGGGCAGGCCGAAGATCGGCCAGGCGGGATCGTCCGGATGGCAGGCCATGCGGACGCCGGTTTCCTCGCAGACCGGGATGACCGCGTCGAGGAAGTACTTGAAGTTCTTCCGCAGGTCGTCCGGCGAGATGTTTTCGTACTGCTTCAGCGTGGTTTCCAGCAGGGCCAGCCGCTCCGGTTCCCAGCCGGGCAGGGTGAAGCCCTTGCTGCCTTCCGCGGTCCGGCGGACGATCTCCAGCGGGCCCATCTCGCCCAGGTCCTTCTCGTCGAAGTACAGGCTGTTGCTGCCGTCCTCCGGGATCACCCGGGCCAGGTCCGTGCGCAGCCAGTCGAACACCGGCATGAAGTTGTAGATGATGACCTTCACGCCGTGCCTGGCCAGCATCCGGACCGTGGAAATATAGTTTGCGATATACTCGTCCCGGGAGGGCACGCCCAGTTTGATGTCCTCGTGGACGTTGACGGACTCGATGACTTCGATCTCCAGCCCGGCGTCGTTCACTTCCTTTTTCAGGGCAACGAATTCCTCCTCCGGCCAGTCGGCGCCGGCGGGCTTCTCCAGCAGGCCCATGAGGCCGGTCATGCCGGGGATCTGTTTGATGTATTTCAGCGGAATGGGATCGGTCTGGCTGCCGTACCAGCGGAAGGTCATTTTCATGGAAGGTCCTCCTTATGGCTGAATATTTTCTTCCTGAATTATACCCCGAAAAGGCGGAGGACGGCAACCCTCTTGTGCATTTGGCGGAATCGTTGTATCATTCTGGCAGGCGGAAAAAACGGAACATGCGTTTTCTGAATATACAGGCGGGAGGAACATCATGAGCAGGGTAATATGGATTGTGCTGGACAGCGTGGGCATGGGCGAAGCGCCGGACGCCGCGGATTTTGACGACGTGGGCTGCAACACCATCGGCCATATCATGGAACAGTATCCGGACCTGGAGATCCCGAATATGCGGAAGATCGGGTACGGGAATATCGACGGCATGAAGGGCGTGCCGCCTGTGGGCAGCCCCGCCGGCGCCTTCGGCCGGATGCGGGAGATGAGCGCCGGGAAGGATACGACCATCGGCCACTGGGAGATGGTGGGCATCTATACCCCGAAACGCCTGCCGGTATATCCGGACGGGTTCCCGCGGGAGATCATCGACGCCTTTATTGAAAAGACGGGCGTGCCGGGAATCCTGTACAACGCGGTGGCCTCCGGCACCGCGGTCATCAACGAGCTGGGGGAGGAGCACCGCAGGACCCGGAAGCCGATCATCTACACCTCGGCGGACAGCGTGTTCCAGATCGCCTGCGACGAGAGCGTCTATCCGCCGGAGGAACTGTACCGGCAGTGCCGGATCGCCCGGGAAATCCTGACCGGGGACCACAACGTGGCCCGGGTGATCGCCCGGCCCTTCGTCTGGGACGGGGAAAAGTTCGCGCGCACGGCCAACCGGCGGGATTTCTCCCGGAAACCGGAGCCGGACAACCTGCTGACCCGGATCCGGGACGCGGGGCAGGCCGTGTACGCCGTGGGCAAGATCGAGGATATTTTCGACGGCGTCGGGATCACCGAGGCGGTGCATACGAAGGACAATATGGAGGGCATGGACCGGACCGTAAAGGCGCTGGACCTGGTGAAGGAGGGCCTGGTCTTCACGAACCTGGTGGAGTTTGACTCCGCCTGGGGCCACCGGCGGGACGTGGAAGGCTACGCCCGGGGGCTGGAAGCCTTCGACCGGCGGCTGGGCGAGCTGATGGAAAAAATCGGCCCGGAGGATACGATCCTGATCACCGCCGACCACGGGTGCGACCCCGCCTTCAAGGGAACGGACCATACCCGGGAGTATGTGCCGCTGCTGCTGTACGGGCCGCGGATCAAAGCCGGCGTCAACCTGGGCACCTCCGACTCCTTCGCGGACGCCGGGGAAACCGTGCGGAACCTGCTGGGCCTGCAGCGCGGCGATAACGCCTACGCGGCGAGCCCGCTGAAGATCGGCCGGAACCGGATGCCGGATATATACCGGAACTGACAGCCGCCCCGGGGAAAGATCCGCCGGCATCAATAAATCCTGCGCCGTTCATCGGTGCAGGATTTTTGACTGTGCGGTTTTATTCGTTTTCGAACTCGCCCGCGTGCTTCATGAAGAAGTCGTAATACACCCGCGGGTTTTTCAGCTCCGTCCAGCTGCCGACCACCCGGGAATGATCGTCCAGGTTGATGATCTTCGCGCCGGGAAGGGCCAGCAGGAACGGGGAATGGGTGCTGATGACCAGCTGGTTGCCGCAGTACCGGACGGATTCCGCCAGGAAATCGGCCAGGATCAGCTGGTTTTCCGGGCTCAGGCTGTTTTCCGGCTCGTCCAGCAGGCACAGTGTGTCCATCTCGATCTTGCCCTGGAAAAACATGATCGCGTTTTCCCCGTTGGACCGCTCCCGCAGGCTTCGGCCGGATTCATTCTCAATGAACCGGCTTTTTGTTTTGCTGTGGGCCTGGGTGACCTTCTGGAGGTGGTCCAGGTCGTCCAGCGACTTGAGCTGGAACTTCTCATGCTTCAGCGCGTAGTAATCTTCCGCCAGTTGCTCCCTTTTCCGGTCGATCCCCTCGTTGATGGACCGGATATCCAGCATCATGTCGAAAACGTCGTCGCTGGTGATAATCCGGCTTCCTTCGGGAATCTTCTCCTCCAGGCTGAACCGGCAGCGGTCCACATAATCCTGGTAAAAGCGGGACCGGTTATATACGCTGTTCCGCTCCAGGCGCAGCTTTTCCGCGATAACGTTCAGCGCCGTGCTTTTGCCGCTGCCGTTGCCGCCGTAGAGGATGGTCACCGGGCGGAAAACAATCTCGTCCAGTCCGGCCTTCGGAAGAACGCCGTAAGGGTAAACGGTCTGGTCGTAGGTGGTCTTCAGCCCGAACATGAAGTCGGACTCCGCCTCTTCCCCGGGGAAATAAAACGTGCTCAGGAACAAATCCGGATTCCACCTTTTCGTATAGGATGCCCGCAAACGCCGGAAATATTGGCCGGATGACAGGTTCGTTGTACCGGTTTTTTCCTTCCGGAATCAAGGACAGCAAACTCCGGAAGAACCGGATGCCGGCGGCTGTATTTCCGCGACGGCGTCAATATGCGCTTCCGGGGCCTGCATGACGTTCCAGCACAGGACGGCCCCCTCAAAACCGGCGTTCCTGATCGCGGACAGAGATTCCCGGACATATCCGGCGTCGGTTCTGGCGATATCTTCCCGGTAATTGATTTCGATGCCCGGGTATTTCGCGCACGGCACGTCCCGGATGGCTTCCAGCTGGGAATCCAGCAGCGCCCGGTCCATGCGGATGCCGGTCCGTCCCCGGGCTTCCGGCGCTGACTTTTCGAAAAGCGCGTATTCATACCCGATGCCGGCGGGCGCTTCTGTCCTCCGGTACAGCATGGGTTTGATGAAATCCGCGTTTTTTGTGATCAGCGCGTAATTCTGGCCGACAAACCTGCTGATAAGCGGGGCAAACAGATCCAGGCCGACGGTCATCCCTTTGTCCTTAAAATACCGGACGAGGGAGGTGACGGCGTCGGCAATGATTTCCTCCCGGACTTCCAGGAACCGCAGTGCCGCCGCGTTCCGCGGACGGAACTGCCCGTTCATCGGAAAAGAATCCATGTCAAAGAAGGAATCCTTTTCCGCTTCATACAGGCGCCGGATCTCATCGGTATCCACGCCTTTCGCCCTGAAAACCCCGCGGCACCTCCCGCATCCGCAGCTCAGGACGCCGGACACCCCCGCGATAAAGGACTGCCCCCGGATCTTGTCGAGAAAGACCCCGTCAAAACCGCACGCGGAAAAATGCCCTTCGTAAATATCCCGGACAATCTGCAGGTTGCGCCGGGACGACGGACAGCCGAAGAGGAAGTCTTCCCCTTCCTGGCGGATCGGCGGGATGACCGGTTTCCCGAAAAGGTCCGTCGCTTCATCCGGCGCGGCGATCCCGCTGACTTCCGAAAAGACCGGAAGCCAGAGCAGCATACGGATTCCCCGGCTCCGCAGGAAGGCGCCCACCTGGCGGTAAACCGAAGCATCCGTATTCCATCCGATGATGACCTGGCTGACCGGGATCCGGGAGGAGATTTCATCGATTTTCCGGATGATTGCTTCCGGCGGATCGTGTTCCGCGTGCCATGAACCGGTGCAGATCTGTAAAATATACTTCATTATCCCGCGCTTCTTTCGCCGGCCGCTGCCGGCCGTTTTCATTCCGGAACAGGTTGACTCTGTGAAAGAATCATATCATACCGGAATCCGGAAGGGAAGGGGAACGTAAGGATACAGCCGTCAAAACCGGAAAACAAAAAACAACCGGGGGAAATCCCGCCGGCTGTTGCGGTATCGTAATTGATCGGCTCAGCGCCAATTGTTGGTAATCCCTCTTTGTATGTGAGGGAGCGGTTCGGCGGCGCCTTCCGGTGTCGCGGGGTTCCGGCCCGGACGGGCCGGTCATCTCCGGCGCTCAGTCCGCGCGGACCAGCGTGCCGTCAAAAATCGTTGCGAAATAACCCCAGTCTTCCCAGATGTTCCGGCCTTTGCACGTCCACTTCAGGGTGATCCGCTCATACTGCCCGATATTCAGGCTGAAAGCTTCCGGACGCGTGGCTTCGTTGATGTTCTTAAACTCGGCGATCAGCCGGTCGTCCCCGTAGACGGACAGGGTGGCGGAAGACCGGTAGTCGTCGCAATAGAGGCCTTTCGGGAACGCGACGGTTCCGCTGAAGGTAAGGTACTTGTGATTGACCAGGTACGTCAGGCTGCCGGTGCCGACGCTCACGCTGTGGGAATAAGTGTTGCCGTAATTGTCGGTCAGGTACCGGTCATATTCGTCCGAGTACTGGTAGGAGCTTCCGCCGTCTGTCTTGCGCAGGAAGATTTCCATATCTCCCAGGCGGACGCGGTAATCTTCCCCGTGGGGCTTTGCGCTGCCGCAGTTGTTGCAGAAATTGCCATCGGCGTACCCGTTGCAGGCGGGGCAGATCCATCCTTCGGCGACGGCGACGGAGACTGTGAGAACCATGACGAAACACAGCAGGCTGATGATAATCTTTTTCATTTTCTTATCCTCCGATTCTTTTATTCGTTTTATTTTCTTGGGTTTCTGACGTCTATGGGGTATTTGTTTTTACGGGATTTCAATCTGGACGGGCCAGACGCTTTCGCCGGCGACGAGGGGAAGGATTTCATTCCGGTAATACTCTGTGACGGATTCATCCGGGTACGCGAGGGAGGTGAAGAACTGATCTCCCCAGTTGTAGTATACGAAGGGTTCCTTCGTTTCCGCGTTGATTCCGTGACCGATAGACAGCAGGTAATTTTCGTATTCACCGGTGCCTTCGCAGACCAGCAGCGGCATGGCGGGGTTTTTTGCGACCAGGGCCAGGTAGAACGGGCCGTCCCGCTTGATCGCGGCAGGATCCAGGCCGCCGGCGATCGCTGTCTTCAGCAGCAGGGCAGCGGCTTCGTTCCCGGTTTCGCCCGTCTCGATCCCCTCCGCGATCGCCGCGTAGGCTTCTTCGAAATCCGGCGCATCCGGATAAACGGTGGATTCGTCGATGACGTTTTCCTTCCGCAGGACCCACTGGGCCTGGTTCAGGCCGACGTTCAGAAGGATCGTATGGTCGTTCCTCAGGGAGACGATATAGGAAACGGAGTCGTTGACCACCGTATAGAGACGGCCGTTGTTCAGTTCCGGGTCAAAGGTGATCTCAAAGCTTTTCTCCTGGCCGTTCCGGGTCCAGGTGATCTTCATTATGCCGTCCTCGATCACCGCTTTTCCGGCCAGGTCCATGGATTCCGCGTCCGTGAACGCGTTGTTCATGCCGTACTTTGTGATAATCCAGGTGCCGTTGTAGTGCTCTGGCCGGAGCGCGTTCGCGTAGGACCTTGACATGTCGTTCGGAAGCTGCGGGTCCATGGGTTCACGGGTATATACCTCGGTGATGTTTGCGGTCTTGTAACGCAGGACCAGCTTGCCGTCTTCCAGGGAATACCGGTTAAACCCGACGGTCAGGACTCCGTCCTCCAGCACGGCGTCCCGGACGTTGGTGCCGCTGTTCCCGCGGTCCACCGCGATCAGGTTGGTTCCGTCGGTATAAACGGTGAAGTACCGATCCGCTCCATCCGCCGTAAAGACGGTTCCGGGATAATTGTCCGCGTCCTCGTAGGTTGAGAAATACCAGTTCCCGAGGATGCTTTCGGTGCTTTCCCCCGCCGCGCAGGCGGCGGAACAGGCCAGGGTCAGGCACAGTACAGCGGTGAGCATTAAAACGATCTTTTTCATTTGAGTAACCTCCTCTTTCCTTCTGTCCGGCGGTTTCTCCCGCCGACGAGGAAATCATACGGAAAAGGTTTTGGATTCCGTAATGCCGTTTTTCCCTTCGCGGAATTACGGCAGAAGAATATCCCCGCCGCTGTCGGAAGACTGCGGTTCGGGAGTTGCTCCGGCGGATGCTTTGGTCCGGTACCGGTACTCGGTGATAGGCCGGCTGTACCAGTACTGCTCGCCGTTAAATTCCCGGGTCGGCCGGTAATCGACGACCTGGGCCAGTGAATCTTCGCTGTACGCGTATACGTAAGGCGCTCGGGACAGGGATTCTCCGCAGTGGGAGCAGGTGGCCGCGCCACCGGGATTGTTTGTCCGGCAATAGGTGCATTTCACTGCTTTCCATTCGTGCCTTTCCCGGATTTCTTCCTGCCGGTCCGGGGAGGCTTCTTTCTCCTCCGGAGGCTTTTCATACCAATCGCTCCACGCCGACCATTCATCCGTTTCTTCCAGGACGCCCAGCTCCCCGGAAACGCCCAGGACCGGCAGTGATACCGATTCCCGCGGCGGGTCCGTCGGCGCCTCCCGGTCCGTTCCGCTGCCCGGCCCCGGGGATCCGGCCGGCAGCCGGAACAGGAAGGCCGCGGCAATGAGGACGGCGGCAGCGATGGCGGCGATGGCGACCGGGAGGATCTTTTTCTTCCGGCAGGCCGGGGCCGGCGGCGCAGGTTCGGGGGCTTCCGCCAGGGAAACCAGGTCCGCTTTCATGGCTTCCGCGCTCCGGTACCGCCGGTCCGGGTCCGCGTCACAGGCTTTCAGGATGACCCGCGCCAGCCCGGGAGACGCCTGGTCCGGCGGGGGAAGCGTTTCCCCTTCGATGACCCGGCGCCTGAACGCCTGGTTTCTTTCCTTTGCGGTGACGTTTTCGCCTTCCGGCTGCTCAAAGGGATAACGCATATGGTTGGAAAGCCGGTACAGCAGGATGCCGAGGGAATAGATATCCACCCGGGCCGCCGAATCGATATCTGTGTCCGACAGGGCGGCGTTGTATATCTCGGGGGCCATATACAGCGGCTTGCCGGCAAGGGAGTGCATCGTTACGGCGACGCCCTCCAGCACCTTCGCGACGCCGAAATCACCTAGTTTATAATTGTCGTCATGAACGAATATGTTATCCAGGGACACGTCCCGGTGAACGATGTTCTTTTTCCGGCAGAGGCCCAGGGCGGTGCAGACGTCCGTGCCCAGCCGGATGATCTTTTCTTCGTCCAGGTCCGACGGATCAACTTTTTGCAGGTATTCCATCCGGATCAGGATATACCAGGTATGCTCCTCCGGAATATGATGCACCTTGTAATCAAAGATGCTGACGATGTTGGTGTTGCCGTTCAGTTCCTCCATGGCCCGGATTTCTTTCAGGGCGTCTTCCACGATCGACCGGAAGTATTCCTCAACCTGTTCGGGACGTTTTCCCTCCGCGATCAGCTGACCCCAGTCGCCGTCGCCGGCCGGAATCCGGATGATCTTGATGGCGGAATCCTTTTCCCCGGGGATTTTATTCCTGCGGGATGCGCGGACGACGGTCGCGAAGGCGCCGCTGCCGAGTTTCTCCGCCGCCTCCCAGTCCGGCCAGACAAGGCGAACAATCCCGGCCGGATCCCGGTATTCTCCACTCATTCCCTGATCATCCTCCCTGCCAGTTCATCGTCGGCGCCTTTACAGGCCGGAACTGTAGGACATTTCCCATACGTCGGCAAAGGAGCCGAGGGGATCGTCCGTCAGCATACACATCATCACAAAGCTTTCATACGGGTTGGCCACATACAGGGGATCCATGTCGCTGTCCTTCAGCGCCTGGTTGGCGGCGCGGATGAACGCGTCGTACCGGTCCCGAGGTTCGTCGAGGAGGTCCGTTTCCCCGGCGACGGTAAAGAAACAGAGCGTAATCAGGTCGAACCGGTTGACGGCGCCTTTGCCGTCCAAAATCTCCTGGATATGCATCCGGTTCAGCCGCTTTCCGGAGAACTGGATATTCAGCAGGGATTCCTTCATGGGGATCATGTTGCCGTGCCGGTCTTTGGGAATGGCGGAGTACAGGATGTCCTCCAGGTCCGCCGGGGTGATTTCCTCCGGGGTCCAGACGCGGTAAGCCTCCTGCTTTTTCCGGACCAGTTCCCGCTTCTGGTAGTCGAAAAGCCTGTCGCTGCGGGAGATCTGGTCCGCGTACCGGCCGGCGTTCGTCCTGGCGTCGTCCTCTTCCATTTCCGTTCTCATTTCCGCGGCCAGCGCGCAGGCTTCCCGGTACAGCCGGTCAAACTGCTTCCGGGCGGAAACGCTCTGCCGCCCGGTCAGGCGGGTCTGCCCGAGCCGGGCGAGATACGCCGCCAGCTGGGCTTCCGTGCCGATGCTGTTCATGTCGGTGCGGACCCGGACCGTGTTTTCCAGCTGCAGCAGCGGCTCTTCCTCCGCTTCTTTCGGATCGGCTGAAAACCGGTTCCACAGGGATTCAAACACGGCATAGGGCAGGCGGTACCGGTAGCAGTACCAGCAGATGACCTCAAAGGGATCCTTCGGGTCCAGCCGCGGCTCCCTCAGTGCCTTGGCCAGGAACTCGTTGACATCCTCCGGGGGCATATCCAGCGCGAAGCCGAGCAGCAGCACCACGCTCCGGTTCACCGTGCGCTGGGTCAGCCAGTTCCGGACCAGGGCACGGAGTTTGGCGCTGGTCGGCGTGAAAGACGGGGGCACGCCGTTTTCCCGGAAACGGTCGCACAGATAGTCCGTATCGTCCGTTTCGCTCCCGGCTTCCCCGGCCGGATCCCCCTGCTGTTTTTTCCGGATATAGCGCTTCAGGTAATCCCCGAAGGATACCGCCCGGATCTCATTCATCAGCGCGTCCAGGATCATTTCGGGATCCGAATCCCGGAAGTATGGATCCCGGGTGACTTTCTCCACCGACCGCTTGGCGTAATTCGTGAACTCCATATCCTGCAGTTCGTTTTCCGGCCCGTGCCGTTCGCTGTTCATGCTGCCGCCTCCGCGATATGTTTTCCTTTTTTCTGGTGTTATGATACCTCCGACGGGAGAATCGGTCAACCTCCGGAACGTTCAGAATGGAATAGGGTGCCATGTCTGGATCAAATGATACCGTTATGAGACATCTCCCTCCCCGGAAAAACCTGATTACGGGAATGAAAAAGACTTCTGTATGATGGGCTTGTCGGAAGCGGAAAGTATCCGCAGAGCAAAACGGCAATGATATACACTGACGGAATCGAAGGGGAGGATCAGAATGAAAATGCATAAGAAGCCGGCTATCCTGGCACTGGCAGTCCTGCTGCTGGCGACGACACTGTTGCTGTCCGGCTGCGGAGCGCGGAATGAAAATGAAAGTGCGGCTGTGAAGGCAGAATCTACAGTTTCCGCCTTCCGGCTTTCCAACGGCGCAAAATGGCATATGACGATGAATGAGATTCGGGAACTGGAAAAGAAGGATGGGAATGGAGCGACCGAAGAGGAAGAGTTGTCAAAAATCGGATGGACCGTTCTCTATTTCGATAATTATCCGCTGGCCGTATTCCAAAACGCATTTCTCAGTTACGGCTTTGACCGGAAAGGTCTGGAAATGGTCTCCTACAGTGTTTTTATTGACAGCGGTGATCTGGAAACTTCTATGACCTACTTGGAAGGAGCGCTTACCGCCAGGTATGGGGCCTCGGTTGAAAACAATATCGGGGAGGACGGTTTCTTTCACAGCGTGTTTCTGATGCTGTGTGATGATGGCCACGCTGAGATTATCTACAGGGGATGGAACAACGACTGGCAGAAGTACTGGGAGTGCGGTGACACGGCTGTCCGGTTACTCACAGACGGCTCACAAATAATGATCATATATTATAACAGGCAGTTGGAGCTTCCGGTGTGAGCGGGTTGCTGGGAGAACATAAAAAAAGGCGTCCGGAAAGCCTGTCGGACGTCTTTTTTTCAGCGCTTCGATCATTATGTGGCAGCTGTCTCAGTTTCGGAACAGGTTTTTTGTCCTGTGGCAGAATCGTTTCACACCGGAATCCGGAAGGGAAGGGGAATATGAGGAAGAAGGGGCGGCGCTGCCGGAAGGAAAATCTGTTGACAGTAATATATACAACAATATATACTAATTCCTGGAAGGGGTGGATGATGATGGAATACGCGCGTATCTTTACAAACGGCGGCAGCCAGGCGGTTCGCCTTCCCAAGAGCTGCCGCTTTGAGGAGACGGAAGTCATCGTCAACCGGATCGGGAATGTGGTGATGCTGACGCCGAAGAGCGATCCGTGGGCATCAACGCTGCAGGGGCTTTCCATGTTTACGGATGATTTCCTGGCGGACGGGATTGAAGAACTTCCCCTGCAGGAGAGGTCGCCGTTATGATCTACATGCTGGATACCAATATCATTGCCTACGCGAAAAACAACCGCCCGGAGGGTGTGCTCCGCCGGCTGATGCCGCACCGTCCGGAAGACATATGCATTTCCGCGATTACCCTGGCGGAACTGGAATACGGAGTATGCAACAGTTCCATGCCGGACCGGAACAGGATCGCGCTGCTGGCGTTTTTAAGCAATATTACCGTTGTTCCGTTTGATGCCGAAGCGGCCGGCGAATATGGCAGAATCCGCGCGGACCTGAAAAGGAAAGGGATGATCATCGGCGCCAACGACCTGCTGATCGCCGCGCATGCCCGGTCCATGAACCTGGTCCTGGTAACCAATAATACCCGTGAATTTGAGCGGGTCGAAGGATTACGGATTGAAAACTGGGCTGAATGATCTTTGTTTTTCCGGATGGAATATGGTATAATCCGCGTGGCGTTCCGGGAACGCTGAGACGACGAGTACCGGAGGACGCGATGAAAAAACAATGGTACCGGCTGGATAACGCCGCGCTGATTTTTCCGGCGATTATCCGGAAGAACTGGAATAATGTGTTCCGGGTCGCGGTGACGCTGAAGGAGCCGGTGGATCCGGAGCTCCTGAGCCGGGCGGCCGCCGACCTGAAACCCCGGTTTCCGACGATATTTGTCCGGCTGAAGTCCGGCTTTTTCTGGTATTACCTGGAGACCGCGCGGGAGGCGCCGAAAGCGGAGCAGGACTACGCCTATCCCCTGACGCATATGCCCCGGAAGCAGCTGAAAACCTGCTGCGTCCGGATTCTGTACTATGAAAACCGAATTGCTGTGGAAATGTTCCATTCCGTGACCGACGGAACGGGCGGTATGATATTCCTGCAAAACCTGACGGCCCGGTACCTGGAGCTGAAGTACGGCATTGAGATTCCCGCGGAGAAGGGAATCGTGGACTGGCAGGACACG
>JAEEGL017200445.1_pt1 | contig 19771 bp, 17 predicted proteins | sample 9134231 | NCBI WGS metagenome assembly JAEEGL01 (sample SAMN16246548, study PRJNA631951) | gut metagenome | biome: gut microbiome; feature: rumen; material: fiber-attached | host: Bos | place: Iran: Karaj | collected 2018-10 | reverse complement strand
CGTTAAAATACTTCACCTGTGAAGCGTGCTGATATACCCACCATATCATGGGTTTGCCACAGATGTCTGCCAAAGGCTTGCCCTGGAAACGAGAGCTCTCGTAACGGGCGGGAATAACTCCGATGATTTTCATTATTGCTTGATTAATAATATTTTAAAATCTGTTCAAATAACTCTTTTACATTATATGTCTTAATAATTTTCTCCGTATTCAATGACGGGAATAAATCAAAAATAGTCTGATCCTTGGGATTCGTAATAATGGCTATTGGAGTGGAATTATTATATATTGCCTCCAACAAACACGTTGATTTACGGGCAATGCAAACATTACCAACCATAGCTTCAGTGTAATCTGTAAGCTGGGGAGCGTCCAGATTATCATAATTGGACTTTACATCACCTGGATGTAATTTCAAATACAATGTAATACCTTGTTCTTTTAATAAAGGAATCAGCTCTGAAACAATTTGAATATTAACCTCTACCTCACGCGGTTCCGAAAAATATACAACATGCTTCTTATGCGGCTTCGGGTTGTCCAATTTGAACATTTTGGTTGTAACAGCCTCATTAAAGATATACTTATCTGTATTATAAAGCTTATTAAGCCAATCTGCCGTGTATTGCGTATTTGCATAGAATACATCGGAAGAGAATCCCTTGGGGTACTTAAAACCATATTCAATTCCATGGGGTATATTATATGATTTCAATCCATGCTTCTTTGCCAACTGATCCTCTATTACAGAAAAGCGACACAGATTATTACCTGTATAGAAATCACATCCATGAAAATATGAGAAGTATTCATCAAGCATTAATTTGTATAATTCAGCATGAACAATACGTCTCTTATAGAAATTATTCAACGCCAAGACACTCCATTTGCCAGATAATCTAAAGTAAAACTCTTTGAATTCACGCATTACTTTAAAAGAACGAAAGTATGCTTTAAACACCCAGCTCCATTTTTTACCCAGTTTAAATAGGCGATAGATTGTCTGTTTGTCAAAGGGGTACTCAAATTCTTTTTGAATATTATCAAACCTCTTTATTTTGCCTGCACTCGATTTTGCACGGATAACAGAAAAATCTTTATGTGGCTCTATTTTTTCTCCGGTATATGAAATTTTTGCCATTAAGTATAGGAAATATCCCAAGGATGCAAATTTCGTGAGCGTAAAATCAACTCTGTTCCTGATACTTCTGAATAGGAGTCTGGAATTTTTAACTTGAATACCTTTTTGTTTTGCAAGATCTGTTAAATAGAAGCAGACATCTTCATTTGCATCCTTTAGGTCAATAACATCAACCTTTTTATGTTCAAGGAGCATCTGGAGTGCAAGATAGTCCTGATAAACATTGTCATAAACTTCGTTTACAGAATATGCATCAATATAAAACGAATCCACATACTTCCTACAATATTCATAGAAATCACGCGTGTATAAATCATCCACGAGGAAAGATTTTCCATCTAAATATAACTGTCGATCATTAACAACTAATTTATTCATAACTTACTATTTACTATCCTTATCTTTGATTAATGGGGTTGTTGGGTGCCTCCCATTTTGAACTATCATCATTGAAACGCTTTATAACCCTTCCAGGTACACCTGCTACTATACTATTATCAGGGTATGCCTTTCCGCTCAACACGGCATTAGCTCCAACCACACATCCATTGCCAATTATGGTCCCAGGGAGAATAACTACATTTTCACCAATCCATACGTTATTACCTATTCTTACAGACTTATAAAAATATTCCCTTTCTGAAGGGTTCGTGTATGGTGAAGTTTGTTTTTCTCCCACATAATTTCCATGATTTGTGTCGGAGATAAAAATCTTAGATGCCATAAGAACATTATCTCCTATAACTACATCAAGATCTGCATTTATATGAACATAGTCGCCTATTCGTGCATCTTTTCCTATAATGAGCGTTTTTTTTGAGGAATTCGTATCTATACGACACCCCCTTCCCATAGTAAGTCCATTACCATAAATAAAACCTGCTCCGGAATGATATAAGGGCCACCGTATTAGCCTCGCATGAGGGAATCTTATCTTTGTATATAACAATGATAAAGAATTCCTTATAATATCTGTAATTGAATAATGAACCATTTTTACTTAAAAATTTGAGTCACCCAGCCACCTATACTATATTTTTCGGTTATCGAAGATTGCAATTCTTCATAGTTTGAATTAACAAAGGCTGGATCAATGACAGGGTTTTCTCTTTCTATTATACAAACATTATTCTCTCTATAAATATCGTAATGCTTTATTTCCCTATTAGTTGTTACTATCTTTTTACCCGCGCCCAATGTTTCAATTGTTCGCATTGTGAGGCCCGTTTGTTTGGGGTGTTGTATATCTAAGACAGCCTTGCTTTTCAACAAAACACTAGCGACCTCGCTTGAGGGTATTTGGCTATAGTTAAAATAATCAAATCGCTTCTTTCTAAATTCTGACTTAGTAAACCAATATACAAAATACATTATTCTGCTCTGTAGATAGCAATAATGGAAAAAGGTTAAACCTTTTCTTTGACATTCCTTTTCTACTGCTTCAATAACTTTTAATCTATCAGAGTGAATAGTACCTATAAAACAAATATCATAACAATATTCATCAACTTTACACTTCTTATTATATGAATCCTCATAAAACAAGGGTATCAAATCGATATTATATTTAACAGAATCAGACCGATCAAATGTCATCACTCTATCATAGTAAGAAAAAGTTTTATCGGCATTCTTCATATTTGCAACAGAATCATCCAAATAAAACAGGATTCTTGCTTTAGGATAAGCCTCTTTATACAGGACTATTGTTTCCTCTGGCAGATAAGAGTTTGTGTAAATAATATCGTATTCTTTTTCTCTGTTTTTTTCTACTATGCTCTTATGATATTTCTTTAGTTTAGCATAAAAGAAGCCCTTATAATATTTAAGAATAGCTTTCTCTACGGTACTTAACTCTGCACGGGCATCATACAAATCAACAATGGCTCCTAATTCTTTCAACTTATTCGCCACCAACTGATCATAATTGAAGAATTTGGTGCACAAAAGCAATACTTTCTTATCTTTTACGGGATTCGTCATTTTTGTTCTATTATCATATTAATTTTAGTTGCATCTCCATACTCACAAGGAGAATCGTAAGGTCTGTCTGGAAATGCGCCATACTCCAACTTTATATCCAGTTTATGTTCCTTGATAAACTGCTCCACCCTTTCTGCCAAGCTCATAGGTTTACCCGTGCAGCAGTTGATTATACCAACAACCTCTTTCTGCATAACAGCGGCAGAGAGTTGGTTAGCCAATTCATCAACGGTGATAAAATCATACTGGTTCTTGCCCGTAGTGAACGGGAAGGTCTTTTTCCCCTCCTCTGCAGCTATTAACAATTTACAGAAGATTGAATTATTCTTCTTGTCATCTCCGAGGATATAGTAAGCTCTTAACCACTGAAGAATGCATTCTTTCTGTTTGCAATAAAGAATCATTGCGCGACGTAAAGCATCTTTTGCGATACCATACATGGAGATAGGATTGCATGGAGTGTTCTCGTCAATGGCCCCTTCCCAATAACCGACCTCGTGCATTGTTCCCATAACCGCCAACTGCTTCAACCCTCCATCAATCATGGCGGTCAAGAACTTATAGTGAGCTGAGAGATCACCAATCTGTGTGGGCGCATTATGTACAAAGCCATTACGCCAAGCCATGTGTAAGCACACGTCAGGCGAACCTAATTGCTCATAAATGTTCCCTTCCGGCAATTCGAAAAGGTTCAACGTCTTACGCTCAGCACGTTCATCAACATCGTTTGTCACAATATCGCACGCAATCACATCAGCACCTTTGTCCAAAAGGGTTTTCACCACATGACGACCAATGTAGCCATTGGCTCCTGTAACTAATACTTTCATACGTTATTCTTATTTAAAGAGGCCTTTCTGCTTCATTTCCTCCAAAGAGGCCTCGTAATTATCTGTTTGTAGTTCCTGACGGTTTACCCAGTTTGTGAACTGTTGGATGCCGGTATCAAATGACCACTTTGGTTTGAAACCAAGGATTTGTTTTGCAAGGGTAATATCCGCATAGTTGTGGCGGATATCACCCAAACGGTAATTGCCAGAAACGGACAAAGGAACTTCTATACCATAGTGTTTGCAAAGCGTTTGAGCCACTGTGAGCACATCTGTAGCTATGCCTGTACCAACATTAAACACGTGACCATTTGCCTCTGGAACTTCCATACCGGCAATCGTTGCGTCCACCACATCATCTATATAAACAAAGTCGCGTGTCTCTTTTCCATCCTCAAAGATGTTTATTCCCTTATGGCTCTTAATGCGGTTAGAGAAGATGCTCAATATGCCCGTGTAGGGATTGGTTAGTGACTGTCCAGGGCCATAAACATTCTGATAACGGAAAGATACGGACTCGATACCAATGTTCTTACAAATAAGATGTACTAGCTGACCTTGTACCTGTTTACCAATACCGTAAACAGATGAAGGATGGATAGCACTGTCTTCAGTAGTGGCTACTAGTTTTATTTTACCACCACACTTAGGGCAATGACATTCAAAGTCACCTTTGGCCATATCATCGTCCTTGCGCTCTGTGGGATAAACATTACCACACTTCTCACAAAAATACTTTCCTTCACCATAAATTGCTCGAGATTCAGCAACAACCACACGCTTTACGTGGTTTTTGGTATTGGTCAGAATGTCAAGCAATAAGGCTGTTCCACCAATATTTACATCAATGTAACGCTTGATTTCATACATTGACTGGCCTGTGCCAGTTTCAGCGGCAAGGTGAATTACATAATCCACATCGTCAAGAGCCTGCTCCAACATTTCCTTGTTGCAAACATCACCCTTGATAAAGCGTACCTTGTCCTTTATACTACAATAAAGTGGCGAGGTCTTGTCTGGATCACTTCCATGAATCTGTTCCAACAGGTTGTCAATAACAGTAACCACATATCCCTTTTCTATCAGTTTTAGGGCAATATGTGAACCTATGAACCCGGCCCCGCCAGTAATTAGCACTTTTTTCATCATCTTAGGACATTATTTAGAACTGAAAGCCACTCTTCTCTATTTCTTTCATATGTTAATTGAGCAGCAGTTTTTCTTGCATTTTCACCTACACTTTGAGACAGTGCATCATCGGAAAGTAGTAAATCAATGGCATTGGCTATTGCAAAAACATCACCACGAGGTACTAGTAATCCATTCTCTCTGTTTTTTATTAAGAAAGCTGCTCCTCCTGGGCTACAATCAGTAGATATTACAGGCATACCTAATGACATCGCTTCCAACAAAGCATTTGGCATACCCTCAAAATCTGAAGTTAGCACAAATAGTCTATGATGAATCAATTTTTCTTTAATACCATTTACTACCCCATGGAAAATAACATTATTACTAATCTTAAGGTCATTAGCCATTTCTTTTGTCTTTTCAAAATCAGCCCCACCTCCATATAGATGCAGTTTCACTTTTGGATGCTTTTCAAGAACTAATTTATAGGCTTTTAACATTAAATCCTGTCGCTTCTGTTTGAAAACCATCCTTGCAACAAAAGCAATATCCGCTGTACCATCTAATGACCATTTATCATTAGGTACATCAACAGGGTTTGGTATAACAACTGATCTGGCTTGTATTTTTTTGTTAAAATAGTCTCGTGCTCCTGGTATTTGAAAAACCATCATATCGGCATAATTATAACAATACAACCTTAGTTTGTCAGATAGCGTCTTATTGCAAGAATATGGGTCCATCCTTTCTGAGCATATTAACCTGTACCCTCTTATTTTCTTTAAGATTGTAACTGGTGTTAATGACGTGCTTCCATAAGAAATGACAATATCAGGTGCCTCCTTTTTAAGGATTTTATTTAATGACATTAGAGTTGATGTATAAAGGCGGATTTTCCTCTCTACTCTTGAAATATTAAATGTAGGAAGAATACATTCATAATCATAATCTTTCAACCTTTCCTTATCTACGGTATCTTCATATAAAAAAACAAATTTTATGGCAAACTTGTCTTTTATATTGTTTACCAAACTTAATAATGCAGTAATAGCTCCGCCATTATCTTTACTCAATCCATCTCTAACTATAATTATTTTTTCCATATTAGTTTTCCTTCGTTTTTATAATTCTATTTCTCATTTGACTTCCTGCTAACCATACGAAAAACCAAACATAAACAGCTGGCCTTATTAATGATAATACCATATTTCTTGGTACATAAATTGCTCTACTTACCAAGAGTACAAATAATGATGCGAAAAGTATATTTTCAAATATTTTATTATAGCATGAAGCCATAGCATAACCAAAAACATAGAAAATAATCAAAACCCCCAGCATACCCCACATCATATAGATATCAATTACGCAATGATTTCCAAAATTTGCATCACCAACACTAGCCATGTATTTATTAAGTGCCTCACCCGTATTATATTCGCTAGTAGGATGACCAAAAATATAATTAGAAACAAGTGAAGGTAACAAAGGAACGGGTGAAACAGCATTTAATACGATTTCCTCAACAGGGTGGAACAAACCGTTATTTTGACTATATTCATAGCCCAAACATAATTCCCACGATATATTTGTTAAATCGGACAAATAATACCAAACACCATATGCCGCTCCTGCTTCACTTATTGAAGTTGATGCTGCTGACGTAAAAGAAGATACAGATGATGTACTATTCGAATAGTCATCACCCATTCTAACTTGTCTTATCGCGAACATAAATGTCACACCTATTATCAACAATAAAGCAACTGATACAATTCTAAATCGTTTCACACACAAAGTATAAATAAATATAATTTGTATTCCGCAAGTAATAATAGGACCTCTATCACCAATCTTCAAAAAAGCTAGCATCATTATTACAACCAAAATCAATTCATATGCATTAATTTTTATAAAGGATTTTATTCCGTCTGGGTTTCCCTTTATTGTATTGAATAACAATACTACAGGAAAAAGTGATTCAAATACAGATGTGAGCATATCACCACCTTCAAGATAGCCACTTGCGCCACTACGAATTGCAAAAAGTGATAAAAGAAACAATAATAAAAAAACAATTGTATATGATGCCTTTAAAACATGTACGCTTTGACTACTTGGATTAAATATACTTTTATTCAGATAAATGCCACCATATGATTTACACTTTTTTACACGGATGCCTCGTAAATAGCCATAAGTATATACACTTGCTGCTATTAAACAAAGAGATGCACATTTAGACAAGTAATTGAAATTAATTTGTCTTCCTACAGTTCCTAATAATTCAGCTGGTGTATCGTGAACAAATAGCGCGTATGCAAATGAGGTTAGGAAAAATGACAGAAAGAAAATTGTATTGAAACTTAAATACAATTTGCTTTTCAAATCTATTTTAAGAATAATAAAGGCTTCAACCCCATAAAGAGCAAGACACAAACCACAAAAATACTTATCTACATGGTTTGGTGCCATATAGAATAAGAAGAACGATATTAATAGTATGGAAAGTACAATAATTCGTTGCATAATTCATTAACTCATTTGCTTAATAATTGAGGCCGGGTTCCCAACTACTATACAATTTTCTGGAATGTCTTTTACGACAACACTCCCTGCACCTATAATTACATTGTTCCCAATTCTTATATTTCCAATTATAACCACATTAGAACCTATTGTTACATTATCTCCTATTACTGGTATAAGATCATTTCGGCCATCTATTTTATTCCCTATTGTAGTGCATTGGCGGCAAACAAAATTTTTACCAATAGATTTTGCGTGGATTATAGTGGCATATGAATGAGGAAAATAACATCCTCCCTCCATTGATTGGCAAGATATCATGAAAGTTCTCTCTCCTGGTGTATACCATCGACATATGGCTGAAATTGGACCTAATCTATAGTAAAATAATTTTCTAAAGTAAGGATCACTCTGTAAAAGGAACGCTCTCAAGAAAAAACCATTATATGGTATTATCCCTCTTTCTGATACCGCTTTTATATCTTCATCTATTAATTTTCTCGATGGAGAAAGAAACCATAATAAAAAATGGGGTATATATATCAATGAAAAAATAGCAAGCTTTATTTTTTTTATTATTAACATATTCAAAACTATTCTTTTAATGGTACTTATTTTGAACTACGAAGTGATTTGGAAAGAAGTGAGACAAACAAACGAACCCTGTTAATCGCTCTATAAAAAAAGAATAGTGGCTGACTCATTTTTTTATCACTCCATTTTGTATATAAATGATAATTTGTCACTTTCAAATGAACATCAACGAATGGTCTATACACACATCCCCAAAAGCCCTTTAATTCTAACAACTGATTAATGATTTTTCTATTTCCATCAACCAAATATTTATATGCCTTACTTGTGTCGCTTTGTTGCGACATTCTATATTTTAAGGTCTTTGCTTTGATTGCATAACTACCATATTTTATTGTATAATATGCATTCATCGCATAATCTGGACAAGGAATAAAATTCTCACTATAGCCTCCTATAGCAATAAGATTATCACGAAGATAAAGCGCCCCACATCCATTCGTGTAATTTTTGAAAAGGAAGTCATTAATTGTTACTGTATAATATTCCTTGTTTTTTAGCAGAAAACTATCAAACTCATTCTCCCTTGAATGAATTTCATCATTTTCATCAATTATATCAAAATTACCAAAAATGGCAGTCCCCTCAGTTTGTAAACGATGATTAAAATCTAAAAGGGTTTGAAGAGCATCCTCACATAACAAATCATCATCATGGCAATATGTAATATATTTCCCTTTTGAAAGAAGAATTCCGCGATTTTCACTGCCGACTCCCCCTATGTTTTCTTCATTAACATAGTATCTTATATTCTCTTTAAAATTATTTCTTACTATCGCCTCATTCTTCTTTTGAAAAGAAGGATGTCCATTATCTACTATTATAACCTCATAATTCACATCTCCAACCTGATTAATCACGGAAAGCAAAGACTTTTCAAAAAAATCAGGATGGTTATAAACTGGCATTATAACACTTATTTCTGGGCTGTCATCCTTTTCAACCCCGAGCACCAACCTTGACCTAACATTCTCCTTTTTATCAAATATATTACATTCTAATGTTTTCATCTTATTAATAATTTGCTTGGTTTTTCTCACTGATGCCACTCTTTTTTCTTTGTAATGAAGATAGCATATCCCCATGGGAGTCCAAGTACTCGAACTAACGAATATGCAAACAAAGTAATAAATATCGAAGAGTATTTCGAAAATATGAATATAACCAAAAGGCATGCGGCACCTACCACCACGGAATTAACCAAAAACGGTTCTTTTTTATGGCATCTCAAATAGGTGGCCCATGAAAAACTAAACTGATCTGTTATATATCCAACCATTAAAATTGCGAGTGGCAATCCTGTTAAATAGCGTTCTCCTAATAAGGAGCCATTAATCTCCAAACCCCACCACGATATCATATTCAATGCCAAATATGCCAAAATCATAATTACAGAACAGATAGTAACCATCTGTTTCATAGTTACATTGAATAGTTTATCCAATTGTGCGTAATCCTTTAATGCAATTAATTTTGAATAGGTTGGAACTTTAGTATTTAACCAAGTCATAGAGAAAGCCTGTATTGCACTAATTATCGATATTGACATTCCAACCTGGCCTGCTACCGTTGCTCCTTGATACTTGAACAAAATAGGAGTTAGAAAATGAAATATAAAAAAACCACTTAGTGAACTTAATGCAATACGCCATTGATATGGAAAAATTTCTTTAAAATAACTAACTGTATTTGTTATAGTTTTTAGATATATAGAATATAAGACCTTATAGAGCTTTGATCTCCATATAATATAAAACCATACTAAAACAGAAACTAAAGAACTGATTCCTACAACATATAACCCCCAACCAAGAACCAAGCTCAACCACATAAACAATGGTGATAGGACTTGTTGATAAAAAATAATCTTATTAATATCTTTAACCTTATCCAATCCCATTAAAATAGCGCTAAATGGTGACTGAAATAATTTTATTGCAGTTGCTATACTTAAAATTATCCATGGAGATTGCCAAACCACATTGTCATCACCTGCATTTTTAAAGAACAAGAAGCCAACTACAAATAATATTAAGAAAAACAGAAGTGAGGCTACCATATACCATTTTATACAGAAATGCATTAATGAACTAAGCCTTGAGATATTATAGCTTTCTCCACCAATTTCTGAATCTCCTTTAATTTGAATATACGCTGCCTCGTGAGATACAAATTGAGTAATGATATTTGTAAAGCCAAGTTCGAAAAATGTCTGAACTGCTAACAAACTATGAAATGTAAAATAGTATCCTTGTTCTATACCAGTAAGGAAAGCTGATATCAAGAATACTGTCACTACGCCCGCAAATGCTTGAAATACTCTTGCACTAGAGCCATAAGCTATAGCCCCATCCATTCCTATGAAATGGGCTGCTTTTATTATAGTATCACTTAAAGTCATTTCAAATGTATTATGATATCAAACACATTTTTTTATTCCTTCATTAAACGAATAAATCGGTACCCATTCTGTATCTTTTATCAACTCACTAATATCTGCCACAAGATGCATAGGCTGATGAGGATAATAATCCCTTGCACCAAACAATACTTCAATGGAAGGGTTGATAACACTCTTAATATCCTCAACATACGCTGAGAGCTTGCGCCCTTTACCAAATCCGAGGGGATATGCCTTGCCATCAATGCCTTTCCTTGCTACTGCCAAAATAGCATCTGCCGCATCATCTGCATAAAGATAGTCCCACATCTGCTCACATTTCGTCAACTGAGGTGAATTACCTGCCTTGAACTCTCTAATTAGATAACTGATAAGGCTATTCTCACCGTCATTTGGACCATAAACACTCAAAATACGCACCCAGCATTGACGTATACCCAGGCTTTTACACAGCATGGCAGAAAGTTTTCCAGCAGCATACTTGGCTATTCCATAACCGCTTTCAGGCTTCACCGGTAATTCTGGAGTTAAATCAACACTTTGAACACCATACTCTGCCTGTGAACCTGCACCCACAAACACAGAGCACCCACAACGATGTGCCAGTTGAACTGCATCCAATGTGTACTGAATATTACGGGCTTGCACCTCTGCATCATCACGGGAAGCACCGAAAGTTTTGTCCCATGCCAAATGAATAAAGGCATCATACTTACCATCGAACTCCATCGAATGATAATTGGAAAGATTACATTCAACTATCTTCAATCTTTCATCATTTGGAAGATTTGACAGCCGCTTAGACCCTTGATGCAATATACAGGTAACATTAATACCATGTGCAAGTGCTCTCCTAACTACAGCACTTCCAACACATCCTGTGGCTCCTGTAACTATAATACTATTCATTACTCAAACTTATTAGTAGCTCTTTTAATTGCCTTGTATCGTTTACTATATAATCACATTCTGCCTCTTCTAATTCTTCTCTCGTCCCTGTACCCCACAACACACCGATACACTTTATTCCCGCGGCATGAGCAGACTCTGCATCTAGTGCCATGTCACCAATTCCGATCATCGGCACATCGGGATAAGCTGCCTTGCAATACTTAAAGAGTTCTGGCTTTGTCATTGTATGTCCAACTTCCATTTCTAAAGTATGGGGTGTCAGAACATCTACCACTCTTTCCTTCCAGCCTTTCCTTTCAAGTATCCTATTAGTTGCTAAATCCGGCTTATTTGTAATTACATGATGCACATAACGTCTATCATGAATTAAATCATCAATACCGTCGAAGGGATGAGTATTCTCATAATTAGAAGAGTCATATATCCTACGGAATGCCTTTACTGCTTCATTTAGTTTTTCCTCGGATAGTATATCGTCAGGAAATGAATTCCTTATGATTGTTTTAACTGGAGGTCCAATTCTTAAGGCATTTTTTTTATCACACATTTTCACATCAACTGTTGCTAACGATTCTTCTATCGTCGCCAATATTTCCGGTTCTGAATTTACCAGAGTTCCATCCATATCCCACAGCAAATGGAGATTAGCTTTCATTCGCAGCATATTTATTTAAACCTATCAAAGTCTCATCTGACGATACTATTACTGAAATATTTTCACCATAATAAGATACTATCCCTTTTCTCAATGACTCAATGCGCCTTGCAACGCCACCCGAGAACACAATTCGATTTACTTCCAATTTGTTCGGTTCAATCTTTTGGGCAATACTAATAAAATTAGAAACCATTTGGGAAATAATTGCTTTCATCAATTTACCAACTGTCAACTCATATTCTCCAATATTATCTATACTGCCAACTTGATGATTTGTCAAAGGAGTCTGGAAAAAACTAAGATCTACTGATAATGATGATTGTTCACAATCAATCTCTTTTTCCAACAAACGGCTCCAAATGTCACTTTCAGGAAGTTCGTATCCGAAGGTATTAAGTATATCCTTGAAAAAACGGAAAAATACATTCAATGCACGTCCCGAAGGCAAGTGAGGTATTGTCTGGAGATAATAACCGTTGAGATAAGGACGTGTCTGATAATCATTAGACAACTCAATTTTTCTCGTCAACTTCGAAACTTGTGCACCAGTGCCAAGGTTAAACGAAATGTCACCGGTTTTACTAAAGCTAGCGCCATACAACGCAGCCTGCTGGTCTCCAAGAGCAGGAAGACACTCAACATGATGATTATCAAGTTCGAAATAAATAGATTTAGTACCTACAACAGGGAAATTTACATTGTCGTTTGTTACTATCTCTTGGAGTTTGTCATTCCATTTATTATTAACAACATCATATAAACCTGTTGCTGCTGCATTTGTTGAATGACATACAGGTTCCTGAGCCGACAATCTTCGTATAATATAGTCTCCCAGGGTATAAAAGAAAAGAGGTGATTCAGGTAGAAGATTCTTTCTCCGCAGATAAAGCATATTGCTACTTGGAAGTCCACCCCTCAATGGCATTCCCGTTTTTAAGATTTCTTCAGACAAATCCTTCCTTGAGAGAATTTCTACTGAGGAATTTCCATCTATCACCTCATTACCATACTCCTTCTGCCAGGATATATAGTCTGTATAAGGGGTACCATCTTGATTCGCCAAAATAAAGCCATGCATTTCATTCGAAATACAAAGCCTAAAATCATCTATATCAGAGGCAAGGTCAAGTATTAAATCCTTGACCATTGGCAATAGATGATTGATTTGGACGGGTTCTAATAATCCCTCACAGCCATGAACTACGGGAGATTGTCGCTGAGCTCTCTTTATTATGACATCTTCCTGAAAAAGAGCCCCTTTCAAAAAACTTGCCCCGCAATCAATTGCGATAGTATTCATGAGTTTCTTTTAAATAATTGAGGAATAAAGACTTCAGTTTATCATCAATCTGCATGGGATATACAAAAAGATGACTAGGTGCATTTAGCATAGCAAAACTCATAGTATTGCCCTTTACCTTCTTATCGGTTTTGATAATCTCAAAGAGTTTCTCTGGTTCAGCCACCTTAACTTCCTCTGTTAGGAACCCACGTTTAATCAGAGACTTGATATCCAAATAATAATCCTCGCTAATCAAACCTTCCTTCCATGCTATATAGTTAACTACATCGATGCCCCAAATCACTCCCTGGCCATGTGGAATCTCATTATTTGTATATGCCTCTAAAGCATGACCGAACGTATGTCCATAATTCAAGACACGTCTAAGATCAGACTCAAACTCATCCTCCTCAATAACAAGTTTCTTTGTGAACAAACCCTTGTGAATATAATAAGCAATACGCTCACAAGGTATCAACTGTTTCTCCTGTTTGACTTCATCATAGAATGCAGGATCGCTTGTAAGCGCAAACTTCAGAAGTTCACCCCAGCCATTAAGGTAATCTCCATGAGAAAGTGTATCAATGAAACGAACATCAATAAAGATTTTCTTTGGTGGATAAAAAACGCCTATCTGATTCTTTGCATGTGCAAAGTTAATACCGCACTTCCCACCAATACAAGAATCGCACATCGACAATAATGTTGTTGGGAAGAAATACCAATCAACGTTTCTGAGATACAGATTACTTGCAATAGTTGTAACATCTTGTGTAATGCCTCCCCCAAAACAAACTACTTTCCAATTTTTACGAAGGCCTATACTCTGAAAGAATCGGATGATATCCATTACGGTATCCATATTCTTCTTATGTTCAACAGCCTCCATAAGATAAACTTTTGTCATATCCAATGCTGCGAATCTGTTCTTATACAGATTGTATACATTGTTATCTATCACGTATGCAGTGGTGTCTGCAAATGCTTTTAGATTTTCAGAAAAATCATCTGTAAAATCTACTGTGTAGTCGTAAAGACTTGATTTAATCTTTATTGTATCCATTTTTTAATAATTATTTATTTACATAAAAATCCACCATCAACAGCTATTAACTGTCCTGTAATACTTTGATTCAGATCAGAGCAAAGGAATGCTGCTATATTTGCTATATCCTCCGTAGTTTGAAAACGTTTGGTAGGTATATTATTCGCTATTGCATTAATTTCTTCTCCTGAAAGATTCTTACGAGTCATATCAGTCATCACGTATCCCGGGGCTACGCAATTTACTAAAATATTATGCTCACCAAGTTCTATTGCCAATGATTTACAAAGGCCATTAAGGGCATTTTTTGAAGAACTATATGCTATTCTACGCTCACGGGATATTATTCCATAGAGTGACGATATAAAGATGATTCTACCCCATTTATGCTTTTTCATGTTACCATGAAATGCTTTAAGTAGATATATAGGAGCGAAAAAGTTTACATCATATACCCGAGTTAATATATCCTCTGTGATTTCACTAATGCCAGCAAGCTCATTAATGCCTGCACAGTGTACAAAAATGTCAACTTGGAGTTCCCTATGATTAGTAATGTAGTTAGTGATACTTTTGGTATCCAACAAATCCAACTCTGCTCTTGTTGGGGCTACAACTTTAGCTCCACAATCAGTCAAGACCTGAGCAATAGTTTCTCCAATACCTCTGCTGCCTCCTGTTACAAAAGCAGTTTTCCCACTTAAATCAATACTAATCATTTTCTCCGACTAAAGGAATTAACATGATTTTTTTCAATTCTTCACGAGGAAGGAATGGTGCTAAATCTTCAAGAGGTGGTGAAAACAAGGATCCATCCGCACGTTTCATCGTTGATGGCTTAGGCTCAAATTTCTGCTCTGTATCTACAAACACCTCACACATAGCATATCCGTCAATACTGAGGAAGCTCTCAAGACCTTCCTTCATCTCATCATTGTTATGTATAGCCACGTATGGTAACCCGTATGCCTCTGCTATCTTACTCATTTCTGGGAAACTCAAATCACCAGATTCAGGGCCAACACCACATTTTGAGAACTCCTTAAATAGGTTCCCCTGAGACTGTCTGATAGAATGATACCCTTGATTATTGATAACGAATATTTTTATCGGGAGTTTATGGAATACCACCGTCTGTAATTCCTGAATATTCATCTGAATACTACCGTCTCCTGCAAGGCAATAAGTACTTTTCTTTCCTGATGCAAAACATGCCCCCACAGCAGCAGGAAGGTCGTAGCCCATACTAGCACATCCGCTGTTAATAATAAAGCGTTGTCCTTTCTTTATCAAGAAAGAAGAACCTCCAACTACGCATGCACTACCATTTGCAGATACAACTATAGTATTTTCTGGAGCTAGCTTTGAGAGTTCATTGATGAAGCAGTAGGCGTTGGCATATTCTCCTTTCTGATAATGTCTCTCTTCTGTCACTACAGGATAATTTGCTTTCCATTGATTGCATATATTCAACCAATCCTGCTTTTTCTCAAGAGGCTTATCAATCTTGGCATTAAGCATACGTGTGAATTCTTCAATATCCGCTCTCACAGGTAACTCGACATGGACGTTAGGCTTGGTGAGTTCAAGAGAATCCGGATATACCTGAACAACAAATGCTGCTCGCGCCCATGTATCTGTAGCATAACTTACCTGACGAATTCCTAATCTACTACCAAGTACTAACAAAAAGTCACTATTTTGTACAGCCCAGTTCCCATACCTGTTACCAACATCTCCTGCCCTTCCTGCATATAAAGGGTCATCTTCAGTAACTAAGTCAATACCGTCAAAACTGGTAACTACAGGTATATTCAGTTTATCCTTCAACTTCAGGAACTCTTTATAAGCTCCGTTTGTACGAATTTCGACTCCCGTATAAAGCACTGGCCTTTTGGCCTCTATTAACTTTCCTATAATAGTATCAAGGACTTTTTCTGATACATTGCCTGGCTCTGTATTTTTATCTGTTAAGGGATTATAATCTATCATCTCATCCGTCTCTACATATCCCCATTGGATATCAAGAGGAATATCGACCCATGAAGGGCCTGGACGACCACTCTTAGCAAAATAAAGAGCTTTTTGAAGATGGTATTTTACCATTCTTACATCTGTAACCATGGCTGCGTATTTGGTCATTGGTGCAACTACCTTTGTAATTTCAAACTCCTGATCACCATAAATACGCATATCATAACCTGTACTTCTAACCGTAGCCGGATATTTAACTTGGCCAGATACTATTAGCATAGGTATGCTATCCAGCCAACCACCTAAAACACCTGTCAATGTATTAGTACCGCCAGGGCCTGTCGTGCAGCACACCATTGGTAATTCATTATTAACTCTATAGTACGCCTCAGCTGCAATGGCGGCGGCCTGTTCATGCTGAACATAAACATTAGTCATGCCCTCCTGATGTCCCAAAGACACATTCAGATGCATGGCACCACCTCCTGTTACAGAAAAGTTATATCTTATGCCTTGCTCATATAAAAATCGGGCTACGAAATCAGATACTTTTATTCGCATTCTTTTTATTTATTAAACAGACTTTCGGTTACAAAATAAATATTCTTACAGGTGGTAGCATGTTTCTTAAAATCATCAAACATCTCTGTAATCTCTATATTCAGTTCATCCCATTTGTTATCGGGATTTAACGATGGTAGATATGCATCTGCATAGCTATCGTTGTATTTATGACGGAAGCCATCAAATCCTGCAATTGAGACATTACATACACCAAGCATGTCAACTAAACGAAGTGCACAAATCATGGCATTATCAAAATGTTGCCAACCTCTCTTGATGACAGTATTGAAACCAACTATTGTTTCATTATCACCCGCTTCCTGCTTGATGTTAGAGAGCAAAATTTTCTTTGTTGACTTAAACACCTCTGGGTAGCAATTCTGTGCATACTCATAGCGTGCAGGATTGACAAAGAACAAGAAATCATACTTATAACCTGGAATAATAGCATTGACTCCAATTACTATAGGGTTATTAATACTAATGTACTCCTGTATCTTTTCTTGTTCTTCAATAGAACTCTTACCTGGTGCTATAAGTATAACCGATTTCTCTGCCAAAGCTTTCTTTAAACTTTCAACGGCCTTACCATCGTCTATATAGCGACTTTGGTTCTGGATATACTTCTCTTCTAACAAATCATAATCGTATTTTTTTCTGTCCTCCGGAGATAAAGATTCAATTATAACACGCATATCTTTCGAACTGGTACGATGGTTTTTAAGCAGATATGCTATATTATTTACATGGCAGCAATACATACCAGCAATACAGTACGGAGTTGAATACCCCCACTCATAATTTTCCTTGTAATAACCCATATAAACATCAATGGCATCCATAATAGCATCGACATTAAAATGGCAATCACACTTCTTGTTCAAATAATTAGCTATGAGTTCGGTTGTTGCATTACCAGCTCCTCGGCCCATACCACAAAGACTGGCATCCACCATCATATCACGTCCTGCATTCTTCATCAGCCTGATAAAACAAAGTGAGAGGGCAAATGCCATCTGCTGGTTATTATGCGTATGAATACCCATCTTTATATCTTTATTCAAGTGAGCATCTAAGCAGGTTACTATGCGTTCCAAATCCTCCTCATACATAGCTCCAAAGGTGTCAACGACTGATAGCGATGCGGGATGTATCTTGTTCATTTCTTCTGCCATCGCAATCAAATCCTCATTTCTATAAGCTAATGTGTTCGCTGCTTGGAACATAACAATATATCCTTTCTCGCGAATTCTCAGGCCAATCTCTATTCCTTCTTTGTGGCGTCCGTATGGGAATACAACACGAACTGCATCTATAGACTTTCCATTGTAGGGTGGTAATACAGAATCATCGTAGCGATCCCAGTCAATCATAGCCACATAAAGACTATTAGGATTCTTATTTACAATGTATTGCTCTGCATCAGCAGGTACATGATAGAAAGAAGAACCTTCCTTGTGGGGTTTGTCTTTCAACCATCCTACTTCAATAATATTCACTTGCGCATCTTGAAGATGGCTAATGATTCCCTTCATGGCTGCAGCACCAAACATTGAATCTACAATGTAAGCACCATCACGTAGAGTGCAATCTAAAAGATCTATTTTCATAATTAAATTATTTATATTACTGCCTAATTCAAAAAATTACATATTTCATCAATGCAAATAGCATAAACATCTTCCTTCTGATAGCGTTTATACCAGTCAGAGGTAAGAATAGCACACTGTGTAGCATCAAGTCTGGGTTTCCAACCCAAACGTGTTTTGGCCTTGTTTATATCAAGCATCAGCAAATTAGCCTCATGCAAGGCATTAGGATCAGAAACATCTTTCAGCTCTCCATAACCAAAGTTCTTAATCATAGCAGAGGCAACTTCCCAAACTGTAAGCACACTCTCCTGCTCAGGTCCAAAGTTCCAACCTTCGCAATACTCCGTAGGATGCTCCCACATCTTCTGTGCGAGGAGCATATAACCACTTAAAGGTTCTAGCACATGCTCCCAAGGGCGTACAGCTTTCGGACTGCGGATGTCAATGGGCTTACCAGCTTCCAAAGCTCTGATGCAGTCTGGAATAATGCGGTCTTTAGCCCAATCGCCACCACCAATCACGTTACCGGCACGCACACTGGCAAGGCTTACATGATGCTTCTTACCATAGTCCTCAGGATTAAAGAAACTCCTACGCCAGCTCTGGATAGCAATCTCGCAAGCACCTTTACTGGAGCTATAGGGGTCATAACCACCAAATGGGTCATCTTCCTTGTAGCCTCTCATCTGCTCCTTATTGTCATAGCATTTGTCAGTGGTAATCATCACACCAACCTTTACGCTTTCCGTTGCACGAATGGCTTCCATGATGTTGATGGTACCCATCACATTGGTCTGGTAGGTCTCAACGGGTATCTCGTAACTAAGGCGTACCAAAGGTTGAGCGGCAAGGTGGAAGACAATCTCCGGCTGGTATTGCTTGAAGATTTCCTTCATCTTCTCTCCGTCACGGATGTCTGCACGGATGTCAGCTTTGATCTTCTTGCCAATGCCAGAGAGAACGAAGTTGTCCTTCTCGCTGTAGGGCTCCAAACCTACACCAACCACCTCTGCACCCACTTCATGGAGCCAGATGCTGAGCCATGAGCCTTTGAAACCGGTGTGACCGGTAACAACGACTTTTTTGCCTTTATAGAAATTATTGAACACGTCTATATTCATAATTATTTGGCAT
>JAEEGL013200089.1_pt1 | contig 19771 bp, 12 predicted proteins | sample 9134231 | NCBI WGS metagenome assembly JAEEGL01 (sample SAMN16246548, study PRJNA631951) | gut metagenome | biome: gut microbiome; feature: rumen; material: fiber-attached | host: Bos | place: Iran: Karaj | collected 2018-10 | reverse complement strand
CAAACCCAGAAAGTATTTGCTTGCTTATCTACAAGAAGTCCTTCAGGATTAGACTCATTAATCATAAGCATGAACTTCTCAACGAATGTTCCATTTGTTCCATCATTAGAAATAGAAACCTTTGAAATACTCTTCTCTTCACTGTCAAGAGCCCAAACATTCTCACCGTCATAAGCAACATCTGCTACTTCTGCGATGTACTGTGTAAGGTCAGCAAATTCATTAAGAGAAATATTAGTTTCTGGTGTAGCACCAGTGAAGTCTACAAGATAAATCTTACCAGTTACTTGCTTTCCAACAAAGAACATATTGTCCTTATAGTAGCAGAATCCTTCCATAGACTCATTTACATCAAGTCTTGTTACAATCTCAAGTCTGTTTCCAACCAACTTGTAGACGTATGCATAAACATCAGCTGTATCAAGAGTCTTCTTCTTGGTCTTCTGTACGCCCTTACTCATTATAGGAGCATTTGCTACACCGTTGGTGTAAGGTTCAAATGTCTCTTCACCAGTAACATTGTCAGTATATACAGGATATTTCTCCTCAGTCTTAATATCAAGAGCTCTGTATTCACTCATGATGTAAACGTTTCCGTTACTATCTACAGTGATAGCTTCCAAGTCTGTATTAGGAATAAGGTCAGGAACATTGTCAGTGACATCAGTAAATACCTTGTCAGTATCTTGCATCCAGGTCTTTCCTGTAGTAGGTGATACACCGAGGAATCTTATATTAGGATTGTAGTTCTCGATAGCCTTTGTTGTAACTGTACCATCAAGAGCAATATCATAAATGACGCCAGTGTCAGATACTGCGATGAATCCAGTCTTAGTGCTGTTGAATACCAAACCTGAAAGCTCATTTCCACGGCAAGTGTACTTTGTTATATCTACAAGTTCAGTAATATCATACTTAGGACTCATATCAGTGGTATTGTTCAATCCTGGAGTACCAGTATCAAATATTCTCCATGACAAAGCTCCATCAAAGATTCTTCCGTATGAACGGTACTCAGTGTGATTAGCAGAGGTTCCTTCAAGATTCAAGAAATCTCTATCTACAATATAGACAGTATTACCTGTAGCAACATCAGTACCTTCAATGTAGTTTCCAGTTGCAGGAGCAGCAGCATAAGCAACCTTAGGTGAATTGTCAACTTCATCTACAAGATTGTTATTGTTGTCATAAAGTCTCAATGTGAAACCAGCCTTAGGACCAAGACCTCCTGGCATAGTATTAGGAGTAACACCGTCATTGAATACGACTACGAAGTAACCACCAGAAGGAACAACAGCATTACTGTCAAATGTTACACTCTTATTGTTTGCATCGTCATCTACACTGTTAAGCTGCTTCAACTTAGGATTACCTTGTTTGTCAAGCTCACCAGTATCATAATAGAATGAACCACAAGCAACATCTCCCTTCTTCAAAGTCCAACCGTTAAGGTTGATATCTGACAAAGTAGGATTGTAAAGTTCAATTCCCTTCTGAGTTGGATAGTCAAGTGACAATGCATTTGGACAAACTTCATTGATGCACAAATGAGTAATAGCTTCATTTGTATAACCAATAGAAGGAGTAGCAAAATCTACCCAATTTTCACCGCCATCAGTCTCGCGGCCCCAAGAACCAGTAATCTCTGTCTCAGCACTTATATGAACATCATTTACAAGAGTTTCAACTACAACACCTGCAGGAGTTTCAAGAGTGAAAGTCCAAGTCTTCTTTCCTGATAATCCATAAGCAGGTCCCTGAGCAACATCGGTTGACTTGAAAGTGATTACATAGAATCCCTTAGCAGGAATTGTTGCACCTGCAGGGAATGTCCAAGGTTCACGAGCTGTATTAGTTTCATCAACTCCCCTAAGAACATATCCTTCAAGATTGATTGCTGATGAAGTAGGATTATAGAACTCCATCTTCTTATTCTTAGTGTCAACTTCATTTATGCAAACAGTTGATGCAGGAGCTCCGAGAACCATATCTCCTCCTCTCCTAGGAGCAGCGAATACAGTTGGATTAGGTGCTGAATTAACAGCAGCAACTTCATACTTGTAAACACCCTTATAACCTGCTGCATTTGCAGTTGCTTCATCAGCGAAAGCGTGAGCAGGTCTTGCGTTGGTTGATTCATAACCCCAAGATGCAAACATCATATTCTTAGCACGTTGGTCAACGCAAGCGAAGAACTCAGTAAGAACGTAATATGCAGTTGTCATATCAACATTCATGTGCTTAGGAAGTTCATTAGCAAACTTGGCGAGACGGAACTCAGCATTGTCATATCTGAATACTTCACTGTTGTAAGTTACAGGAGCTGCAAGTGAATAGTCAGTTACAAGATTAGCAGTAAGCTCCCAATCCTTAGTAGTTCCATTGTACTTGTAAACATTTCTGAAATTAGCATCTGACTCTTCATTGATATAATACCACTTGTTATTGTCAATTGCTGATGCTTCTTCATCATATTTACCGTCAACATACCAGAGATGAGTCTCATTGTTGTATCTTGCAATATATCCGAAATACAAATATGAATCATCAGGACCAAGTTCGTGTGTTGCAGGGTCTACTTCGTGAAGAGGCTCAAGAATATAACCTGCAGTGAAATCAAACTCGGTGTGAGTGTCTGCATTCATCTCATCAAGAGTTCCGTTGTAAGTCAAGAACTGCTCTGTTGCAGATGAACCGCTTCTCAATTCTTCAAGAGTTCCGTTCCAAGCATAAGGAATCTTAAGAGTCTTTGCATCATCATGGAATCCTTCACGATTGGTGCTTGATACCCAAGTCATGAACTTTCTCCAGTGAACAGGGTCTTTACCTGCTGCAAGATCTGCTGCGTAGTTGTCATTGTCTGGGTGACGTCCTTCAAATGAACCAAGCCACTCCATTCCATATTCCTCTGAAGGCTCTCTAAATGTAGCATCTGTTACATTGTTGAACTTAGAAATTTCTGCTGAGTTATTAGTGAACTCCCAGCACTCAACAGGTGATTCATATTTCATTCTGTCTTCCTTGGTAGCAGCATCATAGTAGTCTTCATCAAAGCAGCTGAATGGCTGACCAGTCATAGGGTTAGTATATTCTACTTTCTCTACGATATCACCGGTAAATCCGAATACATCTTCTGCTCCCTTGTCCATGTTGAAGTTGTACTTACCAAGGAATTCATAGTCATCAGTATAAGTTCTTCTCCAGAACAATGCGATAGGATAACCATCAACAGTAGTTCTAGTAGCAACCTTATTGATATTCATTTCATTCTTATTGTACTCTGCTTTCTGAGGAGGAGTAAGATATGGATAACCCATATTCTTAAGAATGTAATCAGCATACTTAGCAAGACCAGTATTGTGAGTACTTGATGCTTCAGCGAAGTCAGCCTTCAAACAGAACTCTGTTGCAGGAACTGAAGTGATAGAAGCAGTATTCTGATATTCATGGTCAGAAAGACCAAAATCTTTAAGAATGTATTTAGCTTTATATTTGTCTGCATAAGTTGCAGCATCATTCATACGGTTAAGCTTTCCTTCAGGAGTACCACCAGTTCCTGATTGTCCCTGGCTTGAACCAAGAGTATCCCAGAAGAACAATGTAGGCTTCTTAGTAGCAAGAACCTTGTTGTAATCAGCGATGCTATTTACATCACCACCGTTCATCAACTTCTTCTGAGGCTTAATCTTAAGCTTGTAATTCTTTCTTGGATAGTACTGTGATGAAGTACCTTGAACAGTCAACTGTGCATTGTAAGCGGTGAATGAATGGCAGAAATCATAGTATTCCTTTGCTTCATCATCAAGCTGGTCACAGTTGAATACTACAGTGTAACCTCTCTTATCCTTCTTATTCATAGGAAGGATGTGCTCTGCATTTGCATAGCCATAAGTCAAGTCAGTAACATCAGACTCACAAGTTATGAACATACAAGGCATCTTAAGCAAAAGCTTTGAGTAGTCAATATCCAATCCGTTCTCCTTAAGGATGTTGTTTCTAAGATACAATCTCATTCTTTCTGCAGGGTCTTGTGTATCAGCGACAAAGTTGTCTACAAGAGCCTTGTCATAAAGAGCAGTAGGATATGAACGGATGCTATAGATATCAACAGTTGCGCTGTCAGAACCGATAACAATGCTTGAAGGGAACTGCTGTTTGAAAGTATTAGCTGCTGAATATTGATTTACAGCAGTGCAGATACCGTTAACATAAACCTTAACGAATCTCCACCAACCTTCTGCAACAGAATCCTTAGTTACATATCTTCCTTCATTAGCATTCCAAATTGAAACTTCATGTGAATTGCTACCTGCATCATCAGCATTAAGAGGAGTGATGACGAATGAGATTCTTACTCTTTCATTCTCCTTGAAAGGAACCTTGATTCTGGTATCAGCAGAATCTGAAAGTGAGAACTCAGTTGAAGTGAAGTATGCATTGTTAGCATTGATTACAATACCTGAATTGTCTTGCTCTGAGAAGCAAGAGATAACAGTTGTAGTTGAATCTGAAATATTAGTAGTTGAGAAGTCGAACTCAATTACTTGTCCATATTGACGACCATCTGTTGCAAATGGCTTGAAAGGAATAGTACATCTTGCTCCACCTGCAACTCTAAGAGCTGTAGTGTTCTCATTTTGGTACCAACCTGAATTGCTGTTCCAAGCAAAATCTTCAAGAGTTGCAGTGTAATCACCAATTTCAGCTCTCCAAGTTTCTCTTGTAACAGGGTCTTCATCGTTTGAACGTCCCTTTGCAGTAAAGAACATATTAGAACCAGCAGCAGGCTTCAATGAATATGCTGCCTCATCAACACTGACTACATATTCTTCTGAACGGACCTTCATATTGATACCATAGATAGCCTCAATATAAAGTGTATAAAGACCTGGCTCTTCAAAAGTATATGACCAGTTCTTTGAAGTACTATCAACATTCAAAGTATTTACAACGGTAGTAGTTCCAGCATTCTCATCTCTAACATTAAGAGTGATTGTTGATGATGGATAAACCTGATATGCAATATTTACGAACTCATACTGAGTTGACTTATAAGCACCTGTTTCATCTTGCTCTGCATTGATTGAAGATGCAATGATAGGAGCATTCTCATTAATATCATACCAAATAGTATTGTATTCAAGAACATTGGTAGTAAGAGTAGTATCAGATTGTGGGATGTAAGTAGTTGCCCAAATCTTGATATTGTGAACTCCATGGGTTCTAGGTGTTCCATCTGGAGTATAAGGATAAACAGTCAAAACTGCTGAACCACCACCTGCAGGGATTCTTGCCTTAGGCTCATCTGACTCACCACCGTCAATTTCATAGTAAACTTCTGAAACATTTGTAGATGCAACAGTTACAGGAATAGTGATTTCCTTTGTTAATGAAATTGGATTAGGTGAATATGATGAACGGATAGAGACAGAAATCAAAGAGATTGTGATTTCTTCTGATGCAACGTTTCCTGCAATATCAGTTACCTGAATCTTGATTACATGTTGTGAACCTGTAAATCTTGCTGCAGGAATGACAAATGTATTATATACATTCTTTGAATCATCTAACTCATCAAAGTTTGCTTGACGGACTGAACCTGAAGCAAACTGCATACCGTCAATGAAATATTTTGCAGCACCAGTTTTACCTGTTTGCTGGACAACTTTTTCAAACTGACCGGTTTCCTTGTTATAAGAAGTAAATGTGTTAGCAGATGTATATGCGAATTCAAGAGTGTAAGGAGTTCCAGCCGCGACTGAATCATTGGTCTTCATTCCTTTGATATAGACTGCTGACTCAACCTTAACGTCGGAACCACCGCCGCCTCCACCTCCGCCGGCGCCTGAAATAGGAACATAAGTTCTATCAGGGAGACCGTCAAACTCGGTTGCCCAACGATACATAGTATTACCGTCATCATCAATGTAAATCTTATTGATTTTACCTTCAGCAGGGAAATCTGCTGAGCTATCAAAAGTCAATACATTATCAACAGAACTGTCTATGTATTCCTTGTCATAATAATTTGAGAGGATTGCATCTATGCCTTCAGCTGCATCAATAAGTTGCTGCATCTTCTCATCATCACTGAAGATAGCTGCCAATTGGCGGATATTCTCCAATTCTGTAGCAGGAACATATCTAGCATCTGACTCTTCTTTATCATAGTAATGGTCTTTGAGGTAACCTTCTCTAAAGTCATAAATTGCTGTGTCGATATCTGATGGCTTTGCATAAGTTTCATCAACATAAGCAAGAACATCATCTTGGACAGTTGCTGTCTGTCTCAACATATCAACGTATAAGTCCTTGAATGCGTCTTGTACAGATGTACCCTTGGTGATAGTGTATGATGTATCACCAAGTCTAGCAGTAACATCTTTTGTAAAATAGATTTTTGCGCAATCAACAGAACCTAAGCAATTAACTCCCTTATACAAAGTACCATAACCATCAGCATCTATGATAAAGTACACAGTAAACTCATCCTTGACCGCAAGATTATTATAGGCTACAGGACTACCATAAGCATATTTCACTGGGTGTTTCTTTGCCATAATATATGTTGTATTGTTTTTTATTTTTCATTTTTATATTTATTTAGAAACAGACCCAAAATAAAAGAGAAGATTAATCAATCTTCTCTTCATCTTTATACTTAATTTTAAGTGATTCATATTCTTCAGGGACTCCTGAAAATTCAACATCCTCTTTATCACAAGGCAACATCCATGTTTTTGTCTTATCTTGGATAAAGTTGAATAATGGTGCTATGTAGTAGTTGTAATTCTTATCCATTTTAACTGCTCTGAGATATAGCCACATATAAAACAAAGCAGATTTGAATATGTAAAGACCTGTTGAACAATGAGATGAAATCTTTTGTTTCTCTGCAGTGTCTCTGATACATCCTGTTTTGTCAACTAAACAGAATGACCATTTCTTTTCATCTGCATCAGGGTCATCAAATGCATCAAACAATGCGTCATAGCTGTTATAAAATACAAACAATCTCTTTCGGATAGTGTCAATATTGAAAATGTATATAGGTTCATTCAATTCATCCTGGTCTAATGCATAGAGGCCTTCCATGACAGTCTCTGCTTGTCCTTTAGTAATCTTGTCAATCTCAACTACTCTGAAATTTAAGATACCTAAAGCACGTGCATGGTCATTGACAAAATCAAATGCTCCTTCATCATCTTTTCTTACAATGAAAATGAACTTGTCATATTGAAAAAGTTTCTTGAAGCTTTTGACTGATTTGTCAAAGACAGTCTCATTTCCAAGAGGAAGCATATATTTCGGAACAGTGTAACCTGCATTGTAAAACCTGGAACTTGCTCCAGCCATCGGAATAACTATAATCGCCATATTAAAATCTGTTCTCCTTTTCTAAATATAATCTTAATGCATTGACTAACATCTTTTCTTGTTTCCACGGGTCATCTTTATGAAGAGGAATCATTGATAAGAACAAATGAATCATTATGTTGAAGTAATCATAATTCTTGAAAATATCTTTAAATGAATCTTCAATATATCTTATGTTATCACTTGTCCTAATACTCCAAGTATATTCTCTTTCACCTATTTTTGCAATATCAAATCCTCTTGACTGTATTTGGTCATATCTTCCAAGTATTGAATGTGCAAGTTTTGCAACATCATAATTTATATCACCTATTTGAGAAATCTGTTTCTCTGGAATATATCCTCTTGGGTCAATCAAAAATACCCAGTCAAAATCTGGTCTAAACTTCTGATATCTTGCAAATATCATATTTGAAAAACACAAGTCTCCATGAATATGCTTGATATTTTCATCTTTCAAATATACTGGACAATTCTTTATAATCTCTCTTATTGTAGGAGTACAGTAGTCATTTACAACATATTCTTTATCAATATCAATTGATGTTTTAGCTAATCTCTCAAAAGTTTTATCCTCATACATAGAATGAATGCACATCTTCATATAAGGTGTTACATTCTTCTCTGTAGGAATATCCGACAATAATGACTCCAATACAATAAGCATTCTTTCATACAAATGAATATCAGGATTTCCTTCTACAAAAGCATGTGATAATGTATACCCATGAATATAATCCATGAGATATCCTGCTCTTCCGTTTTCATCCCAATAGTCATAAGTGCCAGGAATCCAAATTCCAAGTTTGTAATCTGTATTTGTATGTTTGTAGCAAGAAGAATTTTGAAACCACTCATACTCGGCCTTCATCTTGAAAGTATCTTCACTTTCTTTTGAAACCAAGTCATCACTTAAAATTGTTATTGTATTGAAATATCTAGGCTTTATGATTCCGTACATATTCTGTTTCTCGTTTCAATAATGTTTGGACCTCTTCCTCAGTCATGTTGATAAATTCACTTGGACGGATAGATTTGTCATCAACATAAAATCCACCGTAACCAGCCCAAGGCTTTCCCATAATGACCTGGTCGTATGGTATATCATATCTATTGAGGAAATCCAAAATTACAGGAAGAGTGTGAACATTGATTTCACCAAGATTGCAATTGTAAGTTCTCATGTTGCGAGAAGAATAAATTACAATTTCATATCCTAAAGCCTTGTATTCTCGGAGCTTTTCTACTACCTGTAAATTAGGAATAGACTCAGTATATTTACCATTTTCTGTAATTGAAATGGTATCATCCAAGTCTATCACTATCTTTTTATGTGTAATGTCTGACATCAATCAAAATATAATTTTAAAATTATATCTCAATTTCGTCCGTATAGTTCTCTATGAATAAGTCTCTCTACATGTGAATTCGGACAATAGGAAAAATTCTTGTGAAGAGTGTGGCCCTTTATTCCGTTCATATGAAGAAAATCCATGAAACAAGTGGCAACAGCTGCACTCCTTGAAATTCCTGCCTCACAATGAACTATGAAATACTCAACATCAATGTGCTTCTTATAAAAATCAACAATCTGCTTTGCCTGTTGAATAGTCAAAGCTTGATTGTCATATCCTGGAATAGGATGTTCATTGTCATCAAAATCAAGATTAAGAACATTGGGATGTTGTTCTTTAAACCAATGCTCCATAGAACCGTCTGTATTGCAAATAGAAACAATGGCAGTATTACTTATTTTAGCAATATTGCCATCATTCCATCCCATATCTGACATCACTTTGTCAAATTGTCTCTGCGAAAAAATATAAATTTGAGCCATAGTGAGCAGAGTAGGTGACGAACCTAACAGTTTCTTGTTCACGGCGATGACCAAAAACTCTCTGCTCTGCAATATCCAATATCCCATAATTTTTGGAATTGCTGCTTGCAGCTATTTTTTCAATGTAAAAATTACGCTGCGCTAATTAAAAACATCCGTTTTTTGTAACTTTAAAACTTATAAAAAGTTCGTCTTTAACCACAAAACTTATAAAAGGGAGCACCTTTTCAGAGCTCAAGGTTCGGAAACTCGACTCATTACGTAAGAGTTCTATACGTGCGGTTTGTAGATCGCAACCACTGCTCCCCTATACTGATAGCTACAAAATTATAAACGGAGCCTGTTATAACTGGGTATGGGAACCTAAATTGTAACTATATATTATATACAAATATATGTAAATTATTTTAAAAAGAAAAAGCAGGTCATTGACCTGCTTTCAAAATATTTGTTATTGTTTAAATAGATGTTGCTCCTGCAGAAAGTGCTGATGAATAGTTATCAATTACACTTGAAAGCTTGTTCATATAAGCATCAAACAATGTTTCATTTCCTCTCTTATAAGCATTGATTGCTGACATGATTTGTGCAAAAATCTGAACAGTCTGAAGATAGAAGTCATAGAATTCACTATTTCTACGAGGAATATCTCCCATCTCAGGGAAGTCAGGATAAGACTTTCTGCGAATTCCAATCAATGAAGGAGATGTTTCTGAATCTTTACCTCTGAACAATTTATCAGCATAAGGCTCAACACCTGTTTTATAAGTATCTGAATAAGTTCTTATAGCATTGTCGATTCTTGAATTGAAATTTCTTTCAGTTGAAAGAAGATATCTCTTGTAAAGAAGGTCAACCTTTTCAGAATCCATAGTGTCACTCTTAATAAGGTCTACAAGAGCAGCTCTTACTTTCTGTGAAGTTTCATTTACAGATTCTTTCATTCCCTTAAGTACATTGATATAAGTCAATCCCTTTCCTTGAACAGTTCTGAGAGCTTTCAAGATATCTTCATCAATAAAGCCATCACGATACTTTATGTAAGCGGGGTCATTCTCGAGATTACGGCGAGTAAGTCTTACTCTTCTCTCAACAGGATTTCCCTCTTCATCATAATCAGTCATAGCCTTAAAACCAGAAGATGGCATTATAACACCAGAATTAGCTTCTGCTCTTTTTTGTGCGAGCTTTCTTCTTTCTTCCTTATCTCTCATATAGCTGAATCCACCAGCATATTCAGGGTCAGAAGAATTAGCAGCAAGGCTGTCATCAATTCCCTTGATTACATAACCCTTAGCACAAAGTTCAGGAACAAGATACATGTGAGGGAACAACAAGCTATTTACATTACTTACTGAACCAAGCTTCTGAATATCAGATTTTGACCAGTTGATTCCAAGTTTGTCACACTCTCTCTGTGCTTGTTTTTCTTCTTCTTCGCTTGCTCGGTAATTTCTGTGATTTGCAGTTCTTACAAGTTCAACTCTCTTGTTAATCAAATCAAGCAAACCTCTCTTCATATAAATCCAAGTATTTCCTGCCCACTCACCCTTATTGTCACCAGTAACGATAACATTAATTGTGTCATTCTCGTCACAACAAATAGTAACACCGAACATTGTTCTGTCCTTGTTGACTACACGTCTTGCTCCGATAAGCTTGGTTACACTGTGATAAACAGGAGTGATAATCTCGTCAGGAATTCTTGACCAGAAGATTTGCATATCTTTCATTGCATCAAGAGCTCCTCTATTGTTAGGATTCTTTGCAAGTCTAGTAAGAATTGTTGATGAGAATGCTTCATTGATTGGTTGTGCATATCCCTTTCCAAGAGCAATTCTTGACTCTACAAGTTTGTTGAACATCTTAGGTGACAATGACTCTGCAACTCTAGGTTGTCTTTCACTAGGAAGAACCATTACACCACCATTTTCAATTGTCTCATAGAAATCATCATTGGTAAACTTGTCTCCATCACACATGAAATATCCTGAGAAATTATCCAATGAATCAGGAGCTCCATCAAGAGTCTCAAGATTAGGGCAATTCTGAATAATATAGTTCTTACCGACTTTCTTAGGAGCGCCGTACAAAGATGAAAGTCTTCTCATATTGACGCACATAAAATCTCCACCAACTTCTTCAGGAAGACCATCAGGAAGAGTATCAATAACTCCGTTCATTCCGATTACAAGATTTCCATCAACTTTTCCGAAAGTTACACAACCTTCAAATTCAGTTAATGACTTACCTGTTATAGTAAGGTCACCAAAAATATTAATAATCAAATCATCTGTAATCTCTGCCTTCTTATTCCAGCTTGAAGTGAAGTCATAATCACTGATGTTAGTGTTATTGATTACCCATTTTCTTGCTTTAGCTTTATAAGCGTCAAGTTGTCCGCTTGCTGCGAGAGATCTGATATGAGCACGTCTCAAATCCTGAAGTTTCTTCATTCTCTCACGCTTCTTCTGTGCCTCGATTTCCTCTGGGCTAAGAACGGGTTCAGCTGGAGCGTCAGCAGCAGGTACTTCAGCTGCAGCTGCTCTCTGTGCAGGACCAGTTACTTTTCTAAATCTACCTGCTCCGATTTGTGCGAACTCATTAAGCGGAGCTTTACCTTCATAAAGTTTATCTTTTTTCATAATTGATCTTCTTGGAATTTGTATTTTTTGAGATTCATTTGTTGTCTTATAACTAGACATAGTTTTCTTAAATTGGTCTTGTGATACTTCTAGTAATGCACCGTATGGAAGTTCTACATGTTTTGTGTCATCATTAAGCATGAACCACAAAAGTTTTCCACCGTCACCAGGCTCACGACCAGGTTCAAAGAACAAATCTTCTTCATCTGGAAGACCTCCATAATTTGCACAGTAAATAAGGTCTGTATCAGTAAATATTATAACACAAGCGAAAGTTTCATCTCCATCGCCGTATCTTCTTTCAAGATAGTCAAAACATTGCTTATATGATGTACCACCCGTTTGCATTGAATGCTTCAATACACCTGACAAATCAGGAATATCTTCATCTTCAATATCTTCATGATAATAAACACCATCACAGAAAAGAACAAGGTCAATACATTTAGGACTTACCTTTCTTGCAATTTCATTGAACTCTGAAACAATTTGATTAAGATACTCACCAGAGTATACAACTGAACCTGAAGTATCAATCATAATTACAAGATTATGCAAATTCATTCCTTCATAATCATCAAATCTTGTATAAATATCTCTTGTGATTCCCTTCTTGTTCCAACCAACATCAACGAGCTCTGCAAAATATCCGTCAAGATATTTTTCAAGTTCTTCTTTCCAATTGATTATAGGAGTAAGAACTTCCTTAATCTTATCTGCTGCAGCTTGATAAGGACCTCTACCACTACCGGGTTTTGCTCCGAGCAATGCTTTTCTATTCATTTCACCCAAAGTTGCTTGAACACCAGCTTCATCTTTGAATGGATTATCTACTCTACCTGTATATGCTTTGTCTTGCTTAGGTTCTTCATATCCTGCTTCTTTCTGAAGTTTCTCACCTTCACTTTCACTGATAATATGCCTACCAGTTATACCTTGTCCCTTACCAGAATATTTACCATCTGCATGACCAACCTTTACAGTTTCTTTACCGTCAGTAAGTTTGTCAAGTGCTTGTTGTGCTGAAGTAGTTCCTTCTGTTCCATCAAGGCCGTCACCTGCTTGGTCAGCTGATTTGCGGTCACCTGTGTTAGAGAATGAACCGTCATCATTCTGTCCGCTCTTTCCATAAACATCTTCATACCCGCCTTGTTGTGAACCGTTTCCGTCTTCACCACCTTCACCACCTTCACCGCCTTCTCCGTCAGAACCTCCTTCTGAGCCACCTTGAGAACCGCCCTGAGAACCACCTTGCTGGCCGCCTTGTTGTCCTCCCTGCTGACCTCCTTGTTGACCACCTTGCTGTCCACCTTGCTGTCCACCTTGCTGTCCACCTTGAGAACCTCCTTGTTGGCCACCTTGCTGACCACCTTGTTGTCCTCCCTGTTGTCCACCTTGCTGACCGCCCTGTTGGCCACCTTGCTGTCCACCTTGCTGTCCACCTTGTGAACCAGCTTGGTTTGCAGCTTGAGCAGCATCCTTTGCAGCATCTCTTGCTTCCTTAGCAGCAGATTGTGCACCCTTTGCATCACCATTAGCGGCAGCTTGCTGTGCTTTGTCAGCAGCAGCTTGAGCCTTGTCAGCAGCTTGTTGTGCTTTGTCAGCAGCAGCTTGAGCCTTGTCAGCAGCTTGTTGTGCTTTATCTGCTTTCTGTTTGTCACCAGCATTTCCGCTTCCTGCAGCTTGTTGTGCTGCGGCATCAGCTGCAGCTTGTGCAGCGTCTGCAGCTTGTTGTGCTGCGTCAGCAGATGATTGAGCCTGTGAAGCAGAATTACTTGCACTTTGTGCTGCTCCTTGTGGAGACATATTATCAATCTGTGAATCAGTAGGACCGCTTTGGCTGTTTCCCTTTCCTGATTGGTTTTGCTGTCCTTGTTGTCCTTGTTGATTCTGCTGATTTTGATTCTGCTGACTACTCTTACCACTTCCACTACCGTTCTTAGGTTTCATCTCAACTGGTGTGTTAGGGTCTGGCTCTTTGTCACTGCTGCCAGATGATTCTTGCTCAGGAGCATTTATAGGTTTCATCGTGTCAAGTCCCTTAATAGGATTGAGACGAGGTTGCTTCTGAGGTGGAGCTCCACCAGGCATTGATGGTGGTGGATTAAGAATCTGTTGAATCATTTTCATTGCTTGTTGCTTACCCATAGCATAACCAGCATTGTAGTCATCACTATTTGCAGCTTCAAACAATTTTACACTCTTTGAAATAAAGTCATTGTATATTGTAACTGTAACACTCTCTACCAATCCTTGTGCTCTCAATTCTCTGATAGCATCATTCCATCCGTCACGATATCCATCATTGAAATCTGAACTCATCTTAATAGGAGCATCTTCATCCTCATCTTTATTCTCATCTTCTCCTGACTGATTACTTCTGTCTTTAGGAGTAAGCTTATCATAGATATCTTCCCAAGGCATTCCTGCAAACTTCTCATTAATCAAACCATGAGTCATTTTAGTAACACCTTCAAAGATTTGAACTCTTGAGCCGTCCTCATTGAAAACATTGTAGTCATCTCCATCTTCTTCCTTTGCAGTCTTAGGGTCTCTCATATCAGGGAAAGACTGTTCAATGACAAGATTAATTTCATAATCTTGCGCATCATTTGCTCTCTCATGGTCAGTAAAGTGTGCAGGGTCTGCTTGCTCACGTTGCATGTGTAAGAAAAGATTGTGATAAACCTCATGCAACAAAACAAATGAAATACCTATAACAGTCTCACCACACATCTTATACAATTCCATGACAAAACCAGGATTAATGTAGATGAACTTACCATCAGTAGCCATTGTTGGCACATTGAAAGTATATAAGATAGGCAATGCCCCAAGGTACTTGGTAATAGTACCCTGGGTCATTTCCATAAGGATATCAGATGCATTACTTACGAGTGCAAGAATAAATTTAGGTTGATATATTGTTCCATCAGGACCAATTACATAATCCAAGTCTCTAAAACTTGGAATACGCTCCTCATAACCTTCATTTATATTGTTGCTTTTTCCTAAAATAATATGCATATGATTGAAATTCTTTATTTTAATTATTGTTCACCGTACAAAAGATCACCGGTCTGATTAAGTCTGTCATTAAGCAATGACAATGCATCTGCAAATGTTTCAGTATCTTGGCTACGTGAGCTGTTAAGTGAAAGGCTAAATGGAGCATTTGTGAGCTTAAGGATAAGCTGTGCTTGCAATGCACGAAGAACAGGGTCTTTTGCTGAACCTTCTCTTTCATCCATTTGGTCAACACATTTGATAAGATATTTGACAACATTTTCAAGTTGGTCTGCAGTAAGAGGAAGTCTAGGTGTGCTTGAACCAGGAGTAACAACCTTCTTAGTTGTAGGATAGTTAGCAAGAATCTTATCCAAAGCACCGTTCATTGTAACATTATTAGGTCTGAATGGAATCTTTGCCTTATCACCTTGTGACCAAACACTCTTTGCAATTGCATTTGTAAAGATTGCATCAAATCCTGCCCAACCCTTGAACATATCTGCTGCTTGGTTACCAACTGTCTGTCTCAATATATCTGACATTTCTGCTGCTGACAAATCTTCTCTTCCCTTAGGATTTAATCCCTTTGCTTGATAAAGTTTTGCAAGTCTGCTGTCTGCAGGAGCTTTCTTAGTTCTCATTGCTTTTGTTGCCAATTCCCAACCACGAGCGGTAGGAGACATAGTTCTAGAAACCTTATCCTTTTCATCTTCCTTATTGTACATTGCAGCATTGTACCAAACATTCTGATGCTCTCTCAAGAAGTCAACGATAATAGGTTCAATATGAGGTTCATTAGTTCCTCTGATAGGAGACTCTGCCCACTCAACCCATTCTTCAAATGTAGGAACGAAGTTGACATGCAAGAAACGACCTGTCTGTGCTGCATCCCATTTGAACAATGCAGCATTGTCACCCATATCTGAAGGACGGTTAGCAGCTGCTACGAACATCCACTTAGAACCGAGCTTCTTTCCTTGGAATGTTCTTGATTGAACAAGGATCATGATAACATTGTTAACATCAGGTGAAATACGTGAAAGCTCATCAATGAAGAAGAATCCACCATCACCGTTTCCTGAACCGTCACCACCATTTGCCCAGTCATCAAGTACTTCCTCAGTGATTCCATTTGCTTCATCTACATCATTAGGGTCATATGCAGGAAGCCAGCTCTTAGGAAGTTCAACTGCTGTATCTACAGAATAATCATAATCTGTTCCATCTTTAAGTTTAAGAGTATTGATAGTCTGTTTGTGACCAGGAAGTGCGAAGTCATCTTTACGCATTGACATTGCATTGATACCAATGATGTTAGCATTTACTTCTGCATCTCTCAACTCATCAATAAGACTATAAATAATCTGAGTCTTACCAATACCAGGAGCACCCCAAATACAATAAGGAACAGGTCTCTCATTAGGATTATTTGCTGCACCAGAAAGATATTTGTTGTACTGTTGAAGCAACATCTGAGCAAGTTCTTTAGTATGAACATTCTGCCATGACTTGTGCTCAAGAGAAATTTCATTTCTTGCTTCATTCATTCTTGCAGACAATGAACGTCTTGGTCTCTGAGACTCATATGCAAGTTCTTCATCTGTAACTTCTTCCTCATCACCTTCCTGATAACCATCAATAATTTGATGCCAGAACTGATTAGCATTCTTACTGAATTCTACATCTTCCTCATCTGGTTCATCTACAACTTCTTGTGCATCGATTCCTTGCTCTTCTGCACGTTGTGCAAGATTCTCACCAGGAATGAAAGTCAAACCATTGACTTCTCTTGCTGCAATCATTGTATTGATAGGTGAAAATGCATTGACAATCTTACCTTTGACAGTAGAATAAATGTATTTACCTGCTTTTACAATATTATCCCATAACTTATTAGCAAATGCCTTAAGTCTATCAAGGACAGCCTCATCAAGAGCATCAAGTTGACGTACTTTCTTCTTGTCTACATTGCGAATGGTTCCGTCAGTAAACTGAACTGTGTATGTATTCGCAAGACAATTCTCATCAAGGATTGAACAATTGACTGCGTTAACTCCGCGAGATGTTCTGTTTAAGATATATTTTGCCATATATATGAATTAATTTTTTACTATTTGTTTATTTATCTTCCAAAATGTTGTTTCAAATAAAAAAGGAACTCAATATTCATCGAGTTCCTCAATTTCATCTTCAGTAAGATGCTGCTCAAATTTTTTCTTAGATACTGGGTGCCGTTTGATATATGATTGAATACTGGAGAATGGTGAAGCTCCTAAAGAACAAGAAAACCTAACTCTATCCTTTTCATAAGACTTTAAAGAATTTCTTGCATTTCTAGGAGTAGTATACTTCTCAGAAAGAAGTTTTTCCATAAGTCTTTCTTGTAACTTGTGTGGGCAAAAATAATCTTCATATGAAAAAGAAACTCCATTTAACTCGGCCTCAATCACCATTCTATCAAAATCAGAACGATTCATATTCTCATCAACTGCATACCAATACAGACGTCTGAAACCTTCTAATATATAAGCATCCCCAGCATCATACCGGTCCTCTTTGTAAATCATAAGAAAAAATTTAAGCCAGGCTTTTGGAAGCCTGGCTGATTAAACATTAAAGGTCCTCCTTGCAAAGATAAGTGGTAAGAGTAGTCTTGTCTTCTGTTGATAAAGAATCATTTTCAGGAATACTCAATACTCCACTATAAAGGTCATCCCAAGTCAAAATTTTTGTATCAACATCAACTTCAGTTCCAAGATATTCATCTAGAATAGGAGCAATGATATTGAAAATTTCTCTATCTTGGTCAGGAGTAATATTCTGAATATCATATTCCTTCTGAACTACTGCGGCTTGAGCAAGGTCTCTACGCTTCTGTTCAAACTCATTGTTGTATTTTGTAAGTTCAAGAGAAAGTTTAAGATAAGTTCTCAATCCTTCACTTGACAAACGTCCAACTTTTGTTCTGTCAAGAGTCCTTTTTAATACAATTAAGTCATTAATTACACTCATAATCAAGCTTCATAATTTATAAATTATATAATAAAATTATGACAATGATTCTCTTGATTGCTCTATATAATTAACAATAGCAGGAATTAAAGAAGAAAACTCTGCAACTTTGTCATAAGGAACATAATATGAATAATTTGCTCTATCTTCAAGATATCCTCCATAATTAAATGTACATAAATCTACCATCTCACCTTCAGTTTCTGGATTTTCTGCGGGTTCTGATATTGTAGCATTTACATCAATTAACTTATTATTAGAAAATATGCAATTACCTATTATAGTATATCCTTCATAAGTTCCTGAAAAGTTAAAATGAGTTCTTTCATCTTCAAACGTAAACATATCTATCAAAAATATTTAATTTTCTTTAGATATTTATCAAGACCTAACGATATGGTCAGCAGTGCAAGTTGCCATCACATTCATTGACTTATAACGGCACTTGTAACCCATTCCTTCAACTAGACCACGAGCAGAATCAAAGACTTCATTTGATTTTGCATTCTTCTTTGGATTGACATCAATATCAATGTAAGAAGGCTTAGGAAGTCCAGCATCGCAAATCTTATTTGCAACATCGACAGATTTCCAGACTTCATTCATTAAACGGACTGAACGAACTTGTTCACGTGGAGTCTTCTCCTTTTCATAAATAACGTGACCTCCGTGACCAGGATTGTATAAAACAACAGCAGTAACATAGACAGTGTTCTGCGAGTAATTCTGGCTATCGCAACCAACAATAATTTCAATTCCGGGGTGCGATGTCATGTAGTTCTTAATATATTCGGTTAATTCTATTTCTTTTCCCTTGCAGGTTCTAAACATATTCATAGTTAATTCTTTTTACTAAAATGTTCAATAATTTCTTCTTTTGTTGCCTTATGTGCTGGAATGTTTCTACTGGACAAAATACTTGGATGCCCGTTATTATCAAAATCAACATTCCAACTGTCTCTTGTGCAAAATACCAATTCACCTTTAGGGTGAAAACGATTTTCATTCATTGTATCGAGATTGCAATCAAGAACAAAAATCTGATATTTGTCTGTGTCATCATCTCGGAGAGTCGCGAGGTCAAAGGCAAGACCTTCATCATCTGTAATGTATCTATGTGCACATTCATTAACCCATGAAATATAAGGATTTGTACTGAGTGCTTCATTCTTTGATAACACTATATAAGATGATTCTCCTATGATAGAGGTGCATATGCACATATCATCTCTTGTATTTTTGCATGTACCACTAAACGCTGACTTCGTATACCCGAGTATTTCAAGTCGAGTAATAAACTCATCAGAGTAGTGTGTAAGACAAATGGCTTGTGTAAACATATTATAGTAAATTTAACTTATTTCAAATATATGAAAAAAATTTCATATCTGGAATATTATTTCCACTTTTCTGGGTCTTTGAATATGATAACTGTATATAAATAAAAAGCTTCTGAATCTCTCAGAAGCTTACGTTTTTCAGACTTACGGTCGTATTTTTTCTTATTTTTAGTCATACGAGCTGGTTGAAATCCATACTCTTCTCGAGCGAATCTTTTCATAGCCTTTACATAATCGGCTTCAATATTTCCAGATGGCTTGATAGTATTGTGTTTCATAGTTTTTCTTGTTTAAAATAAAAGTGGTCTTACCACTACAAAATTTCTGCAACAACTCCGAAGATGTTGTTTTTACTAACCCAACCATTCATATGACCGTGATTGTTTCCAATCAAATAAGTCTTATCATTTCTGACAGCATGAATGAGATGTAAGTAATATCGGCCATTCACTTTACAAAGAACAATATCTCTTTTATTGAGAACTGTCTCGTCTTTAACAGGAGTACAAATAACAGATTGGCCTGATTTTAAAATTGGTACCATGGAATTT
>JAEEGL010677739.1_pt1 | contig 19771 bp, 16 predicted proteins | sample 9134231 | NCBI WGS metagenome assembly JAEEGL01 (sample SAMN16246548, study PRJNA631951) | gut metagenome | biome: gut microbiome; feature: rumen; material: fiber-attached | host: Bos | place: Iran: Karaj | collected 2018-10 | reverse complement strand
TGACGGCGTCCGTTTTGCGGGCCGCCGGATACAGGACAGGGCTTTTCACTTCGCCGTATCTCTGCCGTTTTCAGGAGCGAATGCAGATCAACGGGGAACAGATCTCCGATGACGCTCTCCTTTGGGCGCTGACGGTTGTTCAGAACACGGCGGAAACCCTTTCTCAGCCGCTGACGGCTTTTGAGCTGATGACGGCAGCGGCTTTTCTCTGGTTCCGCGCGGAGCGCTGCGATATCGTTGTTCTGGAGGTGGGCCTCGGCGGCCGGTTTGACGCCACAAATGTGATAGATGCTCCGGAAGTATCCGTCATCATGAATATCGGGCTTGATCACACGGAGGTCCTCGGCTCTACGGTCCGCGAAATCGCGGCGGAAAAGGCCGGGATCATCAAGCCGGGCTGCCCCTGCGTGCTCTATCAGCAGGAAGAAGACGCCGTGTCCGTCATTTCCGCTGTCTGCCGGGAAAGGAAGGCTCCGCTTACCGTTGCGGACTTCTCCGCGCTGGAAGCTTCCCGCGGGGATCTTTCGGGGCAGCATTTTTCCTACCGGAACAGGGAATACTTTATTCCGCTTCTCGGCGCCAACCAGAGGAAAAACGCCGCCGTCGTGATAGAGCTGGTCTCAGTCCTGTGCAGCCGCGGCTGGGAAATTCCGTCTTCCGCGCTCGAAACCGGCCTTGCCAGAGTGTCCTGGCCCGCCCGTTTTCAGCTGCTTTGGAAAACCCCGCCCTTTGTTCTGGACGGCGGGCACAATCCGCAGTGCGCGGAATCCGTTGCGGAAAACCTGCAGCTCTATTTCCCGGAGAAAAAACATATTCTCCTGGTCGGCGTGCTGCGGGACAAGGATTATCCCGGCATTTTTTCCCGGCTGGATGCCGTTGCGGATGAGTATATCTGCGTTACGCCCGACAGCCCGCGCGCTCTCCCGGCGGAAGAGCTGGCGCTCTGGCTTTCCGAACACTTTGCAAAGCCCGTCCGCGCCTGCGCATCCGTCAGGCAGGGAATTGACGCGGCATTTGCCGCCGCGGCAGAAAACGGCGCTGTGATCTGTGCCACGGGATCCCTTTATCTGGCGGGAGAGATCCTGCGCTTTTTCGATGAAAAAACGGAGTGAAGACAGGAATTTACAATTTCTTCTCTTTTTCCACTGTTGCTTCACGGAATTTTATGATATAATCAAATGATACTCTGAAAAATTATCGGGTCGTTTTACGCCCGTTTCAGAGAGGACCGGCCGCAGATCCAGTGATAAAAACTGACCGGAAAGGGGGGAGCTGATTGGCGGTTCAACAGACAAAAAAGAAAAAACGCAGTGTGCCCGGCGTGATCGGGCATACAGTCTATGCGATGACGGACGGTATTATGGATACCGCTGCTACCGTACTTCGCACCGTTCTGAAAATTCTCGGATCGGCGTTCATTGTGCTTCTCCTTTCGGGAATGCTCTTTTCCTGCGTTTTTGCCTATTATGTGAAAACATGCCTCGCTCCGGAGCTGGATGTTTCTTTGGAAGACTACAGGATCAATCAGTCCAGCACCATCTGGTTCGATGACGGCAGCGGAATCTATAAAGAGCTGGTTACCCTCACCGGCAAGGAAAACCGCGAGTGGGTGGATTACGAAAACATCCCGAAGTATATGGAACAGGCCGTCGTGGCGATTGAAGACAAGCGGTTTTACGATCATAAGGGGGTTGACTGGTATCGCACCTCCGGCGCTTTGATTGATATGTTCTTCACCATGCGCAAGACATACGGCGGTTCCACCATTACCCAGCAGGTTCTGAAGAATGTTACGGGCCATGATGAAGTTACCGTTCAGAGAAAGCTGTCGGAAATTTTCGGAGCCCTGGAGCTTGAAAAACGCTATGACAAGCAGGAGATCATGGAATGGTACCTGAATGTCGCCTATTTCGGGGAAGGGTGCTACGGGGTGCAGACGGCCGCGCAGACCTATTTCGGAAAGGATATCTCGCAGCTCAGCCTTGCGGAGTGCGCCGCCATTGCCGGCATTACCAACCTGCCGACGTATTATGATCCCTTCTACAATGAAGAGAACAACAAGGAGCGGCAGGAAGTTATTCTGCATGAGATGTACAACCAGGGATACATCAGCTATGCGGAATACCGCCAGGCCTGCGCGGAACAGCTCTATTTTGCAAGGACGCCCGAAGAAGAAGTCGAACAGCAGATTTACAGCTACTATGAAGAGGTTGTCATTCAGGACGTTATTGACGACCTTGTCAAACTGAAGGGCATCAGCGCCCAGGCCGCCAGAACGCTTGTTTTCAACGGCGGCTACCAGATTTACTGCTGTCTGGATCCGGATATCCAGGCCGCGGTGGATACTATTTATGAAGATCTTTCCGCGATCCCGCAGACGACGGGGACCCAGCAGCTCCAGAGTGGAATCGTAATTATGAACCCGTATGACGGCCGCGTGCTTGCCCTGTCCGGCGGTGTCGGGGAAAAGGTTCAGAATTTCCCGCTGAATCACGCAACAGGAACACAGCGCTCGCCTGGATCTTCCTTTAAACCGATCGCTTCCTACGGCCCGGCGACTGAGCTCGGATTTATCACCCCGAGCACGCTGGTAAACGATGCCTCGTACATCACGCTCAGCGGCACCTCCTGGTATCCGCAGAATGACGGAGGCGGGAATTACGGCGTCGTAACCATTTTTGAGGCGCTGCAGTATTCCCTGAATACGGTTGCAGCTCAGATCGTCGACAAGCTGTCGCCCGAGACCTGCTATAATTACCTGATCGGGAAGCTCGGCGTCACGAGCCTTGTCCCGGATGACTGTTCCTATGCGCCGATGGCGCTCGGCCAGCTGACAAACGGAATCACCGTCCGCGAGATGGCCGCTGCCTACTGCTCTTTTGTCAATGAGGGCACCTTTACGTACAGCCGCACGTATTCCCTCGTGACGGACAAGAAGGGGAATGTGATCATTGACAATTCGCCTTCAACCGTGCAGGCGTTTTCTGCGAATACCGCCCACGTCATGACGTACATGCTGGAAAATGCGGTTGAAAACGGAACCGGAACGGAAGCGAATCTCAGCAATATGCCGGTCGCGGGCAAAACGGGTACCTCGGGCGAATACAAGGACCGCTGGTTTGTCGGATGCACGCCGTATTACGTCGCTGCTGTCTGGACCGGGTTCGATACGCCGGCCCGCATCAATGTCAGCGGAAACCCCGCTGCGAGACTGTGGAAATCGGTCATGAAGCCGATTCACGAGGGGCTTCCTTACCGCTCCTTCACCTATCCGTTCCTGGGTCCCAACACCGGAGCCTTCGGAATCACGGATGCGGATCTTGCGCAGCAGATGGATTCATCGATCTTCTTTATGGATGAAAACGGGAACGAGTTCCCTGGGATGGTAATCACCGGCAACACGCAGCCTGAAATCTATGTGGCGCCTGAAACTTCCGGCGGAACCGGCATCTTCTCCGACAGCGGGCTGTATACCGGAAACAGCGGAGGGAACAGCAATAATACGGGAAACAACAGCGTTATTATATTTGGATAAACGGAGGATAATATGGCAAACCTGATGTATAAGGGTCATCCCCTGATGAGAAAAGACAATATGATTTATTTCGGCAGCTTTGCCGACAAATACATCATTATGATGCAGATCCAGGAGTCGAAGAAGGTCAAGGATCTTGATGTGGCAACAAAGGTTTCCGTTCAGCTTCAGCTGACGGATCCGGCCGTCAAATCCCGTGACCGCATCGTTAAGAAAACGGAGAAGGACAGCTTTTACTCCGCCATTGACGTCGCAGCCGTATGGCTTGACCGTGCTCTTGCCCAGGGCTGATTCCGTAAGATCCTGCTGACGTCACTGCATGAACAGTCTTCGGAAGAAAAGAACCTGGGCGGAAATCAGCCTGGATAATCTTCAGCATAACTACTATGCGATCCGCGGTGCCGTTCCGGCATCCTGCCGCTTTCTCGGCGTAGTGAAAGCAGATGCCTACGGGCACGGCGCTCTGCAGGTGGCTTCCCTGCTGGAAAAATGCGGGGCGGATTATCTAGCGGTTTCCTGCCTGGATGAGGCGATGGAGCTGCGGAACAACGGGATCCGCCTGCCTCTGCTGATCCTTGGGTATACGCCGTCAGAATATACGGTCGAGCTCATTGAGAACAATATCACCCAGGCAGTCGCTTCTCTTGAAAAGGCAAAAGAGTACTCGGCGGCGGCCGCCGCGCTCGGCAAAGAGCTGCGGGTACATATCAAGGTGGATACCGGCATGTCCCGACTAGGCTTTCTCTGTGCCGGCTGCCGTGCGGAAGAGGAGATTGACCGCATTGCGCAGTCGTGCCGCCTGCCCGGGCTGATCCCGGAGGGTATCTTTACGCATTTTGCCGTTTCGGATGAACCGGGAGAGGACAACCGGGCGTATACGCTGAAGCAGTTTTCCGTCTTTATGCATGTCATTTCTGCGCTGGAGAAAGACTTCGGGATAACCTTCGCACTCCGGCACTGTGCCAACAGTGGGGCAGTTGTCAGTTATCCGGAAACGGCGCTGGACATGGTTCGTCCGGGCCTGCTTCTCTACGGCTACGGGGATTCCTCCGGCCGCCTCGGCCTGAGGCCCTGCATGCGCCTTGTGACGACAGTCAGCGCGATCGAGGAGTATGAACCCGGAACCTCGATCAGCTATGGCCGGCACTTTGTAACGGACAGGTATTCGCGGATCGGAGTTCTGGCTGCCGGCTATGCGGACGGGCTTCCGAGAGCCGCCTCCGGAAAATGCGCATTCTATACCGCACTGGGAGCAGTTCCTCAGGTAGGCAGCATCTGCATGGATATGTGCATGGCTGATCTGACGGATCTCAACCCTGTGGAAGTCGGGATGGAAGTAGAGCTTTTCGGAGAGCATGCCGATCTCTGCGCCCTGGCAGACGCTGCCGGCACCATTCCCTATGAAATCCTCTGCAGTGTTACCAAGCGTGTTCCCAGAATCTACAGATAATCGTTTTTACCAGCCTATCCCCCTGAGAAAAAAGTCAGCTTACCAGCATGCTGGAAGCAGTATTCAAGTAAAGGAGTCAGTTTCATGAAAGAAATGATGGAGAAGCTCAGAGATGCTTCTATTCAGGCCATTCTCGCTGCCGAGGATGTGGATTCTCTCGAAGCCCTGCGAGTCAAATACCTCGGGAAAAAAGGAGAGCTGACCGGTATTCTGCGCCAGATGGGCAGATTGACTGCGGAGGAGCGCCCCGTGATGGGTCAGCTTGCCAACCAGCTCCGCGCGGATATCGAAGGAGCTCTTGATGCGCGCAGGGAAGCGCTGTCAAGTGCCCTGCTGGAGAAAAAGCTCCGGGATGAGGCAGTTGATGTGACAATGCCCGCCGCCGATGTGCGCCTCGGCCACAAGCACCCGATGTATAACGTGCTTGACCAGATAAAAGATATATTTATCGGCATGGGTTTTGAGATCCTTGACGGCAATGAAGTGGAGCTGGCTGACTACAACTTCACAAAACTGAACATCGATGAGGCCCATCCTTCCAGAGAGTGGACGGACACCTTCTATTTCAGCGAGGACAGCCGGATCCTGCTCCGTACGCAGACTTCCCCGATGCAGGTCCACGCGATGGAGACGAAATCCCTCCCCATCCGCATGATCGCTCCCGGGCGCGTCTACCGCAAGGACGAAGTCGATGCCACGCACTCTCCCATGTTCCATCAGATTGAAGGCATGGTCATAGACAAGGGCGTTACGATGTCCGATCTGAAGGCTACGCTGAATCTGGTCGTGGAAAAGATTTACGGGGAAGGCACCGTGACCCGCTTCCGCCCGCACCACTTCCCGTTTACCGAACCCAGCGCAGAGCTGGATATCCGCTGCCACAAATGCGGCGGCAAAGGCTGCCCGACCTGCAAGGGCGAGGGCTGGATAGAAGTTCTGGGTTGTGGGATGGTTCACCCCAAAGTGCTCGCAGGCTGCGGAATTGACCCGGATGTCTACTCCGGCTGGGCCTTTGGCATGGGGCTTGAACGTCTGGCCATGGGCGAATACAAAATATCCGATCTGCGCCTCATCTTTGAAAACGATGAACGCTTCCTGGAACAGTTCTGAGCGGGGAGGAAAAGAAAAATGAAATTATCCAGAAAATGGCTCAATGAATTTGTTGATCTGCCGGTCAGCGAAGTCGGTGACCGCGCGTTTGCCGAGGCAATGTCCGTTTCCGGCTCCAAGGTGGAATCCACCGAGGATCTCAGCCTGACGATGAAGAACGTGCTTGTCGGCAGAGTGACAGAGATCGTCCGTCACCCGGATTCCGATCACATGTGGGTCTGCCAGGTGGATGTAGGCGGCGGCCGGACGGTTCAGATCTGTACCGGCGCCCAGAATGTCCGTCAGGGAGATCTTGTCCCGGCGGCACTGGACAATTCTGTTCTGCCGGGCGGCATTGAAATCAAGGCGAAGCCCCTCCGCGGCGTGGAGTCCTACGGTATGCTCTGCTCCTACAGGGAACTCGGCGCGACAGCGCATGATTTTCCCTATGCCATTGAGAACGGCATCCTGATCCTGCAGGGCGATTATCAGCCGGGAGATGACATGGCGGTAAAGATGGGGCTGGATGACCATGTTGTCGATTTCGAAATCACGCCCAACCGCCCGGACTGCCTTTGCATGATCGGCCTGGCCAGAGAAGCGGCTGTTACCTTCGGGAAAGAGCTGAAACTGCATGAGCCGGTTGTCCGCGCGGAAGCGGAAGGCAATATTGCCGATATGGCTAAAATCGTCATAGAAGATGCCGATCTCTGCCCGCGTTATACTGCGCGCATGGTCAGAAATGTCCGCATTGCGCCTTCCCCCGAATGGATGGCGGAACGCATCCGGAATGCAGGCATGCGGCCGATCAACAACATCGTGGATATCACGAACTATGTTATGCTGGAATACGGCCAGCCGATGCATGCGTTTGATTTCTCCTGCGTTGACAACGGGGAAATCCGTGTCCGCCGCGCAAGGCCGGGCGAAGCGATCCGCACGCTGGACGGAACGGAAAGAGCCCTTACGCCGGATATGCTCTGCATCTGCGACACGAATAAGCCTGTTGCGGTTGCCGGTGTTATGGGCGGTGAGAATTCTGAAATCGTCGGCGATACGGCTATGGTTCTTTTTGAGAGCGCCTGCTTCAACGGCCCCTCGGTCCGCCGTACAGCTACTGCGCTCGGCATGCGCACGGACGCATCCTCCCGCTTTGAGAAAGGCCTGGACGCAAACAATACCGTCAAGGCGGTTGAGCGCGCCTGTGAGCTGATTGAGATGCTCGGTGCCGGAGAGGTTGTCCCGGGAATCATTGACGTTCTTCCCGAACCGCTGCATGAAACCACCCTGCTTCTGGAGCCGGAAAAGATCAACGCGCTTCTCGGCACGGAGATTGAAAAAGACGCCATGAAGAAGATTCTCACGGATCTGGGCTTCACCTTTGAAGGCGATGTGATTCACGTCCCGTCTTGGCGCGGGGATGTGGAGCACTATTCCGACATCGCGGAAGAAGTTGCCCGCTTTTACGGCTACAATGAAATTCCTGTATGCTTTACAGGCGCGATCAGCACCTGTGGCGGGTTTACGCCGGAACAGCAGTGCGAACGCCAGATCGGGGAAATTCTCCGCAGCCTCGGGCTTGATGAAATCATCACCTATTCTTTCATCAGCCCTTCCTACTATGATAAAATCTGCCTGCCGGCGGATTCTCCTCTGCGCGACAGCCTGAAGATTCTCAATCCTCTCGGAGAGGATACCTCCATCATGCGCACAACGGTGCTTCCTTCCATGCTGGAAATCCTCACCCGGAACTACAACTTCCGCAATAAAGCTGCTTCCCTCTATGAGATCGGCAGAATTTATCAGAAGCGGGAAGACGGGTTGGCAGATGAGCCCAAGATCGTTTCCATCGGCCTGTACGGACCGGATCTTGATTTCTTCCGCCTGAAAGGCATTGTGGAAACACTTCTGGTTTCCGTGACAGGGAAAGAGCTGCGCTTTGCTGCTGACCGTGACAATCCTTCCTACCATCCCGGACGCTGCGCAAAGGTTTTCTGCGAAGACATTCTTCTCGGTACGTTCGGCCAGATTCATCCTGCAGTTGCTTCCAACTACGGTGTGGACACGGAGCTGTACTGTGCGGAGCTGAATTTCCAGGAGATTTTCGCTAACCGCAAGCCTCTTCCGGTGTACGTTCCTCTGCCGAAATTCCCCTCTGTCACCCGCGATATTGCGGTTGTCTGCAGCAGTGATATTCCTGTCGGAGATCTGTCATCCTGCATTATGCGCAGCGGCGGCAGTTTCCTGAAGAGCTGCGCTGTCTTCGATGTCTATACGGGTCATCATATTGCAGAAGGCCTGAAATCGGTTGCTTTTTCTCTCACAATGCGTGCCGATGACAGGACCATGACGGACGAAGATGCCGACAATACCGTCAAGGCCGTTCTCGCAGCTCTGAAGGAAGAATACAAGGCTGTTATCCGCTGATTTTTTGCAATTTCCTCTTTACTTCCTTCCGTTTTCTTGTATAATATTGATTGTAATCATTTAAGAAAGGAGATTCTGCTATGGAAGACGCCACCAGAAAATTTACTGCTCTGGATGAAAAACGGGAAATGAAAGAGATTCTCAACTCGGTCTATAATTCCCTGAAGGTCAAAGGGTATAATCCTGTCAACCAGATCGTCGGGTATATCATCTCTGAGGATCCCACCTATATCACAAATTACAACAGTGCCCGTCAGCTAATCTGCCGTATCGACAGAGATGAGCTTCTGCAGGAGCTCCTGAAATCTTATCTGGACAAGTAAGGTATCCTTTGCAGCCCCGGCTGTTTCTGGCCGGGGCCGTTTTCTTTCGTTTGCAGCGGTGTTATCTATCACAGAGCATGAGGAGCATATATGAAAAACGGAATTGTCATCGTCGGTGCGGTTTTTGTGGACATTAAGGGATTTCCCTTCAACAACTATATTCCCGCGGGCAGAAATGCCGGAACGGTGGAGTTTGTCCACGGCGGCGTGGGCCGCAATGTCGCGGAAGACATTGCCAACCTGGAACTCCGGCCTACTTTTGTCAGCATGGTGGATGCCAACGCGCAGGGGGAAGAGGTGATCAAAAAACTCAGTGATCATAAGGTCAATACACGATTCGTTATTACTTCTCCTGACGGGATGGGCATGTGGCTCGCCATTTTTGATGAAACGGGAGATGTTGTCGGTTCCATTTCCAAACGTCCTGTTATTGATCCGCTGATTGAACTGATTGAGCAGAAAGGGGACGAGATTTTTTCCGACTGTGACAGTATCGTCATGGAAATCGATCTGGATAAGGAACTTGTCAAGCAGGTGCTCCGTTATGCTGCGAAGTATCACAAAAAGGTGTTTGCTGTAGTGGCAAACATGAGCATTGCTGCCGAGCGGCGCGACTTCCTTCAGCAGATTGACTGCTTTGTCTGCAATGAACAGGAAGCAGGCATCCTTTTTGTGGATGATTTTTCCTCGCTCTCTCCGGATGAATTTTCCAAAGTCCTTTCGGAAAAGGTAGTCAACGCGAAAATCCCGTCAATGGTTGTCACGCTTGGCAGCCGGGGCTCTGTATATGCGGACATGCAGGGAGATAAGGGCTTTTATCCCGCGGCCAAAGTGAATGTGAAAGATACCACCGGAGCAGGAGACGCCTTTTGCGCCGGTGTCGCTGCAGGGCTGACATACGGCAAAGATCTGCGCGGTGCCGTTGAAATCGGGACAAAACTCGCAGCCTCCGTCATAACAGTTTCGGAAAACGTGTGCCCGCGGTTCCGCCCGGAGGAACTTGGCCTTGTTGTCGACCTGCCGGAGTATCCTTCTCTCTATTTTGGAGACGAAGATATCATCAAATAACGGATACAGAATCATAAATGAAAAAGAGCTGCAGCAATTTGGCTTACTGCAGCTCTTTTCGTTTTACCTGAAGCAGGATTGCTTCTTCCGGCAGTCACTTTTCCTTTGAAGGCGAAGGCCCCTTGTATTCCAGACAAAGCATTGTAAGGTCATCAAACGGATCGGCATCCCTGACGAAAGCGACAATGTCCGCCTTGACGCCGTTCAGAATCCCTTCGGGAGGCTCTCCTGAGACGCGGTTTAACGCATCCAGCATACGGCCTGTGCCGTAGAATTCACCTTCGGGGCTGTTGGCGTCCGTCACACCGTCGGTGTAGACAAAGATGGCATCTCCGGGAGCCAGTTCCAGCTCGTAATCCCGGTATTTTGCATCTTTCATACCTCCGATGACTAAACCGTGCTTATCGTGAAGCAGGCGGAAAATGCCGTCCTCTCCGCGAATGGCGGGGTACTCATGCCCGGCATTTGTACAAATCAGCCTGCCGGTGTCCACTTCAAGAATTCCCAGCCATACAGTGACAAACATTTCCGTTTTGCTGTCACTGCAGATCCTCTCGTTGACCGCTGTCAGAATCTCTGCGGGAGTTCCGCCCTCACAGCTCCGGTAATTAATAAGCAGTTTGCAGGCCATCATGAACAGCGCTGCCGGCACGCCCTTGTCAGATACGTCCGCAATCAGAAGCGCCAGATGATTGTCATCGACCATGAAGAAATCGTAGAAATCTCCGCCGACTACCCTTGCCGGATCCATGCTGGCATAAAGGTCAAATTCAGTCCGGTCCGGAAAAGCAGGAAAATTGCAGGGAAGCATCGACAACTGGATTCTTTCAGCCATCTGCATTTCCGTTTCGGCACGTTCACGTTCAGCGGTGATTTGTGCAAGATGTTCCGTATAATCCACGATACGGTTCTGCATGGACCGGATTTCTCTTCCTAGATCACCGATCTCGTCATTGGATTGGATATCAAGCTTCAGAACATCCTCTTTCGTATATCCGGTATCATTTCGGCCGAATTCGGTAGCCGCGGCGGCAAGCTTTTTCAGCGGCTGTGTGGCAATTCGGTGCATCATGAAAACACTGGCGGCAATCACAGCAGCGGTAATGGCAATGATAAAGACCACGCTTTTGTGTAAAAACCGAAAACGTGAGGCTATGACTTCATTCATGTCAATATCAACGGCAAGAGTGCCGCCTTCTCTGCCCGAAGGGGTGAGAATAGGTACGCAAGCAGTACGCAGCCAGTAGGAATCCATATGGTAGGTGGTAGGCGGCGCGGCAACGTTCCCTTTGTACATCGCGAATTCTTCCAGTGGTTCTTCCGTGGATCCGATATAGAGTATGCCTTCATTTGGATCAGCCAGATTGTAAAGTGTGCCGTCAAAGGGATCTTCGTATTGAATATACAGCGCTTTGACCTGATACATATCCTGAACGAGACCCAGTATGGTATATACGATATCATAATCCTCATACAGGGAAGGAGGAGGCTCTTCCTCTCCGTCTGCAGGCCTGAACACGTTTGGAGGCATGTAGATGGCTTCCAGATAATTCATGGTTTCGGACAGGGACTGATATTCGGGAAAATGGATATAAGAGTCATCGCTGTGGGTTACCTGTTTGATGACGGATTTGACGGACGGCTTGCTCCGCATCCAGTCGGCAAGAATAGCCGGATCGTCCGCTTCAACGGCGCGCTGACGAACCTCCCTGAATTCATCTGTGTTAATGACACTCCAGAAGTAGGAGGAATAAACCGGCAGCACGCTGAGATGATCAGCACGAAGTGCGTCAGCTATCCTTTCATCGTACAGGCTTTCAATTTTCTGGCAATAGACCTGGTAAGTGCCGAATACAAGCCCTGCGGAAACGAGAAGAATAGCGGCGACGATCAGAAGATTCATTTTTAATGTGAGGGAAGTATGCCGTCTTGTAGATTTCATATGTAAGCTCCGAACTGATTTTACTTTTTGTCGTCGTCTTGAGCGATCATTTGTTTTCGGTAACTGCTGTATTTCATGCCAGCAAAAATTGTGTCACTCAGGAGGGGAGAAATTTGCTTTTCTGCCTTTCAGTTCTCCGAAAACCGCTCCGCCTATGATCAGTACGGCTCCGAGTATCTGCACCGGCGTCATGGCTTCATGCAAAAAGAGAGCGGAAAAAACGAGAGCCGATACGGGATCCACATAACTGATAAGGGCAACTGACTGTGCGGGCAGCTTCTGCAGAGCGGAAAAATACAGCAGATAGGCAAGCCCGGTGTTCACCAGCCCGATAACGGCGATCCAGGGAATATCGGATGCTTTCGGATGCGGAAGACCGACAGTAAACAGCATATAAATCAGCACGACCGCAAAAGCAATGTCAAGTTCCAGTGCCGCAGTTTGGAGCCCGCCCGTATGTTTGATTCTCTTATTGAAAATAATCAGCGTGGCATAGAACAGTGCAGAGACAATCGCCGTCAGAAGCCCTGCCGGATTCATCCCGCCGAGAGCAATACTTCCTGTGATGCATACGAGCCCGATGGCAACAAGCACTACGGACGTGATCTTTCTGCCGGTCAGCATTTCACGGAAGAGCAGAGGGGAGAACAGCAGTACAAGAATCGGCCCAACATAGTAAATGAGTGTGGCAAGGCTGACGTTCAGCAGCCGGTATGCTTCAAACAGCGCCACCCAGTTCAGGCCAAGCGCGCTTCCCCCAAGCAGCAAAGGCAGTCCGTCGGCACGGACCCCTTCACGGTCAAATCCGCCACGTGCCAGAACAGTGAACGTCAGCAGCAATCCTCCGATCAGCGTCCGCAGGAGTACGATCTGGCTGCTGGCAAGTGAAATATGGGCAACGAGAAGTCCGTTTGTGCCGAAAATCAGCATGGAAAGGATATACATTCCATAATACAGGCGAAGTGTTCTTTTCATGGTGGATCGGTCCTCCCGGTTCATAATTCAGCGGTATCTCTTTATGGTTTTCCTGTTGACTGTCTGCAGGCATATATTGCGCCGCCTGCTGCGCTCTTATCAGGCTTTACTTTATAAATCAGTATGATTTGCTTCATTATATAAGCGGCGGGCTTTTTTGACAAGCTTTGAATCAGGGAATCTTTATTGACTGTCAGGAGAGCCGGCGATATAATAAATCCGAATTATACTGAGGAGGTTTCAGGGATATGAACGGCAGCCCGGAAATAATCTGTATCGGAATGGCGCTTGTAGATTCCATCATCAAGGGGTTTGACCCGAATCCGGTTTCCGCATCGGGATACCGTGCTGTGTCCGGCTCCCTGAATGTCGGGGGCGAAGCGGTCAACGAGGCGATGGCTGCGGCAAAACTCGGTGTGAAAACAGCTGTCCTGACCTCTTTGGGAGTAGATGAAGCAGGCGATATGATTATTGCGGGGCTGGAACGCTGCGGAGTAGACACACAAAGGATTATTCGCTCCCCGCAGCACCCGACGCCGGTTACCACAATGTTTGTCCGCGAGGATGGAACGCGGAAATCCGTTACGAACAATGCGCACCGCTACAACTTTCATCCCGAGCAGTACACTGACCGCTTTACAGGCGCGAAAGCGCTGATTCTCGGCTCTCTGTTCCGTGCGCCGTTTGATGACCCTGAGATCATTTATGCCGTCCTGCAGGCTGCAAAAGCGGCCGGACAGACGGTGTTCGCCGATACTAAGCTTCCCAATTTCCGCACGCTGAACCTGAACGACCTCGCCGGATCGCTTGAACTGATTGACTATATTACGCCGAATGAAGATGAAGCGAAATACTATTCCGGAAAACAGGAACCGGAAGATATGGCAGATGTTTTTCTGGAGAACGGCGTCCGGAACGTGGTGATCAAGCTCGGAGGAAAGGGCTGCTTCTTTAAAAATGAACATGGTTCTCTGCAGCTGCCGCCTTATAAAATCAGAGCGGTCGATGCTACCGGAGCGGGCGATAATTTCCTTGCCGGTTTCGCATCTGAGATTCTTCGGGGGAAAACACCGCAGGAAGCGCTTGCCTTTGCCAATGCCTGCGGGGCTGTCTGCACTACGGCTGTAGGCGCTGCAACAGCTCTTCAGAGCAGAGAACAGGTTTTACAGTTTATGGAACAACAATCATAGAAAAGATATTAAAAAGCTGACTCGGTCAGCTTTTTTTGATGAAGCGATAAAAACCTCACATCTGAACAGCAAAGAGACCACCTGCTCCGCCGCTGTGGAGAAACAAAACGTTGTCATCCTCACGGAAAGCGCCTTCTTCTGCCATTTTAATCAATCCCGCAAAGGCTTTTCCCGTATATACAGGGTCGAGAAAAAGTCCCTCCCGGGCAGCCATTAATGCAACTGCTGCATTTCCCTCAGGGGAGGAAATTGCATAGCCGGGACCGCACATATCGCGCAGGAGATAGTCTTCCGGGGTGATTTCAAGTTCAATTTCCAGCAGATCTGCCGCTTCCCGCATCAGAGCGGGAGTGATCCGGTCAAAAGGATCGGAATCCACCATCATGCCGTGGACCTTTGTTCCGGGCAGAAACAGTTTTGCGCCGAGTGCAAGCCCTGCCAGTGTTCCACCGCTTCCTTCCGCACAGAAGATATGATCAAAATGCATACCCTGGTCTGAAATTTCTTTTGCACAGTTCACATAGCCAAGTGAACCCAGCGCGTTGGAACCGCCGCACGGAATTTTATAGTAAGGCTTTCCCAGTTCTTTTCCTATGCGGTCCATCTCCGCATAGATATCTGCATAGTTATCAGTGTCAAGAAAACGCACATCTGTTCCCATCAGGTGCTCCAGAAGCTGATTGCCCATGCACGCAGTTACGCCCCGTTTTTTCAGCACAAGAATTGCCTTCATACCGAGTTTCCCGGCAGCAGCTGCTGTGAGCATTGCGTGGTTGGACTGTGCTCCGCCTGTCGTAAATACTATTTCCGCACCCTGTTCCTGGGCTTCTGCCAGGAGGAACTCAAGCTTTCTGACCTTGTTTCCTCCGAGACCGAGACCGCTCAGGTCATCCCGTTTGACATATACGTTGGTATGCAGCAGAGTGCTGATATTGTTCAGTCTTTGAATAGGCGTAGGGAATACCCCGAGGGAGATTTTCGGAAAGCTGTCAAGAGTTTTCATATCAGTTAACCTCCGCGATCATCTTGATATGCGGAATTCCGTCCTCAAGGAATTCTTCGGATATTTGCCGGAATCCGTGCTTTTCATACAGAGTGCGTGCATAGGTCTGCGCTTCCAGATATATTTTTTCCGCTCCGAAGCGTTCCTTTGCCAGCCGTATCCCTTCTTCAAGGACGCGGCTTCCGAAGCCGCAGCGGCGTTTGACGGCGACAACTCTCCCGATTGATACATACTCAGAGCTGACGCCTCTTCCCATGATGCGCAGATAAGCCTGAATGCCTTCCTCATCCCGAAGGAAGACATGCAGCGCGTCCTGATCTTTATCATCCAGCTCCGGATAAGGGCAGTTCTGTTCCACCACAAAAGTGTTGACCCGCAGCTTCAGAATATCGTAGAGTTCGCTGTTCGTCAGTTCGTCGAACCGCTTTGCGGACAGTTCCATATGCAAATACCTTCTCTCAACAGTTCATTGCGGAAGTCAGAAAGTTCAGTTGCCTGAAGGAGCAGTCAGTTCCTTTACGTACTTTTGGTTTTCCTGCAAGGTGAAGCCCATCTTTTCCATGTACTGCACATGCTCAGGGCTGTCCGCACTGCAGGAAAGGCGGGAGATGCCGCAGGAGGGAAGCTCGTGGTAGAGGTATGTGCCTACAGAACAGTCGCGGTAGGTTGGGGTGGTATAATCCAGCAGAATTTCAAAACTGTCTTCATCTCGTTTGCCCAGAAGGATGCCGGCTGCCTGATTTTCATAGAAGACGGCAAAACCATCCGCGTTTTTCGCCTGCTCCAAATCCAGGGCGGGAAAATACTTTTTAATGTCATCCCCGTATTTACGGAGAAACCACGCAGCAAAGCCTTCTCCGGCTTTAAGAGGCTGAAACTCGTAGCTGTTTCCGGAACTTTGCCGGAGTTTCAGGAGATGATAAAGGTTAATAAGTACCAGGCAGCCGTTGAGCAGTGCCGTCGGGTAGGAGCGGATCAGAATTGCGTATGTGGCAAAAACGGCGCTTCCGATCAGGTTGATCACGCGCAGCCGCACCACGGATGTCATGAGCATGGAAATAAGGACCAGGAAAGATCCCAGATATCCGAACAGTTCCAGTGCCAAAGCCTGATTCATAATAATATCCTCCGCTTTTTCTTTCTCACTTCAGTTTACTAAAAACCATTGCAAAGCGCAATAGAATTCTTTTTTACAGTTCATAAAATAAAAATATCAGGAACGGTCTCTGCTGACGCACCTGATATTTTCCTGGCTGGAACTTTTTATTTTGCAGGATTTACATGAACCATGATGTGCTTGACTTCCGGGAAGCTGGCTTCTATGGTATCGTGTACTTTCTGCGCGATATCATGCGCAGCATACAAAGTCAGGTTTCCGTCGGCGGAGATTTCAAGATCCACATAGATTTTCCGCCCGAATTCCCTTGTGCGGAGGATATCCACCTGAATGACGCCCTCCTGCTCTGCAGCACAGCTGCGGATTGCCTCCTCAGTTTCCGTATCGCAGGCATGGTCAACCATGTTGTCAACCGCTTCACGGAAAATATCGACTGCAACCTTAAAAATAAACAGACAGATCACGATGCTGGCAATCGGCTCCATAACCTGAACGCCGAGCAATGCACCTCCGATACCGATCAGAGCGCCAACCGATGACAGCGCGTCGGAGCGATGGTGCCAGGCTTCCGCCCTCAGTGCGCCGGAACGGATCTGTTTTGCGTTGATCCAGGTGTACCAGAACATGGCTTCTTTCACGACAATGGAAACAATTGCAGCAACCAGAGCCAGTACTCCCGGCGCTGCTGCCGTCAGATAGCTGCGGGTCCGGATAGAGAGAAAGGCCTCCTTGCCGATCGAAAAACCTGCAGCGGCCAGAATGCCTGCCAGAATAAGCGAAGCAACGCTCTCCATCCGTTCGTGGCCGTATGGATGGTCTTTATCCGAGGATTTCTCGGACATTTTCACACCCACAATCACGATCAGGCTCCCGAGTACGTCGGAGGACGAGTGCACGGCGTCGCTGATCATAGCCCCGGAATGACCCAGAACACCGGCTATGAATTTAAACGCTGCCAGCAAAAGATTGATGATGATGCTTACGGTGGATACTCGTGTAGCCACCTTTTCAAAAGGTGATACTTCCATAAAGGAAATCCTCCTTTTCATTTCTGCTTGCTCCAAAATGATGAAACCGCCCGATTGAATGAATCAGGCGGTTTTCTTAGTTGCGGGGGAAGGATTTGAACCAACGACCTCCGGGTTATGAGCCCGACGAGCTACCAGCTGCTCTACCCCGCGATGTTTAGCTTATATACAATACCACAGAGGATAATGGAAGTCAAGCCGGAAAACTCCCGGAAATGTAAACTTTCTGTTACGGAAAACAATAAACCTGCTCTCGGAGAGGGCAGGTTTATATTTGTTTCTGCTTGCTTCAGCCTTCTACAATGGGGGAATCGACAGCATTCTTGCGGATGCTGGCAATGCCGTTCTTGCAGCCGTCCTTGGATTTGTAGCCTTCCCCGGTGAGAATGATTTCGCCGTTGCCTGCCTTCAGGCGGAAGCGGAATTCACCCTTCTTGTCCTTGTAAAGCTCAAACTTCGGATTCTTTGCGATCTCATAGCCTTCCTTCGTCTGATCTTCAAGAGCAGCAATCGGAGCATTTTTCTGTACGCTTGCGATGCCGTTCTTGCAGGTATCGAGAGAAGTATAGATTTCGCTGGTGCCGATGATCTCACCGTTTCTGGCTTTGAGGTTGAACATTGGCCCTGATTTGGCCTGTTTGATTACAAATTTGCCCATGATCAAAAATCCTCCCTGAATAATTATGGAAATGAGATGAAATTATAATAACATAAACCGAAATCATTTACAACAGGAACTTAAGAGATTTCCCGATAAAAAGCCCCGGGATTCTTATCCCGGGGCAGAAAAGCAGGTTTACATGAGGCTGCGGTAGAGAGCGGCAATTTCTTCTACGCTGGTATCGCGCGGGTTACCGGGACGGCAGGCGTCTGCATAAGCACTTTCGGAGAGGAACTGAACGTCTTCATCTTTCAGGATGCCCTTCAGATCAGCCGGGATACCGACATCGGCTCCGAGCTTCTTCACAGCGGCGATGGTGGCAGCTGCAGCTTCATCATCATTCATGCTGTCGATATAGGGGACTTCCATAACCTTGCCGATTGCACGGTAGCGTTCTCCGCATACAGCCTTGTTGTATTCCAGGCCGAGCGGGAGAAGAATAGCGCATGCGACACCGTGCGGGGTGTCATACAGAGCGCTGAGACCGTGTGCCATGGAATGCACGATGCCGAGGCCGACGTTGGAGAAGCCCATGCCTGCGATGTATTGGCCAAGTGCCATGCCTTCGCGGCCTTCGGGATCGTTTTCCACTGCGGAGCGCAGATATTTGGAAATCAGGCGGATGGCTTCAAGATGGAACATATCGGAAATTGCGCAGTGACCTTTGGTGATATAGCCTTCAATGGCGTGGGTGAGAGCATCCATTCCGGTGGCGGCTGTAAGGGGCTTCGGCATGGAGTACATCATTTCGGGGTCAACCACGGCAACTTCGGGAATGTCGTTGATATCTACGCATACGAATTTGCGCTTTTTCTCAACATCTGTGATGACGTAGTTGATGGTAACCTCAGCAGCGGTGCCGGCAGTGGTCGGGACGGCAATGGTGAAAACAGCATGCTTCTTTGTGGGAGCAACGCCTTCAAGGGAACGTACGTCCGCAAATTCGGGGTTGTTGATGATAATACCAATGGCTTTGGAGGTGTCCATGACAGAACCACCGCCGACGGCGATGATGCAGTCAGCATTGAAATCCTGGAATGCCTTTACGCCGTTCTGGACGTTTTCAATGGAGGGATTGGGCTTGATGTCGGTAAAGAAAGTGTGAGCAATGCCTGCTTCATCAAGAAGATCGGTAATCTTGTTGATCTCTCCGGACTTGACAACATGACGGCCGCATGCGATGAAAGCTCTCTTATAGCCGCGGTTTTTCAGCTCCGGGACGATCTCTTTGACGGCACCGGCGCCGTGGTAGGATACAGGATTCAGAACAATGCGATTTGCCATAGGTGATATTCCTTTCATAAATAGAAGATATAAGTTATTCTATCATAGGGGAGGCCGGTTTGCAATTGATTTTTCCGCTCATCTGTGTATAATTAAAACATTATTATTCGCTGATATGCGGGGCAGTATTCTGTCGCCGTATAAAAGCGGGTTAGGAGTGTAAGACATGAATAATAATCGTGAAAAGCTTGGCAGCCGTCTTGGATTTATTCTTCTCAGTGCCGGCTGTGCCATCGGCTGCGGCAATGTCTGGAAGTTCCCGTGGATGACAGGTCAGTACGGCGGAGGCGGTTTCGTGCTCGTATATGTGCTTTGCCTGCTTCTTCTTGGCTTGCCTGCTTTGACGATGGAGTTTGCCATCGGCCGCGCTGCTCAGGCGAGCCCGGTGAAGATGTATCAGAAGCTTGAGAAAAAAGGGCAGGTATGGCATGCCCACGGCTGGTTCGCTCTGCTGGGCAATGTTGCACTGATGGCGTTTTATACGGTCGTCACCGGCTGGATGATCTATTACTTTATAATGTTCCTGATCGGGAAAAATACGGACCTCGGATTTGTCTCGATGATCACGAATCCCACGGTCAATGTTGTTTATCTTGCGATCGCGGTGGTAGTCGGATTCACAGTGCTGAGCTTTGACCTTCAGGGAGGTCTCGAGCGTGTAACCAAGTATTTGATGGTT